>Ga0105251_10002890_pt1 | contig 12916 bp, 17 predicted proteins | sample KBSS64metaG_FD_80424 | JGI IMG/M metagenome (GOLD analysis project Ga0105251, IMG submission 80424) | Switchgrass rhizosphere microbial communities from Kellogg Biological Station, Michigan, USA - KBS S6-4 metaG | ecosystem: Host-associated > Plants > Roots > Rhizosphere > Soil | place...
TGAACAGATGATGGATTGATTTATGAAGCAGTTTCTTGATTTCCTCCCGCTAATTGTCTTTTTTGCTTTTTATAAGCTTTACGATATCTACGTGGCTTCCGGCGCGCTGATCGTCGCCACCGCGTTGGCGCTGGTGTTTACCTGGGTGAAATACCGCAAGGTAGAGAAGATGACGCTGATCACCTTCCTGATGGTGCTGGTGTTCGGCACCCTGACGCTGGTGTTCCATAACGATTTATTTATCAAATGGAAAGTGACGGTAATCTACGCGCTGTTCGCGCTGGCGTTGCTGATCAGCCAACTGGTGCTCAAAAAGCCGCTGGTGCAGCGCATGCTGGGCAAAGAGCTGACGCTGCCGGACAAAGTGTGGAGCAACCTCAACCTCGCCTGGGCGATGTTCTTCCTGGCCTGCGGCCTGGCGAACATCTACGTCGCCTTCTGGCTGCCGCAAAGCGTGTGGGTTAACTTCAAAGTATTCGGCCTGACGGTGCTGACGCTGGTGTTCACCCTGATTAGCGGCATCTATATTTATCGGCACATGCCGGAAGAACAGAAAAAATAGTTACATAATTGTTAATGCCTGCGGCGCTTGCCGCAGGCAGTATGATGTTATCCCTTCTCAATAAGCAGACAGCTATGACACAACAACGACCTTTACCCAGCGGCGAACTGGTGCTGCGCACGCTGGCGATGCCGGCAGATACCAACGCCAACGGTGATATTTTTGGCGGCTGGCTCATGTCGCAAATGGATATCGGCGGCGCTATTCAGGCCAAGGAGATCGCCGAAGGGCGCGTGGTGACAGTACGCGTCGACGGCATGACCTTTCTGAAACCGGTGGCGGTGGGTGACGTTGTCTGCTGCTATGCGAACTGTATTCGCACCGGACGCAGCTCGATCACCATCAACATCGAGGTGTGGGTCAAGAAAGTCTCTTCCGCGCCCATTGGCCAACGCTACCGCGCCACCGAAGCGGTGTTTACCTATGTGGCGGTGGATGACGAAGGCAACTCGCGCGCCCTGCCCGACGGCAAGATGAATTTCCGCGTCGGCTTCGAAGAATAAGCCGGGTTGCAAACAGCAAAAAGGGTCGCCGCGGCGACCCTTTTTTATTGGCGCAGCCACCGGTCAGTTGACTTCGGAGGTGCCATCCAGCTTGAAGCGGATAGTGACGGTGCGATCTTTCGCCTCTTTGGCTTCATACCGCCATTTGCGCATCGCCTGCTTCACTTCGCGTTCGAACATATTGCGCGGTTCGGCGGACAGAATGCGCACGTTGCTCACGCGGCCGTCGCTGTCGATGTCAAACTGCACCCGCACATTGCCTTCAATCTGCAATGCCAGCGCGCGCGGCGGATACATCGGCTTGGATTGCACCAACGCCTTAGGTGCCACATCGCGTGAATTGCCCTGCACTGGCGCAGACGGCGCCTGTTTCACCGGCGCTTTGTCGACAGGCTTGGCCGGTGCGTTGTTTTCAAACGGCGAAGGTTCGCGCGGCTCCACTTTCTTCGGCTGCGGTTTAACCTGTTTTTCCACCTTCGGCTTGGGTTTCGGCTTAGGCTTGGGTTTTACCGGCTCCGGCTTTAAGATCGCCTTCGGCGGCGGCTCCGGTATAGGTTCCGGCTCCGGCTCGGGTTCAGGCTCTACCTGCGGCGGCTCGGGTTCGGCCGGTGCGGGCGGTGGCGGCTCCGCCATAGTGGCGGTATTGACCATCATGACGCTGATCGGCGCGTCCTCCGGCTTGGGCAACTCCATCACTTCCTTGACGGAAGCATAAAGCAAGCCCACCACCAGGGCGCTATGTAAGCCAACGGACAGGACAATCGGCACTGACAAACGGCGATTAAGGAACATCTTTTTTAGCGGCATAATGATTCTGTTTCCTCTGGTTCGCCAAGTTTAAATGCAAATAGCAATCATATTCAATAACGAATGGCAAACTATCGCTTTAATCGTCAGTATTCGCGGTTAAAACCAGCAAACTCATAAGGATATTAACCTTTGCGTTGCCTTTTCACTGCGCGATTTATACGCTTTGTTAACCTGTTTACCGACGTTAAAAACAAAAAAACCCGCCGTAGCGGGTAGTTATCGTCATTGCGGGTTATTCTTCGTCGCCATAGTACAGCACGCCCAGCTTAATCAGCGGGCGCCCCTGCGCCTTGCGGTGCAAGTTGGTATCGCGCAGCGAATAAACGCAGCCGCAATACTCTTGCTGATAAAAGCGTTCCCGCTTGCTGATCTCTATCATGCGCGACGCGCCGCCCTTCTTGCGCCAGTTGTAATCCCAATACACCAGCTCGGGGTACTTTTCCGCCGCGCGGACACCGCAGTCGGTGATCTGCTGCATGTTCTTCCAGCGCGAAATGCCCAGTGAGCTGGAAATGGCGTCGTAGCCGTGCTCGTGCGCATACAGCGCGGTGCGTTCAAAGCGCATGTCAAAACACATGGTGCAGCGAATGCCGCGCTCCGGCTCGTTTTCCATGCCCTTGGCGCGGGCGAACCAGTTGTCGGTATCGTAATCGGCGTCAATAATCGGCACCCCATGCTGCTCGGCAAAGCGGATATTCTCCTCCTTGCGCAGCAAGTATTCCTTTTGCGGGTGGATATTCGGGTTATAGAAGAAAATGGCGTACTCGATGCCGGACGCCTGAATGGCTTCCATCACCTCACCGGAACAGGGGGCGCAGCAAGAATGCAGCAGCAACTTGCTTTTCCCTTCGGGCAGTTCGAGTTTTTCCCTAATCAGTTCCGCCATTCTCTCACCTCTCACACATGACTTAGTTAACCGCGCGGCGCACTATACGAATAAAAACTAGCGGCTTCAAGGCATAAGCGCCAGCGCCAACGGAATTTCACCCTTGGGCGTTCCCTTGCCGCGCCTTTTGCGCTACTTTGATTTCACCGTTTTATGGCAATGATTTTAAAGGTGAAACATGCTTTATCTGATCTACGCGCAAGACGTTCCCAACTCGTTGGACAATCGTCTGTCGGTACGCCCGGCCCATTTGGCGCGCCTGCAGGCGCTGCGTGACGCTGGCCGTTTACTGGTGGCGGGCCCTAACCCGGCTATCGACAGCAACGATCCGGGCGCCGCCGGTTTCACCGGCTCGACGGTGATTGCGGAGTTCGCGTCGCTGGAGGAAGCCAAGGCCTGGGCCGAACAGGATCCTTACGTCGCCGCCGGCGTTTATGCCGACGTGACGGTGAAGCCGTTCAAGCAAGTGTTCTGAATATAAATTAATTATATTTAAAACAACAAGATATATAAGAATATTCACCAACAATTAAAATTAAACACGCTTTTATGTACACTTTATAAAAGCGTGTTTCCCTTTTAATTATAAGTAGATAGCTTCCGCGATGTTAACGAATGCCGAGCTGCGGCATCGCCGTGTAGTACAGATAGTCACCAACGCTTTTGTAGAATGTGTCCGTGCGCCCTTCGTAGACCAGGCAGCCGGCGACATCCTGCCATCCCGCGAACGGCGTCGGAAGTCCAGTTGTTGGGTAACGCCCGCCTAAGCGAAGATTTCGGCCGCTCTGCGCTAACGTGCCATTCTGGAATTGCGAGATCTGGAAGTTTTTCGTGTTGGGCAGATATGCACCCATACCGCCCCATGCGCCGTTCAGCCATGCCAGCAGATAGATATTGAATCCGCCAAGGTCTGCGCCGCTGCTGGCCATCAGGTCGACGCCAACCGCATCTTCACGCACCGCACCGCCGCCGATATCTCGCGACAGGTAACCGAACGCCTGCACACGGTCGGCGGCCCGGCGCAATTCAATGGCCACGCCACGCGGCGAGCTGGCGTCTGTCCAGTCCGAGATCGCCAGGCCCCGCTCTGCTGATGGTGCCCCCTGCGCCGGAGCGCGGGCGATCACAAACATAATCGTGTTCGTGCCCGTTTTAATATTCAGGTCGAAACAGTTATCGGCTGAGCAGCGCGAGAACGTGTCGAATAAAAACGGTTTATTGACTGCCAGCACGCTAAATCCAGATCTGGCGATAAACTTCTTTACCAACATTACCTTTTAATATTCTGAAGCGGCATTTTGGCGTCCAGACGATATGGTATTGACAATGCCACAGCACGTGGGAAGCTTTTTGAAACCTACTCATGTTTAATTTCCTTATCAGTTGTGGGGACAACAGATAATGATTTTTACATGGGTAGGTCCTTACAGGCAGAGCCAAAACCAAGTCGATAACCACGGCCATAGGACGTGGTTTTAAATTGGCAATAAAAAGCCCGGCGCGAAGGCCGGGTTGTTGGTGTAATATCTTGTTACTCGGTTGTTACTGATAACGTAGGGGGTTTTATGTTTGGTTTTTCCAAGAAAGAGCGTCTGGAGTCCTTGCGGGAAAGGATAGAGGACATCCGCTCCCAAGCTAAGGACATCTATGAACGAAAATCGGATGCCGAAAATTCAGCCTTTTACGCCCTTGCAGAAATTGCGAGAGTTAAAGGGGTAACTGCATCCCAAGCCGCAAAAACCCAGGAGGGAATCCGAGTTTTAGCTGAAGTTGTGCTCAACCGCCAGTATGCTTTTTTCTTAAATGAGACCGCAATACAGCTACATGCGCAGCTCAATGGTTTAAAAAATCCGAATTACTTCGACATAACAAATACAAACCAATGGTTTGACGAAATTGTAACCCCTGTCGGAGTCGAGATCGTCGTTGACCAAATTGAGGATATTTGCGGAAGTCTTATTCGGGAGGTCGATGAACATCTAAATCCGACCTTTTTAGCCGACGATTAGTACCTCCTGCTGTCGGCCTCTCCTGAAAGCCAACCAATAATCCCCACTCTCGCGATCGCCTGCTTCTCTTCTCGCGTGAGTGTCCGGTAAAACGACTTCCACGCAGAGGAGTTAGCGATGCGCGCCTCCATTTTCCGATTTATTACCTGCTGACCCTTCTCTGGTAGTTTGGAGCCTTTTGCCTGGTTCACAACTGACCTGAACTCCGGGGATGCCAGCAGTCGATCCGCAGCAACGCTTCGCGCGGGTCGGGCGGCTTCTTTGGCAGCCATCCCCGCGACGGCGCCGTAGCTCAATGTCGGCCCGACAACAGGAATGTGGCCCAACACCGTAGTAGCTAACGCTCCTTTGCCGTGGCGGTAAATTTTGTCCAGCGTGCCACCTTCTGCATCGAATTGCTTGATAAAAGCGTTCAGCCGACCGGTTTGGATACTGCTTTCGCGAGCCTGGCGGACTGCCTGCGAAACGGTGAAAAGATTCCGTAGCTGATTGGCAGTACGTGCTCCGAGTTCCCGCTCGACCATTGGCAGAGCGCCGGAAGACTTCACTCCTTGGTACCAGTCAACAAACCCCGGTAAATGGAACTCGTTCTCCTTGCGGCTGCCCTGGCTGAAAGCATCGCGCAGCGATGTGGCCACAACTTCGCGCCGGATCCGCGGCGAGGGTATGTCCTGTTGCAGCGCCCGGAATCCTTTCGCATCGCCCTTGGCCAGGTTACGGATAGCCAAATTTCGTTCCGATGTCGCCGCGCAAGTCTTTACCCAGAAGGCCCGTTAGCGCGTCTTCCATCGTGCTGCGAACCTCGATCAGCTTCTTAGCAGCCTGCCATTTATCGCCCATACCAGCAGCGACAACAGCCTGCTCTTGGTCAGCGGTTAGATTGGCGTAAAGTTGCTTCAACGCTCCAGTCTCTTCGTCGCGGAACGGCCCCGAGTTTTTACCGATAGCCTGTCCGATCTGCTTACGGATGTTGTCCAATCGTGCATATGTAGGAGCCGTCGCATCATCACCAACGGGCGCAACGGAGTTATAAACTCGCTTTTCCATTGTTGATAGATGCTCAGCGCCGCCAAGCTCGTCCGCTTTGCCGTCCAGATAGCGAATAATGTTGTTCGCCTCGACAGTCTGGCCCTTGGGAATGGCCACAGAGATCTGGTTATAGAGCTGATCGGATTTATTCTGCACGGTGGCAATACCGCGCTGGAATGAGGACAGAAATTTGTCATTCATCGCGGCTTTATCCGGCAGCGCGCCGGCGGCGTCGGTAAGATCACTGGCCTGCTTAGCGATCTTGGTTAGCGCCTGGTTCTCCTGCGCTGCCAGTTGCGACCCTGGGACGGATTTTAACGCCTGCTCGAAATCGCGGTAGGCCTGATTACCAGATACATGCGACAGCAGCAGATCGTCTTCGCTCAGACCCAAGGCATTGTCGTGCCTGACACAGACATGATCAATAACGCCGTTAGCATCACCGAAACCACCAACGGCGACGAGCGAGACGCGCAGATCGACGCGCTGACGATGGCGCTGAAAGGCGTTGACCGCGCGACCAAGCTGCATGGCGCTGGCGTGTTCGACCTCGCGCTGCAGCTGGTTGAACATTGGGACGCGTTGCCGGGCATCACCGAGCGCCGCGCCTATGCTGACCTGCTGCTGGACACCCCGAAAGAGAAGCGCGCTGACGTGAAGCCGGCCAAGCCGAAGGAGTCCGCCAAAGGTAAAGCTGCGGAAACGGTCACCACCACCGAAGGTGAAGCGCCGGACGCGGCAGCGCTGCTGGAGAAAGGCAAACAGCTGATCATCCAGAAAATCGCACCGAAGGCGCCGGCGGACCTGCGTAAAACGCTGGACCTGTTCGGCCTGAAAAAACTCACCGACTGCCCTGAAGAAAAACTGCCAGACGTTGTGGCGGCGCTGGAGCAGTTGGCCGAATCCCTGGAGGCGTGATCCATGCCTGAGCAACATGCACGACTCAGCCCCTCCGGGGCTGAAAAATGGATGAACTGCGCCGGCAGCCTGGCGATGGAGGCCGGGCTGGTTGACGAGGGGTCGGAGTTCGCGCTGGAAGGCACCGCGGCGCACGCGCTGGCCGAGTGTGTCCTGCGCAACCGGCTGGACCCGACGCTGGCAGGCATTGAGTTGCTGGGCGGCCAGAACGCCACCGACTATATCGGCACCTACCCACTGGCAAAAGGTGTAGGCAGCGCCGGGCCGCAGGTGGCGTCGGCAAATACTGGCTGACCTGGAACGAGGAAATTTACCAGTTCCCTACCTTCAACCAGTTGCACGTCTACGAGCAGCCGTTCAATTTCCAGACCAAAGACTCGATGAGCGTATCGGCCAAGGTCGGCGTCGAATATTACGTCGACCAGACCAAGGTTTCGAAGGTGTTCCAGACCTACCGCAAAGGGGTTGAGGAGATCACCAGCGTCAACATCAGGCAGAACATCGCCGACGCGCTGATCAAAGACTCCGGCACGATGGACATCAGCACCCTGGCGGGCGAAGGCCGCACCATGCTGCTGGACAACGTGACAAAAGCTGTCAAAGCCAAGCTGGACCCTATCGGCATCGTCATCGTGAAGTTGAGCTGGACCGATGACCTGAAGTACCCGCAGCAGGTAACCGACTCCATCAACGCCAAGATCGAGGCGACGCAGAAAACGCTGCTGCGCGAGAACGAGATCGCCCAGACCAAAGCCGAGGCACAGAAAGCCATTGAGGCAGCGCGCGGTGAGGCTGATTCCAACGTGCTGCAGCTGGAAGCGATCGGCAAGTGGAACGGTAAACTGCCGCAGTACATGACCAGCGGCGCCGGCACACCATTCATCCAAGTTAAGTAACTCCCATCACCCGGCCGCGCGCCGGGTGTTTTGGAGAGCAGGCGATCGCCTGCTGTCCAAAGCATAGAAAAGAGGCACCTACCCCATGCAAAAACTCTGGCTCGACCTCGAAACATTCTGCGAAACCCCGATAAAGAACGGCACCCACGCCTATGCTGAAGGCGTTGAGATCATGCTGTTCGCCTGGGCAATCGACGACGGCCCCGTCAGCGTGCACGACTTCACCGAAGACCAGCGCCTGCCGGCGCAACTGCTTGCCGCGCTCGGCGATGAAAGCGTGCTGATCTACGCGCACAACAGCCATTTTGACCGCACCATGTTGCGCCATGCGCTGCAGCGATTGCTACCCGGTATCGTCGCGGGTGGTGTCGAGCGCTGGCGCGACACGATGGTGAAGGCCCTGGCGCACGGCCTCCCCGGTGCGCTGGGCGCGCTATGTGAAGTGCTTAACGTAGACACCGATAAGGCGAAGGACAAAGCCGGTAAACAGCTGATCCAGCTATTCTGCAAACCTCGACCGAAGAACAGCAAGCTGCGCCGCGCAACGGCCAAATCACACCCGGCGGAATGGCAGCGCTTCGTTGAATACGCCGGTCTCGATATCCACGCCATGCGCGCCGTCGACGCCAAGCTGCCGAACTGGAACTATCAGGGCGCCGAACTGGCGCTGTGGCATCGCGACCAGCAGATCAACGATCGCGGCGTATGCATGGACATTGAACTGGCCGAAGCCGCCATCACCGCCGTGGGCGATGAGCAATTGCTGCTAGCCAGGCGTACGCAGGAAATGACAGACGGCGAAGTGCAGGCTGCGACCCAGCGCGACGCCATGCTGAAACACATCCTTGAGGCTTTCGGCGTTGAACTGCCCGATATGCAGAAAAGCACGCTCGAGCGCCGAATCAACGACCCTGACCTGCCCGCGCCGCTGCGCGAACTGCTGACCATCCGCCTGGCGGCCTGTACGACCAGCACCAGCAAATATAAAGCGTTGATGAACGGCGTCAGCAGCGACGGCCGGCTGCGCGGCACGCTGCAGTTCTGTGGCGCCAGCCGAACCGGGCGCTGGGCCGGGCGGCTATTCCAGCCGCAAAACCTCCCTCGCCCAACGATGAAGCAGGAACAAATCGATCAGGGCATTAAGGCGTTGAAGCTGGGCGTCGCGGATCTTGTGTTCGAAAACATCATGGAATTGACCAGCTCCGCGCTACGCGGCTGCATTATGGCGCCGCCAGGCAAAAAGTTGGTTGTCAGTGACCTGTCGAACATCGAAGGCCGGTTCCTGGCCTGGCTGGCCGGTGAAGAGTGGAAGCTGCAGGCGTTCCGCGATTACGACAACATTATCGGCACCGACGAGAACGGCGAGCCAATACGCGCCGGCCACGACCTCTACAAACTGGCCTACGCCCGCGCCTTCAACATGACGCCCGAGGAAGTCGATAAGGCCATGCGCCAGATCGGCAAAGTGATGGAGTTGGGCCTGGGTTTTGGCGGCGGCGTAGCGGCATTCGTGACGTTTGCCCTGGTATACGGCCTCGACCTCGAAGATCTGGCCGACGCCGCGCTGCCAAACATCCCGATCGCTATTCAGCGAGAGGCGAAAAATTGGTGGCAGGCGTCGGTTAAGCAGAAAAAAACCTACGGCCTGTCCGAACGCGTGTTCATCACCTGCGACTCGCTGAAGCGCCTGTGGCGCAACGCGCACCCTGAAACGGTCAGCCTGTGGTCAGAGCTGGAAAACGCCGTGCGCCGCGCCATAGCGCAGCCTGGTAAGCAGTTCAACTGCCGGCGCCTGAAGGTTCGCAAAGACGGCTCCTGGCTGCGTATCGCCCTGCCGTCTGGCCGCATCGTCTGCTACCCCGGCGCGGCGATCGTCAAAGGTGATATCACCTACATGGGCGTGAATCCGTACTCGCGCAAATGGCAGCGCCTCAAAACCTACGGCGGGAAACTGGTAGAGAACGTCACCCAGGCCGGAGCGCGCGATGTACTGGCCGGCAACATGCCGGCAGTCGAGGCACGAGGCTACGAGATTGTGCTGACCGTGCACGACGAAGTGATCACCGAAGCGCCGGACAAGGATTTCTACTTCCACGACCAGCTAAGCAGGCTGCTCGCCACTAACCCCCCATGGGCGCCAGACCTGCCGCTGAATGCTGGCGGGTTCGAGGCCTACCACTACAGGAAGGATTAATGATCTCTGTTATTGCTGCTTTATCAAATATTGCATATTTTATAGGAACATAATGATGCAGGAATTCAATGAAATGGCTCTCAGATACCCAAACCCAATTGATTCGTTTCCACAATTCTTAAATGAGTGCGGTTTAGATATTGCTGATATAGAAGAAAAACCCGGTCATAGTTGTTTTAGATTGAGCAACGGAGCGGTCGTTAGTCTATATCAAACTGGCACTATTCTGGTTCAAGGTGTTCCACAAGCAAAACTAGAAGTTGAAGCGGTGATCAACGAAAGATTAGGTATTGCTCCCACTCAGCGGCCCCTTGCAGCGGTTCCCGTCGAGCCGGCGAAGAAGATTTTTATCGTTCACGGCCACGACCACGCGGCGAAAGAGCAACTCGAACTAATACTACATAAACTCGGACTGCCAGATCATTTCATTCTGCAAAATACTGGCGGTACAGGACTAACAATTATTGAAGAGCTCGAACGTGAAATCGGCCAAGGTCAAACAGCAACACGTTTCGGCATCGTTCTGCTGACACCTGATGATATGGGTTACTCCAAACGAGATGGAGAAACGGGAATGCAAGCCCGAGCGCGTCAGAATGTTGTCCTCGAAATGGGAATGTTGCTATCCTCTCTCGGACGAAGCAACGTGGTAATCCTCCAAAAACAACATCTTGAACAACCTTCTGATGCTGCGGGTATTCTCTATCTGAATTTTAACGACCACGTGCGTGAGACTGTTCCTCGTTTAATTCAACGATTGAGACAAGCAGGATTTACATTCAACGAAACGCAAGTAGCGAATGCATCTTCTTAATAACAAACACCCCATTCGCTAAAACGCAACCCTGATACGTAAGGTTGCGTTTTTTTTTTCTAGATAACCCTATGCAATTTGTGTTTAGGAACAGTCCTTTTAAATACCAACCTGCTTGGGAGCTTAACGGTTTCAAATCGCGGACAAGCACAACCGGCGGAAAATATTTGATGAACTACATCCGCGAATCGTCAATTGAGCGGCACCTGGTGGCGAAGGTTAAAGCCGCTGGAGGGACCGCATATAAATTCACGTCACCTGGGCGCCGTGGCGTACCGGATCGCTTGGTACTGCTCCCCGGCGGTCGAGCTGTGTTTGTCGAGTGCAAAGCACCAGGCGAGCAGCCACGGCCCGATCAACTGCGCGAGCACAACCGGCTACGCGCGCTGGGGTTCGAAGTGGTGGTTTTGGACAGTAAGAATTTGGAGGGGATATTGTGAAAAAATCGGATGAATACTTGCAATTTAAGCTACGAATCCCCCGCGAATTGGCGGAGGAGTTAAAAAAATCTGCACAGGGGAATATGCGTTCAGTTAACGCTGAAATAATTTTTCAGCTTAAAAATAACTGTAAAAACAGCCAAGAATAGTTATTTATCTTTACGATCCTTTTGACGTATTGCAGACAGAGCAATAATATCTCTTTCGTTTTTTTCTCGTGCATTTTCAGGCAACGAAAGAGCCTCCTCAATCTCGCGCATTTTCATTTCGTACTCTTTCATTTTCTCTTCGTTAGATTTAATGCGTTCCGCAACTTTATGTAACTGTTCAGCAATTGAAGCCCGTGCTTTAGGGTCAGCGGTAGCTGTCTTGTAATCGGCTAAGCGATGCCCTTCAGGATAGCTATCTGCAAGTTCGTTCATAAACTTTTCGGCGTTCTTAAGACCTTCGTCTACTGACAGAGTTTGTCGCAATCTAAGTATGACCTCGGCATTCATAGACCGCTTGTTAGAATTTGCTGCAGCCTCAAGTTTTTCTTTCATATCCGCCGGTATACGAATCTTCATTTGGTGGTCTTCACGGCTCATAAACAGCGTACCTCTAAAAAAAAAATCCTACCTAAGTATGCACCACCGTGGTGTTGACATCAATAAACCACCGTGGTTTACTTTCCTCGAATGGTAAACCACGGTGGTTTATCTTGTCGGGGAATGCCTATGGCGATCAAGATCACGCAGCTACATCACCTTGATATATTTGGGTATATAGCAAATATGCTGGAGACAGCGAGGCTTCTTAGCTCACTGGAGTCAGGTAACCAGCTCGCATTTGAGCTTATTGAATTTGCACAGAAGGCCGCTCAGGAGGCAGCACATGAAGACGAGCAGTTTTGAAATGAAAAACGCACCGATAGCGCCAACTATCAGTGCGTCCAAACAGCAATTAAGTGGGGACTTAACTATGCATACAATACCAAATCATAACGTACCTGTCATCGCCGGTGTTGAGATTACTTCTGACGCCGAAGGGCGGTTCAATCTGAACACTCTGCACAAGGCCAGTGGGCAGGCAGACCACAAGAAACCCAGTGAATGGCTTCGTACCAAGCAGGCTCAGGAACTGATTTCAGAGCTAAGCGGGAATTCCCACTTAGGTCAGGAAGTAATCAAGTCAGTCAAAGGCGGTACCACCCCGGGTACTTTCGCACACGAGCTGCTGGCAGTGTCATATGCCGGCTGGATCAGTCCCGCATTTCAGCTGCAGGTGAACCAAATTTTCATCGATTACCGCACCGGTAAACTGGCCGCGCCAGCCATCGACCCAATGATTGCGCTCAACGACCCAGCATTCCTCCGCGGGACCTTGCTCACGTACACCGAGAAGGTGCTAACGCTCGAAAGCCAGGTGCAGGAAATGAAACCGGATGTTGACGCCCTACACCGCATCGCAAAATCCGACGGCGGCACCTGCATCACTACCGCAGCCAAAGACCTTCAAATTCGGCCGAAAGACCTCTTCGCCTACCTTGGCGCCAACGGATGGATTTATCGCCGCACCGGCGGGAAGAGTTGGCTCGCATACCAGAGCAAAATCCAATCCGGATTGCTCGAGCACAAAGTGACGGTGATTTCCCGCGGTGATGGTTCAGAGAAGACGGTTGAGCAGGTGTTGGTTACGCCTAAAGGGCTGGCCAAGCTATCCCAGCTACTGACACAGCAAGCGGCCTGATTCTGGCAGGCTCCCGCCAAATTGGCAGGGGCCTATTTTGAAAGGAACCTATCATGAAAAACACCATTCAAGACCTGATGAATCACCAGTTTGCCATGCTGGAAACCGTTACTGATACACCATATCA
>Ga0105251_10002896_pt1 | contig 12897 bp, 15 predicted proteins | sample KBSS64metaG_FD_80424 | JGI IMG/M metagenome (GOLD analysis project Ga0105251, IMG submission 80424) | Switchgrass rhizosphere microbial communities from Kellogg Biological Station, Michigan, USA - KBS S6-4 metaG | ecosystem: Host-associated > Plants > Roots > Rhizosphere > Soil | place...
GGCACCTTCGGGTGCGCCGGGTTCCTCATGTGCCGGTCTACCAACCTGAGCATGGCCGCCACCTTCGTTTGGTAGCGAAATTGGATGGCCTCCCTTTTTGAAGCATGAGGAGTTACATCTATGATCAAGCCAACACCCAATCCCCCCGAAACCGATCCGGTTTCACCCTACAAATTCCCCGACTCCCGAACCCTGAACGAAGCCGCCGAACGCGCCCTCGACCACTACCTCACCCCACAACAACGCATCATGGGCAGCCACCACAAACACGACCCCATGTATCTGGCCAATCCGGCCTACAACACCGAATCCCTGCTGGCCAATGCCAGCGAATCACTGGGATCGGCCAGCGAAATGCTCAACAACTTCGCCGCCACGCTGGAGCCTGCCCATCGCAAGACTGCGATCGGGATTGCGCAGTTGGTGATGTTGAGCGAGTTGGCGGTGAATCAGGCGTTGGATCATGTTGAGGTGAAGACGTGATCGGCTGAGCGCCGTAGCCCAGCAGCCGGAAAGAAAATGGCCGAGGTTGTCAGGTGTAACTGATGACCTCGGCCAAATGAGCAGTTCTATTTTTTGCGGCACATCTCGACGTCATCCTGAGTCTTCAGGTCTGTGTCGATATCCAAGCGATACCTGCAGTAATCAATAATCCACCCCCGCTCCTCTGCTGTCAGGCGTTCTACCTTCCTGATCTCACCATCGTTGGCGTGGATGTTGTAGAACTCATCTGAAACGTCGGGTGCTTCTTGATGAAGACAATGGTCTCGATGTCCCCGTCCTCGAGGGCTTCGTAGTAGCCGACGTAGAGCATGGTAACTACGGCGAGGATTACTGCGATAAGAAGCTTTTCCATTATTTTGACCCCGGCAGTAGAGGCTGAAAGGTCCTAGCATGAAAGGAGACTGACAGAGTGCCAGAAAATAAATCAGCCCCTATTCTTTGAGTTTCCTGAGCCCAACCATTTCATTTGACTTAATGATTCATTTCAACCGAAATTGGGGATAACTTCAGCAACCGATTAGCGGCGCTCAAATTGGCAGCCAACTTAACTCCAATGACTGGACACATAAGCGCAAAGGGGATTAGAGCACACGCCTCATCATGCCCATTTCTAGACAAACTGGCAACTAGCACTATTAACAAAAAATAAATCAAGAGCGATATAAGCGGTATATATATAGGCCACAACCCATAACTTTGAACTGCCCCAGACCTCCTTGATCGTTTAAAGCTACTTCCGTCTTGGGAGACGTGCACAAACTCACGAGCTGATAAATAATTTTTTAGAGTAGAAAAAGCAATTTCTTGATATTCCAATGCCAAGCGCAACGCTCGCACGTCCAGGCTAGATCTAATCCCAAATGCCTCGCGCACGTCCATTACCAAAACCATTGGGTGCACCGTACGCCATGCGCCGGAATGAACTAATTCACGCAGTCGCTGAGTGCGCTGATGCGAAATGCTTGCTGAATTATTGATCCACGTTACCGACAACGTTAGAAATGCAATTAACAAGGGAACAATAATAGCTTGCCAGAATTTAATATCCAAAACATACCCCACTTATGAGACTCGCAGATCAATATTAGCTAACTTACTCAACATGCATTAACTGCCTAAACTCATCCTCGACAGCTGTCCGAGCCTCATGCATCTTGTAATTGACTCTTTCAAACAAACTCTGTAGCTGAGGGGTTTCACCTCGCCCCAGTATCTCTCCTGAACGCATTGCAACTCGCGCCTGGTCCAATGCTTGCGCAGCCGAAACATAAAAATCTGCTATTTTTCCTGAGGTTGCTTTTGAAAAGTAAATTTTATTTTTTTCGTAACCTTCAACGAGAGCATCAAATTTTGGAAGCGCTAACTCATACGCGATTTCCATCGTGGGTCTAGGACGACCAAAATAATCTGGCCTGATGGTTTTATATATTGACTCATGAAGATCAACAAGCAGCCTATATGTCTCATCGATAAAAGCTGCTCTTTTCTCCACAAGCTTTGTCTGCCCAAGCTGAACTAAATTACGTTCGACCTGCAATGCATTTTCTAAATTTCTCGTTCGAAGAGAGTATTCTGATTTAATCTGCTCCACTTTCAAATCATAATGAGATTTTTCTCTCAAGATTATTCGCTCTTTCCAAATGCTACCTACCCATGCTGAGAAACCGGTAATAACGATTAACGCTGCACCCTGACCAAGCAAAGCATTAAAGCTTGCTAAAATTTCCATCCAACCTCCTGAAGTCTTAGTTCCTTCCATTCAACCTAATTAATTAACTCTCAAAAATCAATCGTCCCTTTTGTCATGCTCGGATATTTACCGAAAAAGTTATTCTCATTCAAATGAGCCAAGTCAAACTAACTAATCTATTCTCTTCCCTCATTCTTCGGCCGAATGAGCATTGTTATTACGGCAGATCTCTAAGCTATTTTGAGGCACCACCAGCAGTACTTGAGGCACAGCCAGGTTATTAACTCAACAATCCAATTCCGGTCATCCGAAATATATTGCATGTCAACAACGCAAACAAACTCAATATTTGAATAAACAATGACTGCACCACGGACCTACTCACCAACGTTCACATCACGGACCACGTTTTTCCCGTTGCCTTATTCAATCGACATGGCAGCCGCTTCAATCTCCTTTATTTTTTCAATTGTGAAACAGTAAGAGTTAAAGCCCTCACATGTCTTCAGCATTATCTTCAACATACTATCAAGCAACTCAAACTTCGGCTGTAGAAGATCGGCAGCTTCTTGCCAAGCCTGATTTAATACCGAATCAAAATTTTTATCTTCTTCTACCTTACTATTTGATACGCCAAATTTAATCGCCGAAACCAGAGGCAAATGCTCAATAATTTTTGCATAATCGGATAGGCCAGTCTTACCTATAAGCCCGACATTAAACAAAACACTTCTTTGGTCATCATTGAGAGGGTATAACTTATTGTACCAAACATCATCCATAACAGCCCCCGCACACAAAATTACAATTCTCGATAACAGGTATTTCTCCACATCGGAGATATCGTCGACTTGGGGACGTGGGTACATATTTACATACCCACTTGTCACGTGGTGAAAATTCCCCTCAATAGCTAAATGATCAACGTAAAATCCAAAATGTGTGGCCGCAAACCAATGCCCAAGTTCATGATTCAGAATTCGTTCTTTTTCTTGCTGAACTGTAAGATTTGGAAGTTCCATACTCCCTCACTCCCTGCGAAATTTATTCCAATTAGAAGGACTACCCCTCCCAGACTTACAGCATCTTGAAAATAAAAATCAATATACTAAAAAACACCTTCTCCTCGATTATTAATACAGCCCCATCAATGCACTATGCATTTTCATGTACAAGAGAAACCACTTCTTGGGGCAATTCTCCAGATTTGTTCGGGACCGGCTGCTTCCTAGCACTGCGAGCTCTAGTCCTTGTCGCACTTCTAATTTGGCTCTGACTAATACTTCTAATTTCCTCCACTCTGTGCAATTTATTATATGTATCATGCCAAGACCAATAAAATCGTATATCAAACAGGTTGCATAGATTCTGAATTGCCGACCTTATAACTTCATTTTTTACATAGCCTTGACTTACTGAAAATGCTTTTGTATAGAACGCCCCCCACAATCCAATGGCTTTGGAAAACTCGATATTTTCGATGGGACCCGCGATTGAGTACATACCTTTATTTCGTCCAAATACCACAGTTGAAAACAGTTCATTCCCAACGGCACAAGCTGAAATAAACAGCCGCCTGTTTCTTAAGAGGCCTTCAAATATTTCAGCAAACTCAATATAAGAAACATGATCTAGAGTGGTTTGAATGTGCATATCGGTCCCATGGCACGATATATGGAGAAACCTGTAGTCCGACTCTCTAAAAAGCTGCGCCAATAACACCAACTCGTCTTTGGTTCTAAAGTAATAATATCTTGGATTCTTTCCGGACAACTTCAAAATATCATAAAGTATTTTACCTTCAAACCTATTAAGCTCTTCATCCTCCAAAGTTAGAGACTCGATAATAAACACTTCCGGATAAGTGTGACTAATAGGATTTCCTTTCACGCACTGCGTCCTTAGCTCTGCGATACGGACCTCATGATTACCCATTTTGATAGCTAAACGCCAGCGATGGAACATGCCAGTCAATCAACGTGTCGACCAGGTCAAATCTCGATCCGGTTATTTTCTCGCTCAATCGGAAGGGCGATCTGACTTTTCACCCAAGGTGTCATAGATGACGGTTTTGGGTCGTGCTCTACCGGCCCCGAATGTCAGCTATCGGGTGTGGATTCAACCGGTCGTTTAGGCACAGGGCGCCTCGTATGCGCCGGGCTCCTCATGCGCCGGCCTACCAACCTGAGCATGGCCGCCACCTTCGCTTGGTAGCGAATTTGGATGGCCTTCCTTTTTGAAGCATGAGGAGTTACATCTATGATCAAGCCAACACCAAACCCACCAGAAACCAACCCGGTTTCCCCCTACCAATTCCCCGACTCCTGAACCCTCAACGAAGGCGCCGAGCGCGCCCTCGACCACTGCCTCACCCCACAACAACGCATCATGGGCAGCCACCACAAATACGACCCCATGTTCCTGGCCAACGCCGCCTAAAACAGCGAATCCTTTGACTCCGCCAGCGAAATGCTCAGCAACTTCGCCGCCATCCTGGAATCCGCACACCGCAAGACTGCGCTGGGTATTGCCAGGTCGTTATGGTTGCGGGGTTGGCGGTGAATCAGGCGCTGGATCATGTTGAGGTGAAGACGTAAGCGGCTGACCGCTGTAGTCCAACTGCTGGAAAGAAAATAGCCGAGGTTGTCAGGTGTGACTGACGACCTCGGCCAAATGAGCATTTCTATTTTTTGCGACACATCTCGACGTCATCCTGAGTCTTCAGGTCCGTGTCGATTCCCAAACGATACCTGCAGTAATCAATAATCCACCCCCGCTCCTCTGCTGTCAGGCGCTCTACCTTCCTGATCTCTCCATCGTTAGCGTGGATGTTGTAGAACTTCATTTGAAACGTCGGGTGCTTCTTGATGAAGACAATGGTCTCGATGTCTCCGTCCTCAAGGGCTTCGTAGTAGCCGACGTAGAGCACGGTTACTACGGCGAGGACTGCTGCGATTAAAAGCTTTTTCATTGCTGTGGCGCCGGCGGTGGAAGCAGTTGGGTTTTAGCTCTGATATTTCTGACCAGCTCCATTCCAATGTTGCCGGGGCAAATTTTCCCTTCAGAGCCTTGCCCTGGATATTCCCGGTGTCCACCAAAATTCTTGATAAAAAACACGCTTTTCAATGCGTCGATCAGGTGCATCAGTGAAACGATTTGCTCTTTGGGAATAACGTTAGTGGTGCTGTAACCGATGCTATCCAGAGCCACCCGACCTTTGGCAACCCAATCGCCACCCTCCTCCGGTGTCGTCAGGTTTTCCAGCAGGACGATGCCAATCAGCCCTGTGTTGTATTTCAGGACACTTGAACCCTGAAGCCGAATGTCACGACCTTCAAAGACCTGCCCAGTGCAATCAATTCCGTAGTGGTAGCCAATATCGTCGTACTTCTGGCTCAGGTGTCCTTTCTGGATTTCTTGCATCTGCTCCGCTCCGGGAGTGCAGCTATGGCTGCGGCCCGCGTGGTGCAAAGCGATCATGGTGTAGTCCCAATCCTTGACCATGTCCTTCTTGCCATCCAACGCTTTCCAGGACGAGCGCTCGACAAACGTAACCTTCAAATCCCGAACCCGTTTAATAATCGCCTCACGAGTAGCCGCTCGATCATTCACTGCCACCGGTATAGGGCACATGAACTCGCCTGGCTTAATCTCCTGAGCAGTTGCCTGTGTCGCAAAACTGGCGGCCATTACTGTTTCTCCGAAAATTCATGAAGCGTTCGAGCTGGGGCATTGAACGTGATGTGAAGTGAGATTTGGGCATTGGGCGTCGGCGTTTTGATGTGTGCGATGCCATCAGCATCGGTGACGCCTTTGGACTCAACGCCATTGACCGTCGCAACGTAGTCACGAAACGCCAACGGCTTACCCGTCTCACTGTCGGTAACACTGAACGACTGCCCGAATCGTTTCTGAATGGCGAGAGGTAAAGGAGGAATGAAAGGTGCCGGGGTATGCGAATCTCCGATGATGACTGTCCCCGAACCACCAATCACAACGTCGCCGTGTGAACCTGTGGTATCGATCAGCGCAGCGTTTTTGCCATTGATAAACACCGTAGCGGAAACACCCGAAACCAGAGCACTTCCACAGGTACAGGTATCCCCTTTACGGGCGGCAGCGAGGCCGTCGAAGAACACGTCGGGGGATCCTGATGAGATGGCTTTTGGGCCATGCCCGGGCATCGGGCAAGAGGTTGGATCAGTGATTCGTGCGGCAGGCTTTGCCATGTGCTTGACTCCCTGTCAGCGGATTGAACGAGTGCGGACTTTATCAGAAACCCACCTGTGCAAATAAATTCGTCCCCTTTTATCTATCCGCAGTCTTCGTTATCTGATGCAGGGAGCCAGCTATGAACCGTGGTGCGACATGGGGTAAATGGGATCTGCACATTCACACGCCGGCGTCGTATGAATGGAGGGGTGGAAAAAGGTTAAGGGACATAACGTCCGATGAAGAACGCCATAACCTGCTCAAAGAAGTCGTGGAAGGTATCAACGCTAGCGGCTGTGTTGCTGTCGCGATCATGGACTATTGGACCTTTGACGGTGTTAAGGCCTTACGCGCTTATCTCAAGCGGCCCGATGCTGTGAAGTGCAATGCAACGATTTTTCCCGGCATTGAGCTTCGTATGGTGTCGCCAGGGGAATTCCGCCTGAACATGCATGCGTTACTCAATCCCGATTTGAGTGATGACAAGCTTGATGCATTTAAGACTCAGCTGAAGTTGTCCATCAGCGGGAAGCCATTAACGGATGGATATCTCGTTGAGTGGGCTCGGCATCATATTTCCGCTGATCGTATCCAACAGCTTGGGCTGACAAAGGAGGGGATTATTACCTCGGAGGCTGTTGCTCTCGCGGCCGCCTCCAAAACGGCGGAGGTACTACCCGATTCTGTTGCCGAAGCCCTGAGGATGCTCGGTGAGCGTGATGCAGTTTTGTTCGTCCCTTTTGATACGAACGATGGTGTTGCGAAAATCAAATTTCGTGAGCACTACTCCTTTCCTCGTGAAGTCCTCGCAATGGAAGCCATCTTCGAGGTTTCTGCACTCAAAACACGCGATGCGTTTGCGGGCATCAAGACTGCCGAGAATGAAGCATTCTTTGACGAGTTCATGGGGGCGATCAAACATCCGAAGCTCGCTGTTCGTGGGAGTGACGCCCACAAGGTTTCTGAGTATGGGGTTTTCCCCGCAGGTAAATCGACATGGATCAAGACCAGTCCGACATTTGCTGGACTTCTCCAGGCATGCAGAGAGCCTGCAAACCGCTCCTACATCGGAACTCAGCCGCCGAAGCTGGATTTCGTTGACAAAAATCCACACTTGTTCCTCAACACCATTCGAGTCCGAAAGAAACCAGGAGCACCTGAACCGGGAGACTGGTTTGATCCTACAGAGCTTCCGCTCAATCATGACTTAGTAGCACTTGTAGGCCGGAAGGGAAGCGGCAAGAGTGCATTGGCGGATGTAATCGGGATGCTTGGGGATACTCCGAACGGGCGGTACTTTTCCTTCCTCTCTGACCAGCGCTTCAGGTTGCCCAAGGACAATAAGGCCAGCTCGTTCGAGGCTCAACTCGAATGGGTACAAGATACAAAGGAACCGGAATGGCGCGGACTTTCTGAAGCGCGACTCAGTAGCTCAGTAGCTCGAGTTAAATACCTACCACAGCGTTATTTCGAAGAGCTCTGCAATGATCACGTTAGAGGTGACGACAGCCTTCTCCAAAGTGAGTTACGCACAGTCATTTTCTCGCATATCCCCTCGGATGGGCGAAAAGGAGCAGCGACCCTTGAAGAGTTGATTCGCTTGCGGACGGACATAATCAGCAGTGAGACCATCGATCTACAAAAATCGCTGACGACACTCAACGCACGGATCCTAGAGCTGACTAACCAAGTGGACCCTGCTGCCAAGCTTCGTGCTCGGGAAGAATTGAAGCTTTCCTTGCTAGCCCTTCGGTCTCTGTACGAAAAGAAGCCGGCAGAGCCAGTCGAGCCGCAGTCCGACAATGCCGCAGCTTTGGCAACTTCCCAAAGTATCTCGGAAATCCAAAGTGCCATCGATGAATTGAAGAACAAAGTAGGTGCCGCTTTATCCACTGTGGAATCCTTACGGTCCACAAAGCGCGACATTACTGATTCGGTCGAGCGCATTCAGTCCTTTGAGAGGACCGGTACCGCGGTGATCGCGGAGCTGACAGCTCGATTGGCACCCCTTGGTATTGACGCTCAGGAAGTGATCAAACTAACTATTGATCTGACGCCACTACAAGAACTCACAACTTCCATCGATGACGAAATTTCCGGCCAAGAAGCCTTGCTTGATTTTGGCTTGCCAACTTCACATACAGCTATGCTTGCCGAGCGAGAAAAAGAACTTCGAAACGAAAAGGAGAAGTTAGAAGGGCCACTGCTAGCGTACCAAGAAGATTTGGCGGCGCTGAGAAATTGGAACGAAGAGTGGACAGCTGCTGTAGGTACTGCAGAGACTGATGGCAGTTTTAGAAATCTCTGGTTCAAGGTTAAGAGCTTTACCGCACGCCGCGCTGAGCTAGTGGAGTTACAGGTAAAGCGAGTGGAAATCTCCGTTTCCATTTTAGAAGCTCTCCAGCGCCGCGCGGTGGTGTTGCGCGAGCTTTTCGCACCAGTTCAAGCACTTATCGACGACGAGCCCGCGATACGGGAAGCCTTGGGAGTACAGTTCTCAGTACGCTTTTCTTTCGACGCATTCGCCACTCGGCTGTTCGACTACGTTAAACAGAGTTCTGGTTCATTCGTAGGCTTGGAGGAATCGAAGGCATTCGCCCTTAGCCTGATAGCCAAGCATGACCTTAGCGATCCTGATGGATTACGGGCCTTTCTCAGCGAAGTCGACACGGCGCTGAATTTTGATATCCGGAGCAATGTCAAACGCGCTGTACCCCTTTCTTCAATCTTGCGAGCAGACAGAAGCGCGGCGGATCTCTATGACTTCCTTTATGGGCTGAGCTACGTCGACCTAAGCTATGGGCTGATGCTCGGCAGCGTAGAGTTGGAGCGTCTATCTCCAGGTCAGCGCGGTGCGTTACTACTAATTTTCTATTTACTTGTTGATAGGGAACGTGTCCCCATCATTCTTGACCAGCCCGAGGAGAACCTAGACAACGAGACCGTTTACAACCTGTTGGTAGGGGTCATCAACAGGGCGAAGCAGCATCGACAAGTAATAATGGTCACTCACAACGCTAACTTGGCAGTCGCCTGCGATGCCGAGCAAGTCATTGTGTGCTCCATGGAGCGTGACGGTAGTAATCGCATCGAGTACGACGCAGGCTCAATAGAGGAGCTCCACCTCAATCAGTCCGTAGTCAACATCTTAGAAGGTACAATGCCAGCATTCGAAAACAGGCGCAGAAAGTACGTCTAGGCGTTTAACGAGACAGCACTTCAATTAAAGAAAGAAAGAAAGAAAGAAAGAAAGAAAGAAAGGGAGGAACAGACAGAAACAAAATACCAAGAGGACAAATACAAGGGGACTGATCTATTTTCTGGAAAATAAATCAGCCTCCCCCTTTTTCCCACTAGAGATTGGAGCAAAAAAATTGGAGCGGATGTACTCTACCCCTTTATCACCTGATTTACCAAAAGCATTAACTTGGCTACACCAGTCTCTTGGTTTATTGTGCTCCACTCGGAACTATCTAATTTTTCTCAGCATCTCTCGAGTACTTACACGTTTGATCATGCCATGGGAGATCGCCCTAAATGAGAAGAAAAACGTGCCAAATGAAGAAAGAATGAGCATTATTGGAATAAAGAATATCAGAAGTAACTTTGATTGCGACTCATCATCCCCAGCCAAGAGATTTAACTGCACAATTATGGTAGCGATAATTGCACCACTCCCAAGCCCTAGCGCGAATAAGACTGTAGACTGAAGGGCTCTCTCTGCCGCATATAAAGAGCGACGCTGAACTGGTCCAGGTTGGAATGCTCTTGAGCGGTTGTACAACAGTGCTGAAAATCCAAACAATACCGCTAGAACTGGAAAGCACAACGTTGCTAGAAAAAGAAAGTCTTTTTGTCGTAGGTAGTGATCCATTGCCCCAAAAAAAATAGTCGCACCAAACAACCAGATCAAAAAAAAGAAAAACCTTACAAACAGCCTATCTATTAAATACAATATTTTTACCAGCATAAAACCTCATTATTTAACAGCCCGAACAATATTAGCTTGCAAAATAGTACAAATAGGGGGGGGGGGCTTATTTATTTCCTTAAAATAAAATCAGCCCCCCCTTTTTTAATCGCTTTTTTAACTTTTCCTCACCGATTTAGGATAGGCAACCAGCATCCCTCAGCCAATCACTTAACTTCATATTTCTTAAGGCACTACTTGTTTCTGCGCTCGCTCCTCACTTGAATTATAGGTACTAACCCCAATATAAATTCCTGCCCCCATAACTGCATTAAAACCTATGAGCACTGTAGCAATTGCGACTATCCGAAAGCGCCGGTATGCAGGCTCACCTCGCTTTACAGAGTTCCAAGTACTCTTCAGAATTGGCGCCGCTGCCAATCTTATCTCGTTACAAATTTGAAGAACCTCGGAGAACTCATACCCTCCGATTTTTCGTGCCCGCAAAACAGCATCCATTAATTTAGCCTCATGGCTTTCAGGTTCTTTTTCAATCTGAACTGGATTTAACCTAAGTTGTATTTTTGTCAAATTTTCTGTAGCTCGAGCATAAGCATCTCTTGTCTCTTTGTAAGATTCGATTTGTAGTTGATGCGCCTCAATATTGGAATGCATCTTTAGAGGCTTGAATCTATCAGACTTGTATGCCCTAGACAGCTCCTGAGCTGCTGAAGTGTATTCAGCAATCTCACTCCGTAGACCATCCACCCAAGCAAGACGAAACTCAGAAACTTTATTCTCCTTGGAACTAACCATATTCATTATTGAAAACACACCAGTAAGCAGTGCAGCAATAATCACACCAAAAGCCACGTACACTGTAGGAGGAATAGAAGTCATATCCATTTATAAACCCGATTTTGATTCAGCAAAACTTGAAAAGTACTCGCCAACTGTGAAGACGCGAGACAAAATGCGAAGCGGCATTACTTTCGAAAATACCGATCCTTTGAATTCCTACCACGCGTAATTGCTCAATATATTATCTTGCAACTCCAACACTAAATTTGCTGATTTAAATACACCTTGCCATTGGCCAAGCCTAGTTTGGTGATGATGTGCTGCTGACCACTCAATCACTCGAATTGGCTTATACGCCCCATACATAGCAATCAACTCGTTCAGATGTATATCACAACCAGAATAACCAACCACAACAATTTGTGTTGCTTCTTGAAGTGCACGATGCAAATAATGCCAATAGGTCGTGAGAATAGGCGATGCGCTAATTACCGATCGCTTATGCGCTACATGGGTTAACACTATGTGTTCGGAAGGGTTAGCGGTGAACGTACTAATTTCGTGGCGCTGAAGCTTTCGAATACGCCCATCAATGTCTGTGTAAAACAAAGGAGACCCATGCAAGTGCAGATAATAACCGAAGGTTCTACCCCATAATCGTTCCAAATTAGCCGAATCAAATCCTTGATTAGTTATCCCGTCGACTAGATTTCCTCCATAACCGGAGAGGATACCGCGATCAATAAACGCTCCATACAGTAGCCTGTCGTAATTCAAGGTAGCAACATGAGAGTTCGTCTGTTGAATAAATTCACACAGCGACGTTATGAAAGGTGCTGGCAAATCAGCGTCGGTTAGATGCAGTCTGCTTGCCACCATATGCATATATTTAGCTACTGCAACAGGAAAGTGCTGTCCTTGTGCTGTGAGCCAATGTAGATTCGGGGAAAGTATATTATTTAGCGTTTTGCATGCTGTGACAGCTTGATGTAATACGTCGAGTTGTTCTTCATTTTGTGGTATCGCATTCTCATGCCCTAGGGTGAGGCTGATCAGCCTTTTGTCTTCTGGCGTTAAGAAGTGAGCGATGGTCCATACATCGTGCATAACCTGAGCTAAATTGAAATGGTTGGGCGAGAGAGCCATGCCCAGCCCGTTGCCAAAAATTAATGCTTTACGCATCTCTCATCCTTGTTTTTGGTGGTTTTACAATCCTTAGATAGCAAAAGAGAAAAAATGATGTCAACTGGCCTTTGGTCCAGTATGCCTTGAACCCTGCAATCTAGGGCCTAACCAACCTAGGCATCTCCACCCCCTCCCCCAACCTCTCCACCTCCAACCGCACCCTCTCCCCACCCTGCTCAATCACCACCCCATCCCCCTCCACCGCCACCAACTTCACCCCGGGACTCACCCGCTCCCCCTGCAAAAAACTCCTCGGCGGTCCGTCGTTGAGGCTGAGTATCGCCACCGCCCCGCGACTCCCCGCCATCACTCCACTCACCTTGATCTCCACCGGCGCCGGGCGGTTGGAAAACCATTGCAACGCCGGATTGTCGCTACGCGCCGCAAGCAGTTGCGGGGTGGCCGCCGGGGTGTGGGATTCGGCGGTGGTCAGGAGCAGGGATGACCAGGTGGCGATGCCGATCAGGGCGGTCAGCAGTGCGGCGGCCTGGATGATTTGGGGGGGTGAAAAGCGTGCGGTGAATCTCATGGGCTGAATCTCCTTTTAGTCCCGGTGACCAGACTACGCGGCAATTCTCACGGTTTTATTTCACAC
>Ga0105251_10002897_pt1 | contig 12889 bp, 9 predicted proteins | sample KBSS64metaG_FD_80424 | JGI IMG/M metagenome (GOLD analysis project Ga0105251, IMG submission 80424) | Switchgrass rhizosphere microbial communities from Kellogg Biological Station, Michigan, USA - KBS S6-4 metaG | ecosystem: Host-associated > Plants > Roots > Rhizosphere > Soil | place...
AAGCCGAAAAGATGTTCGCATCCTGGCTTCGACCCGCAACTGGTTGCGTTACAAGTTACCGAAACGTTTGGTGCGTTGGGACACAAAGCCGGTTTGTATCGGCCAGAAACAAAAATGGTTTCTCTTGCAGTTGGTGGGCAACGATTCAGAGATTAATATGCAAACCAGTAGTACGCCGGAATTTGATGGCTGGCGCTGGGTGAGCTACTGGTATCCTGTTCGCCAGGTCGTGTCATTTAAGCGTGATGTTTACCGTAGGGTGATGAAAGAGTTCGCAAGTGTTGTCATGCAGCTTCAGGAGATCCCGCCTAAGCCGCAGAGTGCACCTGCCTGGCGACGTAAAAGAGGTTAAGCTACGCAAATCATGCTCACCCGCCTGCGAGAAATAGTCGAGAAGGTAGCCAGTGCGCCTCGTCTGAACGAGGCGCTGAATATTCTGGTCACTGACATCTGTCTTGCGATGGAGACCGAAGTCTGTTCGGTGTATCTGGCCGACCATGATCGGCGCTGCTATTACCTGATGGCGACCCGCGGTTTGAAAAAACCGCGAGGCCGTACCGTTGCGCTCGCGTTTGACGAGGGTATCGTGGGTCTGGTTGGCCGGCTTGCCGAGCCTATCAACCTTGCCGATGCGCAAAAACACCCCAGCTTTAAATACATCCCTTCCGTAAAAGAAGAGCGTTTCCGCGCGTTTCTCGGTGTGCCTATCATCCAGCGTAGTCAGCTGCTGGGTGTATTGGTTGTTCAGCAACGTGAGCTACGCCAGTTCGACGAGAGCGAAGAGTCTTTCCTCGTGACGCTGGCCACCCAAATGGCCGCGATCCTCTCCCAGTCACAGCTTGCTGCCCTCTTTGGGCAATATCGCCATACGCACATTCGCGCGCTTCCGGCGTCGCCCGGCGTGGCGATTGCCGAAGGCTGGATGGACGCAACGCTGCCTTTGATGGAGCAGGTTTACGAAGCCTCAACACTTGATGAAGCACTTGAGCGAGAGCGTCTCACCGCCGCGCTGGAAGAGGCCGCAAATGAATTTCGTCGCTACAGCAAACGCTTTGCTGCGGGTGCGCAAAAAGAGACGGCGGCAATCTTTGACCTCTACTCGCACTTGCTTTCTGACGCGCGTCTGCGCCGTGAGCTTTTTGCAGAAGTGGATAAAGGCTCGGTCGCGGAATGGGCCGTTAAAAAAGTCATCGAAAAGTTTGCCGAACAATTTGCCGCGCTGACCGACGGATATCTGAAAGAGCGAGCGGGGGATTTACGTGCTCTGGGGCAACGTCTGCTGTTCCACCTTGATGACACCAATCAGGGGGCGAATGCCTGGCCCAAACGGTTTGTGCTGGTTGCGGATGAACTCTCGGCAACAACGCTGGCTGAACTGCCCCAGGACAGACTGGCGGGGGTGGTCGTACGTGATGGTGCAGCCAACTCCCATGCCGCCATTATGGTGCGAGCGCTCGGCATTCCCACGGTGATGGGCGCAGATATTCAGCCGTCGGTGCTGCACCGGCGCAGCCTGGTGGTGGATGGATACCGCGGTGAGCTGTTGGTCGATCCTGAACCGGTTCTGCTTCAGGAATACCAGCGTCTCATCAGTGAAGAAAATGAATTAAGCAAACTGGCTGAAGACGACGTCAACCTGCCTGCACAGCTTAAGAGCGGTGAGCGCATCAAAGTCATGCTCAACGCGGGTTTAAGCCCGGAGCACGAAGAGAAACTGGGCAGCCGTATCGACGGCATCGGCTTATACCGCACTGAAATTCCGTTTATGTTACAAAGCGGTTTCCCGTCAGAAGAAGAGCAGGTGGCGCAGTATCAGGGCATGTTGCAGATGTTCAACGACAAGCCCGTGACGCTGCGCACGCTGGACGTCGGCGCGGATAAACAACTGCCCTACATGCCAATCAGTGAAGAAAACCCGTGCCTGGGCTGGCGTGGCATCCGTATTACTCTCGACCAGCCGGAGATCTTTTTGATCCAGGTTCGCGCCATGCTGCCCGCAAATGCAGCGACCGGTAACCTGAGCATTTTGCTGCCGATGGTGACCAGCATTGATGAGATCGACGAAGCGCGACGCCTGATCGACGTGCGGGGCGCGAAGTTGAAGAAATGATTGGCTATGCGATCCCAAAACCGCGCATCGGCGTCATGCTTGAAGTGCCTTCAATGGTCTTTATGCTGCCGCAGCTGGCGAATCGTGTTGATTTCATCTCTGTCGGAACCAATGACCTGACGCAATATATTCTGGCGGTTGATCGTAACAACACCCGCGTCGCCAGCATTTATGACAGCCTGCATCCGGCGATGCTCCGGGCATTAGCCATGATCGCCCGAGAAGCAGAGCAAAACGGTCTCGATTTGCGTCTGTGTGGCGAAATGGCCGGGGACTCGATGTGCGTTGCGATCCTGATTGGCCTCGGGTTCCGCCATTTATCGATGAACGGCCGTTCTGTGGCGCGCGTGAAATATCTGTTACGCCATATCGACATTGACGATGCCCGCGAGCTGGCGGAACGCAGCCTTGATGCGCAGCTGGCAGCGGAAGTGCGTCACCAGGTCGCGGCATTCATGGAGCGACGCGGCATGGGCGGCCTGATCCGCGGTGGCCGATAAACGCTTTTCTCCCTCTCCCTGCAAGAGGGGGGGGAACAAGCGCACAACCGTATATACACATCTTTTACATCTCAGGCGCAGCCTCATCGCCTCCCTTATGCTATGATTCGCTGCTTTGGAGCTTCTGCTTCCCGCAGAAGCGCGCGTCTACCGCTGTCCACTTTCAGCGGAATAACAAGATCTTGTGGTGACAGATGAACAGTTGTTATCTGCATTTTCCGGAGTTTGATCCGGTCATTTTCTCAGTAGGACCTGTTTCGCTTCACTGGTACGGTCTAATGTACCTGGTGGGCTTCATTTTTGCCATGTGGCTTGCGGGTCGCCGTGCCAGCCGTCCGGGCAGTGGCTGGACTAAGAATGAGGTTGAAAACCTGCTGTATGCGGGTTTCCTCGGCGTGTTCCTGGGCGGGCGTATCGGGTATGTTCTGTTCTATAACCTGCCAGTATTCCTGAACGATCCTCTCTATCTGTTCCGCGTCTGGGACGGGGGGATGTCTTTCCACGGCGGCCTGATTGGCGTGATTCTGGTGATGGTGATCTTCGCCAAACGCACCAAACGCAACTTCTTCCAGGTCTCTGATTTTATTGCTCCGCTGATCCCGTTTGGTTTGGGGGCGGGCCGTCTGGGTAACTTCATCAACGGTGAGCTGTGGGGGCGTGTTGACCCAAGTGTGTCCTACACCATGCTGTTCCCAGGTTCCCGTGCCGAAGATATGGCTCTGCTGCCTTCTCACCCAGAGTGGCAATCTATTTTCGACACTTACGGCGTTCTGCCGCGCCATATGTCCCAACTCTACGAGCTGGCACTGGAAGGCGTAGTGCTGTTTATCATCCTGAATATCTTCATTCGCAAGCCGCGCCCTATGGGGGCTGTCTCCGGCCTGTTCCTGATTGGTTACGGCGCGTTCCGTATCATCGTCGAGTTCTTCCGCCAGCCGGATGCGCAGTTTACCGGCGAGTGGGTGCAGTACATCAGTATGGGGCAGATCCTCTCCATCCCGATGATTGTGGCGGGTGCCGTAATGATGATTTGGGCGTATCGCCGCCGCTCACAGCAACAACTTTCCTGAGGAACCATGAAACAGTATCTTGAATTGATGAAAAAAGTGCTCGATGAGGGCACGCCGAAAAATGACCGTACGGGTACCGGTACGCTCTCTATTTTTGGCCACCAGATGCGCTTCAATCTGCAAGAAGGCTTCCCTCTGGTGACGACAAAGCGCTGCCACCTGCGCTCGATCATTCATGAGCTGCTCTGGTTTCTGCAAGGCGATACAAACGTTGCTTATCTGCACGAAAATAATGTCTCAATTGGGGACGAATGGGCAGATGAAAACGGTAACCTGTGCCCGGTTTATGGAAAACAGTGGCGCGCATGGCCAACGCCGGATGGTCGCCATATTGACCAGATCACCACGGTGCTGAACCAGTTGAAAAACGATCCAGATTCACGCCGCATCATCGTTTCTGCCTGGAACGTGGGCGAGCTGGACAAAATGGCGCTGGCTCCCTGCCATGCGTTCTTCCAGTTCTATGTGGCTGATGGCAAGCTCTCTTGCCAGCTTTATCAGCGTTCGTGCGATGTCTTCCTCGGCTTGCCGTTTAACATTGCCAGCTATGCGCTGTTAGTGCATATGATGGCGCAGCAGTGTGACCTGGAAGTGGGTGACTTTGTCTGGACCGGTGGTGATACCCACCTTTACAGCAACCACATGGAACAGACGCATCTCCAGCTAACGCGTGAGCCGCGCGCACTGCCGAAACTGGTTATCAAACGTAAACCGGAATCGATCTTTGATTACCACTTTGACGACTTTGAGATTGAGGGTTACGACCCTCATCCTGGCATCAAAGCGCCTGTCGCTATCTGATACGGCAAATACTCACACAACCGGTGCTTTTAAGCGCCGGTTTTTTTTCGCCTTCGTTTTGTTTTACGCGCTGTTTTCCAAAGATGATGTAACGGTATGCAACAGGCAAAATTCTCTGGATAACGCCTCGTAACATCCTGATTTGCTGCTCGCGACGGTATGCGCTTTTCACCACACTCCCGGCATGAAAAAAGAGCACGGCTTTACGCTTATCGAAACCCTGGTTGCCATCTCACTGGTTGTCATTCTCAGCGCGACGGGGCTGTACGGCTGGAACAGCTGGCAACAGCAGCAGCGGTTATGGCAAACCGCACAGCAGGTGCGTGACTATCTGGTGTTTCTGCGCAATGACGCAAACCGGCACAATCGCGACCATCAGATAACACTTCAGCGAAAGGAGGGCAGCACCTGCCTGATGAGTTCTGTCGTGCAAGGGTGTGAAAAGGGAAACCCCTTTGTCCTTCTCCCACTTTGGGCAGACGTAGCGGTGAGCGAGGTAACGCCTTCGTTAGGGTTCTATGGATTAAGGGATACGGCCTGGGCTGGGCGAATACGGGTGAAAGGCCGCGCGGGAGAGTGGCTGATTATGGTCTCAAATGGAGGACGCATCAGGATGTGCAACACGGGAGGAGACAGCTCATGTCAGTGAGTCAGCAGGGGTTTTCGCTGACAGAAGTGCTAATTGCTACGGCGATCGGCAGCATTCTGTTATTGAGTGCATCGCGCTTTTTACCCGGCCTGCAGCAGGCTGCTTTATTGCAATCACGCCAGAGAGAGCTTGAAGAAGAGATCTGGCAACGCCTTTTCGCCGTGGGCAAACAACTTCAACGTGCGGGGTATTGTGCGGGAAGCTGTCAGGGGCAGGGGCTGGTTATTGCAAGGCAGGGAAGCTGCGTCATTATTCAGTGGGATGCAAACAGTAATGGCATCTGGGACACCTCGGCGTCAGAAAGTGACAGTACGGGTTTTCGCCTGGAATCGGGGGCGCTGGAAACCCTGCGTGGCGCACTCTCCTGTGAGGGGAAAGGGTGGGAAAAGCTGACTGATCCCGGCAGAATTACGGTCCAGCAGTTTGTGGTGAGTAAAACTGAACAGGCTGGCTTCGCACCAGAGCTAACGATTGAACTGGTCGCCGTGAATAAGAGCGCGCAGGGAACATCCTTTCAGGCTCGTTATGGTGTCACGGGATATAACTTATGAGCCGTCAGAGCGGGATGTCGTCGCTGGCGCTGGTGCTACTTTTACTGATACTCGGCACGCTAATCCTTACCGGCCTTAATCAGCAACTCACCACATTTAGCTCGCTGGTCAGCGGTGAGAGCCGCTCGCTTCAACAGCAGGCGTCTGTGCAGTCTGCACTGGAGTGGGGGCGGGTTCAGGGCTGGCTGTTGCAGTCGGAGGTTCAATGCAAACCGTTTCAGGACAGGCAGGTTTGCTTGCGGTTGCTCAGCGAGGCTCGGGTATTGCTCATCGCCGGCAACCGTGACCTCTTGTTATGGCGTGGAGGAGAAATAACCAATGGTCGTATTCGGTTTTCACCTCACGGCTGGAGTGATTTTTGCCCGCTTAAGGAGAATACGCTGTGTCAGTTACCCTGAGCCGGGAAAAGGGGTTTAGCATGGTTGAGGTCTTACTGGCCATGACGCTGCTGGTCATTATCGTTACTGCGCTGACGGGTTATCATCGGGCGTTAGCCACTCGATTTTCACTGTTTAATCAATACCGTCAGCTCTGGCACTACGCCTGGAATCAGTCGCAGTTGGGGGGCAACACGCTGCCTGAAGGCTGGCAGCTAAACCGAATGCAGACAATGCAGTCCGGATGTGTCAGCATCACGGTTACACTTATTTCTCCTCTGGGGCGGCACGGCGTGATGACGCGTCTGCATTGCCCGGTTAGCCAGTAGTTGGGAGCGTCTATGTTAAGGGTCTATCACTCAAATCGTCTGGATGTGCTGGAAGCGCTGATGGAATTTATCGTTGAGCGAGAGCGGCTGGACGATCCTTTTGAGCCTGAAATGGTACTGGTGCAAAGCACCGGTATGGCGCAGTGGCTGCAAATGTCGCTTTCCCGGAAATTTGGCATTGCGGCTAACATCGCGTCTCCGCTGCCTGCTAGCTTTATCTGGGAGATGTTTGTTCGCGTGCTGCCGGACATTCCCGAGCAGAGCGCTTTTAACAAACAAAGCATGAGCTGGAAGCTGATGGCGCTACTGCCGGATATGCTGGCGCGTGACGAATTCACCATGCTGCGCCATTACCTTCATGACGATACCGATAAGCGCAAACTCTTCCAGCTGGCGTCTCGTACAGCCGATCTTTATGACCAGTATCTGGTTTATCGTTCTGACTGGCTAATTCGTTGGGAAGCGGGTGAACTCGTGGAAGGTTTGCCGGAAGCGCAAATCTGGCAGGCACCGCTCTGGAAAGCACTGGTGGAGCACACCGAGAAGCTGGGTCAGCCAAAATGGCACCGCGCCAACCTGTACGACAAATTTATCTCGATACTGGAAAACGCCGCTGAGCGCCCGGCCAGATTACCGTCTCGGGTATTTATCTGTGGAATATCTGCGTTACCCCCTGTTTATATACAGGCGCTAAACGCATTGGGTAAGCATATTGATATTCATATCCTTTTTACCAATCCTTGCCGACAGTACTGGGGCGATATTCTCGATGAACGCTGGCTTTCACGGCTCGTAACCCGTCAGAGAAAACGCCTGTTTGAAGAACGCACCGTTCCGTTATTTAAAGAAAACACGAACGCTACACAGCTTTTCGATGAAGAAGGCATCCAGAATCTGCCGAACCCACTACTGGCCTCTTGGGGAAAGCTGGGGCGCGACTACATTCATATGCTCTCCGACATCACGTCATCTGGCGAAGGTGATGTGGATGCGTTTGTTGAGATCGCCCCGGATAGCCTGCTGCACAATATTCAGTTAGACATTCTGGATCTGGAAAACCGTGCTGTTATGGGCGTTACGGCCAAAGAATTTGAAAACAGCAAGAGTAAGCGAAAACTGGATCCTGACGATCGCAGTATCACCGTGCACGTTTGCCATAGCCCACAGCGTGAAGTTGAGATCCTTCACGACCGTCTGCTTGCCATGTTGCAGGACGATCCCACGCTGACACCGCGCGATATCGTCGTAATGGTGGCGGATATCGACAGCTATAGCCCCTTTATTCAGGCTGTATTTGGCAGTGCGACAGGCGAAAGATACCTGCCTTACGCTATTTCTGACCGTCGTGCGCGTCAGTCTCACCCGGCATTGCAGGCATTTGTGACTCTCCTGTCGCTGCCGGACAGCCGCTTTATTTCGGAAGATGTACTTGCGCTGCTGGATGTACCCGTGCTGGCCGCGCGTTTCAGCATTAATGAAGAGGGGCTGCGCTACCTTCGACAGTGGGTTAATGAATCTGGTGTGCGCTGGGGGATCGATGACGATAACGTCAAGGAATTTGAACTTCCGCCAACGGGGCAGCACACCTGGCATTTTGGTCTGACCCGCATGTTACTGGGCTACGCGATGGAAAGCAGCCAGGGTGAGTGGAATGAGGTACTGCCATACGATGAATCTACCGGGCTCATTGCCGAGCTGGTCGGGCATTTAGCCTCGCTGCTGATGCAGCTTAATCGCTGGCGGCGTGAGCTGGCGCAATCGCGCCCGCTGGCAGAGTGGCTCCCGGTTTGTCGGGAAATGCTCAATGATTTCTTCCTGCCGGACAGTGAAACCGAAGCCGCGATGGCACTGATTGAAAAACAGTGGCAGGCTATCGTGGATGAAGGTGTTAACTCGCACTATTCCGAAGCGGTTCCCTTGTCGCTGCTGCGCGATGAGTTGACCCAGCGTCTCGATCAAGAGCGCATCAGTCAACGTTTCCTGGCCGGGCCGGTCAACATTTGTACGTTGATGCCAATGCGTTCAATCCCTTTCAAAGTGGTTTGCCTGCTTGGCATGAATGACGGCGTTTATCCGCGAGCGCTGGCACCGCTGGGCTTTGATTTGATGAGCTCTCAACCGAAGCGGGGGGACCGTAGCCGTCGTGATGATGACCGTTACCTCTTCCTTGAGGCGCTCATTTCAGCCCAGAGCAAGCTCTATATCAGCTATATCGGCCGGTCGATTCAGGATAACAGCGAGCGCTTCCCGTCGGTTCTGGTACAGGAACTGGTGGATTATATTGGGCAGAGCCACTATTTGCCGGGTGACGAAGCGCGCAACTGCGATGAGAGCGAGCAGCGGGTGAAAGCCCATATTATCCGTTGTCATAGCCGTATGCCGTTTGACCCGTTGAACTATATCGCCAACGAACATCAGAGCTATGCCCGCGAGTGGCTTCCGACGGCGAAGAAAGAGGGGATGGCGCATACGCATTTCATTCAGGAACTGGACGTTCTGCCAATTGAGACCCTGACCTTCGAACAGCTTCAGCGTTTTTGGGCGCACCCGGTACGGGCATTTTTCCAGCAGCGCTTGCGGGTTAACTTCCGTTCTGAAGAGGGTGAAATTCCAGAGGCAGAGCCTTTCACCCTTGAAGGCCTGGAGCGCTACCAGTTAAACCTCCAGCTTCTCAATGCACTGGTGGAGCAGCAGGACGATTCCCGGTTGTTCCGTCGTTACCGCGCGGCCGGGCAGTTGCCTTATGGGGCATTCGGTGAAATCGCCTGGGATGCACAGTGTCAGGAAATGAAAGCTCTGGCAGATCGGGTCATTGAGAGCCGTCAACCTGGAGAAAGTATCGAAATCGATCTCAACTGCAACGGCGTACAGCTTACGGGCTGGTTGACCCAGGTGCAGGCTGACGGGCTATTGCGTTGGCGGCCCTCCATGCTAAGTGTTTCACAAGGTTTGCAACTCTGGCTCGAACATCTTGTCTACAGTGCTGGCGGCAATCAGGGTGAAAGCCGTATTTTCGTGCGTAAAGAGGGTGAATGGCTCTTCCCGCCGATGGAGGCGGAGCAGGCGTTAGGTTATTTATCGTTGTATATCGAAGGGTACCGTCAGGGAATGAACAAACCTCTGCTGCTCCTGCCAGAAAGTGGAGGGGCGTGGATAAAAGCCTGTTATGACGCACAGAATGATGCCATGTTAACGGATGATGCTTCACTACAGAAAGCACGGAGTAAATTTGTGCAGGCCTATGAAGGTAACATGATGGTGCGTGGTGAAGGCGAAGATGTCTGGTACCAACGTTTATGGCGAACGCTTGAGCCGGAATATTTCGACGCGATTACGCAAGAGGCGCAACGCTACCTGTTACCGTTGTTCAAATTTAATCAGTCCTGACTGCTGTATAAAAATTGCGCAGCATGGGGTGTTCATTTAATATGCACTTCTTATCACGGACTGATGTACTCAAAGAAAGAGATGCTGGCGCGTCCAGCACGTAGTTTGTTAATGATGTAGCCGTGATAAAGAGGTCGTTAATGCCAGGCAGCACCTTGTTTAAAGCATTCGTTTTGTTTGTCGCCCTTTGGGCTCCCTTCACTCAGGCAGACTCCGGTTGGCAACCCGTTAAGGAAACTATCCGCAAGAGCGATAAAGACACTCGCCAGTATCAGGCTATTCATCTTGATAACGGGATGACCGTGCTGCTGGTTTCCGATCCGCAGGCGGTAAAATCGCTCTCGGCATTAGTGGTTCCGGTTGGTTCTTTGGAAGATCCTGAAGAACATCCTGGGCTTGCACACTATCTGGAACATATGACGCTGATGGGGTCTACAAAGTATCCGCAGCCAGATAGCCTGTCCGAATTCCTGAAAATGCATGGTGGTAGCCACAACGCCAGTACGGCGCCATACCGCACGGCATTTTATCTCGAGGTTGAAAACGATGCGCTGGAAGGTGCGGTAGACCGGATGGCGGATGCTATCGCCGCGCCCTTGCTGGATAAAAAATATGCCGACCGTGAACGCAATGCTGTTAATTCTGAGCTGACGATGGCCCGTACGCGAGACGGTATGCGTATGGCACAGGTGAGTGCAGAAACAATCAACCCGGCGCACCCTGGCTCTCGTTTCTCCGGTGGTAACCTTGAGACGCTGAGCGACAAACCGAATAGCCCAGTGCTTGATGCGCTGCATGCGTTTCGCGATAAGTACTACTCCGCCAACCTGATGAAGGCGGTGATATACAGCAACAAGCCGTTGCCAGAGCTGGCAAACATCGCAGCGCAGACGTTTGGGCGGGTGCCAAACAAAAATATCGCGCTGCCGCAGATTGACGTGCCGGTGGTAACGGATGCGCAAAAAGGGATCGTTATCCACTACGTTCCTGCGTTGCCGCGCAAAGTATTGCGCGTTGAGTTTCGTATTGATAACAACACGGCGCAGTTTCGCAGCAAAACCGATGAGCTGGTGACCTATCTTATTGGTAACCGTAGCCCGGGTACGCTGTCTGACTGGTTGCAAAAACAAGGGCTGGTGGAAGGCATTCGCGCTGACTCCGATCCCGTCGTGAACGGCAACAGCGGTGTACTGGCGATTTCCGCGACTTTGACGGACAAAGGGCTGGCGCATCGCGATGACGTTGTCGCCGCTATCTTCAGTTACCTTGCATTGCTGCGCGATAAAGGTGTCGATAAACGCTACTTTGATGAACTGGCGCACGTGCTGGATCTCGATTTCCGCTATCCGTCGATTACACGCGACATGGACTACGTTGAGTGGCTGGCGGACACAATGATCCGCGTGCCGGTGGAACACACCCTCGACGCGGTCAATATTGCCGACCAGTTTGACGCTGATGCGGTAAAAGCACGTCTGGCGATGATGACGCCACAGAATGCCCGTATCTGGTACATCAGTCCGAACGAGCCGCATAACAAAACGGCCTATTTCGTAGATGCCCCGTATCAGGTGGATAAAATCAGCGAGCAGACCTTTGTGGATTGGCAGAAAAAGGCAAGTGAGATTGCACTGACGTTGCCAGAGCTGAACCCCTACATTCCGGACGATTTCTCGCTGATCAAAACGACGAAAGCGTATCCGCATCCAGAGCTCATCATTGATGAGCCGACGCTACGCGTGGTTTATACCCCTAGCCGTTATTTTGCCAGTGAACCCAAAGCGGATGTCAGCGTCGTTCTGCGTAATCCAAAAGCCATGGACAGCGCTAAAAATCAGGTGATGTTTGCCTTGAACGATTATTTGGCCGGTATCGCGCTTGATCAGCTGAGTAACCAGGCCGCCGTCGGAGGGATCAGTTTCTCGACAAACGCGAATAATGGTCTGATGGTCAATGCGAACGGCTATACCCAACGCTTGCCGCAGCTGTTCCAGGCGTTGCTGGAAGGCTATTTCAGCTACACGCCAACGGACGAGCAGCTTGAGCAGGCTAAGTCATGGTATTCGCAGATGATGGACTCTGCAGAGAAGGGCAAAGCGTACGATCAGGCCATTATGCCTGCGCAAATGGTGTCGCAAATCCCGTACTTCCAGCGTGAAGATCGCCGAGCGCTGTTACCGTCCATCTCCTTGAAGGATGTGCTGGCCTACCGGGATTCGCTGAAAACCAATACCCGTCCGGAGTTCCTGGTTGTCGGGAATATGAGTGAGGACCAGGCAAAAACGCTAGCGCAAAACGTGCGTGCCCAGCTCGGTTCAAAAGGTGATGAGTGGTGCCGTAACCAGGATGTGCTGGTTGAGAAACAACAGAATGTGATTTTTGAAACAGCAGGCAACAGCACGGACTCCGCCCTGGCGGCTGTGTTTGTGCCTACGGGTTATGATGAGTTTGCCAGTTCTGCGCAAAGCGCCGTACTGGGGCAAATTATCCAACCGTGGTTTTACAACCAACTGCGCACCGAAGAACAGCTTGGTTACGCGGTCTTTGCTTTCTCCATGAATGTCGGTCGCCAGTGGGGCCTTGGTTTTCTGCTGCAAAGCAACGATAAACAGCCAGCTTACCTCTGGCAGCGTTATCAGGCTTTCTTCCCACAGGCGGAAGAGAAACTGCGCGCCATGAAGCCGGAAGAGTTTGCCCAAATTCAGCAGGCGGTGATCGCGCAGGTAACGCAGCCGCCGCAGACATTGGGTGAAGAAGCATCCCAGCTGAGCAAAGATTTTGATCGCGGCAATCTGAAGTTTGATTCGCGTGATAAAGTAGTGGCAGAGATAAAACAGCTGACGCCCCAAAAGGTTGCCGATTTCTTCCACCAGGCGGTGGTTCAACCGCAGGGAATAGCCATTCTGTCCCAGGTTTCCGGGAGCCAGAGCGGGAAAACCGAATACGTTAACCCGAAAGGCTGGACGATCTGGAAGAGCGTCAGTGCACTGCAGCAATCACTGCCCTGGAGTAAGAAAGAATGACCGATACCGCTGAGTCCCTTGATCCCTTACGTTTACCTCTACAGGGTGAACGATTGATTGAAGCCTCAGCGGGAACGGGAAAAACCTTCACC
>Ga0105251_10002901_pt1 | contig 12878 bp, 7 predicted proteins | sample KBSS64metaG_FD_80424 | JGI IMG/M metagenome (GOLD analysis project Ga0105251, IMG submission 80424) | Switchgrass rhizosphere microbial communities from Kellogg Biological Station, Michigan, USA - KBS S6-4 metaG | ecosystem: Host-associated > Plants > Roots > Rhizosphere > Soil | place...
ACACTATTGCACTTCTACTTTGACAAAGACCCGAGTGCATGCATTTGCCAATCCATTTACAGGTCACCTTTTATGTCGCACCTATACCGTTACACCTAACCAACCTATACCTGCTTGAATTCAATCCAATCGATCTGTAGACCCGGTTTAGTAAAGTCCAGCTTGAGTTCATACAGCCCGGCCTCCAGCTGCACTTTCACCAACTTTTGTCTGATCCATTTGCCCTCTGTACCGTTCGTTTGGATCGTCGTAGCAAGCTGACCATTCAGCAGCACATTACATGCACTTTGTGCCAGTTCAGGCTCAGGTGACATGATCTGCACAATAATCCGGTATTGGCCTGCTTCATCCACTTTCATATATACAGGCTCAGCTACCGCAGGTTTTACCTGTGCGTTCTCAGCCAGCGACTGAGCGTCTGCCACCGACAGAGCCGCGTTCGCCTGGAACGAAGCCACGTTCTCTACAATCTCATGTTTGCGTGAGGATACCGGCGCGTTCATGATGAATTTACAGATGTTGATCGCGGAGCGCTGCAGCTCACCGCGGGTCAAGGTTCCATTTTCGAGCGATTCAATGGTATTGTCGTCCCAGCCGTTAATCTCTGCGCCATAGTTTGGCACAACCATATAGAGGTCATTCTGAGCGCGAACCATCCAGTTCGTGAACTTGCGATCAGCTTCTCCGCCTTCAACCACATCGTTCATAATGGCCCACCAGTCGGTCATCACAATGCCGTCGAAGTTCCACTCTCCACGTAAAATGGTCGTGTTCAGATCATAGTTGGACGCAGCCCAATGTCCGTTAATCGGATTGTAAGAGGTCATGATGGAGTTGGCTCCACCCTCTTTTACCGCAATCTCGAACCCTTTCAGATAAATTTCACGCAGCGCTCGTTCGGATACAACAGCATCGACTTTACTGCGGTGCTTCTCCTGGTTGTTGCAGGCAAAGTGTTTCAGGGTGGCGTTAGAGCCGCCCTTCATGATGCCTTTCGTACATGCTGCGGCAAATACACCCGAAATCAGCGGATCTTCCGAGAAGTACTCGAAGTTACGACCATTCAGCGGACTGCGGCGGATATTGAGCCCAGGCCCGAGAAGGGTATCCACCTGATTGCGCAGCAACTCTTGTCCTTCCATCACATACAGTTCTTCCACCAAGTCTGCGTTCCACGTTGCCGCCAGCAGCGTTCCGATGGATACTTGTGTTGCCTTTTCCCCACTATCCATACGGATACCGGACGGGCCATCTGCCGTACAGGCCACCGGAATGCCATAGTTAAACAGGCTGTCACTCACACCGCCGAAAGCAGATGCGGTTCCCGAAGTAACCAGCGGGCTGCTCATGCCTTCGCCGCGTACAATTGCTGCCAGATCCTGATCGTTCAGTTGAGCCACAAAAGCTTCCAGACTGACTTTACCCGCCTTCACATCGCTCAATTTATAACCCTGATTGCCCGTTTGCTCCAACGTTTGCGGCAAGTTCTGCGTAATGCGGTCCGCGATAGACACTTTGCGCTTTGGCACATCTACATACGTCAGCTCATACGATCCATCCGCCTTGCGAATGCCCGGTTTCAACCGTGTAAAATCTTCCGTTGGCGCCATCGCTTCCTGCAATTGCTCCACCAGTCGAACCGTGCCCACAACATAGCCATCTTGGCCATCGATGCCAACATGCTCTACCTGCTTCACACTCGTGCCCACATGCAGACGGTATGTTCCTGCTTCAAGCACGTATGCGGAAGCATACCCCGTTACACCCGCATCATCATACGAAGCCATGCGATTTACCGGGAAACGGATCGTTAACAGCTCGGAATCGCCGGGCTGCAGCAGTCCTGTTTTGCCAAAAGCGGCAAGTGCTTTCACCGGTTGTCCCAGTTCCCCTTGCGGTGCTTCATAATAAACCTGAACCACTTCTTTACCTGCATAGGTTGTACCGGAGTTGATTACGTTCACACGAACCTCGATCAAGGTCTCCCCATTGTTGGTAACTGTACGAGCTTCCTCGATTTGTGTGGCAAAAGTGGTGTACGACAAGCCGTAACCGAACTCAAATTGTACTTTTTCAGGTCGAAACGTTTCGAAAAAACGATAACCCACATAAATATCTTCCTGATACAGGTTCTTGAACTCGTTTCCGTAGTTACTTGTGGACGGATAATCCTCAATAGAATAAGCAATCGTATCCGTTAGTTTACCGCTTGGTGTAACGTCTCCTGCCAGTACGTCCGCAATCGCGTTACCGCCCTCCATGCCGCCGTGCCAGGAGTAGATCACACCTTGAATCGGATGTAGAACCGTTTCGTTCAACCAGCTCATATCCATAATATTGGAGACGTTGAGTACTACAATCGTATGTTCAAAATGGTTCGTCACATGCTTCAGCATCGCCTTCTCATCGTCTGTCAGACGATAACTTCCTGGTGCATCTGCATTATCCTGGTCTTCCCCCGCGGTGCGTCCGATCACCACGATCGCTTTACTCGATTTACTTCTGGCCTGTGCGACCAGCTCGTCTGTGAGTGGCATTTCCTTCTGATTCCACGGCTCGGCCGCCCATACTTTGCCGCCATCATCAAACGGATTTTCCTCAATCCATTTCTCATAAACAGCTGCCAGTTCTTCGTTAACGTTAATGTTCTTTTTGCTGCGCAGTCCATCCAGCAGATTCGTGGTATATGCGACATGAACACTACCGCCTGAACCTGTGCCGCTGCGATAATAATTTACTTGAATTCGGCCGAAAACTGAAACGTTTTCGGAATGGCCAATTGGAAGCACCTGTCCTTCATTTTTAAGCAAAACGGCTCCTTCGGCAGCTACCGTACGGCTGAACTCTGCAAACCCTTCCAATGGAACACCAATTAGATTCGTACTCAAGTGATTTCCCTCCTGAAATGTCATCTCCATATCTGTGTGAAACGGCTATTTATAAACAAGATTAGATCGTATTCCAATTCTCTGCGATTGAAAAATAATCTAAAAATTACTCTTGCCCAAGCTAAGCTCATTTAAAAAATAGAACGAACTTCATGGATATGGCAGATTTACTTGTACCTAGTCCCATCTTAACAGATTCCGCACATGAAAATATATGAGAAATATTTATGTTCTTATAACAAAAATGAAAGCCACGAACAAAATTTGTCCGTGGCTCTTGCTACTTTTTCTATATAAACGTAGATCATGTCGTCAGCTTCGCGTACACCAAAAAGAACAGCATCTCCTCACCCATAATTACATATCCGGGAACGCGGTAGATTAGATCCACCACCACAAAGGCCACTAGCAGTCCCACCATGACCACCATATGAACTGGACGGAGGCGGAGATGCGGGTGTCTGTAGCGATGAAACACAAGGGTTGTTGACAGGAAATAGAGTAGCGCCGAGCCAAATACAAACGCAAGCATGAACTCATAGTTCAGCAGGTTCTGGTACAGCAGTTGGATCGAAGCAGCGATCATACTCAGGGAGATGTAGATAAATAGATGCCCGTAGATGATCGCCTGCCCGGCGGTTTGCATCTCTTTGCTCACTTTTTTCTCCACGTTATCGAAGTACTGCCACCACATGGCGATGACAAATAGAGAGGTGAAGACGGTGAACAGAATGGAGTTCAGATCCCAGTGATCGGCCGACAATACCGCGATAATGCTGACAACGGATTCACCGAGCAGAATGAGAGTAAAAAGAGCAAAACGTTCCAGCAGATGATGCGTCTGCACAGGCACTTTCACCAGGTTTTTACGGCCTAGCAGCGGCAAAATAATATCCACGGCGATTCCGGCATACAAAATCACATACCGCACCCATGAATCAAAGAACAGGGAACCGGATGAGATCACGATGCCAATGATAAACGAGAGGCCCAGGAAACGGGCGGCCTGCTGCTGATGCTCGCTTTTCGACTTGTGGATCGTCAGGTACTGAATCGCGGTAAACGCTCTGGAACCTATGTAACCTACGAAGAAGGACAGATAATGTTCATCAAAATGTGTAGACAGACTCGCCGTCATAATGAGAACGGACAGCAGTTGAAGGATGAGGAAAATCCGGTGGCTCAGAATATCCTGACCGTAACGGTTGATAAATAAGGTCTGACCGACCCATGCCCACCATACCGGGATGAAGATTAACACAAACTTTAATAAATATTCAAATGTAATAACGCCGTGCTCGGCATGTAACAAGACATGGCCTGCTTTGGAGACTGCCGCGACAAAAAGTAAATCATAGAACAGCTCCAGCCAGGTGACTTTTTTCTCCATCATCCCTCAGTGCTCCTTTTGGTAGTTTAATAAAGGCGACGCCTTTGCTTCCGATGAAGCTGTTTCCATTTTTTTATGTCCTCTCTTCTTTCTATAGTCACTAAGCAATTGAAAAAGTAAAACCGATAAAAAGAATACGATCTGACATAAGACGTAAACCAAATTCATAAGGGAAAAAGGTGATGATGTGAACCGATATCTTACAATGTCAAAAACAAGGATACTTAGAATTTCGTTGTGCTTGATGCTTCTGCTAAGCTCTTTTTCAAGTGCAGCTGGTTCGGTTTTCGCAGTACCAACTTCAAACAACATTTTTACAGTAGTCAATGCGAACGGTGATGACAGCACAGGCTCACTAGCTTGGGCGATTGCTCAGGCTGGACAAGTCCCTGATGGTAAAGTCATATTTGATGCTTCTCTTGCAGGGGCGACGATTACACTAATGGGTAGCCTGACCCATTGGAATCCGGGTGATAATACATCCGTTGAGATCGGTGCGCAATCTACCGGCAGCTTCACGATCGAAGGCCTGACCGATGCTCAAGGCAAACCTGTAATTACGATTGACGGCAATGGTGTACAGGGAATATATGCCAATGGTAGCGGAACGTTCAGTATGTCCAACCTGGTTATGAAAAACTTTAATACTGTTGATACGCATGGCGGACTCGACTATATGGGTTCTGCTTTAACCCTTAATGGAGAAAATTATTCCAGTGTTACGCTCGATAACATCTACTTTATCGGAAATAACAAAGCGTTTAAAAGCGGTGGCGGCATTGTTTCGCTTAGCGTAGTACAGGCACCCTATAAGGTCAGCATTAATCGCGTCAAATTCATGAACAATTCTTTGGCAGCGAATAACGCTAACGATAACACATACCAAGGGATGCTATTTTTCCAGAGCTTTGTTAAAGCTACCATTACCAACTCACTTTTTGCAGATAATGTAGTCAACACACATACATCCTCAACCGGAATCGGCTCTATCAGCTCCGGCGGCGGTGCTTATGATGCGATCTGGTATAACAATACATTTGCCAACAATAGCCTGACGAACGACCAAGGAACCGTACTTGCTCCTATCGCTTACCTTACGGAAGAGGGACGACCAGCTAATACCCCGTTTGAGAATGAATTCCGCAACAATATCGTTGCTAATTCTTCGCTAAATTCTAACGCAGAGACGAACTTGTCTGCTTTGCTCTTTAGAGCCTCACCTGACGTTCCGCCAGTGAACGTAAACCCGAATTTAATTGTCACTTCTGCAGATTCCAGTTTGTTTAAAAACACGGACATACAGGATTACAGATTGAACAATCAAGCTGTATCGGCGATCGACCAGGGCGACAATACGTATGTATTGACCAACTTCGATCTGGATGGAAAGTATCGTATCGATGGCGGCATCGTTGACCTGGGTGCATTTGAATATACGCCTGGCTCTAATGCTACATTGGATTCTGTTGCTAATCAGACCCCTGCATTGTCCGATGTAACTGGCGGCAACGGCACCTCGATTGCAAATGCAATCAAATGGAGTCTTAATATGCCTGTAACCGTAAACGAGATTGATCTGAATAGCCTAAAGTTACAAGATACTACAGCTACCGTCAATCTATACAAAAGCTCCGATTACGTAAGCAATGAAGTTACGGGTAACCATACCATCCCCATCAAAACTGACGGACAAGCAACTTACCTCTATGTCAAAGTTACAGCAGAGAACGGTACAACGGTTCAATATTATGAAATCGCCGTCTATCCGCCAATAACTGAAGTTACTCTGCTATCTGCTGTTGCGGATGGTTCCGATACAAGTACAACAACCAAAATTGATCTTACTTTTGATAAAGATGTGGTTGGCTTCAATACGAACAACATGGTGATTTTCAGTATGACAGGCTCGGCATCCGTGCAAGCGGTGAGTGGCTCCGGAAAAAACTGGTCTGTCTCTTTAGACTCCATTCAACTGAATCCTGATTCGACTTCTGGACAAATCTATTTCATTCTCAACTCGGTACCTTACTTGTATAACGTTAGTGTTGATTCATCGCTACAGACTCTTACAATTTACAAAGCCAAAGCACCGCACACTACTCCACAAGCGGTGATTGATTATGCGAACGAAAAGCTGACTGGACTTGAGCCAGGTAGCGCCTACTCCATCAATGGCTCCACCGTCATTGCTGATACGCACGGTAATATCGATATTCCTTCCTACTGGATGAATCAGACGGTAAACGTTATCCATGTGGCAAGTGGTGGTTCCGTAGATAGTCAACCGCAATCATTTATCATTCCGGCTCGTCCATTGCCACCGATGAACATTAGTGTGACCAATGCAACCTATGCAGAGGCATATGATGGTAAGTTGTCCGGCGTAAATAGCGCTATGGAATATACGATTAGCGATGTGATTCAGTGGAATAGCATTCACGGTAATGAGATTGATCATCTCGCTGTGAATACGTACTTCGTTCGCTACAAAGCGACAGCAACCTCATTCGCTTCCAAGGCTACAGGTAAAGTCGTCGGCGTCCAAGATCCGAATGTCGAGATCGTACCTGCACCGGTTGTTGCGGCAGACGATACGCTGAATACGATCATCGGTCTGGATACTACGATGGAGATTTCCGTCGATGGACAGGCGTATGTGTTGTACAACGGCTCTAACCTGCCATCCCTGACGGGTGAGCATGAAGTCAAAGTACGTTATGCAGCCACCTCGTCCAAGCCAGCTGGTCTCATTACGTTACTGCTATTTACAGCTGATCCGCTACCGACATTAGTTGTAACGGCAAGTGATCCATCCGGTTCTGGCAATAATGGCAAAACCGTATTAACGATCAATTCGCCTGCACTTCCTGGCACAGGTAATCAATGGCTCTTCAAAAACTTCGGCACTGCCAATGCTATACTGCCGGAAATCGGCTCGAAAGTAAGTGGCTATAGCGAGTTGTCTTCCGATGGACTGGTAAGTTCGTCCAATGAAGATTCCATCGTGGTTGTTGAAGCAGATATGAACGGCAATGTATTGCGTTATGCACTGGTTAAGGCTGTCGTTGTAAATGAAAGCTCTGGCGGTGGCGGTGGCGGAAGCAACGGTGGAAGTTCTTCCGGTGGCGGCGGAAGCAGTCCTTCGACAACGCCAACCGTACCAACATCTGGCGCAACGAAAACGGATGTGATCGTGCTCGTCAACGGTAAACAAGAAAATGCAGGCGAAGCCATCACAACAACCGAGAACAATATCAAGACCACCAAAATTAATGTGGATTCAGACAAACTGAAAGCAAAGCTGGATGCAGAAGGTCCTAATGCGATTGTTACCATTCCCGTTCCTTCCGGTTCGGATGTAAATCAGGCGCAATTTACCGGACAAGCTTTGAAAAATATGCAGGATAAATCGGCTACGATTGTTCTTCAAACCGATACGGCATCATATAAGCTGCCATCCAAAGAAATACAGCTCGGTCAGGCAGGTGCTACACCTGACAATACGCAAATTTTACTGCAAATCATCAAGTCTGTTGAATCGACTACAGCGAAGATGACTGAAGCAAGCAAGTCGAAAGATGCGACACTGCTCACAGTTCCGTATGACTTCAAAGTAACAGTAACAACAGATGGTAAAGCAATAGATGTAACTTCATTCAATTCTTATGTAGAGCGCACGATTCAATTACCGGATGATGTTGATCCATCGAAAATCACCACAGGCGTAGTACTGCGTGATGATAACACGATCGATCATATTCCGACCAGAGTTATCAAGCAGGATAATAAATATTATGCTGTCCTGAACAGTCTGACAAACAGCAATTATTCGGTTGTTTGGCATCCGATGACGTTCGCTGATGTGAACAGTCACTGGGCGAAGGATGCAGTTAACGATATGGGATCCCGTATGATCGTGAACGGTGTAACAGATACCACCTTTAATCCGAATAACAACATCACGCGTGCGGAATTTGCAGCCATTATCGTTCGTGCTTTGGGACTGCCGGCAGGTAAAGGCAACACTTCCTTTAGTGATGTGAGGTCCGATGCGTGGTACGCAGGTGCTGTAGAGACTGCCGTTTCGTACAAGCTGATTAATGGCTTTGAAGACGGTACATTCCGTCCACAGAATACGATTACTCGTGAACAAGCAATGACGATCGTAGCGAAAGCGATGAGTCTAACTGGTCTGGCTGAACGTACACCTGTATCTGACGCTACAGCAACACTGGCTGACTTTGCTGACTACAGCCAAATCAGCGGCTGGGCAAAAGACAATCTGGCGCTGACCGTTCGTGCCAAGCTGATTAATGGGCGTAATGCCAATATTGATTCAAAAGCAAACATGACCCGCGCAGAAGTTGCTGTACTCGTTGAACGTCTGCTCAAGCAATCCGATCTGATCTAAACGAATAATCATATGAAAAGCACCCTTATCTAGCATTAGATAGGGTGCTTTTTTCATACTTCGTTGGGACCCTGTTCAAGCATAAGCTTTCTTCTATATCTCTGCCTCACTCTGTCAAAGCTGTAACAGGTGTAAGTGTTCTGACTTGAATCGGTTGCAGATTATCCTCGATCTGAGTCCGGTACTGCTCAAACCACTCTGGCAACATCAGTTTCTGTCCAAGTGCTTCGGCGGGTTCGTCTTTGGCAAAGCCTGGAGGATCAGTCGCAATTTCGAACAAAATGCCACCAGCCTCTCTGAAGTAGATCGCGTTAAAATACTGACGATCCCGTACCGGGGTCGGCTGGTATCCATACTCGCGCACGGCTTCACTCCACTGCGCATGCTGTGCATCATCGACTGCGCGCCATGCAATATGGTGCACCGTTCCTGCGCCGCCCATACCCAGCGGTACGCGGGTAACGGGCACATCCACAATGTTGCCGATATCACCGATCGAACGGAAGCGGGCATATTCTTCATTTTCGCCCACTTTCACAAATCCGAGAATACGCTCAAGTGCATCCATCGTACGTTGTGGATTCACACTGAACAGTACTGCCCCACCAAAACCTTTAATTGCATGTTCAGTCGGGATTCCTTCTTGCACCCATGTATTCGCAACGCCCTCTTCCCGCTCAACAAGCTCCAGACGCAAGCCTTCGCTATCTTCGAATTGCAGCAATTCTTCATCAAAGCGTTGGGTTCTGGTCACATCGATATTAAACCCTGCCAGACGATTCTGCCAGAAGTCCATGGAGCCCGGTGGAATGACATATGAAGTAATGCCGACTTGACCGCCGCCAATCTGACCCCGTGGTGAACCTGCCGCCGGGAAGAAGGTAATGATGGTTCCTGGGCTGCCGTGCTCATCTCCAAAGTACAGATGGTATACATCCGGTGCGTCGAAGTTCACTGTTTTTTTCACCAGACGAAGTCCCAGAACTCCTGCGTAAAAGTCAACGTTAGCCTGTGGATCTCCAGCAAAAGCAGTAATGTGATGAATGCCTGTTGTTTGAATGCTCATGATTATTTCCTCCTTGGATTATGTGCTTATTTATAGTGGAATTATATTATCTTTAAATTAAGATATATGATCTGTATCACTAGTACCGGATTGAAACTAAAGTCCGCTCTAGTGATACAGTTTGTCGTGTTATCTCTCGATTCAGGGAACGGTTGATGCCCCTTCTGCATCTGCAACATAACCTATGGATTCTGTCTGGAAGCCTGCTCTTGTTTCAATTTATCTGGAGTCACGTCATCGCCGTTTGGATCGTAGATGGTGGCATTCAGTAAAATGTCGTTGACCGAACCACGGAAAGTCTGCAAATATTCCTGGCGAAGGCGAATCTGTTCAGCCTGCTCCATCTCCGTCAATCCACCTGCTTTGGCTTTTCTCGCGAGTTCATTAATTCGCGTCAATGTTGGAATCATCATCTAGATCTCTCCTCCTATCAATCAATTGAAGATATTTATTTGAGTATATTCTTCAGTTAGTGTTGCTGTCACTTTCATTCAAATTAAATATCTTAATATAAAGATAATTGATTTTATTTCGCTTGTCAACACTTTGTTAATCATGATAAAAACCTGAGTTACTTCGCCTTCAAACGTATCGCTCCTATAAAATTAAAATCAATAAAATCAATAAAAGGTTAGCCCTACGGATAGGATCTCCTGCAGAACTAACCTTTTATTCGAAGTTATGCTTAGAATATATTAGATAAACTTAAGTTGAATTTGAATCTCAGGTATCCCGTGACAGCGGAATCCGGATTTGGCAAGCTATTAGGCAAGCTTTTGTCCGCAGTTCGGACAGAAGTTGGCTCCTTCATTTTTGGCACCACAGTTCGGACAGAAGTTTGGCTTTTTGCCATCACCACCAGAAGACGGAGATTCACCACCCGCATTACTATTCTGCTGTTGACTTTGATTCTGGTTGCTTTGGTTCTGTCCTTGGTTATTTGAATTTTGATGATTGGAGTTCTGGTTGTTCTGGTTCATGTTCTTGAGCATTTCATTCGCCATGTTCATACCCATCATCATACCTGCCATATCCGAGGCTGCACCGCCGCCCTGCACTTTACCGGAGGCAATGCCATCTGTCATACTCACCTGCTGGTACTTTTGCAGATTGCCGATCATCTCGTGGGAGGCCGTTTTGGTGATCATATCCTGAATCTCCTGCGGATAGTTGAAGCTCATCACCTGGAAACCAGTAATGCCAATTCCGATATCCATCAACTGCATATCCAGATCCTCTTGAATACCGCGTGCAATATCCGATGCATTTGCTTGTAGATTGAACATGTCCTTGCCCTCACGGCTGATCCACTTCATCAACAACTGATCCAGTACAGACGTAATGCGGATTTTGACATCCTCCACCAGGTAGCTCTGTTTGATGCCTGCAATTTTATCGATCAGGGTGACATAGTCACTTACTTTAAAGTTAAACGTTCCGTTCGCCCGAATCGGCATGCCGCCTGGGAGCTGTGGTGTTGGAATCAAGACCGGACTTTGCGTGCCCCAGCGTACGGTGAACTCTTTTGTATTCACAAACAATACCTCAACCCGCATACCGCTGTTGAATCCGAATTTGAATCCTTTTAATGTAGACAGAAACGGAATGATCTCTGAATCGATATTAAACGAACCTTCGTCCTCAAAAATCCCTTCCACTTTGCCGTTATTCAGGAAAATCGCGTCCTGACCCGAACGTATAATCAGCTTACTGCCTTTCTTGATCTCACGATTATTCCACTTCCAGAAGATCATATCATCTCTAAACTCTTCCCATTCCACTACGTTGGAGAACTGATTCCTGAAAAATCCCATGTTTTATCCCGTCCCTTCTATAGTAAAACTATCAGGCTTCATGTGCATCATGCAATCTAATCAACAAATGTTGATGATGTGTCCGGCGATTATAGTTAAAATGATCGGCTGCTGCCGCTATGTGAGTGTCCGCCCGCTGTCGTACCGCCACCACCGCCGCCTCCGCCGTTATTATTATTCTTCTCAATTTTGGTCTTCGTGACCGTTGTGCGAATATATCGATCCTGACGATCAATCACATGAGAGTTATCCGAATCCTCATAAGTCGCGCGGTTCACCGTCACACGTCCGCCCGAACGATAGGTCATGAGGCCAACAACAATACCACCAATCGCTACAGATACAGCAAGCTGAAACCATGTTTTGAATAAAATATTATCCGGGTTCACTCCGGGCTTGAGATCCAGATATTCGTAAGACAGGTTCAAGAACTTCTCAAAAGCGATCCGATAATTTCCGTCTGACAAATCCGAGTAAATTTTGTCCGTAATTTTGACTGCCCTGCTGTTATCAACGTATTCTTCGCCCTTATAAAAACCCGCTGCGTACACTTTACGATGATACATATCCATTGTCAGTATGACGGCATTCCCATGAGGTTTATCATATCCCGGGGCCCGGTTATCATAGAACTCCTCGGTAAGCAGCTCGTCACTTTTCTGCTCTTCATTGTTGGTGGTGTAAATAATCAAGTCCGTCTGCCGCTCCGCTGAATACTGATTCGCTAATGCATTTAATTCATTCCGATCCTGTTCACTTAACAGATTGGCCTCATCGTAGATGAGGTTTTTGTTCTCCGCTGCGGATGCCGATGGTATAGGCAAGATCGGAGCAAGCATGGTCGCTAGAAGTACGATTAGCGAAGCTATCACCACTACAGGTCTTTTTTTGCTCACAGGAATCCGCCTCCCATCATCCACGACACCAGCTTCAGCGACAACAGTGAAACGGCAGAGACACCCGTGAACCATCCGGCCACTTTGGCTTTGCTGATCGGCGGTTTGCCGACCACTTTCCCCGTCTGTCCATTCATGGCAAAGGTGTACTGTTTGTGGTTGTAATCATAGTTGACCATCCATACGGGTAACAGGACATAGTCTGCATTTTTGAGCGTGGTATCGATATGTTTATTGGTGTAGCTCACGCTTGTATATCCCGATACGGTAGAGGCGATGTAAGAATCAATGTAGGATCTCGTCTTATCCTTGGCCCGTGGGAAAAGCTCATCTTCGGAATAACTGTATTTTTCCGCAATATATCCCGCCAGATACGGGGTTTTGAACAATTTCAGCTCATTGTAGGGAAAAGG
>Ga0105251_10002904_pt1 | contig 12876 bp, 9 predicted proteins | sample KBSS64metaG_FD_80424 | JGI IMG/M metagenome (GOLD analysis project Ga0105251, IMG submission 80424) | Switchgrass rhizosphere microbial communities from Kellogg Biological Station, Michigan, USA - KBS S6-4 metaG | ecosystem: Host-associated > Plants > Roots > Rhizosphere > Soil | place...
CATCCTGCGCGACGAATCCATGCACCTGAACTTCGGCATCGACGTGATCAACCAGATCAAAATCGAAAACCCACACCTGTGGGACGCCGAAATGAAGGAAGAAGCTTCGCAGATGATCCTGCAAGGCACCCAACTGGAAATCGAATACGCCCGCGACACCATGCCTCGCGGCGTGCTGGGCATGAACGCGGCGATGATGGAGGACTACCTCAAGTTCATCGCTAACCGTCGCCTGTCGCAGATCGGTTTGAAGGAAGAGTACCCAGGCACGACTAACCCGTTCCCTTGGATGAGCGAGATCATGGACTTGAAGAAAGAGAAGAACTTCTTTGAGACTCGCGTAATCGAGTACCAAACTGGTGGGGCGCTTAGCTGGGATTGATTCCAGAGCTAGCCGCGATTTGACGACTTGAATCGGCAAATCGAACATCTGAAAGCCCCCGACTTGTTCGGGGGCTTTTTATGGGTTAGGAAAACTCCATTCGATGGGCTAGATAATGCGCCGGTAGGATCTTCTGTAAGAAGCGCCGTTAATTCCTGTAGGAAAATTCGTAGACAGCCGTAGCGGCCACTCAGTATCGTCCGAGGGTTTTCAACTCTCGGCGATTCTATGAGCGAAACGATAAAAGACAGCGACTGGAGCGTTTCAGAGATCAGGGCCGCAGTGGATGCCTATCTAAAAATGCTCGCGCTAGAGCTAAGCGGCCAAAAATTCGTGAAGACTGTAGAAAATCTTGCTCTACGCGAAGCGGCCTTACCCACCCGCACCAAAGGCTCCGTCGAATTCCGGATGCAGAACATCTCTACGGTACTGATGAAGATGGATCGAGAATTCATCAAGGGGTATAAGCCTCCCAAGAACGTTGGCTCGAATGTTGAGCAGTTAATTCGAGCAGCGCTCACCGAACGAGGCGTTCAGCCCGGCGACCCCACCGCTCCGACAGCTGATGAACAAACGCTAGAGCGTCGTGCTGCTGCGCTTCAAAAGCAAAAGATCAAGGAGCCGCCAAAAGGTATTAAAAAACCGAAACGGGCGGCAAGCTCTGGCACAGTGTATGTGCGTGATCCCGAGGTGCGAGCGTGGGTGCGAAATGAAGCCGAAGGTCATTGCGATGGCTGTGGCGAACCTGCTCCGTTTCAAAAACTTGGGTTGCCTTATCTGGAAGTCCACCACGTTAAGCCCCTCGCCGACAAAGGCTCGGATCAAGTCACCAACGCCGTAGCACTGTGCCCGAACTGCCATCGTCGTTGTCATCATTCGAGCGACAGTGAGGAATTCACCGCTTCGCTTTACAAGAAGGTCGCACGGTTGATTCCCGAGTAATCGACCTCTGTAGCAAGGTAACTTGCTGCCTCGCTATGTTGAGAGGTGTTGCTGCAGTGTCGATGCAAGGATCAACCCTCAGTCCGTGTCTGCATTACTGCAACGGCTCAAGCTCTTGCCGAAGTCGATCCTCCAGCGCCCATATCTCCCGCTTCACTTCCATGCGCCGCTCACGGGCGGCTTGAATGCGAGACTCATCGATTCCTCCGTAACGACGTAACCAGTGAACGATCATTTCCTCATCCGGGTAGTAATAGTCCTTGTGGCCTTTACTACTTCTCGGAGTGTCATTCATATCACAGTCAAAGCGGCCAGCCGCGAATTCATCCGGGGGCAACGTGCCCCATTCGGCGGCGCAATCCTCGAACACCCAGGCAATTTCATTGAGGTGTTTTTGCGCTCCGCGATGGCCGCGTTTGTAAAACACCTGCTCGCGGCAACTCTCCAGGAAACGCTCCATCATCGGCTCGTCATCGACCCATTGAAGGATGTCGTGCTGGCCCGCATGGCGGACCAGGCCGTTTATCCAACGCTCGGCAAAACGATCGACAAAGCCTTCCACATCCGCTTTTTTCGCGTGCGTGAAAATCATGCAGTACCGGGTTTGCACATGGATGACGAACAGCACGTGCTTGCGTTGAACGGTAATCGCGTGGACCAGCCACTGTTCGGCTGACGCATCAGGCGCATCGTCCTCAATAATGGGCGATGGTGGTTTACCCACCGGGGAGATTTTCTTGCCCTTGTGCACACGACTGAAAAAGTTGCTGGCGGCTTCGGTGCAATTGAAGATCAACATCCTGGTTCTCTGGTAGAAGGCGGGTGATAGCGGTTGTCAGTCCTGCTGCACGATCTCATTTGCCCATTCAATCTCATAGGGCTGGCGAACCACGTCAGCAATCTCTTCCCGCGCCGCTTCGCTGAGGACCGACAGCTCTGCATCGGTCAGCAGGTCGTGCCTGACCATCATTCTCAAAGCCATCAGTGCGCTATAGCGACTGTAAGGATCGAAAGTCCGGCCGATGTCATTATCCCGGTCGCGCATCAGCCGATAAAGCATCCCTAATCTCTTGCCGAAAAATCCTGTCGCATTCAGGTCAACGCAGCTCCAGGCCCTGGTGATCGGTCTTCCCTGGCAGCTCTTTGGTCTGACAGAGCAATCCGTATGCATTAAGAGAATTAGAATGCGGATGCGGCGAGCTGTAGAAGATAGACTGGCTAAACGCGGTGTCCTTGAGTGCATCGCGAGCAAGCTCGCTCCTACGTACGATCACCTTCGCATCCTCCACTATCACGATCACGCGATTACTAATGCTTGAAAGCCGGTGCTCGCCACGAAGGCCTGCTCATAACATTACGCCAAAGCCAGAAGCCCGGCGTTGGTCTTGCGAGATCTGTAGAAGTAAACCAACGTACTCACAAGGGCACGTACCACGGTCTGTGCCCCGGCGCACCAGCCTTGTTCCAGCGATGAGCAAGCTGTGACTGGAATATTCAACGGCTGTCTTTAGCTTGGAGTGTTTGCTCGTCAATTACTTGAACATCACCAAGAGGTAGGTAATCGTCATCCCTATTAGACTGACGTTCACACCCGCAACATAAATGACCAGAAGACGTTTCAGGAGAGGCGGAAAGTTCTCGATATCCTCAGCCGCCACTTTGCCATAACGGATGTACGCTTTCGGCCACACCACCATACCGGCAATTGTAGTGACCAGCACACACCCTCCAAACCAGCCTTGGCTCCGCCACCCAGGACCCCAAATGAAAATGAAGCGACTGTTTTTCAAGGCTTCCATCATGGCATCCAGGTGGCGGCGGCTCAGGTACAAGCAGTAAGCAGTGTTAACAGCGCCCAGCAGAATTGGACCGCCGGCAACAATAATTGCAATCCACGGAGACCAAGTGTCGATACTGGTCATGGCTGTTGTGCTTCAAATATTTTTTCACCAACGTATTCGCCCCCTCTACCACCATCTTCTGCCCCCACCCATGCACCAATCCCTACCAACGCGGCAGTGCAACCAACCCCCGCTACTAAATGCCGCCGCCCCAGCGCCAGGCAAACAGGGCGGCCCTTCCACAGGAGACTCGCTCCGCCCGCTATCCCACCGAAAGTGGACCCGGCAAATTTCCCCCCTTCTGTAAACTTGATCTTTTCGCAAGCCGTTCCAGAATCACCAATACAAACCTCCTGAATAGCCAGCAGCGAAGAAACACCACCAATACCAATGCCGATGTATCCACCGGAACTCATGTATTTGGCTGCCCGACTGATTGCATTCACATGGGTCGCGTAACCTGGTATCTGCCCTGGCGCCCCAGCCTTGTCCCATTGATGCACCAGGCTACGACTGGAGATGCCGAGGGCCGTCTTCAATTTTGGGTGATCACCCAAGGTTGTCTGGCCGCGTAGGAGAGTGGAGTTCAGTAGGTGGGCATCCAGCTGGGCGAGCAGGCGCTGACGCTCGGCGAAAAACGGCTTCGATCTCAGGTTGCCATGCTGGCGATAGGTTTCCTGATGTAAGCGTTCTATATCTTGCAGTGTGTCGCGCAGTCGGGTCAGGTGTTTTTCCATTACCGCCGCGCTGACGCCAAGCACGGTAGAAGTGTCGCCGGTAAAACTGGCGATTTCAGCGCCGTGGCGAAACATGAACTCCGCTTCTTCTGGCGTCAGAGGGTCGAGGGCCGCCTTGACCTGTTGCGCGGCCTGCATCAACTGCGCTTCCTGGTAAGTGCAGGAGCTGTTGTTCGGATCGCTCAGCACGATCATCGAACCGGCTTTGACGTCGCGCAGATTAGGATTGAGCAGCTTGAATTTGCCCATCACCGCCGGGTCACGCAGGGTGAACAAGGAGGCTTCGAGCTGTTCGAGGGTGGTGCTCTTGGGCACGATGTAGAAGCCTGGTTCCTGGGCTGCTGCACTGCCCAACGGCACTGGCGTGGGAGTGCTCGACGCAGGCGCAAAACCGGCTGAGCGTGGTGCCGGATTGCTGGCGAGAGGTGTGGTCGGTTGGGGAGCGGCCCTTGTGGTCTGGGGCGCAGCACCGCTACGCGACTCGTAAGTGGCGGTGAAAACCGAGGGGATCAACCTGGCTCTGCACGGGCAGGTGCTGTAGCTGTCCAGCGAGCCCGCCACGATCCTGCCATGACTGTTGATGTAGGAGACGCCTCCCGCGATTTTGTAGGTTTCGTCGTTTTTACCGCAGGAAACACGGTCGCCTTCACGGGCATGGGCGATTCCAAACATCATGACGCGGGTGTCGGCTTCCAACACCTTGCCGCCGCAAGTGGTCTTGTCACCCAGGCGAATGAAATGTCCTTGTGCCATTGTTGATTTCCCTCTCTGCTGGCGCCCCGGATAGCGCACCACTGTTAACGATCGATAAACCGACTCGGGGTGAGTGGCTTAACGGAAAGTACGTGGACAGAGGGGAAACTCAAGACGGTCTAGAAAATCAGGAAAGATCCCACAAGCCATGCAGAAAAAGGCGACAAAAATGGAGATGAGAAAATACCCATTCGTGCCGGGTTCGTAAAAATTCAAAAAATGGACATTCAAAACAGAACATCCTTTGTCCCATCATCTCCTCGGTGGCAAACCATCCTGGCTGATTCAGCATGTGTGTTGGATGGGCTGGCGCTTTCGAGGGCAAGCCCGCTCCCACAGGGGTTGCGGTGGGCTGTCGAGCATTGTTCGGCCCACGTGTGTGAGTGAAGTTTTGGTGCATCTTCGGCATTTAGGGTGATTGGGATTTGGGCCGACAGCTCGCTCAATCCGCGCGACTCAGTGAGGTCCACAACAACTGCGCCGCATACCCCCGATACGGCCGCCACCCCTCAGCCCTCTCCAGCAACTGACGAGCCGTCACCGCCCCACCCTCCAATGCCGCCAACGCATTGATCAACCCCACATCCCCATTCGGCAACCCATCCATTTCCCGCAACTGCCGCAACGCAATGTACTGCGCCGTCCAGTCGCCGATGCCATACAACGCCAGCAACCGCGCCACCCCGCCCGGCCGACCGGGTTCAAACAACAGGGGATCATCGATCACCGCCTGGGCCACGCCAGACAGCGTACGGCCTCGGCTTTTCGGCATCCCCAATGTCGCAAGGTCCGCCGCCGCCAGCACCGCCGCTGCGGGAAACACATGGGTCAAGCCACCGCGCGGCGAGCTCAAGGGTGTGCCGTATTGCGCCACCAGTTTTCCCGCCAGTTTGATAGCCGCGCCCACGGTTATCTGCTGCCCCAGCACCGCGCGGATCGCCAGTTCCAGTCCGTCCCACGTCCCCGGTACGCGCAGCCCTGGGCGGTCTGTAATCAGCCGTGCCAGCAGTGGGTCAGCCGACAGATGCCGTTGCATGGTGACCAGTTCGGCATCCAGATCAAACATCCGCCGCAGCCTGGCGACAATCTCAGGCACTGCGCCGGCATCGGAAAAGTCCAGCGTCAGTTCCAGTGAGTCCGCCGTCGCAGGCCGGATAGCGAGCGTGCCGTGGACCCCGTTCAAGCCGATGCTGCGTGAGTAGACGTCGCCGACCACTTCTTCCATTCCGGCGATCGCCCGCGCCGACAGGAACCCCAGCATCGCGGACCAGTCGTAGGGGGGCTGGAATGCCAACAGTACCTTCACAGGCTGAGCACTCCGCTGTACAGCGCATACGCCGCCAGTCCGGCAGCGCTGATGACACAGGTAAATATGCCCTTCTCGAGGGTGGTGAACACCGGTTTGCCCTGTTCATGCCTGGCTTTGGCGAACAGGATCACGCCGGGCGCGTAGAGCAAGGCCGAGAGCAGCAGGTACTTCACGCCGCCGGCATACAGCAACCACACGGCATAGCTCAGGGCGATGCCGCCGATCAGCAGGTCCTTGGTGCGTTCGGCGGAAGCGTGCTCATAGGTCTCACCGCGCCCGCTCAGCAGCACCGCATAAGCCGCCGACCACAGATAGGGCACCAGTATCATTGATGACGCGAGGTAGATCAGACTGGTGTAGGTGCCGGCGGAAAACAGGGTGATCAGCAGAAACAGCTGAATCATCATGTTGGTCAGCCACAGCGCATTGACCGGCACATGGTTGGCGTTTTCCTTGGTCAGGAATGCCGGCATGGTCTTGTCCTTGGCCGTGGCGAACAGGATCTCCGCACACAGCAACGCCCAGGACAGCAACGCGCCCAGCAGTGAGATCCCCAGGCCGATGCTTATCAGCAACGCGCCCCACGGGCCGACGATATGCTCCAGCACCGAGGCCAACGACGGGTTCTGCAAGGTGGCCAGTTCCGGTTGACTGAGGATCCCCAGCGACAGCACGTTGACCAATACCAGCAGCGCCAGCACCCCGAGAAAACCGATGACCGTGGCCCGGCCCACATCCGAACGTTTCTCCGCCCGTGCCGAGTAGACACTGGCACCCTCGATACCGATGAACACGAACACCGTGACCAGCATCATGTTGCGCACCTGGTCCATCACGCTGCCGAAACTCGGGTTGCTGCGGCCCCAGATGTCCCGGGTGAAGATGTCCGCCTTGAACGCCACGGCGGCGATCACGATGAACATGATCAGCGGCACGATCTTGGCCACGGTCGTCAGCAGGTTGATGAAAGCGGCTTCTTTGATCCCGCGCATCACTATGAAATGCACCGTCCACAGCAGCAAAGACGCACAGGCGATGGCGGTCGGGGTGTTGCCTTCGCCGAACACCGGAAAGAAAAACCCCAGGGTGCTGAACAGCAGCACGAAATAGCCGACGTTGCCCAACCAGGCACTGATCCAGTAACCCCAGGCCGACGAGAACCCCATGTAGTCGCCGAAACCGGCCTTGGCGTAGGCGTACACCCCCGAGTCCAGTTCCGGCTTGCGATTGGCCAGGGTCTGGAACACGAAGGCCAGGGTCAGCATGCCAACGGCCGTAATGGCCCAGCCAATCAGGATCGCCCCCGCATCGGCCTTGGCCGCCATGTTTTGCGGCAGGGAAAAGATGCCGCCGCCAATCATCGATCCGACGACCAGGGCGATCAGTGCGCTCAGGCGAAGCTTTTGCGTCGATTGCGACATGGCGGCGTCTCCAGTTGCCAGGGGCGGTCATTGCCGCAAGAGCGTCACATAACCTGCGTTAACTAAATGGATGAAGCGTAATGACGTTTATTGGATAACGCCAACAAACGCCCATCCAAGTGCCAGATAAAACCCAATAGGCATCGATATATTCTTTTGCTTTATACAACTTTATTGATAAGCCAATTCCGTTCTGACAACCCTGCGCGAAAATTTGCGGAATGGCAAAAAAGGGCTAGCTTCATAAGGCGCAAGGAATGCGAGAAAGTTTCAACAAAAATTCAACGAAGCCTCTGGGACAAGCATTACAGGCATTAGCTTTGTATGAGCGATTTTTCGGTTATTCACAATGGAATGTCGACCTGCACTGATCTAAGTCAGCCCACTCAATGGCGGGCGCACTTAGTCTGTTGCCTCTCTTCTCCTGCAATGGAGTCATGCAATGTCTGAAACTCCCGGAAAGCTGAAACTCGGCGCGTTGATTGCCCTGGTCGTCGGTTCGATGATTGGTGGCGGCATCTTTTCCCTGCCGCAAAACATGGCGGCCAGTGCCGATGTCGGCGCCATTCTGATTGGCTGGGCGATCACCGCCGTCGGCATGCTCACCCTGGCCTTTGTCTTCCAGACCCTGGCCAATCGCAAGCCCGACCTGGACGGCGGGGTCTACGCCTACGCCAAGGCCGGGTTCGGCGACTACATGGGTTTCTCTTCGGCCTGGGGTTACTGGATCAGTGCCTGGCTGGGCAACGTTGGTTACTTCGTCCTGTTATTCAGCACCCTGGGTTACTTCTTCCCGGTGTTCGGCGAGGGCAATACCGTCGCCGCCGTGGTCGGCGCGTCCGTGTTGCTGTGGGCCGTGCATTGGCTGGTACTGCGGGGAATCAAGGAAGCGGCATTCATCAACCTGGTGACCACGATCGCCAAGATCGTACCGCTGATACTGTTTGTGCTGATTACGATTTTCGCCTTCAAACTGGAGATCTTCACCGCCGACATCTGGGGCTTGAAGAATCCGGACCTTGGCAGCGTGATGAACCAGGTGCGCAACATGATGCTGGTCACCGTGTGGGTGTTCATCGGCATCGAGGGCGCGAGCATTTTCTCGGCCCGGGCGGAAAAACGCAGTGATGTGGGTAAGGCCACGGTGATCGGGTTTATCACTGTGCTGCTGATCCTGGTACTGGTGAACGTGCTGTCGCTGGGCATCCTGACCCAACCGGAACTGGCCAAGCTGCAGAACCCGTCGATGGCCGCCGTGCTGGAACACGTGGTGGGTCCTTGGGGGGCGGTGTTGATCAGCGTCGGCCTGATCATCTCGTTGCTCGGAGCCCTGCTGTCGTGGGTGCTGCTGTGTGCAGAGATCATGTTCGCCGCGGCCAAGGACCACACCATGCCGGCGTTCCTGCGCAAGGAAAACGCCAACCAGGTACCGGTCAACGCCCTGTGGCTGACCAATGCCATGGTTCAGATATTCCTGGTCATCACGTTGTTTTCGGCCAGCACCTACTTGTCGCTGATCTACCTCGCCACGTCGATGATCCTGGTGCCTTACCTGTGGTCGGCGGCGTACGCCCTGTTGTTGGCGGTACGCGGCGAAACCTACGAAGGCGCGGCGGGCGAGCGTCAGAAGGACCTGTTCATTGGTGCCGTGGCCCTGATCTATGCGGTCTGGCTGCTGTACGCCGGCGGCATGAAATACCTGCTGCTCTCGGCCCTGCTCTATGCACCCGGCGCGATCCTGTTCGCCAAGGCCAAGCTGGAACTCAAGAAACCGGTTTTCACCAACGTCGAGAAGCTGATTTTCGCCGCGGTGGTCGTCGGCGCCCTGGTGGCGGCCTACGGTCTCTACGACGGCTTCCTGACCCTGTAACACGATTGATTTGCCATCTGGAGGTTCACTGAAATGACCACGGAAAAAGTTAAGTACGGCGTCCATTCCGAAGCCGGCAAACTGCGCAAAGTCATGGTTTGCTCCCCAGGGCTTGCCCATCAGCGCCTGACCCCGAACAACTGCGACGAACTGCTGTTCGATGATGTGCTGTGGGTGGCACAGGCCAAGCGCGACCATTTCGATTTCGTCACCAAAATGCGTGAACGCAATGTCGATGTACTGGAGATGCACAACCTGCTGACCGACATCGTCGCCATCCCCGAAGCGCTGGACTGGATTCTCGAGCGCAAGATCACCGCCGATTCGGTGGGCCTGGGCCTGATCAATGAAACCGGCTCGTGGCTGCGCAGCCTGGAACCGCGCAAGATCGCCGAGTTCCTGATCGGTGGAGTCTCGGCCGATGACCTGCCGGACAGTTTTGGCGGCAAGACCATTCAGATGTTCCGCGAATTCCTCGGTCACTCCAGCTTCATCCTGCCGCCGCTACCCAATACCCAGTTCACCCGCGATACCACGTGCTGGATCTACGGTGGCGTCACGCTCAACCCGATGTACTGGCCGGCACGTCGCCAGGAAACCCTGCTGACCACCGCCATCTACAAATTCCATCCGCAATTCACCAACGCTGAATTCCAGATCTGGTACGGCGACCCGGACAAGGACCATGGCAGTTCCACGCTGGAAGGCGGCGATGTGATGCCGATCGGCAACGGCGTGGTACTGATCGGCATGGGCGAACGCTCGTCCCGCCAGGCCATCGGCCAACTGGCGGTCAGTCTGTTCAAGCACAAGGCCGTGGAAAAAGTCATTGTCGCCGGCCTGCCGAAATCCCGCGCGGCGATGCACCTGGACACCGTGTTCAGTTTCTGCGACCGCGATGTGGTGACCATCTTCCCGGAAGTGGTGAACCAGATTGTGGCCTTCACCCTGCGCCCCGATGAAAGCAAGCCGGGCGGCATCGATATCCGCCGCGAAGAAACCAACTTCCTCGACACCGTGGCCAAGGCCCTCAACCTCAAGGCCCTGCGCGTCGTAGAAACCGGCGGCAACAGTTTCGCCGCCGAACGCGAGCAATGGGACGACGGCAACAACGTGGTCGCCGTGGAGCCCGGTGTGGTCATCGGCTACGACCGCAACACCTACACCAACACCCTGCTGCGCAAGGCCGGTGTGGAAGTGATCACCATCAGCGCAGGCGAACTGGGACGCGGTCGCGGCGGCGGCCATTGCATGACCTGCCCGATCATCCGCGATCCGATCGACTACTAACCTATCAGCCTTGGCCCGCACTGACCGAGCGCGGGCCAACGGGATAACCGACACCTTAGGAGATCCAAAATGGCGTTCAATATCCATAACCGCAATCTGCTGAGCCTGGAACATCACACCCCTCGCGAATTGCGCTACCTGCTCGACCTGTCCCGCGACCTCAAGCGGGCCAAATACACCGGCACCGAACAACAACACCTCAAGGGCAACAACATTGCGCTGATCTTCGAGAAAACCTCGACCCGCACCCGCTGTGCGTTCGAAGTCGCCGCCTATGACCAGGGTGCCAACGTCACCTACATCGACCCGAACTCCTCGCAAATCGGCCACAAGGAAAGCATGAAGGACACCGCCCGCGTGCTCGGGCGCATGTATGACGCCATCGAGTACCGTGGCTTCAAACAGGAAATCGTCGAGGAGCTGGCCAAGTTTGCCGGCGTGCCTGTATTCAACGGCCTGACCGATGAATATCACCCGACACAAATGATCGCCGACGTGCTGACCATGCGTGAACACGCCGACAAGCCGATTCACGAAATCAGCTACGCCTACCTTGGGGATGCGCGTAACAACATGGGTAATTCGCTGCTGCTGATCGGCGCCAAGCTGGGCATGGACGTGCGCATCTGCGCGCCGAAAGCCCTGTGGCCGGCGGACGATCTGGTGGCACGCTGCAAAAAATACGGTGAAGAAAGCGGTGCGCGCATCACCCTCACCGAAGACCCGAAAGCGGCGGTCAAGGGTGTGGACTTCATCCACACCGACGTCTGGGTCTCCATGGGCGAACCGGTCGAAGCCTGGGCCGAACGCATCCAGCAGTTGCTGCCGTATCAGGTCAATGCCGAGTTGATGAAGGCCACCGGCAACCCGCGCACCAAGTTCATGCACTGCCTGCCGGCCTTCCACAACAGCGATACCAAGGTCGGCAAGCAGATTGCCGAGCAGTACCCGCACCTGAAGAACGGCATCGAAGTGACCGATGACGTGTTCGAGTCGCCGGCCTGCATCGCCTTCGAGCAGGCGGAAAATCGCATGCACACGATCAAGGCGATTCTGGTGTCGACGCTGGCGGATCTCTAACGGCCGACGCGGCTCCCACTGACGGAAAAGGGTCAATGTGGGAGCGGGCTTGCTCGCGAATGCGGTGTGTCAGTCGACATCATTGCTTCCTGATACACCGGATTCGCGAGCAAGCCCGCTCCCACACTGGCCCGATTCCAACCGGGAGACCGAGTTACTTGTGGCTTCTCTTTTTGAAAGGACATGCACCATGCGTATCGTCGTTGCTCTGGGCGGTAACGCCCTGCTCCGCCGGGGTGAACCCATGACCGCGGACAACCAGCGCGCCAATATCCGGATCGCCACCGAGCAGATCGCCAAGATCCATCCCGGCAACCAACTGGTCATCGCCCACGGCAATGGCCCGCAAGTCGGCCTGCTATCGCTGCAAGCGGCCGCCTACACCTCGGTGTCGCCTTACCCGCTGGACGTCCTCGGCGCCGAAACCGAAGGCATGATCGGCTATATCATCGAACAGGAGCTGGGCAACCTGCTGGACTTCGAGGTGCCCTTCGCCACCTTGCTGACCCAGGTCGAAGTCGATGCCAACGACCCGGCCTTCCAGAAACCCAGCAAACCCATCGGCCCGGTGTACGCCAAGGCCGAGGCAGAAAAACTGGCTGCCGAAAAAGGCTGGGCCATCGCCCCCGATGGCGACAAATTCCGCCGCGTGGTCGCCAGCCCCAAACCCAAACGCATCTTCGAAATCCGCCCGATCAAATGGCTGCTGGAAAAAGGCAGCATCGTGATCTGTGCCGGCGGTGGCGGCATCCCCACCATGTACACCGCACCCGGCAAACTTGAGGGCGTGGAAGCTGTGATCGACAAAGACCTGTGCTCGGCGCTGTTGGCCGAACAGCTGGAAGCCGATCTGCTGGTGATCGCCACCGACGTCAACGCCGCCTTTATCGATTTCGGTAAACCGACGCAGAAAGCCATCGCCCAGGCGCACCCCGACGAAATGGAAAAGCTCGGCTTCGCCGCTGGCTCCATGGGACCGAAGGTGCAGGCAGCCTGCGAGTTCGCACGCCATACTGGAAAGGTCGCGGTGATCGGCTCTCTGGCGGACATCGAGGCGATCGTCCAGGGCAAGGCCGGCACACGCATCAGCACGGCGACACCTGGCATTACTTACTTGTAAGGAGAGACGCCCATGGCACAGTTTCAGCCAGGTCACTTGCACATCGAGCGTCATGCGCTGACACCGGACGATGTCAGTTACAACGTGCACCTCGACTATAAGGTCGCCACCAATGACAAAGGTGAAAAAGG
>Ga0105251_10002905_pt1 | contig 12873 bp, 8 predicted proteins | sample KBSS64metaG_FD_80424 | JGI IMG/M metagenome (GOLD analysis project Ga0105251, IMG submission 80424) | Switchgrass rhizosphere microbial communities from Kellogg Biological Station, Michigan, USA - KBS S6-4 metaG | ecosystem: Host-associated > Plants > Roots > Rhizosphere > Soil | place...
ATGGAACATGTCGATCACATCCTGATCGTCGACGACGACCGCGAGATCCGCGAACTGGTCGGCAACTACCTGAAGAAGAACGGCCTGCGCACCAGCATCGTCGCCGATGGCCGGCAGATGCGCGCCTTTCTCGAAGCCAACAGCGTCGACCTGATCGTCCTCGACATCATGATGCCGGGCGATGACGGCCTGCTGCTGTGCCGCGAACTGCGCGCCGGCAAGCACCGCAACACGCCGGTGCTGATGCTGACCGCGCGCAACGACGAGACCGACCGCATCATCGGCCTGGAAATGGGCGCCGACGACTACCTGACCAAGCCCTTCTCCGCCCGCGAACTGCTGGCGCGTATCAATGCCGTGCTGCGCCGCACCCGCATGCTGCCGCCCAACCTGACCATCAGCGAAAGCAGCCGCCTGCTCGCCTTCGGCCAGTGGCGCCTGGACACCACCGCACGCCACCTGCTCGACAGCGAAGGCACCCTGGTTGCCCTCAGCGGCGCCGAATACCGCCTGTTGCGGGTGTTTCTCGACCACCCGCAACGGGTGCTCAGCCGCGAACAACTGCTCAACCTGACGCAGGGCCGCGAGGCCGACATCTTCGACCGCTCCATCGACCTGCTGGTCAGCCGGCTGCGCCAGCGCCTGGGTGACGATGCCCGTGAACCCAGCTGCATCAAGACCGTACGCAGCGAAGGCTATGTGTTTTCGCTGCCGGTGCAGCTGCTCGAGTCGCCGTCATGAAGTGGCCACGCACGCTGGCTTCGCGCCTGGCGCTGATCTTCTTCACTGGGCTGGTGCTGGCCTACGGGCTGTCATTCAGCCTGCAGGCCTACGAGCGCTATATCAGCAGCCGTTCGATGATGCTCAACAACCTGGAACAGGACGTCGCCACCTCGGTGGCCATTCTCGACCGCCTGCCCGCCGCCGAACGCGCCGCCTGGTTGCCGCGCCTCGAGCGACGCACCTACCGCTACCGGCTGGATGAAGGGCTGACGGGCGCGGCAATGCCCAGCGAAGACCCTCCAATGGCGGCGGAGTCGATCGTCAAGGCGATCGGCAACGGCTATCGCCTGACATTCCAGGACATCCCCGGGCCGAACGCACACTTTCAAGCCCACCTGCGCCTGGCCGACGGGGCGCCACTGACCATCGACGTAACCCCGACGCCCGTGCCCGTGGCCAAGTGGTTGCCAGGGGTGCTGCTGATCCAGCTGGCCGTGTTGCTGTTCTGTACCTGGCTGGCCGTACGCCTGGCCATCGGCCCGCTGACCCGCCTGATCAAGGCACTGGACGACCTCGACCCGGACAAACCGGGCATGCGGCTGGACGAAAGCGGCCCGCGCGAGGTGCAATATGCCGCCACCGCGTTCAATGCCCTGCAGGCGCGCATCGCGGCTTATCTCAAAGAACGCATGCAATTGCTGGCAGCGATTTCCCACGACCTGCAAACGCCGATCACACGCATGAAGCTGCGTGTGGAAGTCATGGATGAGGGGATCGAAAAGGACAAGTTGTGGCATGACCTGGATGCCATGGAGCACCTGGTGCGCGAAGGCGTGGCCTATGCCCGCAGCATGGACATCAACACCGAGCCTGCCTGCCGCATCAACCTCGATGCCTTCCTCGACAGCCTGGTGTTCGACTACCAGGACAGCGGGGCTCAAGTCGAACGCCATGGCATTACCGGCAGCTTGCTGGAAGCGCGCCCGCATGCATTGCGCAGGGTGCTGGTCAACCTGCTGGACAATGCCCTGAAGTTCGCCGGCAAGGCCCAGCTGGAGGTCAGCCGTGACCACGGGCTGATCTTGATTCGCGTGCTCGACGAGGGCCCAGGCATTCCCGAAGCGGAGCTCAACGAAGTGCTCAAGCCGTTCTACCGGGTGGAAAGCTCGCGCAACCGCAGCACCGGGGGCACCGGCCTGGGGTTGGCCATTGCCCAGCAGTTGACCCAGGCCATGGGAGGGCGGTTGACCCTGAGTAACCGCCAGGGCGGCGGGCTGTGCGCACAGATCGAGCTGAAATGAACCATGCGTGACTACTTCGCGGTGCGAGGCTCCGATGCGCCGCAATGAGGTTTTCCTACGCAATCCATAACTACAGTCCGATACACAACGCAGCCTGCGCTGACACACTGCAGATACCCAACCCCGCCACACTTCCGGTCACACATTGACACACCGGGAGCCCCTTGATGAGAGCCATCGCCCTTCCCTCCGGCTGGAAGCTTTTTGCCGCCCTCGCCGGTTTGACCCTGGTCATGACTGCGGTGGTCCTCGCCGCTCATCCACTCGGCTCGGACGGCTTGCGCAGCGCCATCCGTGCCACCGCGCGCAGCTCCTTCGCACTGTTTCTGCTGGCGTTTCTGGCGTCCTCGCTGGTGGCCTTGGTGCCAGGCCCCGCAAGCAGGCGAATGTTGCGCGAACGGCGTTACCTGGGCCTGGCGTTCGCCTTTTCCCACACCGTGCACGGCGTTTTGATCTACCGCTACGCCCAGCAGTTTCCAGAACTGTTCTGGGCCGGCCGCACGGTGACATCCAGCCTACCCGGCAGCATCGGCTACCTCTTCCTGCTGATGTTGACCCTGACCTCTTTCAAGGCCCCCATGCGCCTGCTCGGCGGGCGGGCCTGGAAAGCCCTGCACAGCACCGGCATGTGGGTGTTGGCCGGGGTGTTCTGCCTGTCGTTCTACAACCGCATCCCCATGGGCGGTTGGTACCCGCTGGCTTTCGCCCTGATGTTCGCAGCCATGGCGCTCAAGCTCACCGCCAAACTGGCGCATTACCAGCGCCGCAGTGGCGCAGCCCTTTCCTGAGGAAAAAAATCATGACCACCCTGAGCCGCACCCTCACCACCGTCGACCGCTTCGGCAACTGGAGCGCCGACCTGCCGTTACGGCTTTTTCTGGCCTGGGAGTTCTTTGAATCCGGCGTCGAGAAATTCAATGGCAGCAATTGGTTTGGCGATTTGCAGGAGAGTTTCCCGTTCCCCTTCAATGTGCTGCCGGCAGAGCTGAACTGGCAGCTGTCGATGTGGGCCGAGTTGTTTCTGCCACTGTTATTGCTGCTGGGGCTCGGCACGCGGTTTGCTTCGGCAGGGTTGATGGTGATCACAGTGGTGGCGATAGCCGCAGTGCACTGGCCGATGCACTGGTGGACCCTGGCGGAACTGGCGCAGGGCTACGCCTTTACTGACCAAGGCTTCGGCAACTTCAAGTTGCCGGTGATCTATCTGGTGGCACTGCTGCCGCTTCTGCTCAAAGGCGCCGGCCGCCTGAGCCTTGATCACTGGCTCAAAGGGCGCTTCGCTGCCAAAGCCTGAGCTGCACGCACAACGACGGGCTCGTCGCGGCTGGCGACGAGCCCGTTTTCAGTTCAGCGTGTACCAATCACGACACCTAGCCCACGCAGGCTCTCGAGCAGCGCCATGCCTTGCTGATGGTCTGCTCCCAAAGCCTGCAAGCGCTCGCGCCCACTGCCGTTCACCTGGGCCAGCAAGCGGTACGCCATGGGCGCCAGGCGTGAAAAGCGCACTTGCAGGCTGGCATCGCGATACACCATCAGCAAGGTTGGCAGCTCAGGGGCCTGCTCTGGCTGGAAGTCCGGACTAATACGCTCCACCGGCCATTGATAGGCCAGTACCCTGGCCGTGCACGACAACAGCGGTTCGCCCTGCAGCAGATCGCCCTGTGGGTCATGGGGCGGGTCTTCGGCATCGCTCAGGTAGAGCTGCGCCTCGACCCACTCGTAGTGCGCAAGCTCCAGCTGCCACGGGGTATCAGCCTGGATGCCCTGAAGGTAGTCGATGAACGCCTCGGCAACCTGGGTGAACAGCGGGGTTTGGCTGCGGTAGTTGGCGTAGAAATCACGCACCCGTGCATGCCAGCGCGGCTCGCCCAAGGTCTGGCGCAACACCGGGAAACTGCCCGCCAGCAGGCCTTCGATGGCGCCGTAGAACAGCTCGCGATAGACCTTCAAGCGGCGCTCTTCAATACCAGGCGGAGGGGGATGCCGGCCTGGGTCGCGCAGGTGCCGGGCCAAGGTGAACTGCTGCTCACGCAACGTTTTGCCCATGCGACACCCCCTGCTGTATCGCACGGATGCGCGTGGTTTCTTCAAGTAGCTTGGCCAACGGCGGGTAGTTGAAGTCACGTTCAAGGACTGTCGGTTGCGCCCCAAAGCGCTGGCAGGCCAGTGCGAACAAGGCCCAGACGTCATCCTTTACCGGCGCGCCGTGGGTGTCGACCTTGAGGTCCGGCGCTTCATCGTAATGCCCGGCTACATGCATGGCGGTGACCCGCGCAGCCGGCAGCCCGCGGAGAAAAGCCAGGGCGTCGTAACCCTGGTTGCAGGCATTGACGAACAGGTTGTTGACGTCCAGCAGCAGGTCGCAATCGGCCTCCGCGAGCACTGCCCGGATGAAGTCCAGCTCACTCAGCGCTTGATAAGGCGCGGCGTAATAGCTGATATTTTCCACGGCAATACGCCGCTGGAGATGGTCCTGCGCCTGGCGGATTCTGCCTGCAACCTGGTGTACCGCCTCGTCGGTAAAAGGGATCGGCATCAAGTCATAGAGATAGCCGTCATCGCTGCAGTAGCTCAGATGTTCACTGTACAGGCGCACCTTATGGCGATCGAGGAACTGTCGCGTCTGTTCCAGCAGTTCGAGGTTCAGCGGCAGGCTCCCCCCCAGCGACAACGACAAACCATGGCAGGTCAGCGCAAACCGCTCGGTGAGCTGCGACAGGCTACGGCCGTAGGCGCCCCCAACTCCGATCCAGTTTTCCGGTGCACACTCCAGAAAGTCCAGCGCACCCTCATCGAGAGTCAGCAGCTCGGGCATCAGACCACGGCGCAGGCCAAGGCCGGTGAACAAGGGTAAGAGGCTCATCGGTAAAGATCTCCACAACACGCACAACGCCCCACCTGACCTGCAGGCGGGGCGTTGCTTAACTCATGGGCAGGTCGTCAGCCTTTGGCGTCGGTCTTGGGCTTTGCGCCGCATTTGCCTTCACCGCACTTGCCTTCACCGCACTTGCCTTCACCTTTAGTGGCCTTGTCGTCGGCGCCGCACTTGCCTTCACCACATTTGCCTTCCCCCGGCGCCTTGGCAGATGCCAGTTGATAACCCTGGGACAGTGGTTCTACAGCGAAGGCACTACTGCCAAGGGCCATGCTGCCGATCAAGGCGGCGCCGAACAGGCCAAGGTTTTTCCGTGCATCAATCATGATGAAGCTCCACATAAGTGCAATAGAGGAGCCATTAGAGCGTGAGGGAGCGTCGCCGATACATCACCACAATCAGCGCGATGTATAGGACTGGATGTCCAGAGTTGTCAGATTACAGAGCTGCAGTGCGCCCGCTCCTACGGCATACAGCGAGGAGCGGGTGAGCCCTGTCAGTCCTCCAGCGGCTTGGGCGGCGCTGCAGGCTTGGCGGGTTTGGCGGGTTTGCTGTCCTTGGCCTTGGGCTCAGGAACGGCCGCAACCGGTTCCGGGGCGGCCACAGCCTTCTCGGTCGCTGGCAATTCATCGACCGCCTTGATGATGGCCTGCGGATCGAGCTTCTCGCCCGACTCGTCATCCTTGAGCATATGCCGCTCGCCATCCTTGCCCACGAGGATCACTTTGGTGCCCTTGCTCGCACCCAGCTTGAGCTCACGGATCAGCGCCATGGTGGTCTGCTGTTCGAGGTTCTTGTCCTCGCGCTTGCCCATCATGTTGGCGACGCTGTAGACAACCACGCCGCGCTCCTTGAATGCCGCCTGGGTAGCGGGATCCTTGAGCGCCTCGTTCAACCCCCGCAACGTAGGGTCGGCTGAACTGGGCGCAATGATCACCAAAGGCCGTGCCTTGCCCAGCTCCTTGGCCAGAGGGGCGTCACTGTCGGCGGCGAACAACGGGCCAGTGACGGCGAGCAAGGTGGCGAGGGTCAGTGACCGGACGAGCATACGCATCTCCTTATTGTCTCGATAAACCAGTGACTACAGATCACGGAGAAAAATCCGACCCGGAGCCTAAACCACTTCGAACATCAGTTGGTCAGGGAAAAGTAACTGGCGGTTTCCAATGAGGCTTCAGCCCAGGATGCAAGCGTTATGGGAAACAGCCAACACCCTGACTGAGCATAGTCCAAAGCCACTGCGGACAAAACTACACAAGGCCTTGCCTTCCTCGGGGACTGTCAGCGCACCTCTATGGGAGGGTCCGCCGGGCCGGACGCCAGAAGCCTGAGCGTCACATCCAACATCAAGCCACGCCGCGCCGCCCGCTGCTCCCCCAGAATGGCGTCCGACTGGTCACGCCGCTCCTCGTCCGTGAGTGCCTCGTCGTCGAGTACTGCATCCAGACGGCGGCGGAATGGGAGGTCCACCTGGGCGAAAGTATCGGGTTGGGCGCGTTCCAGGTGCGCCTGCCAAAACGTGCGATCCACCAGCGAGCGTGCCACCGCTTCCTGCGTTTCGGCCTGGTAGACAGCCGCTTCTGCCCGAGCCAGATGCTCATCCGTGACCCCTGCCAGCGGACGGAAACTCATCTCGCCCACCTCGATGGGCAAATTCAGACGATGGCGCAAACCCAGGCGATAGGCGAGCCCCACCTCGCTTTCATCGGGATTGCCGCCGCGGTCGATGATCTCCTGTACGGCAAGGCGGTCAACTTCGTCCAGGCGCCACAAACGCCGCCCCAAATCAATCAAGCTCTGTTCGGTACCCCCGTGATCACCGGACTGGGCATTCCACACCAGCCTGTTCAATTCAAGGTTGCTCAGACACCAGGTAGCGCCGTCCTGGCACCCCCACTCATCGTTGGCAACGGTCAACAGTTGCTCACGCAGGGCTGGCTCCTTCGCCATCGCCTGCAACAGGCTGAGTACCCGCTGCGCCATTGCCTGAGCATCGATGTGAAAGTCGGCGGAATGCAGCAGTTGCTGCAGCACACGGAAGAAGCGGTCTGCAGGCTCCCCTACATCCACAGCTTCCCACGCGGCCACCAGCAGCCCTCGATAACGTGGCCCCACAGCGTCCCCCCAGACATCACGGGCACGAACGATCTGTTCGCGCAGAAACGCCTCATCAGACGGTGCAAGTGGTGCCATCAGAGAAGCTTGCAGGCGTATCAGCTCGGCCTCCCCGAACGGATTCCCGGCCAGCCTGATCCTTCGTCGAAATGCCACAGGCACTTCATGGAACCACTCCGGGACCTGCCTGATACGGTTCTCGCGCAAATCCACGTAAAGCAACCCAGGGTTATCGCTCAGCCCAGCGGGGAACTGGTCGACCCCAGTGTTGCGCATGTTCAGCCACCGCAGTGCCCGCAGCCCTCGGAGCATGAACGTGCGCCCCAGCGGGTTGTGGGACAAATCGATGTATTCCAGCCCGCTGGCGCTTCCCAGGGTAGCCGCCTGGCTGCTACTCAAGACAATCTGGTTGTTGGTCAGGGTCAGCTGGCGCAAGTGCTGCATTTGCAGCAGAGGTTGCGGCAAACGCGTCAAAACGTTGCCCCCGAGGTCCAGCTCTCTCAGATTAGGGAAGGCCAGCAGAAAGCTCGTTGGAATATCTTGCAGCTCCATGCGCAGCAGCGACAGATCCGACACATGTGAAAAGCTGACCTGCGCCGGTATTTCCGGAAGCTCGCCAGGTTGATTGTTGTACAGGACCATGCGGTAGTCGTGGTCAATGTTGAGATTGGCCTGCCCAGCGTCGGTCGTACGCCGCCAGCAGTCGATCAGCGTATCGACCACATTGATCCGGTCGTCCCTCACCGCGCCGTCTGACTCCACCATCCACGCCCACAAGCTGTCACGCAACACCGTGAGCTCCTGCCTCAGTTCAACCAGAACCTCCCCTACCCGACGGCCCGACAACTGGACACGTTCGCTCCAGACCGCCACTTGCTCGTCACTGAAGGACGGGTACAGGTCCCGCACGGTTGCCGCAAGCGACCTGTCGCCACGGCCAAGCCCACCCGAGTTGCAGCCCCCCAAGGGGTAACCCAACAAACCTTCGCCGACCCGCCGTGGTGGCCGGAAAGCGCCGGGCCGCTGCAAGCCGAGCAGACGGCCGACTTCGCTGCGTCGTTGCAGCGCCACGCGCCCAAGCAGGACTCGCAGATTGTGTGCGAATGGGGCCCCTACCGTCATGGCCTCTCGTTGGCCGGGTGCGTACGCGAAGGCGATGACGTCGAACATCTCCCCTGGCACGCCATATCGCCCACCCTGTGCATCGAATAGCTGAAAGGAGCCATTTAAGTGGACCAGATCGAATGCCTCGGTACCCTCTTCGGTGGACATCAACAGTGGCCCGTTGAGATAGCCTTCGAATAGCCGCCAACGTACACCCTGAGCGGTGCCAGGCAGGTGCTTGAGCAACCCCAGGGCCACGCGTGCCAGGTCGGCGTTCTGTGGCGTGTCCAGGAAGAAACCCTCGAATACGCGCGCCCGACGAATGTCCTGCACGCTACCCCTGGCGGCTTCCGCCAGGGGTAGCGGGACCCGGCCGGTCGCCAACAGGCGCCTGCGATCATCCCCGCTGGCCGAGCGCAGCAACCCTTGCGCGGCACGCCGGTGCAGCCCAGGAAACACCCGGCGCAGCAGTGCGCAGTCGGCAGTGTCGGTGACTTGGATAGCGTCATAAAGGCGCCCTAACAAAACACGACGCTGGGCCCAGGCCAGCTCGGCCAGTGCCTGGTCCGACAGGCCATCGGCACCTGGCAGGCCCTGGGCGTGTTGCAGCACCGTGATGTCGTCGACCTGCTCACCACCGCGCAAACGGCTGATCATCCGGCGTATGCGCCGGTCGAGCCTTGAGCGCTCTGCGCTATCCAGCAAGCCTGGCTGCGGCGCTCGCCCGTAGACGTGCAGGGCCCTCAACTGATCCGCGGCCAATCCATGAAAGCTCAATACTTCATCAATCTGCTCATCGCTCATGCCATCCAAGGGGGGGCCTAGGCGGCGGAACATGCGGTGTGTGTCACTCCATTCGGACGGTTGCTCGCTCCATAGACGCCAGGCGCCGGCGCCGTTATTTCGCAGCGCTGGGCCATGCTGGTTGCGCGGGCGAAGCTGCCATTGGCCGTTGCCGGCCGAGTCCGTCACTGAATAGTGGTGCCCTTCCATTTCGATCCAGGCCTCTCCCTCGAGCCGCCTGACACCCAGCGCATCGGGCGCTGACGCAGCGCTCGGCACCAGGCTGCGGAACGGAGCAAGCTCGGGCTTCCAGAGTTTGGTGCTGCCGTCCTCCAACCGCGCAGGCAGCATGCCGTCGACTACCGCAGAGCGCGTCCACAAGCGCCGGGCAACGGTGATGCCTGCTGCGGTGGCCGCGAGCACTGCGAGGTCGGTAGCCACATTGGTCATATGGTCGAGGGCCGCTTGAGCATCACCGTCATGCCAAGCCTCGATGCCATGGTAGACCTCACCCAGCAGCTCCCACGCAGTAACCGCCAACAACACCAGGCCTATGCTCGGCACAAACAGGCCGGCCAGATTGAGCAGCGCCCAGCCTTCTGCGGCCAGCCGCTCATCATGGGCGCGCTGCAGGTCACGATCGAGTCGGGCCACCGGCATCACGATGAGCGCTGCATCCTCCTTGATCTGGCGTATCCGCGATTGTGCGAGGCTGTTGAACAACCGCTCCGGATAAGCCCGCAGATGTGGCTCCAAATCAAAACCTGCCCAGTCGGGAAGGTCGTCAAAAGCCGTGACCACACTGGCAAAGAACGCCGAGCTGTCGCGGCGGAGCACGAACCGGCTGAAAAAACGCTGATACGTCTTGACGCGCAAGCGATGCCCCAGCTCACGGTTGAGGGCCTCCAGGCTTTGGAATGCGCGCCAAGGCGCTACCGGATCGCCTGGCACGTACATCAATAGCCGTCGCGTGGTATCGAGCAGCGGGCCTTGGTCGATCACATCCAGCACAACAATCTGTTCCAGCGCACAGTTGAGCAGCGTCAGGCGCTTGGGCACTACCAGGTCACCCGCAAGGCGCAGCAATTTGCCGTCGATGCACATGGCGGTTATCAGTTCCAGCTCACTGTCGTCCAGGGTCTCATCCAGCCTGGCTTTGTACGCATCCACCAGCATCGCGTAGCGGCTGGTGTTGACCAGCAGCGCCTCCACCCGCTTCTCGTCATTGGCGGGCTTGAGGATGGCATCCAGATGGCGTTGATAAGCCTGCCCCAGGTCCAACTCCCGGCACAACGCCGCAAATTCGATCGCAGTGGGTGGTTCGGCCTGCCCCTGCCGCGGCACGAGCAGGCGGTTGCCCACGGGTTGGCCGCCAGCCGTGCCTTGTTCGCAAGTAAAGTTTCGCAGCACCACTTCGAGCAGCGGTTTTTCTTCGTACACCACCCTGGTGAGGTGGGCCCCTACGGGTTGAGCATTGATTACTGGCTCTCGACGGCCTTGCAAGAACGTCAATCGACGCAGGTTGTAGCTGACACCATGACGCTGCGCGAGCGCGTCCTCCATGGCCGAGGCAACAAAATCGTCGATGTTTTCGATACGCGCCTCCAAGGCGCCCAGCTGTTGACGGAACTTGAGGCTCTTGGCCAATGCCTCGGCTAATGCCGGCAGCTGCTCAACGGGTACTTTGCGCAGCCAGGGCGGCAGCCGCTCGCCGATGATGCCATCCTGAAAAGCCTCGCTGGCGCGACGCAATTGCTCGTAACGGTGCTCATCTGGCGGTGATGCGGTAGCCATCTCGAAGCCTCCTTAAAATAAAGAGGCCAGCCTAGACAGGGCACGTTGGTCGAGGCGTTAGATAGCTAACGCCAGGGCTCAGAACAACAGCAACTGGCGGTCGGTCAATGCCGCAAAATCGTCACCGACGAAGGGCAGGATGGCATCGGCCACCGGCTGCAGTTGCCTGCTGAAGTAGTGGTCATAGTCAATTGGCGACTGCAGGTTCTCCATCGGTTCCGGCCCCGCCGTGGTGATCACGTAGCTGATCCAGCCACCCTTCTGGTATTGCAGCGCACGCCCCAGGCGGCGGTTGTAGTCATCAGCCAGGCGCGCGGCACGGACATGCGGTGGCACGTTGCGTTGGTAGTCGGCCAGCGGCCGGCGCAGGCGCTTGCGGTAGATCAGCAGCTCGTCCAGCTGGCCCGCCAGGGTCTGCGCCACGAACCCGCGTACATAATCACGGTACGGCTGGCCGCGGAAGATCCGCCCGTACAAGGCCTGCTGGAACTGTCGGGCCAGTGGTGACCAGTCGGTACGCACCGACTCCAGGCCCTTGTACACCATGTCTTCGCTACCATCGGCGCGCTGCACCAGCCCTGCATAGCGCTTCTTGCTGCCCTCGTCGGCACCTCGAATGGTGGGCATCAGAAAGCGCCGGTAATGGGTTTCGAACTGCAGCTCAAGCGCGCTTTCCAGGCCCATGGTTTCGCGCAGGTGCTGGCGCCACCACTGGTTGACCTCGGCTACCAGTTCGCGGCCAATGCGGGCCGCAGCTTCCTCGCCATGAGCGCCCTTGAGCCAGACGAAGGTTGAATCGGTGTCGCCATAGATCACGTCGTAGCCCCGCGCCTCGATCAGCGCGCGGGTCTGGCGCATGATCTGATGGCCACGCATGGTGATCGATGACGCCAGGCGCGGGTCGAAAAACCGGCAACCGCTTGAACCCAGCACGCCGTAGAAGGCATTCATGATGATCTTCAGAGCCTGCGACAACGGTGCGTTGCCTTCGCGCTTGGCTTCTTCCCTGCCCTGCCAGACCCGCTCGACGATCGCCGGCAGGCAATGCAGGTTGCGCGAGAAACGCCCGCCTCGAAAGCCCTCGACCGAGTGCGCGTCATCCGGCTGGCGCAAGCCTTCGACCAGGCCCACCGGGTCGATCAGGAACGTGCGGATGATCGAGGGGTACAGGCTTTTGTAGTCGAGCACCAGCACCGAGTCATACAGGCCCGGGCGCGAATCCATCACAAACCCACCGGGGCTGGCCTCATCCGGTCGGCTGCCCAGATTAGGCGCCACGAAGCCAAGCCGATGCATGTGCGGGATATACAGATGACAGAACGCCGCCACCGAACCGCCGCTGCGGTCCACCGCCAGCCCGGTGACGGATGAGCGCTCGAGCAGAAACTCCAGCAACCGGGTATGGGCGAAGATACGCGTCACCAGCTCGCAGTCCTTGAGGTTGTAACGGGCCAGGGCCGGCTTGTCCTCGGCGAACATGCGGTTGATCTCGTCCATGCGCTGGTAAGGCGTATCGATCGCCTTGCCTTCCCCCAGCAACGTCTGGGCGACGTTCTCCAGGCTGAACGAGGGGAAACTCCAGGTGGCCGAACGCAGCGCTTCGATGCCATCGATCAGCAGCCGGCCAGGTGCATCTGCGAACACATGGCCGCCGTTGGCGTGGGCACGCAAGGTCATGGGCGCGCCATTGCGCCCCAGCGTCAACGGCACCTGCAGTTGTTTGGCATGCTCATGCAGGATGCGCAGGTCGAACTGGATCAGGTTCCAGCCGATGATTGCATCCGGGTCGTGTTCGGCCATCCACTGGTTCAGGCAGTGAAGCAGCTCAGCGCGGTCGGGGCAGTAGCGCAGGTCGAAATCCACGTTACTGGCCTGAGCATTGGCACTGCCCAACATGAATACCTGGCGTTGGCCACATCCCTCTACGGCAATGCTGTACAACTCGCCACGTTCGCTGGTTTCGATATCCAGCGATGCCAGACGCAATGGCGGGCGGTAGTGTGCGCAGGGTTTGAGTTGAGCATCACAGATGACCCCTTGGGCATCCGGGTGCCCGGCAAACTGCACCGCAGCCGTGATGAAGCGCTCCATCAGGTAGCGCTCGGGTGGGCGGATATCGCCCTCGAACACCTCGACGCCGGCACTGCGCAGGCGTTGTTCAAGTTGCATCAGTTGCCG
>Ga0105251_10002910_pt1 | contig 12869 bp, 13 predicted proteins | sample KBSS64metaG_FD_80424 | JGI IMG/M metagenome (GOLD analysis project Ga0105251, IMG submission 80424) | Switchgrass rhizosphere microbial communities from Kellogg Biological Station, Michigan, USA - KBS S6-4 metaG | ecosystem: Host-associated > Plants > Roots > Rhizosphere > Soil | place...
CAGTCGCTGCTCGGCCAGATCGTGCAGTCGGGCAGCAATCAGGAAGCCTACATCCTGCAACAAGGCAGCGACCTGATGGCCTTGATCAACCAGCAAGGTTCCGGCAATGCCGCGTCCATCACCCAAACCGGCAGCCATAACCGCGCGCAGATATCCCAGAACGGCAATAACAACGACGCCAGCATTGTCCAGGCCGGCACGGGGCAGCAAAGCGCTGTGACCCAAGCAGGAAATGGAATGAGCGTATCGGTCACTCAATATCGCTAAAGCACTGCACCACTTGGAGGTTTCATCATGTTCAAATTGACGCCCCTCACCGCCGCCATCCTGGTCATCGTCAGTGCTCAAGCATTGGCCGACGACAGCGTGTCGACCCAGAACCAGTTCGGTGACACCAACATCGCCAATGTAAAACAGACGGCGGCACCCTTGAGCACCGCCACCCAGAACCAGTCCGGCACCGGCAACGACGCGGCTTCCGTACAGGACAACGCCACCAGCACCATCGAGCAGAACCAGAGCGGCAACTACAACGCCGGCTACGCCGAGCAACTGTTCGAAAACAACAGCAGCATCATCCAGAACCAGAGCGGAGACACCAACATCAGCCATGCCAGCCAGTCGATCGGCGTCGGCGGTGGGCAGATCCTGCAACAACAGGAAGGCACCGGTAACTTCTCGTTCATCTACCAGGACAGCCAGGAAAACAGCACCGGCAAAACCTACCAGTACGGCGACAGCAACGAGGCCAACATCGAACAGATCCAGGTGGGCACGGCCAACAACGCGGTGATCATCCAGTACGGCACCGCCAACTACGCCACCGCCGAACAGATCAACCACATGAACGGCCAGATCGACATCAACCAGTCCGGAGGCACCAACTATGCCTACGGTGACCAGCGCAACGGCGAAGGCGGCAACCTGACCATCAACCAGTATGGCGACGGCAACGGCAGCGAAGTCTGGCAGGACACCCAGGTCGCCAGTAAAACCACCATCGACCAGAACGGCCAAACCAACGAAGCCATCGTCGACCAGAGCTTCGGCGACCACAACGTTGCCCAGGTGATTCAGGTCGGTGATCTCAACGCGATCTATGCCGACCAGTTCGAGTCCATGGGCTCGACCGTGACCCTCAATCAACAGGGTATCGGCAACATCCACTTCACCTACCAGACCGGCACCGACCATGTGCTCAACGCAACGTCCACGGGTAACGACAACAAGGTCTACGCCAGCAACTGGAAAGGCCCGGCCACGCAAATGGGCGGTCAGTTCGGCACCAACCAACGCGCCACCGTCAACCAGAACGGCAACGGCAACGTCGCCAACTTCACCCAGAAAAACGCCGGCCACATCATGACCACCAACCAGACCGGCTACGGCAACAAAACCACGGTCACCCAGGCCGATTCCTACAACGAGCTGTACTTCGACCAGAACGGCACCGACAACATCCTCATCGCCGACCAGCGCGGCACCAACAACCTGGCCCAGGGCAGCAGCACCGGCACCCACAACACCACCGACGTCAATCAGGAAGGCAGCGGCAACCAGGCGTTCACCACGCAGCTGTATGGCGAAGACAACATGATCACCATCAAGCAGGCGGACACCATGAACGTGGCCTATGTAACCCAGGGCGGGACTGGCAACATTGCCAGTGTTGATCAGAGTGGCATGACCCAGACGGCCAATGTGCAGCAGTTTGGTTCGGCTAACAGTGCGACTGTGTTGCAAAAGTAAGCGCACGGGGGTGAGGAACCGCGGCCCTTGAGGGAGGGTCGCGGTTTGTTATGGGACAACTCCATGACCGTTCAGGCCATCGTGGGGTATCAATAACGTCTCAACGAGGACAGAATTCGCTCGGAATGATGAAAATTAACATCATAGAGGTAACCCCCTTCAATCCGAGTCGTGCGCAGATCAAGATCATCTATTACACTTTCTCTAACCCTCTTAACATGCCTACTTAGAGACTCATTTCCCATGATTGACGGGTCCAACATTTTGAATGCAGCACTACCAACCCCCTTGACGGGCGGGCGAAATCGAAATCCACCTGAAACAGGCAAGCAATTATAGTCATTCAAACTGGGGTAAATCTTTCTGTTAGCTTTCTGCTCAGCCCTGATGAATACTTGTAAATTGCTTTTTGAAGCTTCTACAGAGTACTCATTGAGGCGCTTTGAAACCAAAGCCAAATTATCCATATCCTTCTGACCAAGAAACTTCGCAATCTCGTTAAACACGTCAGAATTGATACCTTCAAGCGAATTTAACGCTGGATCATTTCTTGGCACAGGTTTCGCCACCCACCTGACTAATTTTCTAATTCCTTTTAGGACCCCGTCTAAAACATGCCCGGTCGGATCCACAAAATTCACAGGATCTCCAAAACAATACGCATAAGAATTCAGCCCACCCTTCCCAAATGGACTCCAGCTATCAGGTCTATTGAATCGCATTAACACGGGATTAAATGCCCTATAGCCATTGCCCAATAAATAATGTCCAGTCACCGACTCTGGTCGTTCGCCATTGAAACCCAGCAAGCTGAGGCGTCTGTTCACAGCGTGGCGGTGACCGTAGGGTAAGTAGGTGATGTAATCTCGTTGCTGATTAGCCTTGAGCGTGTGGAGTATCGAGCGTTGTAGATCGGTGGCGAGCAACGTGGTGTCGAGCACATCGTCCTGGCGCTGTTGTTGGGCCAACACCAGGTCGTCATGCTGAATAAAGGAGTGGTGCAATGTCCCTTGAATCTCGGTGGCCAAGCGACTTTTGCAGTAAAAGCGTTGCCGCGGGGTCACTTGTGGTTCGGTATGGCTGATCAGAAGATCCAGAGAATCGTATCGATAGTGGCAGAGCGGAATTTGCTGAGGCAAAAGCATGGGAGCTCCGAGCTTTCATGGTCCAAGCTTGAGTATCCATGATGACGCCAGGGTTGTGACCTAGCAGAATTGATAGCTGTACTTTGAGAACGGGGACTGAAACGCAGACAGATTTATTTTCGCTGAAAAAGTCAGACCGAAAAAACCGGGCAAAAAATTTATCCGAATATAAATCCATCCTCCTTCTGGAAATTATCGAGATCTCAGTAGCATTGAAAGGTGAAGTGCATGAAGAGAATTGAGTTTCTGCACTTTTGCCAAGCCATCTGGAAGACCTGCCTTGTTGACCTTGTCGGCAGCGCTCTGCCTGGCCCGGCTACTAACCTGCTTTAGGGTTGCCGATCCTCCGATCTCTGGATGAAGTTTTTTAAATGCAGCACTACCGACACCCCGTAAAGGTGCCACCGAATCTGTCGATATTCGGCCAGATTCTAAAGTGACCTGCCTCATTTCATTTCGAGACGAACTCAGCGCGCTGTGAAGCGGTTTTCCGCTTGCTTCATGTGACGCCAGGTAAATTTTCAAGTTGCTCATTCCGGCCGCTGTTGAATGTTCCTGTAGCTGCCGTGAAGTCTGAGCAAGATTATCCATGTCAGACCGACTTAAATATTGTGATATTTCTTGAAATGTATCAAAAGCAATGCCCTCAAGCGAATTTTTTTCGGGAACATTTCTCACTACAGGTGTCGTTACGAACCCGAAAAAATTTTTAACGCTTTCTACAAGACCCAATCGAACGTGCCCCGTGGGGTCGGAAAAATTCACAGGCTCTCCCAAACAATATGCATACGAATTCAGCCCACCCTTCCCAAATGGACTCAAATTGTCGGGACTATTAAATCGCATTAAAACCGGGTTAAACGCTCGATAACCATTACCCAATAAGTAATGTCCCGTCATCTGTTCTGGTCGCTCGCCGTTGAAGCCCAGCAAGCTGAGCGGTCCATTGACCGGCTTGCGGTGACCATAGGGTGAATAGACGGTGGGTTGTCGTGGGTGATTGGCCTTGAGCGAATGGAGTACCGAGCGCTGAACATCGGTGGCCAGCAACGTAGTGTCGAACGCCTCATCCTGACGCTGATGTTGTGCCAACAGCAGGTCGTCGTGCTGGACAATAGAGTGCTGCAGTGCCCCTTGAATTTCGGTGACCAGGCGACTTTTGCAGTAAAAGCGTTGAAGCGGGGACGCTTGGGATTGGGTGTATCTGATCAGGCGATCAAGAGAGTCGTAGCGATAGAGGCCAAGCAGATTTTGCTGAGGGAAGGTCATTGGGTGCTCCGAGCTATTAAGATCCGGACGCTTGAGTATCTGTGATGACGCCAAGGTTGTGACCTGGCAGAACTGATAGTTGCAAAGCCCCAGTGAACCTATACGGGAGTGAGCCTGTTCGCGAAGAACGATAACGCGGTCAGCCCTGCGGAACGATGTTATCCAGCGCGCGATTTACCGCCAGGTCAGCCAGCATGGTCCCGTGTTGGATGCCCAGCAACATGCCGTTAATGACTGGTCGGCTACAAGGCCGCCATTGCTGTTGCATCGGCTTGTCCTTGTAGGAGCGAGCATGCTCGCGATGGTCGCCAACGATGACGCGGGGCACCTGGCAGCCCGCGGTGCTCTGTGGTTCATCGCGAGCATGCTCGCTCCTACAGGGGATCGGGTACAGCCGTTACAGTGGATCGGTTCACTCATCCTCCCCCTCACCCTCCGGCACCACCCTGTTCTGCGTCAGGTAGCGATCCAGGGTCTCATTCTGCGCAGGCTGGGAATTGTCCCCCGCCACCTGCCACAAATGTCGCTCGATCCCCTGCGCCAGCATATGCCCCACCGCCGCCTCGATCGCCGACAACACGCACAACTGCGCCGGTTCGTTGGTGGTGTAGCCCACCTCGGCTTCGAGCAATTTCTTGAACTCGATGAACTTGAACACCCCGGCGCTGCGGGCCACGGAGTAGATGGTCTTGCTGGTCATGACGTTGGACAGCACCTGCCCGCTGCGCACGTCCACCGCCCGCAGGTTCACCGTGACCTGGTCGACGCGATACTCCCGGGAAATGTCGATGCCCAGGTAGCGCGCGCCTTCGCCGCCGCTGCGAACGTTGGTGTCGTAGGCGATGATCCCGCCTTCGAGCATCATGTTCGCCGCTTGCAGCGGTGGCAGCTCACCCTGGATGTTCACCGGGGTATTAGGCTTCTTTTGCGAGGCGCGGATGATCTTGCGTTCGGTCAACAGGTTCTGCAGCCCTTCACGCTCGAGCACCACGAACCAGCCGCTGGCCTGCAAGGCGTCCATCAGCATGCTCGCCGCGCCCTGGGTGACGCTGGTGGAAAACGAGCTGGCCGGGGTCGGCTTGTATTGCCCGGTCTGGTCGCGGAAGCCGTAGACCACCGCCATCAACCGGCCCTTGGGTCGTGGCATGTTGATCAAGTCATAGTAGGTCGAGGCCCTTGGGGTCAGGGTCGGGGTTTTGGAGTCTTGCTCGGCCGGCATCGGCTCGCGCAAACTGCACCCTTGTAATGCCGCCAACATCAGCCCTAGCGCTATTATTTTTTTCATGTCCTTAACTCCCCATTGTCCCGATTCCCCTCAAGGGGCCAGGCCATTCACCTGGATTTCCGAAACTTCGCCCGTGGCCCGGTCGGTCACGTTGATCGTCAGCGCACCGGAGTCATCGACCACGTCGACGATGAAAGCGTCCGTGGACAGGCTCCCCGTGTTGCCGGTAGAGATGTTGTCCAGCAGTTGCCCCAGCAAGCGCGATTGCAACTGGGCGCTGAAGCGCTCCAGGGCCGAGGTTCCGGCCGCCGAGGTACGATCCTTCAAGTCGGGATCGTCGTAGTCGTTCTGCGCCTGGGCGTTGTTGAGCAGCCAGGTGCCGTTCAACGGGTTGCCGCCAAACGAAGGGTTGACGGGCGTGTACACCAGTTCCGTGCCCTGGACCATGGCGCAAGCACCCAGGCCGAGCATGCATCCACCGGCGCGCTGCAAAAACGTTTTCGCTTTCATAGTTCGTCCCTCTCAAGGTCCGTGGTGTCCTGCAACAAGGTTTCCAGCTTGCGCTGGACAATCTGCCCGCGTACCCAGTCGGCGGCGGCATAGGCCTCGTCCTTGAGCTCCACGGTGTTCGGCGGCAGGAAGCGCCGGTAAACCAGGCGTTGTTGAAATTCCACGGTCACCAGGCTGCCCCAGCGAGACGAAGGCCGTTCGCGTACCACCAGGTTGAAATCCATCGGGCTGGTGGCGCGCAGGCGTTCACTGAACGAGTAGTAAAATTCGTGGCCGATGTGCGAGATCGTGTCGTCAACGATGAAACCGAGCATCTCGTCCTCTTCAGCGGCCCAGGTCACACAGGTGCTCAACAGCAGGATCATTGCCAGGCAGAAGCGCTTCATGGCTGCAACCCCTCCGGCACTGCGGACTGGCCTTTGGCAGGGCCCGAGGTGCCATCGAGGAAGGCTTTTTCGGCCACGAACTGCCAGTCCTTGTAGCTGGCCATGCCGGCGAAGTCCGACCACTGGCTGGGGAAGTCCGCCTGCTTGAGCGGCTTGTCGGTGGACGCGCTGCTGATGCCGGTGATGCGTCCGTCGAAGCCGCGCATCAGGAACCATTCACCGCCGCCGATCGGGTCCGGGTACAGCTGGCGAATATGGTGTTTGGCGTTGGGAAAACGCTCGTCCTGCAACAGGTCGGCGAGTTCCTTGGGGTACTGGGCCAGGCCTGGCGAACTGCGGTAATAGCTGCGCAGTGCCTGGGCGTACTGGGTGCCGACCCAAAGCAATTGGCGTTCGCGGTCGCGCCGCGAAGCGGTGGACCACAACTCGCCGGCACTGGCCAGGCCCATGCCCATCACCATGATCAAAAACAGCACACCCAGGTAGGTGAAGCCGCCTTGTGCCGCAGGCTTACCACTCGGAATAAAGGCTGCCATCACGCGCCCTCCCTGTGGCTCCACTCTTGATATCCGCGACACCGCCAGCCACGCCGTCAGGCGGTGCAACCAAGACCCAGGCGTCCTTGCGTTCGACAATCGGGTCCATCGGCGGGTTGCGCAGGTAGCGCTGTTCAACCAGTTGCTCGATGGAGTCGGGATAGCGCCCGGTGTCACCGTAGTAGTGATCCAGTGCTTCGCGCATCGCCGACAGGCTCTGGCGCAAGGTGGTCTCCTTGGAGGCCTCCAGGCTGTTGAAATAGCGCGGCAAGGCGATGGTCATCAGGGTGGCGATGATTGCCATGACCACCATCAGTTCCAGCAGGGTAAAACCCTTTTCCCGACGCATATGCTCACCACTCCCGGTAGGCGATGCCGTTTAGACCCTTGCCGCGGGCCTTGGAGTAGACGTCAAAGACGTCCTCGCCCTCCCGCGGGTTTTGAGCCGTACTGTCGTAGGATCGCAGGCCCCAGCCACCTTCGTCGTCGCGCTTGACCGGTGCCAGCGGGTCATGGGGTACGCGGCGCAGGAAATAGAACTTGGCACCCTTGGCGCTGCGCACATCGCGCACCCCTTCCACCAACACCTGCAGGTTCGGCGGGTAGCCGCTGCTGTTAAGCGACTTCTCGATGTACCCGGCGTCAAAAGCACGCTTGTAGGCGTCGATGGCATCGCGGATCTGGTACAGCGCGGTACGCAGTTCCTGCTCTTTGCCCCGGCGCACCACGGTCTCGGTCAGCGGCGCGGCCATGCCGGCCAGCAGGCCGATCAACGACAGCGTCACCACGACTTCGATCAAGGTAAAACCGCGTTGCGAGGCGTTCATGATCAAGGCTTCCCAACAGTAACGGTGGTAGCGATCGGTGCGCTCATGCCGTTGGCCTTGACCTCTTCAACCTCGACCTTCGAGCGATCCGGCGCCTGGATGTGCATGCTGGTTTCGGTGCCCGTGGTAAATTCCATGTCCGACGGACTCTGGTACGGCAGGTTGCGCACGATCCGCGGGGTGATCGACAACACCAGCTCGGATTTGCTCACGTCGTCCTTGTTGCTGCCAAACAGGCGCCCCAGGCCAGGAATATCGCCAAGACCGGGAATCTTGTTGCCGGTGCTGCCATGGTCGTTGCGCATCAGGCCGGCGAGAATCTGCGTTTCGCCGTCATGCAGGCGCAGGGTGGTCTGCGCGTTGCGGGTATCGACCTGGACCGGAATCGTGCCCTGGCGGGTCGGTTCCAGTGGCGTGGCGTTGCTGACTTCCAGGGCCACCTTGATCGCCACTTCGTTGTTCAAGTGCACAGTGGGCTGCACTTCCAGTTTCAGACCGACGTCCAGGTAAGTCACGCTTTCGGTGATCACCGGTCCCTGGGTCGACGGCACCGACGTGGCGCTGATGATCGGCACACGCTGGCCGATGTGAATGCGCGCCTGTTCACGGTTGCTGACGCGGATCACCGGGCTGGCGAGGGTATTGATGTCCTTGTCCTGGGCATTGATCTTGGCCTGTGGCGAGGGCTGGATGGTGATCCGGCTGGAATTGATGCCCTTGAGCTGATCGAGCAGGGTCACCGCCGAACCGTCGCTGTTGACCACGCCGAAGGTGTTCGGCCATTGCAGGCCCAGGTCGAGAATCCGCTGGGTGGCGACCTCCATCACTTCCACTTCCAGCACCACTTCGGGGTTGGACTGATCCTGCGATTGCAGGAGCTTCTCGGCCATGCGCACGGCGTCACCGGTGTCGCGCATGGTCAGGGTGTTGAGGCGTTCGTCGACGAACACATCGCGGGTCTTGAGCATGGTCTTGACCATGTTCAGCGCGGTATTGGCATCGATACTGGTCAGGTAGAACGTGCGCATCACCAGCTCCTGGTAATCCTTGAGCTTCTGCGGCGAGTCCGGGTAGATCAGCAGGGTGTTTTCGTTCACCACTTTCTGGTGCAGCTGGTTCTGTTGCAGCAGCAGTTCCACGGCGTCTTCGATGCGCACGTCGCGCACGAAGATGGTGGCTTTCATGTCCGGGCGCAGGTCCTTGTCGAAGATGAAGTTCAGGCCGGCGACCTGGGACAGCACTTCGAAGATGGTCTTGAGATTGGCGTCGCGAAACTCCAGGGTTACCGGCTTGTCCAGCTTGGTGCGCAGTTGCGGATAGGCCACCACGTTGCGGCTCTGCACCAGGCGAATATTGCCTTGCAGTTCCAGGGCGCCTTCGTTGTTGGGGTCCAGTTCGAGAATCTGCCTGACCTGACGCTCCGCGCCGTAGATGTCGCCACGGCGCAGGTCGCCACGGGCCAGTTCGAGTTTTTCATCGAGGTTGCGCATGTGTTCGAGCTGACGCATGGCGTCCTGGGCGCGGCGGTTGTTCGGTTCGATGGTCAACACCCGGCTGTACCCCATGCGAGCGGACGCGAAATCACGCTGGGTGCGATCCATGTCGGCCTGGGTCAGCAGCGCCGTGATCGCACGGGCACGAGCGCTGTTGAGGGCAATGTGCAGCTCGGTGTCGCGAGGGTTTTCCCGCAGGCCCTCCTCGATCCGGGCCAGGCCGGCTTCGTACTGGCCCTGTTCGATCAGCTCAGAGGCTTCTTCCTTGGCCACCTGCGCCGAGCTGCAGGCGGCCAGCCCTGCACAGAGGCAGAGGCTCATCAGCAAACGGGACTTGTTCATTGCGCGCTCCCCACAGACAAGGTCTGGGACAAATGCAGAGGCAAATAGACCAGGCTCAGTTCCAGATCGGAAATGCCCTCGATCTTCCATGTTTCGTCAATCACATCCCCTTTACGCACGACGTAGATCTTTTCGCCGTTTTGCAAAAACACTTGCAGGTCGGTGCGGTCATCCATCCGGCCGATGAACTGGAACGGCATGGGCGGTGCAGTGGGGACCTGCACCACCGGTGCGACATTGACCGGTTGTTCGGTGACGCTGGCCAGCGTCGGTGCGGCCTTCCAGCTGCGCGCGGCGAACAGGTCGCCCGCCGGGCTCAGGTCCTTGATCGCCACGGGCGCAGCAGAGGCCTGCGTGGCTGGCAAGGCGCCGCGTTGCTTGCCTTTGACGGGCGTGGCCACCGCGGCCACTTCAACGTCACTGTCGTCAGCCTGTTTAAAGTATTCGGGCAACCAGGTCAGCGCCGCGGCCACGCCGAGGAACGCCACCCAACCCACTGCACGTTTGTTGTTCATCATGACCTCGACAGGTAAAGGGTCATGCGGATCCGCCCGTTCAGGTCGGTGTCGGCGATCTTCTTGCGCGAAAGCTCCAGGTCCTCCACCACCACCGCCGGCAACTGGCCGAGCAAGGCGTGCATGAAGCGCCGCAGTTGCGGGTAGCTGCCCCGCACCGGCAACAGGATCTGATAGCGCGCCAGGTGGGTCTTGGGATCGATGCCCAGCGAGTATTCGCCCCTGGAGAGGGTGATGCGTTCCTGGGCGGCCAGCGCGTAGATCTTGTCGATGGCGACGGTGGCCTGGGGCTGGGTCGGCAATTTGCTGCGGAAATCATCGAGCTGGCGTTGCGGCACGACCGGAGCTGCGATCGAGCCCTCCTCGACCTTGGCCAGGTATTCGCGGGCGTCCTGGGTCTGCTGGCTCAGGTGCTGCAGCGCCTGCCAGTCCGGCAACAAGCCGAACAGGCCGTAGGCCAGCGCCAACACCAGCAGGGCCAGCCCCGCCAGGCCCGGCACGCCGAGGTTTTGCAGGTATTCGTGGACGATCAATCTAGGGATTTGCATCGCCAATCTCCCAGGTAGCCGACAAGTTGAATTGCACCGGGTGTTCCGGCACGTTGGCGACGATTTCGTGGCTGAGCAACGACACGTCGGAGAGCTCGTCGCAGGCTTCGAGGCGGCGGTGGAAGTCGAGCATGGCATCCAGGTCGCGCGCCTCGGCGCTGATCCGCACCTGGCCCTTGCGGGCATCCGGGGTCAGGGTCAGCAAGGCAATGTTGTCCCGGGGCATGGCTTCCAGGGTGGCGAACAGGCGCTCCCAAGGGCGGCGCAACTGCTGCGAGACCTTGCGCATCTCGGCCAGGTTCTGCGCCTGTTCGCGGGTTTCGGCCGGGGTCAGATTGACCTTGGCGCCGGTGTCGCCGGTGAGGACGCGTTGCGTGGTTTGCAGATGACCTTGCTGTTGTTCGGCCTCCCCACTCACCTGGTGTTGGATGACGATGCAGGTCAGCGCCAGCACCACGCCACCGGCCAGCAGGCTCCAGCCCAGGGGACTGGAGCGGCGGCGCGGCTGAAAGTCGAGCATCAGGGGGCGCATGTCAGGCCACCGTCCGGGACATGACGTACAGGCTGTCGCGTACGCTGGTCCGGCCTTCTTCGAAAGTGCGCAGGTGTACGCCTGGCACCTCGGGGTGCGAATCGATGCGTGCAGGCGCATGCAGGTAGACGTTCAGTGGCCGCTCACTGGTGGACGCCTGCAATTGGCATTCGCGACCGACCAGCGCGCTCAGTGCGGCATCGCTATCGCTGCTGCCCACCGAGCGCACCGCCGTCCAGCGACCTTCGCGCGCCAGCAGCATCACGCTGCGCACCGGTTCTGCGACCACGAACAGGAAGTCGCCGGCGTCGAAGCTTTTGTCGAAGTGGTTGAACGCCGCCATCAGGTACGGTTGCACCGAACGCAGGCGCAAGCCACGGCCACTGACCAGGGCACGCAGGCGCTCGATCAGGTCTTGCGGCAGCGCGCTGGCGATCCGGTCGTAGCCGGCGGGTTCGGCCGACAGCACCAGGCTCCAGGGTTGGTTGGGCGCCCCGTAGAGGTCTTCGAAGCACAGCTGGGCAAACCCGCGCAGTTCATCGGGGCTGCTGATCTGCTCGCTCCAGGGCACCAGGCAAAACCGGCTGAAGTGGCCGGAGACCACCACGGTCAACTCGGCACCGGCACGGGCATGTTCACCCAGCAGGCGGTCGAGGGTTTCCAGGGCGACCGTCCAGGCCATGAACCCTTCATCGATGAAGCCGACGCTGCCCAGCCACAGGGTGTCGCCACCCTGGCGCTGACCGAGGCCGACACCACTGGCGCCGAGCACGGCGACATAACGCTCACGAGATAAAAGTGACACGATTGATCTCCTCGAGAGTGGTCCGGCCTTGTTGCACCAGTTCAAGCGCCGATTCGCGCAGCAGGCGCAAACCGCGTTTGCAGGCGTGGGCCTTGATTTTCGAAATGGGTTGGCGCTCGACGATCATTTGCCGCAGCTCGTCGTCCAGGTGCAGCAGCTCGGCAATCGCACTGCGTCCGCGGTAGCCGGTGCCACGGCAATGACCGCAACCCTTGCCATGGACGAAGTGGTAGTGCGCGACCTGTTGCGGGTCGAGGCCCGAGCTTTGCAGCTCCTCTTCGGTCGGCGCGTAGGGCGTGCTGCAAGCGCTGCACACCAGGCGGATCAGGCGCTGGGCCAGCACCGCATTGAGTGCGGAGACCAGGCTGTAGGGGTCGATTTCCATCTGGGTGAAGCGGCCGATCACGTCGAACACGTTGTTGGCGTGGATGGTGGTGAACACCAGGTGCCCGGTCAGTGCCGATTGCACGGCGATCTGGGCAGTGTCGGGGTCGCGGATCTCGCCGACCATGATCTTGTCCGGGTCGTGGCGCAGGATCGAGCGCAAGCCGCGGGCGAAGGTCAGGCCTTTCTTTTCGTTGACCGGTATCTGCAGTACGCCGGGCAACTGGTACTCCACCGGGTCTTCGATGGTGATGATCTTGTCCACGCCGTGGTTGATCTCGGTAATCATCGCGTACAGCGTGGTGGTCTTGCCGCTGCCGGTGGGGCCGGTGACCAGCACCATGCCGTAGGGTTCGGCGGCCAGGCGGCGCAGTTGGCGCAGGGTTTCCTCTTCAAAACCCAGGGCCTGCAACTGCACGCCGCAGACCTTGTCGGCCAGGTCCTGCTTGTCAAGCACCCGCAGCACCGCGTCCTCACCGAAAATGCTCGGCATGATCGACACCCGGAAGTCGATCTGCCGGCCGCTGATGCCGATCTTGAAGCGACCGTCCTGGGGCACGCGTTTTTCGCCGATGTCCAGTTCGGCCATGACCTTGACCCGGG
>Ga0105251_10002913_pt1 | contig 12858 bp, 11 predicted proteins | sample KBSS64metaG_FD_80424 | JGI IMG/M metagenome (GOLD analysis project Ga0105251, IMG submission 80424) | Switchgrass rhizosphere microbial communities from Kellogg Biological Station, Michigan, USA - KBS S6-4 metaG | ecosystem: Host-associated > Plants > Roots > Rhizosphere > Soil | place...
GCACCTGGATACCCGTTCGATGACCACCCTGCTGGCCCTGGATACCGCCACCGAAGCCTGTTCCGTCGCGCTGCTGCATGACGGCAAGGTAACCAGCCATTACGAGGTGATCCCGCGCATGCATGCGCAGAAGCTGCTGCCGATGATCAAGCAGCTGCTGGCGGACTCCGGCGTTGCGCTGAATGCACTGGACGCCATCGCCTTCGGCCGTGGCCCGGGCGCCTTCACCGGTGTGCGCATCGCCATCGGTGTGGTGCAAGGCCTGGCGTTTGCGCTGGAGCGCCCGGTGCTGCCGGTGTCCAACCTGGCCGCGCTGGCCCAGGGCGCGCTGCGCGAGCACGGTGTGCAACAGGTGGCAGCAGCCATCGATGCGCGCATGGATGAGGTGTACTGGGGTTGCTACAAGGCCGAAGCCGGCGAGATGCGCCTGCAGGGCCTGGAAGCAGTCCTGCCGCCTGAGCGCGTGGCCCTGCCTGAAGGCAGCAGCGGCGACTGGTTCGGTGCCGGTACCGGCTGGGGCTATGCCGAGCGCCTGGCGGTGCAGGCGAGCGCCAGCAACCCTGCGGCACTGCCCAATGCGCTGGACATCCTCAGCCTGGCCAGCTTCGCCTGGGCACGTGGCGAGGCAATCGTCGCCGAACAGGCGCAACCGGTTTACTTGCGCGATAATGTAGCCACACCCAAGGCGCGCTGAGTGCTGTTCGTCGGTTATCGCGGTTGACGATAAAACCTTCGGCGCAAACTGTGGTCCAGTTATCACTCGAGCATTAGCGACGGAACTCTGATGCTGCTAAATTGCCATCATTGGTCCTGAGTGCTCACGCCATGCGTATCGACGGTTTCTCATCGCAGTCCTACCCGATCAAGCGCACGCCGCGCAAGGCAGCGGTGCGCGACGAGAGTGTCGACGATGCCGAGCTGGTCGAGGAGAGCGAAGTCACCCAGGAAGCCGCTGCGCGTCGTCGGCCGGCAGGCTTGCCGGCTCGCCAGCAGGACATGGTGTTCCCGCGCGCCCGCGACCGGCGCACCGCCACTGCGCTGGCCAGCTACCTCAGCACGGCCGGTTTTACCGATTGGGACATGGAAGTGCTGGGGCTCGACCTGTACATTTGAGGGATGAATCCGTCACCCCTGCCTTATTTCGTGGGTTGTCCGTCCTGGAGCGAAAACGCCTGGCGCGACTACCTCTATCCCGCCGACGCCAGCGGTAATGAAATGCTTGGCTACTACAGCCAGGTGTTCAATGCCGTCGAGGGCAACACCACGTTCTACGCTCGCCCTTCACCCGGCACCATCGCGCGCTGGGCGCAAATCATGCCTGCGCACTTCCGTTTCACTGCCAAGTTTCCCAGGGACATCAGCCACGAGGGCGACCTGCGTGAGCAGTTGGAGCCTGCCTTCGATTTCACCCGCCTGATGGCACCACTGGGTCCGCGGGTGTCGCCGTACTGGCTGCAGTTGCCGGCCAAGTTCAGCCCCGCGCGGCTCGGCGAGTTGTGCCATTTCCTCGACGAAATCGGCGTACCGGTGGCCGTGGAGGTGCGCAACCCGGCGTTCTTCACCAAGGGCGAGGAAGAGCGGTTGCTCAACCGCCTGTTGCACGAGCGCAGCGTGGAACGCATCTGCCTCGACCCCCGTGCCCTGTTCAGTTGCACCTCCCGTGACCCCGCCGTGCTGCACGCTCAGTCGAAGAAACCCAAGGTGCCACCGCGCCCCGCTGCATTCAGCCAGCACCCGCAGGTGCGCTTCATCGGTCATCCGGAGCTTGCGGCCAACGAAACCTTCCTCACCCCTTGGGTGGACAAGGTCGCCGCCTGGATCGAGGAAGGGCGCAACCCTTATATCTTCCTGCACACTTCCGACAATCGCCTGGCCGCCGCGCTGGCTCAGCGCTTCCACCAGCGGCTGATGGAGCGCCTGCCCGGTCTGGCGCCTTTGCCTGAATTGCCGCGCGCTCCCGAGGTCGAACAACTGGGGCTACTCTGACCATTCCCTGACCCCGGAGGTTGTGACCATGGATGTACAGACCCTGCGAGCCGAAGCCTTCAAGGCACTGCACGAGCGTGACGGCGCCTTCGTCATTCCCAACCCCTGGGATGCCGGTTCCGCCAAGCTGCTGGCCAGCCTCGGCTTCGAGGCGTTGGCCACCACCAGTGCGGGCCTGGCCTTCAGCCTCGGGCGACCGGATGCCGAAGGCGCCTTGAGCCTGGAGGAAACCTTGGACAATGCCGGGGTGATTGTCGATGCCACGCCATTGCCAGTGGCCGCCGACCTGGAAAACGGCTTCGGCGACCTGCCCGAAGACTGCGCACAGACCATCCTGCGTGCCGCCGAAACGGGACTGGTCGGCGGTTCCATCGAAGACGCCAGTGGCCGCGCCGACGCACCGATCTATGACTTCGAGCTGGCCGTGGCGCGGGTACGGGCCGCGGTGCAGGCCGCCCGCAGCCTGCCGTTCCCGTTCACCCTGTGTGCCCGTGCGGAAAACCTGCTGCACGGGCGCATGGACCTGGACGACACCATCCTGCGCCTGCAGGCCTTCGCCGAGGCGGGGGCCGACGTGCTCTATGCCCCCGGGCTGCGCAGTGTCGATGAGGTGCGCGCGGTGGTACAGGCCGTGGCGCCGAAACCGGTCAACGTGCTGATGGGGCTGGCCGGTGTGCCGCTGAGCGTCAATCAGTTGCAGGACCTGGGCGTGCGCCGCATCAGCGTTGGTTCGTCACTGGCCCGTGCGGCGCTGGGTGCGTTCCAGCGCGCGGCACTGGAAATCCGTGATCAGGGTACCTTCAGCTACGGCGAGCAGGCCTTGCCTTTCGCCCAGCTCAACGACCTGTTCCGCCGCTGAGGCATGATGCGCGCAGTGATGCTGCTGTGCGGATTGCTGTTGCTGACGGCGGGCCTTGCCTGGCAATTCGGCTGGCGCCTGCCGGACGCCTGGAACCCTTGGGCGACGCTGGATGTGCGCCAGCCGCCGAACTGGCTGACGCGCTACAAGCTGTCGCGGCTGCGCGACGACCCAGGCTTGTGCCGCGAGACACTGGAAAACGCCGGCCTGCGTTACCGGGCGCAAGCCGACAGCCCGCCATCGGCCAGCTGCCCGCTGCGCAACGTATGGCGCATCGAGCAGGGGCAAGCCAGGTTGAGCAGCAGTTTTCTCGCCAGTTGCCCATTGGCAGTGGCTTACGCGTTGTTCGAGCAGCACGGGCTGCAAGCGGCTGCGCAGCGGGTATTCGGCCAGCCTGTGGCTCAGGTCGATCACCTGGGCAGCTTTGCCTGCCGCAATGTCTATAACCGCAAGCAGGGGCGCCTGAGCCAGCACGCCACGGCCAATGCGCTGGATATCAGCGGCTTTCGCCTGGAGGGCGGTCAACGCATCGTGCTGGCGCGGGACTGGCAGGCGGGCGGGCAGAAGGGCGAATTTCTAAGGCAGGTGCGGCAAGCGGCCTGCGACAGTTTCAGCACCGTGCTTGGGCCGGATTACAATGCGGCCCACCACAATCACTTTCATCTGGACATGGGGCGCTGGCAGGTCTGCCGCTAACCTCAGGCGTGCACGCGAACGTTGTTCAGCACCACCGGGCGTGCCCAGTGCATGTCGAATTCCAGGTCGTTCTGCTGCTTGGCCATGGTCGCCTCGTCGAAAGGCTCCGGCGCGGGGTCGAGCAGGTTCATCTCGAACTCGGCAATCGGCAGGTGCAGCGGGCGGGGGGAAGGTGCCGGGCCGGGCTCTGCGAGTGGGTGGCCCTGGCTCATGACAACGGGGCGCAGCCAGTTGTTGCTGATGTCGAGCTGGCGCTGCTGCTGGATCATCTCGGCAACGCTGAACGGCTCCGGAGCCGGCTCCAGCAGATTGGCCTCGAGCTCGGCCTTGGGCAGGAACAGGGGTTCGGGCGGTGCGATAATGGTGTCCTGCACCGGGCAGGCACGCTGGGTTTCGATCATTGCCAGGGCCTTGGCCCCACCGATCGGCTCGCCGCTGGCCTGGTCGTACTGGACCATGGCCTGGCTGACGCTGTCGGGCTCTTGCGCTTGCTGTTCGGCCATCGCGCGGGCAAAGAAATCCTGCCACAGGTGGCTGACGCCCCCGAGTGCCTGGGTATTCTGCCGACCGTAGTTGCCGACAGGCGACAAGTAGGTCAAACCGATGGGAAGAGTTTCTGTCATGGCAGTCGTGCGCGCTGTGCTCTGGCAGAATAGCGGGATATTGCCTGTATCGGCCGTGGCCGGTGATTCATTAAGGGCTTCATCAATTTTTTCGAGTGCGGGTTGAGATGGAAGAGCAGGAGCAGGGCACAGGTCTGAGGGTCGAGGCGCTGGCGCCGGAGTATGCCGCGCAGGCCAACGCATGGGCCGAGCGCCTGGGCCTTCCGCTGGTCGATGACGCGGCCGGGTTTGCCGTGCAGGTTGGCGCTGACGGCTTGCAGATCCAGCAACTCGGGCCGCAGGCGCCGGGGCCGGTGCGCGTCGACTTCGTAGAGGGCCAGGCGGCACATCGTCGCCAGTTCGGCGGCGGCAACGGGCAGATGATTGCCAAGGCGGTCGGTATCGCCCAGGGCGTGCGCCCCCAGGTACTGGATGCCACGGCAGGTTTGGGCAAGGACGCGTTCGTGCTGGCCAGCCTGGGTTGCCAGATGACCCTGATCGAGCGCCAGCCGCTGATTGCGGCGTTGCTCGAGGATGGCTTGGCGCGGGCCAGGGCCGATGATGAAGTAGGGCCGATCGTCGGTCGCATGCGCCTGCTTACCGGCAACGCCATCGAACGCATGCGCGCCTGGGAGGGCGAGCCGCCGCAGGTGATCTACCTCGACCCGATGTTCCCGCATCGCGACAAGAGCGCGCTGGTGAAGAAGGAAATGCGGGTGTTCCGGCCATTGGTCGGCGATGACCTGGATGCGCCGGCCTTGCTCGAGGCGGCACTGGCGCTGGCCAGCCACCGGGTGGTGGTGAAACGGCCGCGCAAGGCGCCGATCATCGACGGGCCGAAGCCGAGCCATAGCCTGGAAGGCAAGTCGAGCCGGTATGACATCTACCCGAAGAAGGCCCTGAAGGCCTGATCACCTGCGCCGGCCTCTTCGCGGCTTTAGCCGCGAAGAGGCCATCACAGGCTGACTCAGGCCTTGAACGCCCGAATGAACACCCCGACCACTTCGCGCACATGTGCCTCGGCTTCATCCCCTTCCAGAGGCCCGGCACATCCCAGCAGCAAGCGGTAATCCGGGGCGCCCTTGACCAGGCAGAAAAAGTGCTCCGCCGCATTCAACGGATTGGCAATCCGCAGCAGCCCGCGCTCGTCGATCCCGCGCAGCAGCGCTTCCATCCCCGCCAGCACGCGCTTGGGCCCGGCTTCGTAGAAGTATTCGCCAAACCTCGGATCCTGGCTGCCCAGCGCCATGATCAGCCGGCTCAGCTTGACCGCCTCGTCACTGCTGATCAGCGCCTGGAAGCTACGGCCGATATTCAGCAGCACATCCTCCACCGGCGCACCTTCGGGGTACTCGAACATCAGGTCGGGCAACTGATTCTGGCAGGTCGCCATGACCGCCGAGCCGAACAGCGTCTGCTTGTCGGTGAAGTGGCTGTAGACCGTGAGCTTTGAAACACCTGCCGCCGCAGCGACCGCATCCATGCTGGTGTTGGCATAGCCAAGGCTGAGGAACAGGTCCTTGGCGGCTTCGAGGATGGCCTCGCGCTTGGCCAGGTCCTTGGGCCGCCCCGGGCCGTTGGGTGCGTCGTTGGACATTGGAATCCGCATCTGGTTGAAGGGGCGCCCATCTTACCGGCTCGCACGGCTCCCGGCTGCAGGTCGCGACCCTCGTTAATGTTGATTTTCTTTCCGACGCCGGCTTCCCGGCCTCGGTTCCCTGACTTAATATACTCGCCAGTATAAATATTCGATGTGCACTTCGCGAAAGGATTCATCATGTTGCGCCTTGCCTTGTCCCTCGCCCTGCCCGCCGCTGCCGCGCTGTTGCTGGCAGCCTGCGGCCAGGAAACCGCCGCGCCTGCCGCGCCGCGCCCGGCCCTGGTGGTCCAGCCGCAGCCGGCCGAAGCCGCTGCCGACAGTTACCCCGGCGAAGTGCGCGCGCGCTTCGAGCCGGAGCTGGCCTTCCGCATCGGCGGCAAGGTCAGCAAGCGCCTGGTGGAGGAGGGGCAGCGGGTCAAGGCCGAGCAGCCTCTGGCCGAACTCGACCCGCAGGACGTGCGCCTGCAGCTGGAGGCCAACCGCGCCCAGCTGGCGGCCGCCGAGGCCAACCTGTCGCTGGTGCGTACCGAGCGCGACCGCTACCAGAAGCTGCTGGATCGGCAGATGGTCAGCCACTCCCAGTACGACAACGCGGAAAACCTCTACCGTGCAGGCCTGGCCCGCCTGAAGCAGGCCAAGGCCGAATTCGACGTGGCCGGCAACCAGGCGGATTACGCCGTGTTGCGTGCGCCGCAGGCGGGCGTCATCGCCAAGCGTCAGGTTGAAGTCGGCCAGGTGGTCGCGGCCGGGCAGACCGTGTTCACGCTTGCCGCAGACGGTGAGCGTGAAGTGGCCATCGGCCTGCCGGAACAGCAGTTCGCCCGCTTTGCCGTGGGCCAGGATGTCAGCATCGAGTTGTGGTCGCACCCCAATCAGCGCTTCCAGGGGCGTATTCGCGAGCTGTCACCAGCAGCCGACCCACGGTCACGCACCTTCGCCGCACGGATTGCCTTCGCCTCGGCCAAGGTGCCAGCCGAGCTCGGTCAGAGTGCGCGCGTATTCATTGCCCATGACGGGGTTATTCCCCTGGCGGTGCCGCTGTCGGCAGTCACCGCCGAGAACGGCCAGGCCTATGTCTGGCGGGTCAACAAGGACAGCCGCCTGGAGCGGGCAGTGGTGCGCCTGGGCCCTTATGGCAGTGAGACCGTGCCGGTACTCGAAGGCCTCGCGCCGGGCGACTGGGTGGTTGCTGCCGGCGGCCACGTGCTGCGCGAGGGGCAGGAGGTGCGGCCGGTGGACCGCACCAACCGTGCGGTGAACCTGACGGTCAAGGAGTAAGTCCCGATGGGTTTCAACCTTTCCGCCTGGGCGTTGCGCAATCGCCAGATCGTCCTGTTCCTGATGATTCTGCTGGCTGCCATTGGCGCGATGTCCTACACCAAGCTGGGGCAGAGCGAAGATCCTCCGTTCACCTTCAAAGCCATGGTCATCCGTACCCTGTGGCCGGGCGCCACGGCTGAGGAAGTCTCGCGCCAGGTCACCGAACGCATCGAAAAGAAACTGATGGAGACCGGCGAGTACGAGAAGATCGTCTCGTTCTCGCGCCCGGGTGAGTCGCAGGTGACCTTCATGGCCCGCGACTCGCTGCACTCCAAGGATATCCCCGAGCTGTGGTACCAGATCCGCAAGAAGGTCGCGGACATCCGCCACACGTTGCCGCCGGAGGTCCAGGGGCCGTTCTTCAACGACGAATTCGGCACCACCTTCGGCAATATCTACGCGCTGAGCGGCGCTGGCTTCGATTACGCGGTGCTCAAGGACTACGCCGACCGTATCCAGATCCAGCTGCAGCGGGTCAAGGACGTGGGCAAGGTCGAGCTGATCGGCCTGCAGGACGAGAAGATCTGGATCGAGCTGTCCAACCTCAAGCTGGCCACCCTCGGTGTGCCACTGGAGGCGGTGCAGCAGGCGCTGCGCGAGCAGAACGCGGTCAGCACCGCCGGCTTCTTCGAAACCACCAGTGAACGCCTGCAACTGCGCGTGAGCGGGCGCTTCGACAGCGTTGATGAGATCCGCCAGTTCCCCATCCGGGTGGGCGATCGCACCTTCCGCATCGGCGATGTGGCCGAGGTGCACCGGGGCTTCAACGACCCGCCCGCGCCACGCATGCGCTTCATGGGCGAGGACGCCATTGGCCTTGCGGTGTCGATGAAGGATGGCGGCGACATTCTGGTGCTGGGCAAGGCGCTGGAGGGCGAGTTCGAGCGCCTGGCGCGCAACCTGCCGGCCGGCATGGAGCTGCGCAAGGTGTCCGACCAGCCTGCAGCGGTCAAGGCCGGGGTCGGCGAATTCGTCCAGGTGCTGGTCGAGGCGCTGGTGATCGTGCTGCTGGTGAGCTTTTTCTCCCTCGGCCTGCGCACAGGCCTGGTGGTGGCCCTGGCCATTCCCCTGGTGCTGGCCATGACCTTCGCCGCCATGCACTACTTCGGCATCGGCCTGCACAAGATTTCGCTGGGTGCGCTGGTGCTGGCGCTGGGCCTGCTGGTGGATGACGCGATCATTGCCGTGGAAATGATGGCGATCAAGATGGAGCAGGGCTTCGATCGCCTCAAGGCGGCCAGTTATGCCTGGACCAGTACGGCGTTCCCGATGCTCACCGGCACGCTGATCACGGCGGCGGGCTTCCTGCCGATCGCCACGGCGGCATCGAGCACGGGCGAATACACCCGCTCGATCTTCCAGGTAGTGACCATCGCGCTGCTGACCTCGTGGATCGCGGCCGTGGTCTTCGTGCCTTATCTGGGCGAGCGGCTGCTGCCGGACCTGGCCAAGCTGCATGCCGCCCGCCATGGCAAGGACGGGCATGCCCCCGATCCATACGGCACGCCGTTCTACCAACGCGTGCGGCGAGTGGTGGAGTGGTGCGTGCGGCGGCGCAAGACGGTGATCCTGCTGACCATTGCCGCCTTTGTCGGCAGCATCCTGCTGTTCCGCTTCGTGCCCCAGCAGTTTTTCCCGGCTTCGGGCCGCCCGGAGCTGATGGTTGACCTCAAGCTCGCCGAAGGTGCCTCGCTGGCCAATACCGCCGAGCGGGTCAAGCAACTGGAAGCGTTGCTCAAGCAACAGGACGGCATCGACAACTACGTGGCCTATGTGGGCACCGGTTCGCCGCGCTTCTACCTGCCGCTGGACCAGCAGCTGCCGGCGGCGAGCTTTGCCCAGTTCGTGGTGCTGGCCAAGTCGATGGAAGACCGCGAGCGCCTGCGCAGCTGGCTGATCGACACCGTCGACCAGCAGTTCCCCGACCTGCGTGCGCGCGTCACGCGCCTGGAAAACGGCCCGCCCGTGGGCTACCCGGTGCAGTTCCGGGTCACCGGCGAGCATATCGAGAAGGCCCGCGCCCTGGCCCGCGAAGTGGCGGACAAGGTGCGTGAGAACCCGCATGTGGTCAACGTGCACCTGGATTGGGAAGAGCCGAGCAAGGCGGTATTCCTCGAAATCGATCAGGACCGCGCTCGCGCCCTGGGCGTGAGCACCGCACAGCTGTCGAGCTTCCTGCAGAGTTCGCTGACCGGCAGCACGGTCAGCCAGTACCGCGAGGACAACGAACTGATCGAGATCCTCCTGCGTGGCACCCAGCAGGAGCGTGGCGAACTGGGCAACCTCGGCAGCCTGGCGTTGCCTACCAACAATGGCCAGAGCGTGGCGCTGTCGCAGGTGGCCACGCTGGAGTATGGCTTCGAGGAAGGCATCATCTGGCACCGCAACCGTCTGCCGACGGTGACCGTGCGTGCCGACATCTATGACAAGGAGCAGCCAGCGACGCTGGTGAAGCAGATCCTGCCGACCTTGCAGGCGATCAAGGCCAAGCTGCCGGATGGCTACCTGCTGGAAGTGGGCGGCACGGTGGAAGACTCGGAGCGCGGGCAGAAGTCGGTCAATGCTGGCATGCCGCTGTTCATCGTGGTGGTGCTGAGCCTGCTGATGATCCAGCTGCGCAGCTTCTCGCGCACGGTGATGGTGTTCCTCACCGCGCCGTTGGGGCTGATTGGCGTGACCCTGTTCCTGCTGGTGTTCCGCCAGCCGTTCGGCTTCGTCGCCATGCTCGGCACCATTGCCCTGGCGGGGATGATCATGCGCAACTCGGTGATCCTGGTGGACCAGATCGAGCAGGATATCGCCTCGGGGCTGGACCGTTGGCAGGCGATCATCGAGGCCACGGTGCGGCGCTTCCGGCCGATCGTGCTGACCGCGCTGGCGGCGGTGCTGGCGATGATTCCGTTGTCCAGAAGTGTGTTCTATGGACCGATGGCGGTGGCGATCATGGGCGGGTTGATCGTGGCCACGGCGTTGACCCTGTTGTTCTTGCCGGCGTTGTATGCGGCATGGTTCAGGGTGAAGAAAGGCTGAAGATTGCAGGGGAGGGCTTTGCCCTCCTTTCGCGACACAAGGCCGCTCCTACAGAAAATCGCGTTTCTCTGTAGGAGCGGCCTTGTGTCGCGAAAGGGCTGCAAGGCAGCCCCAGAGACCTCAGAGCGCGCCGAAGACTTTCTTGGCCAGGCTGGTTGCTGCCTGTGCCGGGTTCTGGCGAATGCTCTCTTCCTGCTTGGCAATCATCTCGAACAGGCCGTCCAGCGCTTTCTCGGTCACGTAATTCTCGATGTTCGCGTCATCCTTGATCAGCCCCAGGCCTTTGGCCTGGCCGGCAAACGCGTTGTACTGCTGGGCGACACCGACCTTGTCGGTGGCCTGCTTGACGATCGGCAGGAACTTGGCGCGGATCTGCTCGCGGCTGCTCTTGTTCAGGTACTGGGTGGCTGAGTCCTGACCACCGCTGAGGATGCCCTTGGCATCGGTCACGGTCATCTTCTTCACGGCATCCACCAGAATCGCCTGGGCCTGCGGCACGGCGGCCTCGGCAGCCTTGTTCATGCTGGCTTCCAGGGCGTCGACCTGGTCACCCTTGCCGAACATCTTCATGGCCTTGGCGGCTTTGCCGAGGTTGCCCGGCAGCTCGATGCGCACATCGGGGTTGTTGCTGAAGCCGCCTGGCGTGCTCAACTGCTTGACGGCAATCTGCGCGCCCTGGGTGAGGGCGTCCTTCAGGCCACCGGTGGCGTCGGACTGGCTCAGGTCGCCAAGCGACAGGGCCAGGGCACTGGCCGACAGCAGCAGGCCGGCGCACAGGGTAGTGAAGCGCAGGGAGGCGCGAATCATGGGTATTTCCTTATCGATGAAGTGGGGCGCGCTCAGCGCACCGGGTCGACTTTGACCCGTACCGGCTGCTGGTCGCTGCCGTCGAGTGCGACGCCGTGGTGTTCGGTGTTGATGAACAGCAGTTTGCCGTCCAGTTCGATCCGCGCGCTCACCGCATAGCGGTGGCCGGGCTTGACCTGGGCCGGGTCATAGGTGAGGTGGAACGGCAGCGGCACGTTGCCTTTGACCGGGCCGGCCTGGCGGGCCAGGGTCACGGCGGGGGCGTCCATCAGCGACACGTCCTGCAATTCGACGCTCAAGGTGGCGGCAGGTGGCAGGGCAATGCGCTGCAGGTAGAAGACTTCGCCATCCAGGCTGGCCTGGTTGGACGGGGTGTGGCTTGAACAGGCTGCAAGCAGGGATGCGCAACACAGCATAAAGAGTTTTTTCATGGAATCTCCGGTGTCCTTGGAGCTGGCTTGTGGCCAACCCCAGGGACTTTAGCGGATTTTCCAGGCAGATGGGGGCTCAGATGGCGGCGGTGGCCAGCGAGTCCTCACGGTGCAACGCCACCTGGCGGATCGACAGGCGCAGCTCGGCAGAGAGCACGCGCTTGGCCACACCCTCGGCCAGTTCGCCGAGCTTGTCGTGGTAACCCAGCTTGCCGTTGCCATCCGGGCGCAGCACGCCTTGTTCGATAAGGGTCTGGATGAAGTGGCGGAACAGGGTCTTGTCGAAGAACTCCGGGGCATTGAGGCCATGCAGGATCGACAGGCGCTGCGCCATCATCACGCACAGGTCTTCAAGCTCTTCGGCGCTGAGGCTGTTCTGCCCGCTGTTGAGCAGCAGCGAAGTGGCCATGTAGAAGCGCTGCAAGGTCTGGGTGATGGTGCGCGCAAGCAGGGTCAGCAGGACGAACTGCCGTGAGCTCGGTGCCGGACGCATGTACACGTCGTTCTCCTGTCGCAGCAGGCCTTGTTCGACCAGCGCCGCGAGCCATTGGTCGATCACCTCGTCCAGCTGCTCCGGTGTCCAGCGCAGGAACAGTTCGGCCTGCAGGTACGGATAAAGCGCGTGCACGTACTGGCCGAGCAGTTCGCGGCTCATGCGCGAGCTGCTGAGGAAGAAGCTCGCCAGCAGGGCGGGCAGGGCGAAAATGTGCAGGACGTTGTTGCGGTAATAGGTCATCAGTACCGCATTGGCTTCATCCAGGTAGAGGATGCGGCCCAGGGCGTCCTTCTGCTCGGCCAGCAGGTCCATGCCGCGGACATGCTCGATCAGTGCCTGGCCGTCGCCTTCGGGCAAGGTGGTGTGCTCGGAGTATGGCACCTGACGCAGCAATGCCAGGTACAGGTCGATCACGCGGGTCAGGGCGCGTTCGTCCAGCGCCAGGCGGCTGGTGGAGAGCAGTGCCAGGGCCACCAGGTTGACCGGGTTGACCGCCGCGGCCTCGTTGAGGTGACGGGCCACGGTTTCGCCCAGGCGGGAAGTCGTCTCGTTGAGCCAGGCCGGGCGGTACTGCGGGCCGAGTTCCTGTTCACGCCAGCCGGGTTGCTGCTCGTCGAGGAAGCCGGCCAGGCGGATCGGTTCGCCGAAGTTGACGTAGACCTGGCCGAAGCGCTGCTTCAGTGCACCGAAGACCTTGAATATGTCGAAGATCGACTCCTTCTTCTTGCTCGCGCCGCGCAGTTCACCGAGGTAGGTACGCCCTTCCAGTACCCGCTCGTAGCCGATGTACACCGGCACGAACACGATCGGCGTACGCGATGAGCGCAGGAAGCTGCGCAGGGTGATCGCCAGCATCCCGGTGCGCGGCTGCAGCATGCGCCCGGTGCGCGAGCGCCCGCCTTCGACAAAGTACTCGACCGGGAAACCCTTGGTGAACAAGGTGTGCAGGTATTCATTGAACACCGCGGTGTACAGCGGATTGCCCTTGAACGTGCGGCGCATGAAGAACGCACCGCCACGGCGCAGCAGGC
>Ga0105251_10002921_pt1 | contig 12831 bp, 11 predicted proteins | sample KBSS64metaG_FD_80424 | JGI IMG/M metagenome (GOLD analysis project Ga0105251, IMG submission 80424) | Switchgrass rhizosphere microbial communities from Kellogg Biological Station, Michigan, USA - KBS S6-4 metaG | ecosystem: Host-associated > Plants > Roots > Rhizosphere > Soil | place...
CGGCATCGGCTATCGCATCGCCTCGCCCGATGCCTGAAAGCAATAACGGCGCGCGGCCCGCCCGCAGGCGCGGCCGCTACCGGCGGCGCCTGCGCAGCCGCATCATCCTGTCGTTCGTGTTGTTGGGCTTCTGCCTGACGGCACTGTTCGCCTTTGCCACCAACCTGGCCCGCGCGCGCGTGGAGAACCAGCTGGTGGAAGACGTGATGAACCGCAACATCGACGAGTATGCGCATCGCTACTTCGACGACCCCACCAAAAATCCCGATCTGCCGGTCCAGCAGATGCGCGCCCGCATCGTGGGTCCGGACAAATTCGAAGCGCTTCGCCTGGAAGAACCGGACTGGTACGAGTTCCGCGACGGCATCCACAGTCTCGGCGGCGTCGACGAGAACGGCAACCGGTTCTCCTACAAGCTCGCCGTCCGCAAAACGCCTGAGGCCTGGTTCTTCCTGGCCTACGACATGACCGAAAGCCTGAAAGGCGAAGGCCAGTTGAACCGCGCGCTGTTCTTCTCGGTACTGGTGTTCAGCGCCTTGTCGCTGGTGCTGGGCTGGTGGTCGGCATCCAAGGTGATGAAGCCGGTTTCCGACCTCGCCGCACGCCTGCGCGCCTATCGCGGCGGCACCAGCGATCCCGAACCGCTGGCCCCGCGCTTCCCCGATGACGAAGTGGGCCAGCTGGCCCAGGCACTGGACGACTACTCCGCACGCCTGACCGAAGTGGTCCAACGCGACCGTGAGTTCAACGCCGACGTCAGCCATGAACTGCGCACGCCGCTGGCCGTGATCCGCGGCGCCACCGAGCTGCTGCTGACCCGTCCGGATCTTGACCCCAAGGTGCTGCAGCGCCTGCAGCGCATCCAGCGCGCCGAACAACAGTGCACCGACCTGATCGGCTCGCTGCTGCTGCTGTCGCGCAACGAGCGAGGGCAGGGCAGCAGCAACGTGGCCCGCGTCGCCGAGCAGCTGCTCGATTCGCACCGCGCCCAGCTCGGCGGCAAGCCGCTGGAACTGCTAGTCGAAGGCGACCGCGAACTGGTCATCGACGCACCGGAATCGGCGCTGTCTGTGGCGTTGGGCAACCTGATCGGCAACGCCGTGAAGTACTCGCAGGAAGGTTCGGTGCGGGTGGTGGTCACCGGCAACCGGGTCGAAGTCATCGACAGCGGCCCCGGCCTGAGCGAAGAAGACGCCGCCAAGCTGTTCCAGCGCGGCTACCGCGGCACCCACGCCGGCCACTCGCAGGGCGGCGGCATCGGCCTCTCCATCGTCAGCCGCCTGTGCGACCTGTACGGCTGGCAGGTGAACGTGCGACCAGGTGAACAGCGCGGTGTAATAGCGACCCTGACGTTCTCACCGGCATAGCGTAGCGACACGCCATGCGTGTCCCACGGAAACCCCGCCGAAACCGCAAACACCCGAACCTCCGCACACCCCGCGGGACACGCATGGCGTGTCTCTACGCAGCCAGCCGCCTGTACGCCGCGTCCAGCCGCTCCACTTCGGCCTGCAATTGCTCCGGGTGGCCATCATTGACCACCACATCATCCGCCAGCGCCAACCGCTCCTCGCGGCTCGCCTGCGCAGCAATCATTCGGTCTGCCAGGTCGGCGGTCGTACCGTCGCGCTGCATCAGCCGCGCATGCTGCACCGCCACCGGCGCATCCACCACCAGGATCCGGTTCAACCACGGATAGTGCTGGCGGCCACCGGCTTCGGTCAGCAGCGGAATCGCGGCGACGGCGTAGGGGCTGGTCGCCGCCTCGCAGGTGCGCCGCAGCAGCTCCCGAATGGCCGGGTGGGTGATGGCCTCCAGCGCCTGCCGCTCCTGGGCAGAGGCGAAGATCCGTTCGCGCAACGCCGCGCGGTCTAGCTGGCCGTCGGCCTGCAGGATTCCGGATCCAAAATGTTCAACGATCCGCGCCAGGCCTTCACTCCCCGGCGCAACCACCGCACGCGCGGCCACGTCGGCATCGGCCACGACAATGCCCAATGCCTCGAACCGTCGGCTGACCTCGCTTTTGCCGGCGGCCACGCCGCCGGTCAACCCGATCACGAACTGGCTCATCGCCGTGCCCTCAACGCAGGCCGGACATTCTCAGGTACGCCTCGATCAGCGGCTCACCCCACATGAACACCACCCAGCCAGCAACGGCCAGATAGGGCCCAAACGGGATCGGGGTGGCACGGTCGCGCCCCCGGGAGTACAGCCAGATCGAGCCAACAATCGCCCCGACCACCGACGACAGCAGGATGATCGGCAGGATGCCCTTCAACCCGCACCAGGCGCCCAGCGCAGCCAACAGCTTGAAATCGCCGTGGCCAATGCCTTCCTTGCCGGTGATCTGCTTGAACAGCCACCACACCGACCACAGCAGCAGGTAGCCGGCAATCGCGCCTAGCAGGGCAGGCTTGGCCTGCATGTACAGGTTGTCGATGCTGCCGATCAGGCCCAGCCACATCAGCGGCAGGGTCAGCTCGTCGGGCAGCAGCTGGGTGCGCAGGTCGATACCGGACAGCGCCACCAGGAAGCAGCTCAGCACGATGGCGCCAAAGCCCTGCCAGCCGAAGCCGAACTGCCACACGCCAGCCACCACCAGCACCGCCGTGATCAGCTCCACCAGCGGGTACTGGATGGAGATCGGTTCATGGCAATGCCGGCACTTGCCGTGCAGGGCCAGCCAGCTGAACAGCGGGATGTTTTCGTACCAGGACAGCTTGTGCTTGCAGTGCGGGCAGTGCGACGGCTCGACCACGATCCCGGGCGGTGGTGGCTCGTAGATGTCGGGCAGCTCCAACACCTCACGCGCGTCGCGCTTCCACTGCCACATCAGCCGCTTGGGCAGGCGCAGGATGACGACGTTGAGGAAGCTGCCGATCAACAGCCCCAGTGCGGCCGCGGCGGGATAGCCGAGGCCGGGATGCTGGTCTAGAAATGCCATGGTGTCCTTAGCCGACGACGGCGCCGAGTTTGAAGATGGGCAGGTACATGCCGATCACCATGCCGCCGACAATGGTACCAATGAACACCATGATCATCGGTTCCAGCAGGCTGCTCAGGGCGTCCACGGCATTGTTGACCTCCTGCTCATAGTACTCGGCCACCTTGAACAGCATGGTATCGAGCGCCCCGGCCTCTTCGCCGATGGCGGTCATCTGCACCACCATGTGGGGGAAGATGTTGACCTGCTTCATGGCCATGTTGACCGGGTAGCCGACCGACACGTCGTCGCGCATGCGCAGCACGGCCTCTTCGTAGACCTTGTTGCCCGTGGCGCCGGCCACGATGCCCAACGCCTCCACCAGCGGCACACCGGCCTTGAAGGTCACGGCGGTGGTCCGGGCGAAGCGGGCGATCGAGCTGTTGTTCATGATCTCGCCGATCACCGGCACCTTGAGGACCAAGCGATCCAAGGTATGTTGCATCTTCGGTGAGCGTTTGTAGGAGTAGATGAAGCCTGCAATGGTGCCCACCGTGATCAAGGCCATCAGCCACCAATACGACACCATGAATCGGGACATGCCCACGATCATCTGGGTGAACGCGGGTAGTTCCGCGCCGAACCCCTTGAACACCTCTTCAAACTGGGGAACCACGAAGATCAACAAGATCGCGCTGACCAATACCGCTACCGCCACCACCATGGCCGGGTAGAACATGGCCTTCTTGATCTTGCCCTTCAGGGCTTCCATGTTCTCTTTGTAGGTTGCAACCGTATCGAGCACCGTTTCCAGCACGCCCGCGCCTTCGCCGGCCCGGACCAGGTTGCGGTACAGTTCGTCGAACTGCACAGGGTGCTTGCTGATTGCCTCGTGCAACGAAGAGCCGCCCTCGATATCGGTGCGGATCCCGTCAACCATCTTCTTCATGCGCGGGTTCTTGTGCCCGCTGCCAATGATTTCCAGGGCGCTCACAATGGGCACGCCGGATTTCATCATGGTCGCCATCTGGCGACTGAAGAAGGCGATATCTTTCGGGCTTACCGCCTTGCCCGCCGCCCCGAACAGAGGCTTAGGCTTCGGCTTGACCACGTTGGGCATGATGCCCTGGCGGCGCAGCTCCGCGCGCAGCATGTTGGCGTTCTTCGCCACCTGCTCGCCCTTCATCTTCACACCCCGCTTGTCGGTCCCCTCCCAGACAAACGGCTGAAGCTCCATCGTGGTACGTGCCACGGGCTCTTTCTTGATCGCACTACGGCTGACAGACATGTAAGGCTCCCCGGCCGCGCCTTCCCCAGGCGGGCTTCTCGCCGAATGGTAGCCGGTTCCGGGCCGGAGTGGCATCCCTCTGGCACGGCAATCCGTGACCTGTGGCAGGGTCTGATCCCGTCAGAAGGTGACGCGGCGCGTCACAATGCCGGTCAGGTCGCAATTTGCTGTCTGGGGGGTTCCAATCCACAGGATTGCTGCCATTATTGCGCCGGGGAAATGCTGGGGAGCATTGCTGAACACTTGGCACGCAACCTGCTATCAACCACCCGCACGGGCGTCAGCCTTGCTCAGCCGGTCCGCCGGCCAGGCCTCGCACCGGTGTTCGCTTATTACTTACCTCTAGGGGATGTACAAATGAAGAAGCAGCAGGGCTTTACCCTCATCGAATTGATGATCGTTGTCGCGATCATCGCCATCCTGGCCGCCATCGCACTGCCGGCTTACCAGGACTACACCACCCGCGCCAAGGTGTCGGAAGTCATCGTGATGGCTGCCCCGGCTAAGCTGGCTGTTTCGGAGACCTCGTCGTCGCTGGGCGACCTTACCGCCGTCGACGGCACCAATGCCGGCTACACCTTCCCGGGTGCCACCAAGTACGTGTCGGGTATTGCTATTGGCGCCAACGGCGTCGTCACCGCAACTTCCAGCGTTCCGAATGCTGCGGGCGACATCATTCTCACCCCGGACGATGCCGGCAATGGCCAGCTGACCTGGATCTGCTCGACCACCATCGACCACAAGTTTGTCCCGACCGAATGCCGTAACTGATTTATCAGTTCGCCGTTCGGCACAGATACCCCGCCTAGGCGGGGTATCTGCTTTTTGGCACCTTCAAAAAGCGTTGTACTAGGCGTGGCGCATGCGGTCCGTGGAGGCTAAGCTTGGGCCGGAAGCAAGACCAATCCTTGGGATGAAGCAGCATGAACTCAGCCGTTACTGCCAACCTGGTCGGGATCACCGGCATTGCCCGTCGTCTGGTACAAGACGGGGCCCTCGAAGAAGCTGCCGCCCGCGATGCAATGGCAAAAGCCGCTGCCGCAAAGCAGCCGCTGCCTCAGTGGTTTGCGGAGAAGAAGCTGGTTACGCCGGCGCAGCTGGCAGCGGCTAATGCGCTGGAATTCGGCATGCCACTGCTGGACGTGTCGGTGTTTGACAGTGCCCAGAGCGCGATCAGCCTGGTCAGCGAAGAACTGTTGCGCAAGCACCATGTTCTGCCGTTGTTCAAGCGAGGCGGCAAGCTGTTCGTGGGCACCAGCGACCCGACGCATTCGCTGGACGAGATCAAGTTTCACACCAATCTGGTGGTGGAACCCATCCTGGTCGATGAGGACCAGATCAAGCGCACTCTTGAGCAGTGGCAGTCCAAGCATGACAGCTTGGGTAGCTCGCTCGGCGGCGATGACGATGGCATGGGCGACCTGGACGTCTCCGTTGGCGACGAGGACGGTGGGAGCTCCGAGTCCGGCGTCGATGCCAAGGGCGACGATACCCCGGTCGTCAAGTTCGTCAACAAGGTGCTGGTCGACGCGATCCGCAAGGGCGCTTCGGACATCCACTTTGAGCCCTACGAAGACGACTACCGCGTCCGCTTCCGCATCGACGGCCTGCTCAAGAACGTGGCCAAGGCCCCGGTCAAGCTCAACCAGCGCATCGCGGCCCGCCTGAAAGTCATGTCGCAGCTGGATATCGCCGAAAAGCGCGTCCCGCAGGACGGGCGCATCAAGCTCAACCTGTCCAAAACCAAGCAGATCGACTTCCGCGTCAGCACCTTGCCGACCCTGTTCGGCGAAAAGATCGTGCTCCGTATCCTGGACGGCAGCGCGGCCAAGCTGGGCATCGACAAGCTTGGCTATGAGCCGGATCAGCAGAAGCTGTTCCTGGATGCCATCCACAAGCCTTACGGCATGGTGCTGGTCACTGGCCCCACCGGCTCGGGTAAGACCGTGTCGCTGTATACCGCGCTGGGCATCCTCAACGACGAAACGCGCAACATCTCCACGGCGGAAGATCCGGTGGAAATCCGCCTGCCCGGCGTGAACCAGGTGCAGCAGAACGTCAAGCGCGGCATGACATTCGCCGCCGCACTGCGCTCGTTCCTGCGACAGGATCCGGACATCATCATGGTCGGCGAAATCCGCGACCTGGAAACCGCAGAAATCGCGGTGAAGGCTGCGCAGACAGGTCACATGGTGCTTTCCACGCTGCATACCAACGACGGCCCGCAGACCATCGCGCGTCTGATGAACATGGGTATCGCCCCGTTCAACATCACCAGTTCGGTGACCCTTGTCATTGCCCAGCGTCTGGCTCGCCGGCTGTGCAACATCTGCAAGCGCCCGGTGGACCTGCCGGACAACGCATTGCTCGCTGAAGGCTTCACCCAGGCCCAGCTGGATGCGGGCGTCACGCTGTATGAGCCGGTTGGCTGCGAAGAGTGCACCGAAGGCTACAAGGGCCGTACGGGTATCTACCAGGTGATGCCGATGAGCGAGGAAATCTCGGTGATCGTGCTGGAGGGTGGCAATGCCATCCAGATTGCCGAGGCCGCGCAGCGAGCAGGCATCAGGGATCTGCGGCAGTCTGCGCTGGTGAAGGCAGCGGCAGGTACGACCAGCCTGGCTGAGATCAACCGCGTTACAAAGGACTGATCTGGTCGCCCGACCCGGACGCGCAATCACTGGAGAGGCCCCGCAGCGCGGGGCCTTTTCTTTGGGGCGGTCCGTTAGTGTTGCCTTGCCCACCAGCATCAGTGGTGCGGCGCACTTACGCGTGATTGGACTGCGGAACCCCGCTATGAGGCCAATTGGCGCTACTCTTGGCTCAATTCTCTGAACGAACAGGCCAGTGAATGGTAAAGGACTACCTAAAGCGGCTGGCACTTGCCTGGACTGGCAGTGGCCTGATCTTCGCTGTTTACACGCTGGCGGCCCAGTCGCTGCGCAGTGTGACCCTGGAAGCGTTGGCACTGACGTCTCTGGTATCCCTTTTGTGCGCCTTGGTGCCTTCGGCGTTGGCTGCGGCGCTTGTGCGGCGCTGCGATTGGGCAATGACGCTGGCCGCGCAGGTGTTGACCATCCTGCTCGTGGGTTGGGTCTGGAAGGGCGGACTGCGATGAAGCCCGTCTTGTCCTCATCATCAGTTCCCTTCACTGGTTCGAAAAACAGGTTGGGGGAACGTTCGTGAAGTATTCAAAACGTCTCGGTGTTGCGTGGCTCGCCAGCTCGGTTGTTCTGATGATGCATACGCTTGCCGCCATGCCGTGGTCAGTGATGACTGCCAGAACGCTGGCGCTTCTTCTTGTCACGGCGCTTGGCTGTGGACTGGTTGCTTCAGCCATTGGGGCGGCTATGATCCGCAACAACATCTGGACGGCGATGGTGGTGGCTCAGGTGCTTACGATCGCCATGGTCCGATTCGTTTGGCTCGGCTGACTGAAGTCGTTGATGCCGGCGGCCTTGGTAGGTGCCAGCTGCGATGGATACGGTCGCGTGAAAGCTTCGTAGGAGATCGTGGATGTCGCTGTTGAACGTCTTCAAACGGCTCTTCGATCCACGCCAGAGACCTTTCAGGCTGGAGACTGCCATTCTTGATTCAATCGGACCGGAGCTACCTGAGGGCGATGCGCTTCTCTGGAATGCGCAGGTTGCTGCAATCAATAAAGTGCATCGCAGCCCGGACGGTAAGGAAGTCAACTTCTGGGTGATTCAAGCGGGCCGGGCAGACTTTCCGAGGGAGATTTGCTTTGCAAGAACGGAGGAGTTCAAGATCGCCGTAGTCGATTTGACCGCCGACGATATCAAGCTCGCACTTCGAGCAAGAGTGTGGTGCGTCGGCGGACACCTGTTTTCGATTGAGTACAACAGGTCCTTAAGCGAGTTCGAGAGAATGGCTGACGGCGGCTGGAAGATTCACTGTCATATTGAAAGCTACCCAGCCGACCATGGATGACCGATGCGTATCGATAGGTACCTTGGCAGCATGGGATTTCACCCGAAGTGGCGCGAGTACGGGATGTTGCCGGAGGCGCTTGTTGAGCAGCTGTGCGCTACGTGCGAGCCTGGTATGGAAGGCGCCTCGGAACACGACCGGAATGGCGTCTTTCACTGGTGGCTCGGGCGCAGTCCAGACAAGGGAGTACTGATGAAGCTGGTCGAGCTGTCTTTCGTGGACCCTGATCAGGTCATGGCGGAGGACGTCAGAAGGCATATCGTGCAGAGTGCATCGTGTGACGAGGAAGTAACGCGTTTGATTGGGGATCTCCGCCGAAGCGGGGGCCATGGATGAAGCGCCTAAAGGCTGTCTGTGTAATTGTCTTTGCGGCGAGCGCCATGTCGTTTGTGGTGCTCTTGTTGGCCTTCCTTGCCGTGCTGGCCGTCTCTGGTCTCGCTGCGGCGGACAAGGTTTGGACTGGGATCTATCCGGTCATCGCCTGGCTCATGGCGTTGTTGGTCTGCATTAGGTTCATGACTCGCTAATGGGGTCGCGGATGTCTCGTCCGTTGGTCGTCGCTCGCGGCGAACAGCCGGGCAGAGCCCGGCTCTACCGGCCGGATCTGTGTTTTTGCTGCAGCTCCCACCACAGCCATTGGGAGGTGCTGGAGAACGGGGCCAAGCGTTCGGCGAGGTCCATGTCTATGTCGTAATCGCCGGCCAGGAAGCATTCGGCGAAATCCTGCGACACGCCGATGGCGTGGGCGAAGTCAAGGGTTGATGCGCCCATGGGAGCGAGGATGTGTTCGCGCACCAGAAAGCCGGGGTGTTCGTGCACCACCGGATTTTGAGGGGTGGCGCGCCCAATGCTCTGGATGTGGCGTTCGAAGTTTTTGGGCTGGCGCTCGCGCGCTGATTCGGGGTACTCGACGACGTTGACGATGAGTTGGCCGATGGTGGACTCAACGCTCACGCTAGCGTTGGTCTTGAAGCCTGCGCTTTCCAGCCAGCCGCCGTGTACCGAGAGGCAGGGCACAGTGCCTCCGCCGAAGGCGTCCATCCAGTCATAGACATGCGCGCGCACGGTGTAGAAACGCGGCCGTTCGGGGGTGGGTAGATGGATTTCGGGGAACAGCGTGATATCGCGTGCGGAACGCATGGTGGGCCTCCAAGGGAAAACCTCCCTTGCCGGTAGGGCAAGGGAGCCGGGAGGTTCAAATCCGCGTAAGCGCGTGCGGCGTGGAGTATTTCCCCGGTTGAGGGGTCTTGTATTAGCCACCCTCCCGACATGGGAGTTCCATAAGTTTGCGCTTACTTGGAGATTTGAAGCTCCGTGGCTCACCTTGCGCGCCGATGCCGTGCGTGGCTAGTTGATTGTTTCTGTTGGTTTTGCGAGTGCAATAGGCGTTGCCTAACACGTGTCGCTAGCGGCGCGTGTTTTTGCAAAAGTGCGATGTAGTTGCGGTTGAAGTGGGTCACACACGTCACGCGCACACATGCGTAGCGACACGCCATGCGTGTCCAGCAGGGTGTCAGGCGGCGCGATGGCGGTGGGATTGCGCGGGAATCGGGGTTCCGTGGGACACGCATGGCGTGTCGCTACGCGGTTTATCGACCGAGGCAGGCGCCGTAGTGACACGCCACGCGTGTCATTCGCGGTGTATCGACCGTGGCAGGCGCCGTAGTGACACGCCACGCGTGTCATTCGCGGTGTATCGACCGCGGCAGGCAGCGTAGTGACACGCCACGCGTGTCATTCGCGGTGTATCGAACGTAGCAGGCGCCGTAGTGACACGCCACGCGTGTCATTCGCGGTGTATCGACCGTGGCAGGCGCCGTAGTGACACGCCATGCGTGTCATCGCGGTGTATCGACCGTGGCAGGCGCCGTAGTGACACGCCACGCGTGTCATTCCCGGTGTATCGACCGCGGCAGGCGCCGTAGTGACACGCCACGCGTGTCATTCGCGGTGTATCGACCGTAGCAGGCGTCGTAGTGACACGCCACGCGTGTCATCGCGGTTTGACGGCGCAGTTCAAGCCAGCCCCACTCAATCCATCCCAAGCTTTTTCAGCTTGTACCGCAACGCCCGGAACGTAATCCCCAACTGCGCCGCAGTACGCGTCTTGTTCCAGCGGTTCTCTTCCAACGCCTTCTGGATCGCAGTGCGTTCCATCTGTTCAATGTACGACGGCAGCGCGCCACTGCCCGCAGGCAGGTCGACCACGGCTTCTTCATGCTGCGACGAGGCTGCCGCACCGGTCTGGCGCGCGGCGCCGGGCTGCGGCAGGCGCAGGTCGGTGGCGCCGATGCTGTCGCCCTCGGCCAGGGCCAGCGCACGCTCCAGGATGTTCTCCAGTTCGCGCACATTGCCGGGGAAGTGGTACGTGCCCAGCGCTTCCAGCGCGGAAGGCGCCAGCAGCGGGGTGGGGCGGCCGTGGGTCCGGGCCAAGCGGGCAAGGATCGAGGCGGCCAGCTGCGGCAGGTCGCTGCGGCGCTCGCGCAGCGGCGGCACGCGCAGTTCGATCACGTTGATGCGGTAATACAGGTCGTGGCGGAAGCGGCCGTCTTCGACCAGGTTGCCCAGGTCCTTGTGGGTGGCCGAAAGAATGCGCACGTCCACCGCCACTTCGGTGGCCGAACCCACCGGCCGGATCGACTTTTCCTGGATGGCGCGCAGCAGCTTCACCTGCATCTGCAGCGGCAGCTCGGCCACTTCGTCCAGGAACAGGGTGCCGCCATGCGCGGCCTGGAACAGGCCGGGCTTGTCGGCGTGGGCGCCGCTGAAGCTGCCCTTCTTGTGCCCGAAGAATTCGCTTTCCATCAGCTCGGATGGAATGGCGCCGCAGTTCACCGGCACGAACGGTCCGGCGGCACGGGCGCTCTGGTCGTGGATGGTGCGCGCCACCAGTTCCTTGCCCACGCCCGATTCGCCCAGGATGTACACCGGCGCCTGGCTGCGCGCGACCTTGCCGATGGTGCCGCGCAGGCCGTCCATCGCGGCCGATTCGCCGAGCAGGCGGGCGGTGGCGTCGCTGGTCAGCGGCGGCGGGGCCGGGCGCTCGGTGTTGTTGAGTTCCAGTGCGTGCTTGACCAGGCCGCGCAGCACGGCGATGTCGACCGGCTTGCTGACGAAGTCGAACGCGCCGGCCTTCAGTGCCTCCACCGCCAGGTCCATGCTGCCGAACGCGGTGATCATCGCCACCGGGGTGCGGGGATAGTGCTGGGCGATTTCGGTGACCAGTTCGATGCCGTTGCCGTCGGGCAGCCGCATGTCGGTGATGCACAGGTCGTAGGGGTTGCTGGCCAGCAGCTCGCGGGCTTCGGCGAGGTTGGCTGCGGTGCTGATGCGCAGGCCCATGCGGCCCAGGGTCAGTACCAGCAGTTCGCGGATGTCGCGTTCGTCGTCAACGACGAGGGCGCTGCGGTTTTCGTTCATATGGGGGAAAGATAGCCGAGAGCGGTTGAAAACGACAAATCATTGACGCTGGCAGGGTAGCGCGTCATTGCGGCAGCATGGTGTGCGGGCCGGGCAGCACCAGCCGGAAGCAGGCGCCCCCGGCCGGAACGGACACGTATTCAAGGCTGGCCTGGTTGGCCCGGCACAGTTCGCGGGCAATGTAGAGACCGAGCCCGGTGCCGTGCTCGGAGGTGGTGAAGAACGGCCGGAACAGTTGCTGGGCCACCGCATCGGGAATGCCGGGGCCGCGGTCCATCACGTCGATCACCGCCGAACGTTCCTGGCGCGCCACGCGCAGCCGTACGCGCGCGGGGTCCTGGCCGGTGCGGCCGTATTTCAGCGCGTTGTGCACCAGTACGGTGAGGATTTGGTGCAGGTGGCGCGGGTCGACCAGCCCATGCACCGAAGATTCGCTGATGATCGGTTCGATGCTGTCCGTTTCCAGGGTCAGGCTCTGCTTGTACTCGATCACGAAGCGGCGCACGAACGCGGCCAGGTCCAGGTTCTCGGGGTTGGCGCGCTCGCGCCGGGCCAGGCCCAGCACGCTTTCGACGATGCCGTTGGTGCGCTGGCACTGCTGGTGGATGATCTGCAGCAGGCGGCGGTCGGTGTCGCCGATGGCGGTGGATTCCTCCAGCAGCTGGGCGGCGTAGTTGATCGCCGCCAGCGGGTTGCGGATCTCGTGCGCCAGGCTGGCTGAGAACCGGCCCATGGCCGAGAGGGTGAGCGACTCGGCGCGGCGCGAGACCACGCTGGAGTCGTCCAGGAACACCAGGGTCAGGTCGCTGCCGGCCAGCAGGCGGGCGAAGCGCGGTTGCACCTCGGGCTGGTCGGGCGAGAGCTGCAGCGGGGTTTCCTCGTTGGCCCAGCCGTTGCGCCAGCGCTGCAGGCGGCGGCTGAGGTCGGGGGCGGCGCTGCCCAGTTCCAGGTGGCCGCTGCCGCTGTTGCCGTCGTTGTCGCCGATCAGGGTGGAGGCCGCTTCGTTGGCCAGGGTGATGCGGTTGGCGGCGTCGACCACCAGTACGCCGGTGCGCATGCGGCGGATGATGAGTTCGTTGATCTCGAACAGGTTGGCTACTTCGTCGCCGCGCTGGTTGGCCAGCTGCTGGTTGCTGCGGGCGCGGTTGCCGACCTGGTAGCTGACGAAGGCCAGGGCCAGGAAGCTGGTGATGAACATGGCCAGCTCGGCCAGGGTGCGGCTGGGCTGGCCGGTTTCCAGCAGGTTCCA
>Ga0105251_10002922_pt1 | contig 12827 bp, 16 predicted proteins | sample KBSS64metaG_FD_80424 | JGI IMG/M metagenome (GOLD analysis project Ga0105251, IMG submission 80424) | Switchgrass rhizosphere microbial communities from Kellogg Biological Station, Michigan, USA - KBS S6-4 metaG | ecosystem: Host-associated > Plants > Roots > Rhizosphere > Soil | place...
GATCTTCTTCGGATCGGGGTTCTTCGGAAAGCGCATCATCAGATTGCCATTCGGATCGACGAGAAAAATGTGATCCGTGAGTTTCGTGCCGTCGTCGACGGGCAGCCACGCCGCGATCGACTTGTCGTCCGCGACGAGCATGCGCGTATCCGGCTGCGGGTATGCGGTCTTGATGACGTCGGACACTGGTTTGTCATCGGTTCGTAGCCAGACGTTCACGACGCGATCGCGCTCGCCCGATTGCAGCGCGCGCACCTGGCGCATGAAATAGAGGCGCGTCGCGCATTGTTCGTCGCAGTCGCTGCCGTTGACCGTGATCATCAGCCATTTGCCTTCGAGCGACTTGAACGGCAGGCTCTGCCCTTTCTCGTCGATGACGACGAGTTGCGCCGGGATCGGGCGCTGCGGGTCGATCAGCGCACCGTAGCTCGACGTGCCGCCTGCCGGCTTGAACACGTAGTACATCAGGTACGACGCGATCACCGGCGCGGCGCACACCAGCGCGAGCAGCAGGAGCATCCAGCGGCCGCTGATCCAGGAGCCTTTTCTGGCGGTTCGTTGTGGCGTGCGCGCCTTGTCGTCGGCGGCGGTGGGGCGTTGTGATTGCATCGGTGGAGACTTGTCTCTGTTCGGTCGATTGTCAGGCGTGGTGCTCGGCTTCGTCGTCGCGCTCGTCGGGCTCGTCGCCCTTCTTCGCGGCGCGGCGCGCGGCATACAGGCCAAACCCGATAGCCGCGGCCGCCATGCCCCACCACTGGAGCATGTATCCGTAATTGCGCTCGACGCCGAGCGTCGGCGCGGGCCAGTTGCGCACGAGCTTGTCGCCGGTGTCGTTCGTCTGCTGAATCACGAACGGCTGGAAGGCGAGCCCGGTTTCGGCCGCATACGACCTGATATCGAGGTTCTGCCGAATTTCCTTGTGCGCGGCCGATCCGCCGCTGCCCAGCTCGAACGCCTGCGACGCATTCGCGCGCGCGATGCCTTGCACCTCGACGACGCCCTTCGGCGTTTCATACGACTCGATGCCCGTGCGGTCCGCCATGTTGCGCGGCAGCCATCCGCGATTCACGAGCACATAGCCGCCGCCCTCGAGTTTAAGCGGCATCACGACATAAAAGCCCGGCTGGTCGTTATACGGACGATTGTCCAGATACACGACGCGTTCCGGCAGGAACTCGCCGCGCGCCTCCACGCGGTGGAATTCGATCGACTTGAGCGGTATCGGCTCGACGCCGACTTCTCGCACCGGTGCGTTCTCGAACGCGACGATCTGTGCGTTGAGCGCTTCTTTCTGATGCGCGCGATCGCGTTGCCAGAAGCCGAGCCGCACGGTCACCGCAACGACGATCAGAATCAGCAGCGCGGGCCAGAACCGGATCTTCATGCTGCCAGCCTTACTGCCGGGATCCGGTCGGGCGCCGCACGGCGCGATCTGTCGAGTGAGATAATGAGATGATCCAAATTCATACTGCTCGCTGTGGTTCCTGAGCAAAAACGCTGGCTGGTTTCATGCACATCATCGTTGCTATTGCATTCATCCTTATCATCGGCAGCCTGGGTTCGGCGCTCTACTTCATGATGACCGACCGGGGCAGGACGAAGCGGATGGTCTGGTCGCTCGCGGCACGCGTGGGGCTGTCCATCTCGCTCTTCCTCTTCATCCTGTTCGCGCACTGGATGGGCTGGATTCAGTCGTCGGGCATTCCCATCGGACGATAACCCACCGCCCGGGTACGGCCCTACGAGACGTATTGTCGCGCCGCGGCACCTTTCGACGTCCTCGAAACGACAACGCCGCCCCTTGAGACGTCGAGGGCGGCGTGTTGGTCACTGCTTCTTTGCTCTCGGACCGGCGTCGCCGCCAGCCTTGCATCGCGGACGGCGCATCGCGCGCGCCCGCTTCGATATTCATTACAGCCAGTAGACGACGACGTACAGACCCAGCCACACGACGTCGACGAAGTGCCAGTACCACGCCGCGCCTTCGAACGCGAAGTGGTGCTCCGCCGAGAAGTGGCCGCGGATCAAACGGAACATCACCACGGCCAACATCGTACCGCCCAGGAACACGTGGAAGCCGTGGAAGCCGGTCAGCAGGAAGAACGTCGAGCCGTACACGCCCGAGTTGAGCGTCAGGTTGAGTTCGTTATACGCGTGAAAATACTCGTAGCCCTGGCAGAACAGGAAGATCAGACCGAGCAGCACGGTCGCACCCAGCCAGATGATCGCCTTCTTGCGATGATCTTCACGCAGCGCGTGGTGCGCCACCGTCAGCGTTGCGCCGGAGGACAGCAGCAGCGCCGTGTTGATGGTCGGCAGGGGCCACGGCACCATCGCGCGGAAATGCGGCACGAGCGCGGCAGGGCCGTTGTTCGGCCACACGGCGGTGAAGTCAGGCCAAATGAGCTTGTAGTCGAGGCTGCCGAGTTCATGCATCGCGATTGCGCGGGCATAGAAGAGCGCGCCGAAGAACGCCGCGAAGAACATGACTTCGGAGAAGATGAACCAGCTCATGCTCCAGCGGTACGACACATCGACGCGCTTGCCGTACATGCCGCCTTCGGATTCGGAGATCGCGTCGCCGAACCAGTGCCACAGCACGAACAACACGAACAGCAGGCCGATGAACGTGCCGGCCGGCCCGAAGCTATGGCCGTTCACCCACGACGCCAGCGAGGCCAGCATGATCAGCAAGCCAGTTGCAGCCATCACCGGATGCCGCGACGGATGCGGCACGAAATAGTACGGGCTCTCGTTTTGACCGCTCATTGTTGATTCTCCACTTCGATCCAGTTGCTTGAATTTTCTTTTGCCGCCGGTTGCCCGACTGCACGTGCGTCGGCCATGCCCTGCGTTTTCCGTCTATCCCACTACCGCGCGCACGACGAGCAGCAACACGACGATGAACAGCACCGCTCCGATGACGCCCGCCGCAATCAGATGCAGCGGGTTCAACTGCGCGGCATCGCGTTCCAGGTCGGCCCGGCGGCGCACCCCGAAGAACGACCAGAACACCGCCTTCACGAGCTTGAGAAAACCGCCCTTGTTCGGCGTGTCCGCGCGCATGGCGTCATGAACCTTTCGCGACCGACTTCGGCGCGTTCAACTCGAAGAACGTGTACGACAGCGTGATCGTCTTCACATCCTTCGGCAGCTTCGGATCGACGACGAACACGACCGGCATGCGCTTGGTCTCCTTCGGCGCGAGCGTCTGCTGCGTAAAACAGAAGCATTCGATCTTCTTGAAGTACTCGGTGGCCTGCTTCGGCGCATAGCTCGGGATCGCCTGCGCGTTCACCGTGCGATTCTGCTCGTTGGTCACGTCGTACATCACCGTCATCACTTCGCCCGGGTGAATATCCAGCGTGTTCTGCTCGGGCTTGAACCTCAGCGGCCCGCGCGCGTTCGCGTCGAACTCGATCGAGATCGTGCGGGTCATGTCGACCTGCGTATTCTTCGCCTCGCGCGCACCGACATCGCGCTGCACGAGATTGTTGATGCCCGTGATCTGGCAGATCGCCCTGTACATCGGCACGAGCGCGAAGCCAAAGCCGAACATCAGCGCCGCCACGACGAAGAGCTTAACCAGCATCGACCGGTTGAAGGACCGGTCGACATGCGAATTTTCCTGCTGAGTGGACACGTTGCTTTCCTACCCTCGCGACAACAGATATTGCCTGACGACGATACCCAGAAAGAAGACGGCGGCAACCAACACCATGATGATTCCGAGCCGCTTATTGCCCGCGCGAATTTCCTCGGGCGTGCGTCTTTTTTGTGGATTCGGGGCCATGCTTTCCTGACTTTTTCGTTCGCGGGGCACGTTCAACGAAGCCCCGCGAACCAGACTGACTACTTATTCGACCGTCGGCGGATGCTCGAACGTATGGAACGGCGCCGGGCTCGGCACGGTCCATTCGAGGCCTTCCGCGCCATCCCACGGCTTGTCGCCCGCCTTCTCGAGTTCACCGCCGCCACGATAAGTAGGCAGCGCGACCGCGAACAGGAAGTACACCTGCGCGAGGCCGAAGCCGAATGCGCCGATCGTCGCGACCTGGTTGAAGTCCGTGAACTGCGCCGGATAGTCCGCATAGCGGCGCGGCATGCCGGCGAGACCCAGGAAGTGCATCGGGAAGAACGTGATGTTGAAGAAGATCATCGACGCCCAGAAGTGGATCTTTCCGCGCATTTCGTTGTACATCCAGCCGGTCCACTTCGGCGCCCAGTAGTACCAGCCCGCGAACAGCGCGAAGAGCGAACCCGCCACGAGCACGTAGTGGAAGTGCGCCACCACGTAATACGTGCCGTGCATCTGGATGTCGAGCGGCGCCATCGACAGGATCAGGCCCGTGAAGCCGCCCATCGTGAACACGAACAGGAAGCCGATCGCGAAGAGCATCGGGGTCTCGAAGGAGAGCGCACCGCGCCACATCGTCGCCACCCAGTTGAACACCTTCACGCCCGTCGGGACCGCGATCAGCATCGTCGCGTACATGAAGAACAACTGGCCCGTCACCGGCATGCCGGTCGCGAACATGTGGTGCGCCCACACCATGAACGACAGAATCGCGATCGACGCGGTCGCGTACACCATCGAGCTATAGCCGAACAACGGCTTGCGCGAGAACGCCGGGATCACCTGCGACACGATCCCGAACGCCGGCAAGATCATAATGTACACCTCGGGGTGACCGAAGAACCAGAAGATGTGCTGGTACATGACCGGATCGCCGCCGCCCGCCGCGTTGAAGAACGACGTGCCGAAGTGACGGTCGAAGAGCACCATCGTGATCGCCCCGGCGAGAACCGGCATCACGGCGATCAGCAGGTACGCGGTGATGAGCCACGTCCACGCGAACATCGGCATCTTCATGAGCGTCATGCCGGGCGCGCGCATGTTCAGGATCGTCACGACGATGTTGATCCCGCCCATGATCGACGACGCACCCATGATGTGGACCGCGAAAATCGCGAAGTCCATGCCCGGGCCCATCTGCGTGGAGAGCGGCGCGTAGAGCGTCCAGCCCGCGGCGGTTGCGCCGCCCGGCACGAAGAACGAGCCGACGAGCAACACCGCAGCGGCCGGCAGCAGCCAGAAGCTGAAGTTGTTCATCCGCGCGAACGCCATATCCGATGCGCCGATCTGCAGCGGCACCATCCAGTTCGCGAAACCGACGAACGCCGGCATGATCGCGCCGAACACCATGATGAGGCCGTGCATGGTGGTCAGCTGATTGAAGAACTCGGGACGCATGATCTGCAGGCCCGGCTCGAACAGCTCGGCACGGATGCCGAGCGCCATCACGCCCCCCGAGAGGAACATGATGAAAGAGAACAACAGGTACAGCGTACCGATGTCCTTGTGGTTGGTGGCGAAGAGCCACCGGCGCCAGCCATGCGGCGTCTCGTGCGCATGGTCGTGCGCGTGGTCGTGACCTGCGCCTACATCGTGTCCGATGCTAGACATGACAATCATCTCCTAAAGCGAATACTCGGGGCACTTGGCAATGACGCGTGGCTTTCCGTTGCTGTCGGGCGAAGGAAAGCGACACGCTCGGCACGTCAAGCAGCCGGACTGATTTCCACGCGGCGGGCTTCCTTGTTATCGGCGCCGCCCGTGATGGTTTCCGGTTTCTTCAGCACGATACGGTCTTCCGACACGCCCGCGGCCTTCAACGCGTCGCGCACGGCTTGCGCGCGGCGCTTCGCGAGATCGGCGTTCAGATCGGCGCCGCCGGTCGCATCGGTGAAGCCGGACAGCGCAATCTTCGCGTCCGGATGCGCCTTTGCGTAGGCGGCGGCGGCCTCCACCGCGCTTTTCGCGTCGGCGGGCAGCGTGTCCTTGCCCGTCTCGAAGTAGATGCTCGCGGGCAGCCCGGCGGCTTGCGACGCTTCGGCGCCCGATGCCGCAGGCGCGCCTGCTTCGGCTGCCGCGGGCGCGGCGCTCGCAGCCTCAGGCGCCGATGCCGCCGCCGCAGTGCCGCCGCCTGCCGGCATCTTGCCCGCTTTGGCGTCGATCACCTGCTTCGGCTGGAGGAGGTCGCCCGTGTGGTTGCCCCAGTTGTTGCGCTCGAACGTGACGACCGATGCAATCTCGACGTCGTTCAGCACGCCTTGCCACGGCGGCATCGCACCCTTGCCGTGCAGCACGATATTCAGATGGTCGGCGATCGAGCCGTTCGCGATCTTGGAGCCGTCGAGCGCCGGGAACTGGCCCGCACCCTTGCCGGTCGGCTGGTGGCAGACCGCGCAGTTCGACGTGTAGACCTGCTGGCCGCGCGCCTTCAGCTCTTCCATCGTGTAGGTCTTGAGGGGATCGTCGGCGCCGGCGGCCATCTTCTTCTTTTGCGCGTCGACCCACTTCGCGTAGTCGTCAGCCGACAGCACTTCGACCACCACCGGCATGTACGCGTGCTCCTTGCCGCACAGTTCCGTACAGAAGCCGCGATAGGTGCCCACCTTCTCGGCCTTGAACCAGGTATCGCGCACGAAGCCCGGAATCGCATCCTGCTTCACACCGAACGCCGGGATGTACCACGAGTGCACGACATCGTTCGCCGTGGTGATGATGCGGATCTTCTTGTCGACCGGCACCACGAGCGGGTTGTCGACTTCCTGCAGATACAGCGTCGAAATCGGCTTCTGGCCGTTCACTTCGCTGCGCGGCGTGGAGAGCGTCGAGAGGAAACTGATGCCCTCGCCCGGACCCTTCACGTAGTCGTAGCCCCACTTCCACTGGTAGCCGGTGACCTTCACCGTGAGGTCGGCGTTGGAGGTGTCCTTCATCGCGACGACGGCCTTCGTTGCCGGCAGCGCCATCAGAATGACGATGATGAACGGCACGATCGTCCAGATGATTTCGACCGTAGTGCTTTCGTGGAAGTTGGCCGGCTTGAAGCCTTTCGACTTGCGATGCTTGAAGAGCGAATAGAACATCACCCCGAACACGCCAATGAAAATGACGGTACAGATGATGAGCATGAAGATATGGAGGCCGTAGAGCTCCTCGGCGATCTTCGTCACAGGCTGCTGGAAGTTGATCTCGTTGACAGCGGGACCGCCTGGACTGTTTTCGACCGCCAGGGCCGCGCCGGCGGTGAGCAGTGCGCCTGCCGCCAGCACGCCCGAGAGGGCTCGCTTGATTGTTTTCATAGCATCCTTACCCAAATTTTCCATTCAAACCCTCGACCCCCGTTGCATCATGCGCCTGCCGGCTCCTCTCAAAGGCGTCTCAGCGACGCCTGCAACTCGGCAGCAAATTGTTTGCGACGATGCTGTGCAAGGTGTTGTCCGATTTTCACCGATTGACCGCGCGATACGATCGTGAGCGGTTCTCTCGGCGTCGCGCCCGCTTCCACCCGCACCCAGCGCGGGTTGAACTCGAACTGCGTCAGCACTTCGGCGTTCATCTGTTCGATCAACAACCGGTTTTGATACAGCCGGATTCGTTCGTAGTCGACGGCATGGCGCGCGTAAATCACGAACGCGATGCCCACGACCGCCAACTCGACCCCGGTGAACGGCAGCACCAGCCAGGCGCCATTCAGGAACAGCGGCGTTGCGATTGCCAGCGAAAACAACGCAAGCGACAAATAGAAGCCCACGAACTGACGCGGCGACACCGAGCAGTTTCGCTTCATCAGCCAGTCTTTGATGACCGGCTCGGACTCCGTCAGCGTCTGGCTGGCTTGCATCGCTGCCTCCATCAATCCGCACGTAATCACATACTTTCGCTCGGATTTCGCCCAAATTTGTGTCAACCCAGGCGACAAACTGACGCATTATAGGCGTGTTAAGTGGCATCCACAAGCAAGGGTCGTAACGTCGCAGAGCCAAGCGCCACAAGCCTCTGCGCCCTTTTGACGCACCTTTTTGCGCGCATTTTTCGCGCAAATTTCAGACATAACGAACGCCCTATTTACCGATTCAGCGTTTCGGTTTCGAGCCTCGGCCGATATCTTCCAGACGCACGATGCCGTGTCCTTCGGCCGTCGTGCGCGGCACCGCTTTCCAGGCGTGGCCGTAGATCACTTCGAAGGTCAGCGGGATCGTGCCGTCGTCGCGACGAAGGGCGTCGAGCGCCTGATGCACCGCGCTGCGCACGTTTTTCGGATCCGCGCGCCCTGCGCCGAACGCGCGCTCGAACGGATACGCGCCCCAGCGCGTCACGTCGGCGAAAAGCGATTCGGGCGACTTGTATGTGATGGTCAGGACTTCCTGATCCATCACCGGGATTTCGAAGCCGCTTTCCACGAGCATGTCGCCGAGATCGTGCATGTCGACGAAATCGATCGTGTGCGGTTGGGGATCGAGCCCGAGCGTGCGCTCTGCTTCCCGATACGCGGCTCTGAGCTCGCGCAACGTATCCGGGCCGAACGTGCTGAACATCAGCAGGCCGTTCACCTTGAGCACGCGCTGCCATTCGGGAAAAACGACGTCCGGACGCGGATGCCAATGCAATGCGAGGTTCGACCACAGCAACTCGAACGCACTTGGTGCGAACGGCAGCTCGGAGAAATCGGCCTGTGCGAGTTGCGGGCCGCGTGCGCCGAACGCCTTCGCGAGGGTCGACGGAAGAAAGCGACGCCAGCCCGCGCCATTGTCGGCGTCCGCCGCTTCGGCGGCACGGGCGCGCGCGAGCATCGCGGACGACATATCGATGCCGGTCACCGACGCCTCTGCAAACCTTTCCCGCAGACCGCCCAAGTCCGCCCCGACGCCGCACGCCGCATCGAGGACGCGCACCGGCGCGACCTTGATGTATTCGAGACGCTCGCGCATGCGCTGCGCGATTTCGCGCGGCAAAAACGCGACCTCGTCGAAGGCGGCGGCGCGATCGTCGAAGATCGCGCGCAAGCGGCGCGGATCATAGGCCGAACGGCCGGTTTCAGGGGATGTCGGGGACATGTCGATCTTTTTGCGGAGAGTGCGAAGTATACTCGGTCGTCTCGAAAACAACCCGTGCGAAGTGCTGATACGAGGCATAAACGCTTCCTGAGGCGCAACGAATGGGCGTGTTTAGCGCTTCGAGCCGTGATTTTCCCGATCTCGCCGTCATGAAAGCCGACAGCAACCGTCCTCCAATTCAAACGCCCATGGCAGCGCGCCTTCGCGAATTCGCGTCGGCCGCGAAACGGTTCGCCGCCTACGCGCTGCCGAGCCAGTGCGCGTTGTGCGGCAATTTGTCGCAAAGACTGCTCTGCGACGGTTGCGACGCGCAGTACTGGAACGAGCCGCGTCTGCGCTGCGCGACATGCGCGCTGCCGCTGTCCGCGTCTTTACTCCGACGGGAACGCGACGACACGCGTGCGCACTGCGCCGCGTGCCTCGAATCGCCGCCCGCGTTCAACGACACGCTCGCGCTCGCAGACTATCGCGCGCCGCTCGATACGCTCGTCGTCGAATTGAAGTTTCGTGCGCGGCTTGCAGCGGGCGAAACAATTGCGCGGCATTTGCTTGCTGTCTTCGAGGACAGCGATCTGCCCGCGCCGGACCTGATCGTGCCCGTGCCGCTGTCCCATGCCCGGCTCGTCGCACGCGGCTATAACCAGGCGTGGGCGATGGCGCGTCCGCTTGCGCGCATGATGAACGTGCGAAGCGACGCGTCTGTCGTGACGCGTGTGCGGCACACATCGGCACAATCGCGGCTGGATCAGGAAACGCGCCGCCGCAATGTCGCGAGCGCGTTCGCCGTTTCGGGCGATGTGCGCGGGAGGCACGTGGGCGTGGTCGATGATGTGATGACATCCGGCGCGACGCTCGACGCCCTCGCCCGCACGCTCAAGCATGCCGGTGCGCGCCGCGTGACCAATTTCGTGGCGCTCCGTACGCCGAAAGATTAACCACCTTCATTCACAGCAATCCATGTTCAACGTCGTACTCGTCGAACCCGAAATTCCGCCGAACACCGGCAACGTGATCCGCCTCTGCGCGAACACGGGCGCGCGCCTGCATCTGATCGAGCCGCTCGGCTTCCCGCTCGACGATGCGAAGATGCGCCGCGCCGGCCTCGACTATCACGAGTACGCCGAAATGAACGTGCATGCGAATTGGGATGCCTTCATTGCCAAAGAAGCACCCGATGCCACGCGCATGTTCGCGTTTACCACGCGCGGCTCGACGCCGTTCTTCGATCACGCGTTCAAGACAGGCGACTGGTTCGTGTTCGGGGCCGAGACGCGCGGCCTCGCGCCCGCATTGCTGGAGCGCTTTCCGACGGAACAGCGCGTGCGCCTGCCGATGCGGCCCGGCAATCGCAGCCTGAATCTGTCGAATACGGTGGCGATCGTGACGTTCGAGGCGTGGCGTCAGGCGGGCTTCGAAGGCGGCGCCTGAGCATCGAGCTCGGCCTGATAGAGCGCGAGCATGTCGTCCTGAAAACACGCAAAGATGACGTGTCGCACAGCAGGCGTGGAGGGCAAGGTGTCGATGACGGTCCGCACCGCGATCCGCACGGCCTGGTCCGATGGAAAGCGGTAGATGCCGCAACTGATCGCGGGAAACGCAAGCGACTCGCAGCCGGCTTCCTGAGCGAGTTCGAGCGAGCGGCGGTAGCAGTTTGCGAGCAGTTCAGGCTCTTTTCTGTGGCCGCCGCTCCAGCGCGGACCGACCGCGTGAATGACGTGCTTCGCGGGAAGATCGTGGCCGCCGGTGATTTTCGCATCGCCGGTTTCACAGCCGCCGAGCGTCTCACATTCGCGCAGCAAACCCTTGCCCGCCTTTCGATGAATCGCGCCGTCGACGCCACCACCGCCGAGCAGCGATTTGTTCGCCGCATTGACGATAGCGTCGACGTCGAGCGTGGTGATGTCAACGACCTGCGCTTCCAGTTTGACCATCGCACACCTCCTTGCGGATGAACGCGATGCTATTCGGCCTTCGCGTCCCGGCTCAGCAACGCCTGCACCGCATCGCGCGGAGCCACGTTTTCGAAGAGCACGCGGCATACCGCCTGTGTGATCGGCATCTCGATGCCACGCGATTGCGCGAGTCCAAGCACCGCGCGCGCGCATCGCACGCCTTCCGCGACGTGGCCGAGCGCCGCGAGGATTTCGTCGAGCGTACGTCCGCTCGCGAGTTGCTTGCCGACCGTCCGATTGCGCGACAGATCGCCCGTCGCGGTGAGAATGAGATCGCCCAGGCCGGTCAAACCGTTGAATGTCTCCGCGCGGCCGCCGAGCGCGACGCCCAGCCGCGACATCTCCGCGAGCCCGCGCGTAATCAGCGCCGCGCGCGCGTTCAGACCGAGGCCGAGGCCGTCCGAAATGCCCGTGGCGATCGCCAGCACGTTCTTGACGGCACCGCCCACTTCGACGCCGATGACGTCATCGCCGGTATAAATGCGCATCGCGCCGTGGTGGAACGCCGCGACCGTGCGCGCGCCCAGTTGCGCGGACGTGCTCGCGACCGTCAGCGCGACCGGCAAGCCCTGCCCCACTTCGCGCGCGAAGCTCGGGCCGGAGAGCGTGCCGTTGCTGCGATGCGCCGGCAGTTCGGCGGCGACGACTTCGTTGGGGAGACATTGCGTATCCGCCTCGAAGCCTTTGCAAAGCCAGACGATATGCGCCGGCACGACGCCGGCCTGCCGCATCGCGCGGCACAGTGCACGCAAGCCGGCGACCGGCGTCGCGACGACACACAACGCTTCGTCGGCCGATGCGTGTGTGAGCGCCGCCGTGAAATCCGCCTCGAATGCGAGCGTGTGCGGCAACGCGACGCCTTCGAGATAGCGCGTGTTTTCGTGCGTGCGGGAGAGGGATTCGATGAGCGCGGCGTCGCGCGCCCAGAGCTTCGTGTCGTGCCGGGTCGCAAGGTGGCCCGCAAGTGCGGTGCCCCACGCGCCGGCGCCGAGAACGGCTACTTTCATGCTCGGCTCCGGTTCGGCAGAGTCAAGGTTAATGCGTCGCGCCGTTGGCCGCGCCTTCCTGCGCGTTCGCGAGCTGGGCGATGCGTTGCTCGTACAGCGCCTGGAAGTTGATTTCCGCGAGGTGAATCGGCGGGAAACCGGCGCGCGTGATCGCATCGGCGATGTTCGAGCGCAAGTACGGGAACAGGATGGTCGGGCACGCGATGCCGACGAGCGGATCGATCTGCTCGGCCGGAATGTTGCGGATATCGAAGATGCCTGCCTGCTTCGCTTCGATCAGAAACGCGACCTTGCCCGCGACCTTCGCCGTCACGGTGCCCGTGACCAGCACTTCGAAGACACTTTCGGCGAGCCGGTCGGCCTTCACGTCGACTTCGACTTCGACCGACGGCATTTCCTGCTCGAGAAAGATGGCCGGCGAATTCGGCTGCTCGAGCGACATGTCCTTCAGATAGATGCGCTGGATATTGAAAAACGGCTGATTGTTCTCGTCGGACATAGTAATTCCCTAGGTAATTCGGTATGCGGCGCGTCTATTCATTGAACGCGCCGCTAGTGTGCCTTCAGGCGGATTCGAGCAGCGGCACGAGACCGCCTTTGCGATCGAGCGCGGACAGATCGTCGTATCCGCCGACATGCGTTTCGCCGATATAAACCTGCGGCACGGTGCGCCGGCCGGTGCGCGTCATCATTTCCTCACGCCGGCCCGGTTCACGGTCGATCAGGATCTTCTCGATTGTTTCGACCCCGCGGGACTTTAAAAGACGTTCGGCCATCTGGCAATACGGGCACACGACCGTGCTGTACATCATCACTTTCTTCACTTGACTGCTCCTTGTTTCACCACCGGCATGCCGGCCTTTTGCCAGGCGTCGACTCCGCCTTGCAAAACGTGGACCTCGGCGTAACCCGCCTCGGACACGGCGCGGCTCGCGCGCTGCGATTCCTGACCGGTTTGGCA
>Ga0105251_10002927_pt1 | contig 12806 bp, 8 predicted proteins | sample KBSS64metaG_FD_80424 | JGI IMG/M metagenome (GOLD analysis project Ga0105251, IMG submission 80424) | Switchgrass rhizosphere microbial communities from Kellogg Biological Station, Michigan, USA - KBS S6-4 metaG | ecosystem: Host-associated > Plants > Roots > Rhizosphere > Soil | place...
CAACGAGGAAGACTGGTAATCCAGTTTCGGCAAGCTGGAATAACCAAGCCAGTCGAGCGCATGCCCCTCCTGGTTATAGCTGTAAAAATCACGCCATGGAGATTGTGGATTGTGGCTCGCCCCCTCTCCATGAGTTTGCTGCCTGTCAAACCACTGATGCGTATCACCACTGTGGTTAAACACGCCGTCTAGCATCAGGCGCATGCCGTATTTCTGAGTATTTTTACGCAGGCGTAAAAAGGCGTGATCGCCGCCGAACTGCACATCTACGTGGCGATAATCCTGAGTATCGTATTTATGTACGCTTGGTGCGGTAAAGATCGGATTGAGATACAGCGCGGTGACACCCAGCTTTTTCAGGTACGGCAGGTTTTCGCTAATCCCATCCAGATCGCCGCCATAAAATGTCGATCCGCCAGCATCTCCACTGAGTGGTTCATCCCAATTGCGCAAAATAATGTCGCGTTTTGCCGCATGATGATAATAAACCTGATCCTGCTCTGGCGTGCGTTGCTCACTACGCGCAAAACGATCGGGGAAAATTTGATAGAAAATCTGATCCTGTACCCATTGCGGGCCGTCATCCGGAAGATCGACCGCAAACTGCTCAAGTCTTGCAGGCGGAACTGATCTCAAACCTTGCGGTGTTAGCCAGCGCTGTTTATCCAACCACAGCAGCTTGAAGCTGTAGCGTCGGCGCGGCTGCCCTTCGGTTAGATCAATCACACCGCGCCATGCCACCACACCCTCTTCGGGAGCTACTTTTTGGCGCGTCATCTGTATTGAGGTTTCTTCATTATCCTTTTCGTAGCGCAGAACTACACGCTGCGGTAAATCATCGCCAGAAACCCACAGCGTGACGTACAGCTTGTCTTTACGTGTTTGTATGAAAGGGGGCACCGGAAGGTGCCATGCATTCAACATAATCGTATCCCCAGAAAATTTATTGCCGCCACCTTGCCACAGCGTAGCTGGCTATCACTCATCGTTGCTATTTTTATTGGGGGATGAAAGCGGGGGATGAGAAATTGAGCCGTTTGCTTAATAAGTTAGCGCTACCTATAGTGAGAATATTCTCACCGTTCAGGAGACCGTTATGTCTATCGTCCGAAATATTACGCTGCTTCTTTGCGTGGTCTGGTCTGCCAATTCTCTGGCAAATTCGGCTTACGAATCTCTGCAGTTTGGCAAATATAAACAACAAATTATCAGTGACTTGAAGAAGACTTGCCACCCGCAGAAGAAGACACCTGATGAGGTTTGGGCGAATAAAATCCTCTCTAACGAGGATAATAAAGCTTATATCCGTGATGCGAGGATTGCGCTTGAGCGCAACAACGAGAAAAACTACTGGGATGCAATAAGTAAAGTGGAATGCCCGGAGATGTGAGTAGCAAGGTGGATGTCGCTTTCGCTAGTCCACCCTACGGCTGCGATTAAATACTGCGGCTGCTTTCGCTTGCGGCCAGTATTTGACGGCGTTTGAATAGCCAGCCGACCAACAGCAAAACTATCCACACACAGCCGACATACAGTGAAATACGGGTGTCCGGGTGCCAGCCGATAAGCGCGATAATAAACACCAGGAACACTAGCCCGACAGCTGTAGTCGCAACACCACCTGGAACCGGGAATTTCAGCGCCTTTGTCTGTTCTGGTGAGAGTTTGCGGCGGAAAGCGATTTGCGATAGCAGAATCATTATCCATACCCACACGGTGGCAAATGTTGCCAACGATGCAATCACCAGGAAGACGTTTTCCGGGATCAGATAGTTGAGCACTACCGCCAGTAGCAGCGCGCAGCACATCACTAATACGGTGACCCACGGAATACCGTTACGTGAGGTTTTGGCGAACACTTTCGGCGCACTGCCCTGCTCCGCCATACCATGCAGCATGCGGCCTACACCGAATACGTCACTGTTAATGGCAGAAAGCGAGGCGGTGATAACAACAAAGTTCAGAATGCCTGCCGCAGCCGTTATCCCCATATGCTGGAAAGTCAGCACGAACGGGCTACCTTCCGTCCCAACCTGGTTCCACGGGTAAATCGACATGATGACAAACAGCGTGCCCACATAGAACACCAGAATGCGTAAAGGAACAGAGTTGATCGCACGAGGAATCGACTTCTGCGGGTCTTTCGCTTCACCGGCAGTAATACCAATGATTTCAATACCGCCGTAAGCAAACATCACCATCTGCAACGACATAATCATGCCTATCCAGCCATTGCTGAAGAAGCCGCCATTGCTCCATAAGTTATGAATACCTGTTGGCTTGCCGCCGTTACCAATACCCCACACGATGATGCCGATGCCGGCAGCAATCATGATGATGATGGTGGCAACCTTGAAGAACGAGAACCAGAACTCCAGCTCGCCGAACACCTTCACGCTCATCAAGTTAATGGCGCAAATAATCAGTACCACGCTCAATACCCAGACCCAATGTGGCACTGCGGGGAACCAGAGCCCCATATAGATACCGAAGGCGGTAACATCCGCAATCGCCACAATCAGGATCTCAAAACAGTAGGTCCAGCCAGTGATATACCCGGCTAATGGGCCAAGGTTGTCTTGCGCATAACGGGAGAATGAACTGGCTGAAGGGTTATGAACCGACATCTCACCGAGTGCACGCATAATGATATATGCCGCCACCCCGCCAATGATGTAAGCCAGCAATACACTTGGGCCAGCCATTTTGATTGCATCTGCCGAGCCATAAAACAGCCCGGTGCCAATTGCCGAACCCAACGCCATAAAGCGAATGTGCCGGGTACTCAAGCCGCGCTTGAGTTTATTAGCGTTTTCCATTGATTCCATACCTGCTTAACAATAAAAAAAACCACGGAGCTAAGCCCCGTGGTTGAACATAATTTTAATTTTTAGTGGGCGGCGGATGCCACCTGTCGCCCTGCGGCGCGGTCCCAAATGATGGCAATAATCACCATGATGACCGTTGGTGCTAGCCATGCCAACCCCTGATCAGCAAGCGGCAAACGCGCCGTCCACGCTGGTAAAATATCACTGATTGCCGAAGCTTTAATCCCATCAAGGATACCGAACAAGGTACTGATGAGCATCGCCGGAGCGATAACGCGAGTTGAATTATGCCACCACGGACGGGTGAAACTCAGTACCACCAGCGCAATACACGGTGGGTAAATCGCCGTCAGCACGGGAATCGAAATCTGAATCAAATGGCTCAGGCCGAGGTTAGAAACCACCATCGAGAACAGGCCAAGAATAAACACCAGCGAACGGTAAGACAGTGGCAGATACTGGCTGAAGAACTCAGCACACGCACAAGTCAGGCCAATCGCCGTTACCATACACGCGAGGAAAATCAGCGCGGCAAGGAAGAAGCTACCGGCACCACCGAAGGTATGAGCAACATACGCATGCAGAATTGCGGCACCGTTCGCGTTTTGATCGCTAACCAGCGATGCACTGTCAGAACCCAGACGGAACAGAGCAAGGTAAATCAGCGTTAAACCAACACCTGCAATCAGGCCAGCCCAGATGGTATAGCGCGTCAGCAAGCGAGATTCAGTAACGCCACGCGAACGCGCTGCGTTAACAATGACAATCCCGAAGACCAAAGATGCCAGCGTATCCATGGTCAGATAACCATTGACGAAGCCGTTAGAAAACGCCGCATGCTGGTACGCTTCCGTCGCGGTGCTAATACCGCCTGCAGGCCACAGAATCGCGCCGACTGACAACGCCAATAACGCGACAATTTTTACCGGAGCCAGCACGTGACCGACGGTGTCCAGCAATTTGCCCGGATACAAAGAGATGGCCATAACAATGGCAAAATAAACCAGGCTGTAGATAAACAGAGCAAGTTCACTGCTGCCTACCAGCGGCGCAATCCCAACTTCGAAGGAGACTGTCGCTGTACGAGGTGTCGCAAACAGCGGACCAACGGCCAGGTAACAAACAGTGGCCAACAGCACACCAGCACGGCGGCCAATTGGCGAGCTCAGGCTATCAATACCACCACCAACGCGGGCAATAGCGACAATAGTCAGAACGGGCAGGCCAACTGCGGTGACCAGAAAGCCAAGCGAGGCAATCCAAACGTGTTCACCAGCCTGTAACCCCACCATTGGCGGGAAAATGATATTGCCTGCTCCAACAAACAGCGCAAAGGTCATAAAGCCCAGTGCGAGGATGTCACGAGATTTCAAATGATGGGTCATAAAATTTTGCAGCCTGTGGATGTGTGGTGTTGTTTGAAAGTATTCAAATTTCTATGTCTGGAAACTCAGCATAAAACCGGTAATCAGGAGTAACGACAGCGGAAAATCCTTTCCGGGATCGGTGGAGAAGAATAGTTGTTTGAATTACCACTCAAATCCAGTCGGTCTACTAATTACAGGGGCGCAATTAAAACGCTTATAGCGTTTGAAGGCAAGAAGGGATCCTAAAACCAGATTGATATCCTTAAATTAGCCAGGAAGTTGGAGGATAAGTTTATCCATCAGAAAATATCATGGTCGTTTATGCGGTCGAATTATAACCGATCGAGGATAATTGATTTACATCTGAGCAAAAAAAACACAGGCCAGCAAACTGGCCTGTGGAAAGTTATTTTGACACTTTTTGAGTAATCTACTCTGCCTGAACCACTTTTTCGCTCACGATAAGACGCTCAGGCAGTACAAAGGAAAAGATCGTTCCTTTACCCGGTTGGCTTTCAATATGCAGGCGTGCGTCGTGATGGCTCAAGGCATGTTTCACTATCGCAAGCCCCAGCCCGCTGCCACCGGTTTGCCGTGAACGCGCTTTATCCACGCGGTAGAAACGCTCGGTCAGGCGCGGAATATGTTCTGCTGAAATGCCCGGCCCCGTGTCTGCAACACTAAAGCACGCACCACCTGCAATCCGTTTCCAGCTCACCGTAATATATGTGCCATCTGGCGTATGGTTGACTGCGTTGTACACGAGGTTCGAAATCGCACTGCGCAATTGTTCTTCATTACCAAACACTTTCAGGGTTGAGTCGATATCAAACTGTAACGTCTGTCTTTGTTGGCTGAGAGTCTGCGCTTCGCGCTCCACCACACGCAACATCAGTGGGACATCAATCTTTTCATTGAGCACCATCGCGGGTGCTGCTTCAATTTTTGACAGCGTCAGAAGCTGCTTAACCAACCCTTCCATACGCGAGGTTTGTTCGCGCATCGTGCCCAGTGCTTTCTCACGCAGCGGGCCTTCAAGGGTTTGATCCTGCATCATCTCCAGATAACCTTGCAGCACCGTTAACGGCGTACGCAGTTCATGACTGACGTTGGCAAAAAAGTTGCGACGCGCCCCTTCAAGCTGGTGCATCTGAGTCACATCACGCGCCACCAGCAGCCACTGTTCGTCGCTATAAGGCATTACGCGGAACTCCAGATGACGGCCATTATTGAGTACAAGTGTCAGCGGGCGAGCAAAATCTTTCTGCGACAAATAGCGGGTAAATTCAGGGTAACGCAGCAAGTTAAGGATGTTCTGCCCGTTATCATCCGGCCAGCGCAGTCCCAATAATTGTTGAGCAAGTCCATTACACCAAAAAATCGTCCCTTCTTCGGTGGTCAGCACAACCGCATCAGGCAATGATTCCGCACCGCTACGAAAGCGCTTTATCAGGTTACCTAATTCTTTGCGGCGTTTTTTATTCCGCAACTGCATCTGGTGAAGGCCGTACAGTAACGGATCCCAGCTCCCCCGCCCCGGAGGGGGGGTCATGCTGCGATCAACCCACAACCACCACGACAAACGCAGCAAATTCCAGAAATGCCAAACCAGCAGCCCAGTGACTGCCAGTAATAAAAACCAGGGTAAATGGCCAAAAATAAGGCCTAAAATGACGGCAGGTATACAACAGAGCACCAGCTCCAGTACCAACCTTTTCCATGACAACCGTTCCAGCACGCGTCACTCTCCTGATAAGGAATTAAAAGCGGGTTGAGAACCGATAACCCGTACCGCGTACTGTTTGTACCATTCTGTCATGTCCACTATGTTCGAGCGCTTTGCGTAACCGCCGAATATGCACATCCACCGTGCGGTCTTCGACATAAACATTGGTGCCCCATACATGATTGAGCAATTGTTCACGGCTATACACCCTCTCTGGGTGCGTCATAAAGAAGTGTAATAACTTAAACTCGGTTGGCCCCATATCCAGTGGGTTTTCACCCGTCATAACCCGGTGTGATGACGGGTCGAGAATCAGCCCCTGCATATCGATCACTTCTTCTACTGCCATCGGAGAGATACGGCGCAGCACAGCTTTAATACGCGCTACCAGCTCCTTTGGGGAAAACGGCTTAGTAATGTAATCATCGGCCCCGACTTCGAGACCTCGCACACGGTCTTCTTCTTCCCCACGCGCAGTCAGCATCATCACCGGTATATCACGCGTCATAGCTTCACGTTTCAGGTGCTTAATAAACTGAATACCGGAGCCGCCTGGCAACATCCAGTCCAGCAGAATCAGGTCGGGGAAAGGTTCGATAAGCAAGTTCACTGCACTGTCATAATCTTCCGCTTCAACTGGCTGAAAACCGTTTTGCTCAAGCACAAAACTGACCATCTCGCGGATTGGAGCTTCATCTTCTACGACCAGAATGCGTTTCGCCATGATTTGTCTTGTCCAGGGAATAATTATTGTTGTTTCAATGCGGTGCCATTATGCGTCAGATTTATGACAGATTTATGAAAAAAATGACCGTTCAGCAACCCATCAATTTCATTTATGACACAGAGACATATGCCGTTTTCGCCTTGCCCCTGCATCTTGAAGGGCGACGTGTATATAATCGAGACTTCATTTTTAAGCCACCGGACAGGTCATGCGCATAATTCACACATCAGACTGGCATCTTGGTCAAAATTTTTATACCAAAAGCCGCGGTCCTGAGCACCAGGCGTTTCTTGAATGGTTGCTGAAAGCTGCCGTTGAAAATGATGTGGATGCCATAATCGTCGCGGGTGACATTTTTGATACCGGCTCGCCGCCGAGCTATGCGCGAGAATTGTATAACCGCTTTGTGGTGCAGCTCCAGGCGACGGGATGCTCGTTGGTGGTGCTGGCCGGAAACCATGATTCAGTCGCGACGCTTAATGAATCTCGCGAACTCATGGCCTGCCTGAATACATATGTCATTGCCAGCGCCCGCCATGATGCCAGCCAACAAGCTATCGTGCTCAATACCAAAAGCGGCCAGGCGGGTGCGATTCTCTGCCCAATCCCGTTTTTGCGTCCGCGCGATATTCAAAGCAGCCAGGCAGGGCTGTCCGGCCATGAAAAACAGCGTTCATTAATGGAAGCCATCAGCGAGCATTATCAGCAATGTTATCGCGCGGCCTGCGATTTACGCGCTGATGCAAAGCTGCCAATCATCGCTACCGGGCATTTAACTACAGTAGGCGTCACCAAAAGCGATGCGGTGCGCGACATCTATATCGGCACGCTTGATGCTTTCCCGGCGCAGCATTTCCCGGATGCCGATTATATAGCGCTTGGCCATATTCATCGTGCGCAATTAATTGGCGGCACCGAACATATCCGTTACAGCGGTTCACCTATTCCGCTAAGTTTTGACGAAACCGGTAAGAATAAGAGCGTTTATCTGGTTGAGTTTAATGAAGGTAAGCTTCACGAAGTTACCCCTCTGATCGTACCTGTCAGCCAACCTTTAGCTGTTATCAAAGGCTCACTGAGCGAAATTGAACAGCAACTAGAACAGTGGCGCGATGCCCCCGCAGAACCCAAAGTGTGGCTGGATATCGAAATCGCCACCGATGAATACCTGCATGATATGCAACGCCATATCCAGCAAATCACCGAAACGCTGCCAGTAGAAGTGGTGTTGCTGCGCCGCAGCCGTGAACAGCGAGAGCGCGTTATCGCCCAGCAGCATAAAGAAACGCTGAGTGAACTCACCGTTGAGGAAGTTTTTGAACGCCGCCTGGTTCAGGAAGAGACCACAGAAGAACGCGCGCAACGCCTGCGCACTCTGTTTGCTCAAACCGTAGCGAGCCTGCATGACACGGAGGAACAGGCATGAAAATCCTTAGCCTGCGGTTAAAAAACCTCAACTCTCTGAAAGGGGAATGGAAAATTGATTTCACCAGCGAGCCTTTTGCCAGCAACGGATTGTTTGCTATCACCGGGCCAACCGGTGCGGGGAAAACCACGCTGCTCGATGCTATCTGCCTCGCGCTTTACCACAAGACGCCGCGCCTCAATACCGTCTCACAGTCGCAAAATGATCTGATGACTCGCGATACAGCCGAATGTCTGGCGGAAGTGGAGTTTGAAGTAAAAGGTGTTGCCTACCGCGCATTCTGGAGCCAGAACCGGGCACGCAACGCGGTGAACGGCAATCTACAAGCCCCACGAGTGGAGCTGGCAGAAGTAACCAGCGGCAAAATAGTCGCCGATAAAGTCAAAGATAAGCTCGATATCACGGCAAAACTGACGGGGCTGGATTACGACCGTTTCACCCGCTCAATGATGTTGTCTCAGGGGCAATTCGCCGCATTTTTAAATGCCGATGCCAATGACCGTGCCTCGCTGCTCGAAGAACTGACCGGAACTGAAATCTACGGCACTGTTTCAGCGGCAGTGTTCGAAAATCATAAAAATGTACGCAGCCAACTTGAGAACCTGCAAGCCCAGGCTGCGGGTGTGGCGTTATTAAGCGAAGAGCAGCGCCAGCAGCTTTCTGAGAGTTTGCAGGCACTTACTACTGAAGAAAAAGTACAACTCGCAGAACAACTTAAACTCCAGCAACACCAGCAGTGGCTCGGCCAGCTTTCGCAACTCAAGCAGAAACATACGCAGACCAAACAGGCGTTGAATGCTGCAACCCTCGCAATAACAGAGGCGGCGCCGCAGTTAGAAAAACTCACCCGAGCGCAACCCGCAGAAAAATTGCGCCCGGACTGGAAACGGTTACAGGAATTACAAACCACTCTACAAGCCACACGCATTAAAACTGAAGAAGTGAACACTCGCTTACTTCAGACAAAGGTACGCCGCCAGCAGACCCGGCTCGCAGCAGCAAGCCAGGCTGCGAAACTGACTGAAGAAAATACTCAGCTTCAGGATTGGCTGAAAACCCACGGACATTTTCGCTTGTGGGGTGCAGAACTGGCGGGCTGGCGCATGGCTTTCAGCCAGCAACAGCGTGATGCCACTCAGCTACAAACTTTGCAACGAGATATAGATGCCAGCCAGAAAAAACTCGCTCTGCTACCCGTCATTGAATTGTCTCTTAGCGCAGATGCAGTTAGTGCTCATTTACAGACGACGATTGCCGCGCGCCCTCAGCGCCAGAGGCTTGCAACGCTTCAACCGCAGCTCTCCTCATTACTCAAGCGCAAAGCTCTTCAGCAACAAGAGCTCGCCATTCTTGAGAAACAGATTACCGAGGGCGATGCGCAGCTGGTGCTTAAACGCCAGCAATATAAAGAACGCCACCAGCATGAGCGTGATTTGGAGAAACTCTGCGAACGTGAAAAACTGATTGTTCGCCTGGAAGCTGAACGCGCCCTTTTGCAGCCTGAGCAACCCTGCCCATTGTGCGGCTCCACGCAACACCCGGCGGTCGCTGATTACCAGGCGATACAACCAGGTGAAAACCAGCAGCGCCTGGATAAATTAAAACTGGAAGTGGCAAGCCTTGCAGAAGCGGGCTTTGCGATGAAAGGCCAGCTTGATACACAGCGCAAACAACGTGAAAACCTGATTCATACCATCAAGACCTTGGATGAAGAAGAAAACGAGCTGCGCGCTCACTGGCAACAACTGTGTGCCAGCCTGCAATTGGTGCTGGCACCCGAAGATGATATTCAGCACTGGCTCGAAAGTGAGGAGCAGCGCGAACAACAGCTGCATCAGCTTAGCCAGCGCATTGTGCTGGAAGAACAGCTAACTCAGGCGAATGTCCAGCATCGTAAACTTGTCGATGAAATTGCAACCCAACGCGAAGCGCTGAACACAGCCCTGGAAAATGTTGGCCTGATACATCCCGCTCACGGTGAAGAAAATAACTGGCTGGCGCAGCGACAGCAGGAATCGCAACTCTGGCAGCAACGCAGTGAACAGTTACCGCGTTTGCAGCAACAACTGGCAAGCCTTGAGGGTGTGTTAAATGCCTTTATTGACGATGGCACCGTGCCAGCGTTGTTATCCGAAAGCGAACAAATCGCAGCATTACAAAACTGGCACCAGCTGCACAGCGATTGCATCGCACTAGAGAGCCAATGGCAAACGCTGCAACAGCAACTGCAACAAGAAGAAACCCGTGTTGCTCAGGCAAACGCACAATTCCTGAGTGCGCTTGCCGCAAGTCCCTTTGCCGACGTGGAATCATTCCAGGCGGCTTTGCTGGATGAAAATGAACGCCAAATGCTTGAGCAGAAAAAGCAGCAGCTTGAGCAACAGCACCAGCAGCAAACCGTGCTCTGCCAGCAGGCTGAGAAAGCGCTAGCGGAGCATATTGCGGCTCGCCCGCAAGCGCTGGCGGAAGATACACAGTTGAGCGAGCTGCAAGAACAGTTGGCTCAATGCAACCAGCAGTTGCGCGAGAACACCACTCATCAAGGGCAAATTCAACAACAGTTACAACATGACGTGGAAAAACGTCAGCGCCAACAAGGGCTGATGCAGGCCATTGTTGAGTGGCAGCAACAAGTTGAAGACTGGGGTTATCTCAATGCGTTGATTGGCTCAAAAGAAGGCGACAAATTCCGTAAGTTTGCCCAAGGGCTGACGCTAGACAACCTGGTGTGGCTTGCCAACAACCAACTTAATCGGTTACACGGACGATACTTACTGCAACGCAAAGACAGCGAAGCGCTGGAATTACAAGTGGTAGATACATGGCAGGCTGATGCGGTGCGTGACACGCGTACACTTTCTGGTGGCGAGAGCTTCCTGGTCAGCCTTGCGCTGGCACTGGCGCTCTCCGATCTGGTGAGCCATAAAACGCGTATCGACTCGCTATTCCTCGATGAAGGATTTGGCACGCTGGACGCCGAAACATTGGATACCGCGCTAGATGCGCTGGATACGCTTAACGCCAGCGGCAAAACTATCGGGGTCATCAGCCACGTGGAAGCAATGAAAGAACGTATTCCGGTGCAGATCAAGGTTAAAAAGATCAACGGTTTGGGCGTGAGTCGCCTGGCGAAGGAGTTTGCTGTCGGTTGATTTTTGCGGATGACGCTGCGCTTACCCGATCTACGGGCGCAGCGTCATAGACCCGCTTCTATTTCTCTAATGGCCACAACCATGCAGCACCACGTACACCGCTGGAATCACCGTGCACCGCTTTACGAATTGGGGTTTCGCACTCGCCACCAAATACCCATGGTTTTACTAGCTGCGGCACCGTTTTGTACAAGCGTTCGTTGTTACTCATCCCACCGCCTAATACGATCACATCGGGATCAAGAATATTGACGATGTGCGCCAGTGATTTTGCGAGACGCATTTCGTAACGCGCGATCGCCAGCTCTGCAACAGGATCTTGTTGATCGACTAGATGCATGATCTCATTGCCTTTGAGCTTTTTCCCGCTCAGGCGATGGTAATCCGTGCCAAAGCCGGTACCGGAAATAAAGGTTTCGATGCACCCTTGTTTGCCACAGTAGCAAGGCACTTCCTCGCGAAAACGCAGCTCGTCTTCGTCCATCCAGGGCAATGGGTTGTGCCCCCACTCGCCCGCAGTACCGTTGCCACCAATCAAACTGCGACCATTAATGGCAATACCTGAGCCACAGCCAGTTCCGATGATCACCGCAAAAACAATCGCTGCCCCTGCTGCTGCACCATCTATGGCTTCGGAAACCGCCAGGCAGTTGGCATCGTTTGCCAAACGCACTTCACGGCTTAGCGCATCGCATAAGTCTTTGTCGAAAGGTTGGCCATTGAGCCAGGTTGAGTTGGCATTTTTTACCACTCGGGTATAGGGCGAGATCGAGCCTGGGATACCAACGCCGACCGTTCCCTTCTCACCAGTAGCCTCTTCAGCCAGGCGAACCAATTCAGCAATGGTGCCAATGGTTTGCTGATAATCATTTTTCGGTGTTGGCAGGCGATGACGGAAAAGTTGTTTACCATCATCCGCCAGTGCGATCACTTCTGTTTTTGTTCCACCTAAGTCGATACCAATGCGCACAGCGATGCCCTCATTTAATTAGTGTTATCAACAGAATAGAAGTGTGGCCCTGTAAAGGCAATGAAACACAGCGGCTGATTCGCTATCATGCCCGCTGCGTTTAACTGACAGTCCGGGAAATAATCATGCTGTGGTTCAAAAATTTAATGGTTTACCGTTTAAGCCGTGACATCACGCTTTCAGCGGATGAGATGGAAAAACAGTTGGCCGCGTTTACTTTCACCCCATGCGGTAGCCAGGATATGGCGAAGACCGGCTGGGTGTCGCCAATGGGTTCGCACAGCGATGCATTAACCCATGTAGCCAACGGGCAGATTGTGATTTGCGCCCGTAAAGAAGAAAAAATCCTCCCGGCTCCGGTGATTAAACAAGAACTGGAAGCGAAGATCAGCCGTCTTGAAGCCGAACAAGCTCGTAAGCTGAAAAAGACCGAGAAAGATTCTCTGAAAGATGAAGTACTGCACTCTTTACTGCCACGTGCTTTCAGCCGTTTCAACCAAACCATGATGTGGATCGATACCGTCAACGGTTTGATCATGGTCGATTGTGCCAGTGCAAAAAAAGCTGAAGATACGCTGGCACTGCTGCGTAAAAGCCTCGGTTCGCTGCC
>Ga0105251_10002930_pt1 | contig 12789 bp, 10 predicted proteins | sample KBSS64metaG_FD_80424 | JGI IMG/M metagenome (GOLD analysis project Ga0105251, IMG submission 80424) | Switchgrass rhizosphere microbial communities from Kellogg Biological Station, Michigan, USA - KBS S6-4 metaG | ecosystem: Host-associated > Plants > Roots > Rhizosphere > Soil | place...
ACCAATACCCACGAGTGGTTTTTTAATCGTAACAGCATCATCATTTTGCTCGATATTGTTCTGTTTATCGTTCTCTACAACACGCTACCCTATGAGCCGAAGGTGGTCATGGGACTGAGTATGCTCGCTTTTATCGCCGTATTATGGTTAACGGAAGCGCTGCATGTGACCGTTACGGCAATAATGGTTCCCGTCATGGCCGTGCTGCTGGGGGTATTTAATACCCAGGCGGCGCTAAACAGTTTTGCCAACTCTACGATATTTCTTTTCCTCGGCGGCTTTGCTCTGGCGGCGGCGATGCATGTGCAGGGGCTGGATAAAGTCATTGCTGATAAGGTATTAGCGATGGCGAGGGGTAAAATGAGCCTCGCGGTCTTTATGCTGTTTGGCGTGACGGCGCTGCTGTCAATGTGGATCAGTAATACGGCGACGGCCGCAATGATGATGCCGCTGGTATTGGGGATCCTGAGTAAAGTCGATGGCAAAAACAGCCATTCGACCTATGTGTTTGTGCTCCTGGGGATTGCCTATAGCGCCAGCATTGGCGGGATGGCGACTATCGTCGGCAGTCCACCGAATGCGATTGCCGCCGCCGAGGTGGGGCTCTCCTTCTTTGACTGGATGAAGTTCGGTTTCCCGGCAATGATCGTCTTACTGCCTGTCGCTATTGCGATTCTTTACCTCGTGTTCAGGCCGGAACTTAAGGGGACCTTCGAAACGAATAGTGAACGGGTCGATTGGGATAAAGGCAAAATAGTCACCCTGGCTATTTTTGCGCTTACCGTATTCTTCTGGATTTTCAGCGGACCCATTAACGATCTGCTGGGCGGTTTTAAATCCTTCGATACCATCGTGGCTTTAGGCGCCATTATATTGGTCAATTTCGCCCGGGTGGTTCACTGGAAGGATATAGAAAAAACGGCAGACTGGGGTGTGCTGTTATTATTCGGCGGCGGTATCTGCTTAAGTAATGTGTTGAAAGAGACCGGCACCAGCTTGTTCCTGGCAAACCAGATTAGCGGGATGGTGGCTCATATGGGGATATTTATTATTATCCTGGTGATTGCAACATTCGTGGTGTTTCTGACCGAGTTTGCCAGTAATACGGCCAGCGCTGCGTTGCTCATTCCCGTATTTGCCTCGGTGGCCGAAGCGTTCGGCATGTCTCCTGTGATTCTGTCGGTATTGATTGCCATTGCGGCTTCATGCGCTTTTATGCTGCCCGTGGCGACGCCGCCAAACGCTATCGTTTTCGCCACCGGTCATATCAAGCAGCAGGAGATGATGCGCGCCGGCCTGTTTTTGAATATCGCCTGTATTATCGTTTTGACCGGATTTAGCATGTTGTTTTGGGTATAACTTTTAATAAGCGAGTTTCCACCCAATATCATTGCAAATGAAGACTACCTTGCGGCGAATAATCGAACGCAGTTCGATGGAGAGTCCGGTCGCAGAAAAGCAAAAACCCGCCTTGTGGGCGGGTTCTTTAAATAGTGGTGCCCGGACTCGGGAACATTCAGTTACTTAACAATTTGATTTCTATCATCAATTCTTTCCCCTCATATTGTCAAGACCCATAGGTTGACCTGTATTTTTGCTTGTAAATCATAATGGTGGATTAAAATAAGTAGAAAACCTTTTGATTCGATACTCCGATCGATTCCTTATAAATTTATCGTAATGACATCTGCGTTACGCGTGTTGTATAATTAATATCCACAGAAACACAAGAGGACAACACTATGCCAGCCGCAAACAGTATGGCGATGAAACGCGAAACCCTGAACCTGCGCATCAAACCCGCCGAGCGCGATCTTATCGATCGGGCGGCGAAAGCCAGAGGGAAAAACCGCACTGACTTTGTGCTGGAGGCCGCCCGCGCCGCAGCGGAAGAGGCGCTGATCGAGCAGCGCATCATTATGGCCGATCCGCAGGCTTATCAGGAATTTCTGGCTCGTCTGGATCAGGCTCCGGCACCTAATGCCGCACTGCGTAAAACTATGCAGACCCCTGCGCCGTGGGAACAGGAAAAATGATTTCCGCCCCTGAGCCGCTTCATGCCGGACATATTCTTACCCCGTTTTGCTGCGGCGTGGATTCTATGGATAACTGGCTGAAACAGCGGGCGATGAAGAACCAGCTTTCCGGCGCGTCCCGTACATTTGTCTGCTGCGACGATGCTAAGGTGATGGCTTACTACTCGCTGGCTTCAAGCGCAGTGGCGACAAATACTGCGCCCGGTCACTTCCGCCGCAATATGCCTGACCCGATCCCAGTTGTGGTGCTGGGTCGTCTGGCGGTGGATAAATCGCTGCATGGGAAGGGCCTAGGGCGGGCGCTGATAAGGGATGCCGGACTGCGGGTCATTCAGGTGGCGGAAACTATCGGTATTCGCGGGATGTTGGTTCATGCGCTGTCAGATGAAGCGCGGGAGTTTTACCTGCGGGTGGGATTTGAACCATCGCCGATGGATCCGATGATGCTGATGGTAACGCTGGGGGATTTGGTGGGTAGTGTTTGATCGCAGTGCCCTTACCATTTTGTATTAACTGCCTATCTCATCAGGCGATTTACCTACCAGATCCCAACGTCTTCACGCAGTTCATGTCAGCGGGCTTGGCATTTATCTCAAACCGCGCCCCCACTAAATTGAGCTTTAAGTTGATATGTCGGATTAGGCACTTTTGAGATAATATTTGACGGTGTTGATTATTATTTATTGAATTAAATAAATATTTTCATCTGTTTTTGAGATGTAGCCATGAGGCGGTTGAGATAACCAAACATCATGGCTCAATTCAGTGCCCCTGAACCAGAGCTAAAAGTACCGTTCCAGAACCCCCTCCAGCTTGTTCACCGCCGCCGCATACTTGGCCGGATTCTTATCCTTCAGCAGCGCCAGATTACGCAGCTTCCAGCGAATAGCCGGTAGATGTTGAATTTCAGGATAGCGATATAGTGACCAGTCAGGGGTATTTTGCTTATAACCGAGCAAGAACTGGCGATCCCTGTCCGTAAGATGCGATTTCAATGCTTGTGGCAGCAAAGTCGTTACTGATAAAAGGGATCCCAGCGATGTTTCCTGCTGTGTCATTCCTGAAAATTCCTGTGCGTACAGCGTGGCGATACGCGCTGTATCCCAGTTTGGTGCCAGCAGCTCGGCAATGGGGCGGGGATGGCCTGCCAGATAGCAAAGAAAACCGTCAAAGATCTCGCGCGTCAGGCCCGGTTTCGCCAGCATATTCAGCACGTCAAACAGATCGCGCGGATGTTGGCGGTCAAGCGCGGCGCAGATTTTACCGCCGTAAAGATCTGCCAGCGAGACGACATTTATGGTGGTGAAGCCATATTCCATTTCCACCTGTTCACATACCGGCATTTCTGCTGGAGGCAGCAGTAGTCCACGCCAGACCGGACTAACCTCAATCTTTATCTTCGCATCGGCGGTACTGACGATGATGCGCTTTTCATCCGCTTTATTCTCCTGTCGGATAGCGGTGATCCCCGGTCTGCCGTTCAGCGATTCGGTAATGCGTATTAAGGCATCATTGATGGCAGCCAGATCGGTCTCGCGATCCGCAAAGTTCTTATAAGCAAGATCGATATCCACCGACAGACGCGGGAAATCTTGCACAAACAAATTGATTGCTGTGCCGCCTTTCAGCGCGAAACAGGGCTCCTTTGCCACATGTGGCAGGGCGGTCATTAATAGCCTGACCTGTCGGGCATAACTATCACGCAGATCCATCTTCGACTCCTTCCGGTTTAAATGTGCGGGGAACGGTGATTTGATAATCCGGCTCCAGCCAGCCGCCGGGAACGATTTGCCGTTTTCCCGTGCCTGTTTCTATACCGCTTTGATCGAGATACTGAAAGTAAGGATGCTCATTGCGTCGGGCAAGATAGAGCATTACCCGGTTGGTTTTAACCGAATGGCTGGCACAGAGCAAAGTCTGTAATTTACGCGGGCTGAGAAGATTCATCCCCTGAAACAGAGCGTCGGCATGTTCGAATGAGATCAGCGAAGGTACGCCGCAGGCGATCTCATACGCGGCCAGCTCCGAGGCACTGCCCGTTAACTGCCGATCGCCGATATTCAGTTTTGTCGTGAACGGTGCTATATCGACGGTGAGGCCAGACGTATACAGCGTGACAAACGTCGCGGATTGCTCGAAGGCGACAAACCATCCCGGCAGCTTGACGTAAGCCGGAAGCGCGAGCCAGATTTGTTGTTTGCCAGGTTCGGTATAGTGAGCGTGGCCTTGTAGTGCAAGACTGGTCAGCCCCGCCACACGAACCGGTTTTTCCCACTGTGTTTGCAGGCAGTAAACCGCGTCCACCCAGTCCGGCTCACGGCCCGTCCGACAGTATACGCCGTGCGCGATCCGCCTAAGCCAGCCACTCTGGACATAGAGGTAAGAGAGCTTACGATCTATGCCGTTGCGGGTAAGCCATGACTGGAGCAACACCTGACCGGGGAGGGTGTGCTGCATCAGCCAGTTTAGATAGTTCGGCAAATGTCGCCTCTAAGTAGACAATTGGAATTATTTTTAAACTAAATATAGCTTTTGGGAGTTTTCAATACAAGCCAAGGTGCATGGTAATTGGTTTTAAAGCATTGTGATGGGGCTTTATCGATAAGTGGTTCGGGGAAACCGACAGCTTTTTTCGAGACAGAACGCAAAATTTGTTTTTGATCAAAAAATTGGTATATAGCAATGTTGATCTTTATAACTTCATACTGTATGTTTATACAGTAATTGGTGGTTTGTAAAACAAAGTTGATATAGCCATATTTTCGTATTAGATTAAATCTTTAATTTCATAAGGATAGGAACTATGGCAATTTATAAATTCTATAATATACAAATGCTTCCAATAAATACTGATGTCGGTAATATTGGCGCAGAAGGATACTGTCGTCTATTTCAATCTGTAAGTGATTTGATTGATGAGATAAAAAGAGAACATCATAAGCTAAGTTCGATAGCAGTTTCGATGAGAGGAGATATGTTTTTTGCTCCTTTTCATGTCGATGTCTACGAATATCCAGGAATTGATGAAAACAAGAAATTGATCTATGGATCTTTTCTTAAGTTTGATGATGTGAATGAATTGGTTGACACCAATAGCGGAGAAACAGAGTATCGCTCTAAGGGGAATACAAGTAGCAAACGGTATAGCTTGGAGTTTGTTTTCGATCCATATACTCACATGCTTGCTATACATGATACGAAAGGGTTACCTACAAGGGTTCCATTGATAAAATCCTTGAAAGAGATATTAGAGTATCATGCAATAAAGTTATTCAAAGATCATAATCTTGAAATTGAGGAATTAACTTCTGCTGATTCTATCTCAGAATTTCTTTCTTCCCCCAAAAAAGGTTATAAAAATTATAATGGATTTATCACCTTTTCAAATTCTGATGCATTCGATGAAGCAATAGAGGAAGATATGTTGCTTACTGAACAAGAATTGAAAGAAAAACGGGTGGGTAAGTGGGAAGTTAATTATAAAAGTTTTTCTAAATCGGTGATGAATGAATTACCTCGGCAAGCGAAAATTCAAATGCTTTTGGCAACAAGGTATGGGAATGCAGAGGTTTCATATTTAGATGAAAATGGTGATCGCCAGAAGTATCAAATGGATAATTATCCTGTAAGGGAAGGCTTTAAAGATGAACAGGTTAAGGGGAATAGAAATAGAGCATTGGAAATATTAGGCTTGATTAATAAGGCTCTTAATAAAACGAAGGCTAAGATAAAGACAGTGCTTTCAAATAAGAATTTCCTTGATAATAAGGAGTGATTTATAATGACTAAGCATGGCGGTGTATTATGAATTTCTATAACTTATTACGAAGATTGCCAGTTGTAGGGTCTGTTTTTCGTATCGTCAATGCTTATGCATATAAAGGTGATATTGATTGTCAATGTAAAATAGCACCTTTTAAACTATGGTGGGGCAGGATTTTCAAGAAAATGCTTTGGTTAGTTATTTTTGTTGGAGTCCTGTTCTTAATTAAACATGATAGTATATTAGATTGGACTGCGGCAGATACTATTCTATCGGTATTTCCTAGTGTACTTGGTTTTGGTATTGGTGCATTTGCTTTGTTATTCATAATGCCAAGTGATTTTATGCTTTTTCTTACACAAAAGAGAGAACGTTTAGGATTTGGTCCAGAAATCGTTCCTGTTGATATGGGCTATCCGCTTATTGTATTTACTTTTGTTATGGCTATAGCAGGTTTAAATAAAATGTTTCCTGGTTCAATATTTAATATTTTTAGCATATGGGCCTTTTTTTATGGTTTAGCAATGGCATTAGAACTGATTACCTTTCTATTTAATGCATCGGTAGTTATTCAGAAAATTATATCTAAAGACAACTAATGTATTCTGATATAACATATAATCAGGTGTTTTGAAGAATATTAAAAATACTATTTTCTGTTTTTTATTTTAAATAGATGTCTATTATATATTCAGAAAGCCCATCATCGATGGTATAAAAATAATCTTCTGGAATGTTAAGCACCTTAGCGAATGCATACATCATTTCAAACGTTGGGCGGTGTGTTCTACTTTCATACTGAGATACCCGGTTTAACTAACGGGCTGGTATATCAGAGAACTAGACCTCGCCAGCATGTTCTTTATTTTCTGCGATCGGCCTTCCACAACCTCACTTGCTGTTAACCGCCAATCGCGGTATCTTTTACCCGTGCCTGCAAATTCAGGTGCCGGGATTGGTCTCCCGAATATCATACCTGCGACATATGACGCGTTAGCGTCTTTTTTATGTCGCGCGTTCGGCTATACCTCTATGGTGGGCTGGGCGGGGGCACCGCAAGGTGCGCCGGTGTAGGTATGGCCGGTAAGACCAACTCCGTTCAGTTCACCACCCGGAAGATTGGTCTCTTCGGTGGTGGAATTTAAATTCACATACCGGAGGTTGCCTTATGGCTACTACCCCAATCCAAACACACCCGTTACTTGCCGTTCCCTTTAATGCCGCCACGGACTTCACCGTCCTCGCCGATCACTGTGAAAACTTCGCCGAAACCCTGATTGAAAGTAAAGATATAGCGTTAAAAATGGCGCTCTGCGGCAGACTCAACGCCGCTCTGACGCTGCTCCAGCCCACGCTGTTAGAACCCGTCCCGCCCCATCTTATTGAAAGCCTGACCGTCGATACCCTCCCGGCGAATTCCCCCGAGTTTGGGCCGGAATGCACCGAGCTTTGCAGCTACTGCCTCGCCCTGACGCAGACGCTGGCGGAGCAGGGATTTTCTTCTGAAAAGGAGAAACAGTTGAGTTATCTGCTGTATGACCTGATCAACTACTTCGCGGCGGAAATGAAAGCCCCGCGCTGGCTGCGCACCGCCGACGGCGTGAAGTTTATTGATGGGGTGGCGGCATGATTATAATGTAGCCGGACTGGCATTCCGCCGACATTATCGCGGCGCTGAAAAAGCGCGGAACGTCGCTTTCTGCCGTTTCCCGCAATTCAGGGCTGGCGTCCTCCACCCTGGCAAACGCGCTGATAAGACACTGGCCTAAAGGTGAAAAGCTGATCGCTGACGCGCTGGGTGTTGCGCCAGAGCAAATCTGGCCTTCCCGCTACCGTAAGCCTGAAAATTGCTAAATTATCTCTCCCGATCTTCTGATGGCTTTGCTGTCAGAAGATCGGGAGAAGGCAAGCGAAGCGCGGCAGTCCAGACTCGCAAAAATCCTTTTTGACGCAAAAACAGTTTTTCCTTTCTGTACCATCGGTACTGGCGTAGTCTCCCTCGTGCTCCATGCTGTCGTTGACAGCGCCCAACGCTTCACAACCTGAAAGAAGCGCCTGTTATCAGGACGGTTGATCCGTTTACCGGTGCAGACCTCTGCAAACACCGGGTCGCAGAACATGCGACGGAGGCCCGGGTTTTAATACGATATGTCCTTTTACTGCGCCAGCCTGCTGGTCTGAATCTGCATCTCGCCGGAATTCTCCCGGCTAACCTGTATCTGCTGACACCTTCAACGCCTTTTACCTTACGGGCTGCGGCCTGCAAAGACAGCGGCTTTGCTGCCGCGTGGCCGTAAAACTGCACCAGACGATAAATTTTCAGACACTGCACCAGTCCAGTGCGTCACTTTAACCGCGCAGAGCGGGAAAGTGACGCACGCAGCCCTTTCGACCTGCACCAGACAACTCAACTGCGCCAGCTCATGGCTGGATTCTGACACTGCCTTTTCAGGCCATTTTACCCATAAGGAGAACATGAACCGATACCGGGGCGGATCTGGACGATCCGGGGGATAACCCGCTAAGGCGGGCGGCTGCTCAGAGAGCACAACCGAAGCCCCATCACACCTCAACGGCTGCCGCCCCGGCGCTCAGGTATCGTTCGCAGCCCCGACAAAAAAACAGGGGCTATCGGCCTGTGCGCCGGGGAAAGCTGTATCAGTGTTGGTTTTTTGGAGATGAGTTTGCGGCAATCATGAAAAGGGGAATATATGGGAATACTGGAGCAGGAAATGAAGCGGCTGGCGCAACAGGCAGGCGGCAGCCATAAAACCGTTCACGACCGCATTAAGCTGGCGCAGCGGTTTTGTGAACGTCTGGTGCTGGCGCAGAATGTACAGATCCGCAGGGTGGAGCAGCTCAAGGCGCGGCATATTGAAGGCTATGTCCGTGAACGACTGGTGCAGGGCATCACGAAGCGTTCCCTGCAAAACGAGATGTCGGCGGTGCGCTGCATTCTGAAACAGGCGGGGCGCGACAGGCTGGCGCAGAGTGAGCGTCTGAACAACCGTTCTCTTGGTCTGTCTGGCGCATCCCGTAACGGTACGAAGTTGGCTATCACGCCGGAGCACTATCGTGACGTGCTGGAGACGGCCCGCGTAAAAGATCCGGGGATGGCGGCAGCACTGGAACTCTCAAGGCTGATGGGGTTGCGTTCGCAGGAGTCGGTGCAGAGCGTACAGTCGCTGAAAACGTGGCGGCAGGCGCTGGAGCGCGGTGATACCCGCTTAACCGTGGTGTTCGGCACCAAAGGCGGGCGACCCCGCGAGACGATTATTCTTGATGCTGTCGCTGTCAGAAAAGCCCTGGATAATGCGCTGGCTGTGGCAGAAGATCGCCACGGCAGGCTGATTGATAAGCCGGATCTGAAAAGTGCGATGAAGTACTGGCACAGTCAGGCGTCACGTCTCGGGTTAACGGGCGCATATTCCCCGCACTCGTTGCGCTATGCGTGGGCGCAGGATGCCATTCGTCATTATCTGGCGCAGGGATTTGGTGAAAAGGAAGCGCTGGCAATGACGGCGATGGATTTGGGCCACGGCGACGGGCGCGGTCGGTATGTGGCGCAGGTTTACGGGCGAAAGGATGATGCTGACTGATAGCCTCAGACTTGCAATATGATGTTATCTATCGGTTTTCGTACAAAATTATTTGCCCTCAAATAATTTGGGGTGTTTTCCTATTAATCTCTGGGGTATTGATAGGTTTTCATACAAAAAATTTTGGGGGCAAAATTTTTTGTATGGTTTCCTCTTAATAACGGTACTTACGAACGGTGTAGCCTATTAACAGGCTTCTGGTACAGCATTAGGGTATTTTTGCTGATGATTGCGCCAGCAAAAGGAAAAGGCCAGAAGGGGGGTTAAGGGTAACAGCGCCAGACCGGAAAAGGCCAAAGGGCTTAAAAGGCTAAAGCTGGCGCAGATTGGTATATCCGATGATGTCTGGCGCAGTCCTGCCGTATACAAGCGATGGCAGGCTGGTGCAGATAAACGGTGACATTGAACTGGTGCAGTTATGGCGTATCGGCAAATCAGTTTCTGGTGCAGATTGTCTGGCAGCTCTCGCCTGGAAATTTTTCACCTTAAATAATTTTCAATATTTACCTATTGATTGATAAGGAATCGATAGAAGAGTGCCCGATTTTATATGGCCCCGTATAAATTCGGGTACTTTCCGATGAATAACCAGAAAAAATGAAGTCAGTACCTTTCAATGCAAAAAAGCAGATCCGGATTCAATCAGGATCTGCTTTTTCATTATCAACAAATTATATTGCCGCTGGGTCAGGCCGCTTTATGTCGCCGCGCATAAATATACGGCGCAACGTACCCCTCGCGGCTTACATCGAGATAGTCCGACCACCACTGCATCATCTCCATACGCGCTTCCAGATGCTCCGCCTTATGTACATACGCCGCCCGCACGCCGTTGCGCTCCTTATGGCTCATCTGGCGCTCAATGGCGTCCTTCGACCACAGCGCGGATTCATTCAGAGTGCTACAGGCCATCGTGCGGAAGCCATGACCGCACACCTCGGTTTTGGTGTCATAACCGATAACGCGCAACGCCTTGTTGATGGTGTTTTCACTCATCGGCTTGTTCATGGAGTGCGCACCTGCAAAGACAAATACCGACTCTCCGGTAATTTCCTTAATCTGCTCCAGCAGGGCGACGGCCTGCGCAGACAGCGGCACCAGATGCTCATCCTTCATCTTTGCGCCACGCTCCGAAAATCTCACCCCCTTAACCGCTTCCCGCTGTGCAGGCACCGTCCAGATATGGGCTTTCAGGTTGAACTCATCCCAGCGGGCGAGGCGCAGCTCACTGGAACGCAGGAAAACGTGCAGATTCAGCGCCAGCGCCAGACGGGTCAGTTCCCGCCCTTTGTAACCATTAATCTTATCCAGCAGCTCTGGCAGGCGTTTCAGGGGCAGGGCGGGATGATGTTGGGTCACAACAGGGGTCACGACGCCATCCAGATCGTAAGCCGGATTATATTTGATAACCCCCTGCTGTACCGCGTGACGCATGATTTTGGTCAGATGCTGGCGCACCCGTCCGGCGACGTCATGTACGCCTTTATCATCGATAGCTTTGACCAGTTGGGCCAGATGGCGGGTTTCAATTTCAGCGATATCCATCCCGCCTATATCGGGAAAGACGTAGCGCTTCAGGCAGGTGAGGATCTTGTCCGCGTGGCTTTCCGACCAGAGCTTAAGGCAACTGGTGTGCCACGCAGTGGCGATAAATTTAAACGTGCGGGATTCATCTACCGCAGCTTTTTCTGCTTTACGGGGCTGAGAAGGGCAAATACCGGATACCAGCAGCTTACGCGCGGCATCGCGCTTTTCGCGGGCTTCTGCCAGCGTAACCTGCGGATAGGGGCCAAAGGCCAGACGATTTTCCTTACCTTCAAAACGGTAGCGGAAATACCATAGCTTGGAGCCACTGGCGGACACCGTCAGGTACAAACCTTGCGAATCGGTGATTTTGTAGGACTTTGCGAGGGGTTTCGCAGCGCGGATTTTGCTGTCATTCAGGGCCATATGAGGGTCTCTCCATTCATCGAACTGAATGACCCGCAATCTGACCCCAAATTTTCCGGATACGTAGAGATAAATAGAAACGTATCTGGAAAGATTTTTACGCTAACCTATTGAATTTAATACACGATGGGATTCATAGAGAAGCATAAAAACAGAAAAGTGGTGCCCGGACTCGGAATCGAACCAAGGACACGGGGATTTTCAATCCCCTGCTCTACCGACTGAGCTATCCGGGCAACGGGGCGCATTAAACCTGATTCACCGCACCTCGTCAACGAAATTTATCTGTTTCGCAGCAGACTGAACAATCTATCACCAGATTGCGTCAAAAGCACGCATCTTCAGGCGAAAAACGCCGTCCAGGCCACTGAAATCGGCATCGCCAGCACCAGGGCCGGCAGCATATTCACTACTGCGAACATTTTAATTCCGCAAATGCGCAGACCAGTTGCGACCAGCAGCATGCCGCCGACGGCGGTGAAATCCGCCATCATCATCGGCGTGGTTAACGGCATAATCAGCGACGCGCAGGCCGCCAGCGCCAGCTGGATGGCCAGCATCGGTACGCAAATGGCCGAGACCGCCAGCCCCAGGGTGCAGGCGAAGATGGTGGCGGTAAAGAAGTCGAGAAACGCTTTGGCGATAAGAATGCTGGCGTCGCCGGTCATCCCTTCGCGCATCGCGCCGAAAATCCCGGTTCCGCTGGCGCAGAACAGCACGATAATCGCGACGTAGCTTTGAATATAGGACTCATGCGCTGAGACCTTTTTCTGCCCCTTTTTGGGCGAAAGCAGCTGCTGGAGCTTACTGACCAGCGTATTAATGCCTTTCTCCATGTTGCACACTTCGCCGAGCAGCGCGCCCACCAGCGTTGAAAGCACCATCACCGGCAGGTTGGCGCATTTGATCACCAGCAGAATGCCGATGCCTAACGACGCCAGGCCAAAAATAGAGGTCATTGATGTCCGAATCCGTTCCGGCAATCTTTGACTTAAAAGCGCGCCGAGCACGCCGCCCAAAAGGACCGCGCCGGCGTTAATAAATGGCCCTGTAACCACAGCATGACTCCTGTTAATTATCCCTAATGACTGCATTATTATGACGCCAAACGGGCAAAAAGGCTTGCGCATCCGTGGTGTGGCTGCATACGTAATTCATCTTGCGCGGTAGATTTAAAGGTGACATGATTGCGCGAATTTTCTCCTCTCCTGAATGAGGCCGCCGTGATGACGACATCGCCGCTACATCGCCGTTGCCGCTGCGTACAGATGCGCAGGCAGCCTCGTCTTGCTACCCTTACTCTGCAACTTCTGCCCGCCATGCGGTGAGCGTAACGCAGGCTCACTGCAGGACAACAGTAAGATCGGACGCGGTCTGCTTTTACTGATGTCTGGCGGTCGGAGCTGGGATCCAGCCAGACCCTGACAGTTCGTTGGCCAGA
>Ga0105251_10002931_pt1 | contig 12789 bp, 12 predicted proteins | sample KBSS64metaG_FD_80424 | JGI IMG/M metagenome (GOLD analysis project Ga0105251, IMG submission 80424) | Switchgrass rhizosphere microbial communities from Kellogg Biological Station, Michigan, USA - KBS S6-4 metaG | ecosystem: Host-associated > Plants > Roots > Rhizosphere > Soil | place...
CGCTGCGCCAACGCGGCCAGTCGGGGGAGGGTTGCGGCACCTGGCGGCCATCGATGTGTATCAGCGTGGTTTGCAACAGATCCGCGATTGAAGCGACATTCAACTGCGGGCTGACGACCAGCATGAAGCGGTCCTGTTGCAGCAATCGCGGCGACAGCAGGTCATCCGGCCTGTTGCCGTAGCGGATCGCCACATCAATCTGTTTGCTGCGCAAATCCACAATGCGGTCATCGGCGTGCAACCGCAGATCGATGGCGGGAAACTGCCGCATCAGCGCCGGCAAGCGCGGCACCAGCCAGTGGGTGATCAGCGCCGTGGTCGCAGACAAGGTCAATACCGCCGGCCGCTGGCGTTCACCGATATTCTCCACCGCCGTCTGCAACAGGTTGAACGCCTGCGCGCTGGCCTGTTGCAGGATCTTGCCGTCGGCGGTCAATTCCACCTTGCGCGGCGTTCTTTCGAACACGCTGACGCCCAGCAGGCTCTCCAGTAACCGAATTTGGTGGCTGATGGCCGTCGGCGAAACGCCAATTTCTTCCGCAGCCAGTTTAAAACTCTGCAGTCTGGCGACCGCGTCAAAAGCCCGTAGTGACCCCAGGGGCGGCAGTTTTCTTTTCATGATGAGCTATTTTCATCTTTGGTTGAGAACTATGACTTTGAATTGCCATTTGGTGGCGGGTTACTTTCTTTATGCAGGTTAACAGATGAAAATTACTCAGCCAAATAACCAGGAGATAACCATGTCTGCATCATCGGTAAAACAGCTTCGTCTGGTGATCACCACCGAAGATTTTGATAACGCCCTGGCTTTCTATCGCGATCGGCTGGGACTGACCCAGGTCGATGCGGTGCCGCCAGACAGCGGCAGGGTGGCGATCCTCGAGGCGGGCCAGGCCACGTTGGAGCTGGTGGAGCCCGCCACCGCCGCTTATATCGACCAGATAGAAGTGGGAGAGCGCGTTTCCGGTTGGATCCGGGTGGCATTTGAGGTGACCGATATTGCCGCAACCACGGCCAGCCTGGCGCAGGGCGGCGCGCAGGTCTTGTCCGAGCCACGGGTTACGCCCTTCAATTCGATCAATAACCGGCTGGAAGCGCCGGCCGGATTGCAACTGACGTTGTTTCAACCGCTGTAAACCGATGCCAGCCATGTTGGCGGGTATTTATTTGATAATGAAAGAAATTCATCACGGCTTTTGGTTATGAGTCATAGCGATTAATCATTTAATTTATTCAGCTGCTTCAATGAATATGAGCGTCTGCAAAACACCAATAAGGGATAAAGGCGTGAAATATTCATTCAGATTTAACGGATTAGCCAGTCTAATCCTCCTTTCATTGCAAGCAGCTTCGCTGGCTCATGCTGCCGAAGTGCCGGTGGGCGTCAAGCTAGCGGCCACGCAGGAACTGGTGCGGGCCAATGGCTATGAGCCTGCGACGCTGGATCCTAATCTGGCTGAAAGCAACGTGGAGTTTAATATCTTCAATGACCTGTTCGAAGGATTGTTGCGGGTGGGGAAAAACGGCGAGGTTATTCCCGCGCTGGCCACCCAATGGGAAAACCAGGGCAATGTCTGGACCTTCCATTTACGCCCGGAAGCCAAATGGTCGAACGGCGATCCGGTTACCGCCGAGGATTTCGTCTTCAGTTGGCGTCGCCTGACCGATCCCAAAACCGCCTCGCCGTACGGCAGCTATCTGGCCTCGGCCTATGTGCTTAACGCTGCGGAGATTAATGCCGGCAGCAAACCGCCGGCGGAGTTGGGGGTGAAGGCGCTGGATGCCAATACCCTGCAGGTCACACTGTCTGAGCCGAACTCCTATCTGCTCAAACAGTTGGTGCATTTCCCTGTGTTGCCGGTGAACCGCAAGGCAGTGGAAAAATACGGCAAAAACTGGACGCAACCGCAGAATTTCGTCAGCAACGGCGCTTTCAGGTTAACGCAGTGGGTGGTGAACGAAAAAGTGGTGGTGGAGCGTAATACCCAGTATTGGGACAACGCCCATACGGCGCTTAACAAAGTGACTTTCCTGCCGCTGCAAGGATTCCCCGAGGTGGCGCGCTTTCGTGCTGGGGAGATCGAGCTGGGCTATAGCACCCCGCCGGAACTCTATCAGCAGTTGAAAAAAAGCCTGGGCGAAGAACAACTGGTGACTTATCCGTTACTGTCCACCAGCTATTTTGCCTTTAACACCCGGCAGGCCCCTTTTAATGACGTACGGGTGCGGCAGGCGTTAAATCTGGCGCTGGACAAAGAGGTCATCGCCACCAAGGTGTTGGGCTACGGCCAGCAACCGGCCTGGACCTTTACCCCCTCCGGGGCCGGTGGTTTTACGCTGAAGGCCGGTGAGGCGGCGGGGTGGTCGCAGGAACAGCGGGTCGCCCAGGCGAAAAAACTGCTGGCGGAGGCCGGATTCAACGCTGAGCGCCCGTTGCAGTTCAATTTGTTGTACAGCAATGACGCTACCATCAAGAAGATTGTCATCGCCAGCAGCGCGATGTGGAAAAAGAATCTGGGGGTTAATGCTACGTTGCAAAGCCAGGAACGCAAGGTGACGCTGGATAACATCAACAATGGGCATTACAGCGTAGCTTTTTCTCGCTGGCTGGCAGACTACAACGATCCGTCCACTTTCCTGAACGTCTTCCGCTCTACCAGCAGTGAAAACTCCGCCAAATATGCCAACGAGAATTACGATCGGTTGTTGCATCAGGCCACAGCGGCGAAGACGCCGCAGCAGGTACAGCACTATTTCCAACAGGCCGAGGATAGGTTGGCGGTGGATACGCCGGTGGCGCCGGTTTATTACGAAGCCAACGCCACGCTGGTCAAACCCTATGTGAAAGGCATCGATTTTACCCGACAGGGGCCGCTGTACGACAAGAACGCCTATATTATCGCTCACTGACGTCGTAATAATAGGGGTGGGATTTTTCTGCCCCCTTTTTATTATCTTTACGATTAAAATGGTTTTTTCTAAATGTTTCATAAACGGCCAGCCAGATTTACGCCCACCGCAAAAAAACGCGGCTATAATGCCTCCCGTAGTTTATATGCAGTATCTCGTTTGGCGAGGCTCCTATACAAACACAGGTTACTGATCTGACGACATCGAGAGATGCCCAAGGTTAAGACAGGCTTTATCGGATTAAGGTTTAGCCCAAGGTAACTTCTGATAAATACATCAGATACGTTGTATAGTGCTAAAACCTGGACGCGGAGATAGGCTGTCTGCACTCCCTCTGTGGTTAACGCCCCTATGCGATTCGCTGTTGAAGTTTAAACAGAAATAGGGACTAACATGATGAAGTCACATCAAAATTACTCATCTCCGGCGCTGGCCAATGCTGAAGTGCTGGATGAGTCCTCGGTAGCAAACTATATGAACGCCGATTTTATTACCGTTCCCGGTAATATGACGGTCAATAAAGCCAAAGAATACTTTCTTTCACAACTTAAAACGGATGAAATTCCGACTCAGCTGTTTGTCACCGCCAACGATTATCAATTGCGGGGTACGCTGTCGGTTAAAAAACTGTTGCAGTGCGAAGAGGATGATAAAGCCGTTGGGGTAATGATTAACCACAGCTATTTCCAGGTATCGCCCGACGACGATCGTAATGACGTCGCCCATTTATTGGGCAAAGGTGGGCTGGACGTAGTGCCGGTGGTGGTGAATAAAACCTTGGTCGGGGTGTTGGGGGAAAAAGAAATCGCCCGGCTGATTGAGGATGAAAACACCGAGGATGCACAACGACAGGGCGCCAGCTTGCCGCTGGACAAGCCCTATCTGGAAACCAGCCCTTGGGCGTTATGGCGCAAACGCTCGGTTTGGTTGCTGATGCTGTTCGTCGCCGAAGCTTACACCGGCAACGTACTGAAGGCGTTTGAAGACCAACTGGAGGCGGCGATCGCCCTGGCGTTCTTCATCCCGCTGCTGATTGGCACCGGCGGTAACAGCGGTACGCAGATCACTTCCACACTGGTACGCGCCATGGCGCTTGGCGAAGTCAGCCTGCGCAACCTGGGCTCGGTGATCCGCAAAGAGGTATCCACTTCGCTGCTGATAGCCGCCACTATCGGCGTCGCCGCCTGGGTTCGCGCGTGGATCATGGGGGTGGGAATGGACGTGACGATGGTCGTCAGCCTGTCGCTGGTAGCGATCACCGTCTGGAGCGCGATTGTGTCCTCGATTATCCCTATGTTGCTGAAAAAATTGGGGATAGATCCGGCGGTGGTGTCCGCACCCTTTATCGCCACCTTTATAGATGGCACTGGCCTGATTATCTATTTCAAAATTGCCCAGCACATTCTGCATATTTAAACCGAAAATCCGCTTCGTGTCGCTGCCGGAGCGGTCATTTTATCTCACCCAATAAGGAGGCGCGTTAATAGCAATGAATAATCTTTTAACCCACTTTTTAATTAAAGAGGTTTTTATCGATAACCGTTAACTGAGGAAATAATAATGGGAAACATGATAATTTTTGTAGGATTCCTGAGCATCATCAGCTCACTGGGCCTGTTAGCCGCCTATATGAGCACCAAATGGGATGATTAATGAACGTTGAAGAACCGCCGGAATGCATCCTCCCCGAAGTGTTTTATTTACGACGGGGAGGATACCGATAAAACTCTGACCGTCGCATGCGGTTTTAACGAGTGAAACGATAATGATTATTTTTATTCTTGGTTTGCTTTATGCCATTTTAATGATCTCTGTGGGTGTTAATGAGATTTATTTTTATTCAACCGGAAAATCAGAATTCCTGTCTAGTTTAATGCTGACATTCTCGGGTAGTATGCTGCTGGTTGCTTTTGTCTGGCAATTGTCTGCAAAAATTAAAAAATAAATTCCAATGCGAATGTGAGCCGTACTATGCAAAATGAAAAACAGTCCGTAGCCAGAAACTCGATGATAGCCAGTGGGTTATTGGCGACCGGTAAATTTGCTGCGGGTATTTTTACCGGCAGTATTGGCCTTATTTCCGAAGGGATACACTCTTTCACCGATTTTGTCGCCACCAGCATTACCTGGCTGGCGGTGCGCATCAGCGACAAACCGGCCGATGAGGACCACCATTTTGGTCACGGCAAAGTCGAAAATTTGGCGGCGTTGTTTGAAGTGCTGCTGCTGTTGGGCGCTGCGGGTTGGATTGTTTATGAGGCCGGCACCAGCCTGCTGGGGCAGGCGCATGAGATTATCGCCGCGCCGGTGGTGATTGCGGTGCTGTTGATCTCGATTGTGGTCGACTATTTCCGCGTCAAGGCGCTGAATCGCGTGGCGAAGGCCACCGACAGCGCGGCGTTGGAAGCCGACGCGCTGCACTTCTTCTCCGATATGTTGTCTTCCGCTGTGGTGCTGCTGGGGATGGTATTTGTGTTGCTGGGGTTCACCCGCGCAGATGCGATTGCGGCGTTGATCGTAGCCGGTTTTATCGTGGTCGCTGCCTTGAAGTTAGGCAAACGTTCGTTTGATTCGCTGATGGACACAGCGCCTGCCGGTGCCAAAGAGGAGATCAGCACGTTACTGGATAGTTTTCCGGCAATATTGGCGACCGAGAATATCCGCATTCGCAATGCCGGTGCGGCCCTGTTTATTGAGGTGACCGTCGCCGTCTGCCGCACCTTGCCACTGGAGCGCATCAACGCGCTGAAGCAGTCCATTGCCGAGCGGTTGGAGCGGCAGTATGCCCACGCCGAAGCCACGGTGATTGCCAACCCGCAAACCCGCAGCGATGAAGACATGGCGACCCGCATCCGGGTGATTGCCGCCAATCACGGTGCGGTGGTGCAAAATGTGGCGTTGCAGCAACTGCCGGAACGCATGTCGATCAGCATGGATCTGGCGGTGCCGGCCAGCGCCAGCGTGGCGCAGGCGCACGATATCGCCAGCGAGATTGAAAACCTTCTGCGCCAGGCTATCGGTGAAGACACGGAAATCGAAACTCACCTTGAACCGCAGATGCCTCATTGGATTGCCAGTGAGGACGTAGAGCCGGATGAACTGGCTAATATCCGCCAGATCTTGCGAATTGCGGTGGAAAAGGGGGAAATGGTGCAGGACGTACATAACATCCGGGCGCGGAAAACGGCAGATGGCATTATCGTCAATTTTCATTGCCGGGTGTCGCCGGCCGCGTCCATTGTGGCAGCTCACGACGCGGTGGACCACATAGAACGCCAATTACGGGCACTTTACCCCACCATTTCGCGGGCAGTGGGGCACGTGGAGCCGATTAAACCTGCCTCGTGAGCCGGCATTGCGGCGACCGTGGGATGACAATAAAGGCAAAAGCAAGATAAAATAATGATAAACCAACAAGTTGGTATTGCTGTTTGAAACCCGAGGACGAGCGATGGCCGAGTTTGCTTCCGATCACTACCATGATTCCATCTCGATGCCAGTCACCGGCGTTGCCGTCGATTACTCCAACGGTCACGTGATCCCCGCGCACAGCCATCGGCGTTCGCAGTTGGTTTATGCGGTGGAAGGGGTGTTGGTTATTGAAACGCATGTAGGCCGTTGGGTCGTCCCGCCGAGCCGGGGCGTGTGGTTGATAGCGGGCGTCAGTCACACCGTGCGAATGCGCGGGGTGGCGCGAATGCGCAGTATTTTCGTCAATCAGGATGCTATCCCCGGATTACCCGATGTTGACTGCGTGATCGAGATTTCACCTCTGCTGCGTGAATTGATCCTTGCCGCGACCAAAGTCACGGGCCATTACGATCTGCAAAGCCGCGACGGCCGTTTGATGCGCTTTATCCTCGATGAGCTATGTTCTTTGCCCGTACTGCCCTTTAATCTTCCCTGGCCGCAGGATGCGCGGATACTGCGCGTTTGCCAGACACTGTCCGCAGATCCCGCCGATAACCGTGCCGCCGATGACTGGGCCGCTGATTTAGCTATGAGTGCCAAGACGTTCCATCGTCAGTTTCAGCGGCAAACTGGCATTACCTTTGGGCGTTGGCGGCAGCAGGCGCGCCTGCTTTTGTCACTCGAATGCCTGGCTCAAGGCATGCCGATTGTGCAGGTGGCGCTGCAACACGGTTACGAAAGCCAAAGCGCCTTTGCCGCCGCCTTTAAACGCCAGTTTGGATTGCGGCCTTCCGAGTTTTATCGTTAGCGATCAGTCTTTTCGCAAAAAGAACCCAGCCAGCACGCAGGCCAGCATTGCCAGGCCGGCAAGGTAAAAAGCGTCGCTGTAGGCCAGCAGCAGGGCATCACGACGCACGATCTGATCAATCAACCCCAAAGCCTGCAGGCGCAACCTTGCCGCCCCCGCGCCATACAGGGCCGCGGCGTGATCGAGATGACCGTGCGAGAGCATTCTGACTGTCTCGACCAGTCGTTCCTGCGTCGCCTGCGCAAAAGAGGTCACCGATTCGCCAATGCGCTGCGCATGCAGTTTTTCACGTTCAACCACGATCTGGCTGGAAAGGGCGATACCGATAGCCCCGCCGATGTTGCGCACCATCGAAAAAAGCCCCGATGCTGATCCCACCTGATCCTTTTCCAGCCCCTGAATTGCCATCACCCCCAACGCCACTACCACTAACGATTGCCCGATGCCGCGCACGATCAGCGAAGGAACAATGACGTTATAAGCCGCATCGGGATTGAGGTGAATGTTCATCAGGCAACCGAGGCCGGTAATCAAGAATCCGGCCACGATCGCGGTGCGAGCGCTGGTCCAGCGCATCAGTCGAGGCGTAGCGAACGACATGATAAATTGAATAATGCCGTAAGGGATCATCATTGCTCCGATCTGGCTGGCGTTGTATCCGTGCACTTCGGCGAAATAGTTGGGCACCAGAAACACCACGCCAAACACCACTGCGCCGAAACAAAACTGCATCAGACTGGCGAGGCCAAAATTATAGCGGCCCAGCAAGCGCAAATTAATAAACGGCGTCTTACTCTTAAGCTCCGCGTAAATAAAACCGGCAATCCCCAACACGGCCAGCAAGGTGCAATTGACGATAAAAGACGAAGCAAACCAATCCTCTCGCCCACCTTCCTCCAGCATGATTTGCAGAGAGGAAAGACCCATCGCCATGGTGATAATTCCCCACCAGTCACCCTGTTTGAGTTTCTCGAGCCGCATGGGCTGCGGTTTGACCGACCAGCCAATGGAGGCCAGCAGCACTATCCCAGGGGGCACTTGCAGATAAAATATCCAGCGCCATGAGTAGGCATCTGTTAACCAACCGCCCAGTGACGGGCCTGCCGCCTGCGCAACATTGTTAGCCACCGCAAACAGCGCCATGCCGAGAGAATGCTTGTGAGGGGGCAATTCGCCGACGATTAGCTGAAACGACAAGGGGATCAGCACGCCGCCAAACGCGCCCTGCAGCGCACGGGCAAGGATCATGGTCTGAATATTGGGGGCCAGCGAGCAGGCCATGGAGAAGAGCACAAATCCAGAGGTTCCGACCATCAGCACGCGGCGCATGGAAAATATCGAGACTAACCAACCGGTTATCGGGATGATGATGATCTCGGCCACCAGATAGGCGGTGGTGATCCAGGATCCTTCTTCAAAGGTGGCGCCCAGCGAACCCCGCACGTCGGGTAATGAAGCGTTGGTGACGTGTACATTCATGCCCGCCATGAAACAGCCGACGACGCTGCCCAATACGGCCACCCAGGTGCGTAATGAGATTTTGTCTGTGTTGGGCATGACGGTGGCTTGGGTTGAGAGACGGCTACTCATGGCGGGTGTCCACCGTCACCATCACCGACATTCCGGGGCGAACCTGTCCAACCCTTGGCTGGCCGGCATCAAGGCGAATTCGCACCGGCATTCGCTGGACGATTTTGGTAAAGTTGCCGGTGGCGTTATCCGGGGGAAGCAGCGCAAATTGCGCTCCGGACGCAGGGGAGAAGCTTTCGATCTTGCCCTTGAAAACCTGCCCATCAAACGCATCTACCCGTACCTCGGCAGGTTGGCCAATCCGCATCGGGTCAATTTGCGTTTCCTTAAAGTTGGCAATCACGTAAGTATTGCCGGGAACCACGGCAAGCAGCGGCGAACCCGTCTCGACATATTGGCCGGCCCGCAAAGCATGTTCACCCACAGTGCCGTCGATGGGACTGACAATCCGGGTGCTCGCCAGATTAATGCGTGCGATCGTCAGCATGGCTTGCGCTTGCGTCAGCATGGCTTTCGCCTTATCGCGCTCGGCCTCGGTAGCCTGTTGGCTGCTGGCGAGTACGGACAGCGCCTGCTGCTGGCTGGCGAGTCGCGCCTCGGCCTGCGCCAGTTGTGCGGCGGTTTTACGGGCATCCGCGTCAGCCGATTCTACCTGTTGGGCGCTGCTGATGTTTTGGCGAGCCAGGCGATGCTGACGCTGGTCCTCCAAGGCCGAGCGATTTGATTCTGCGGCGGCGGCGCGGACGGCGGCTTGAGCTTCTGCAATCAGGCTTGTCTGCTGCTGCTGGCGAGCGGTCAAATTGGCGATATGAGCCTGTTCTACGTCATTTTCGGCAACCGCCGCCGCGACAGCGGCCTCGGCCAGATCAACGTTGGCCTGATAATCGCGGGAATCGATTCGGGCCAGGATCTGACCGGCTTTCACTTGTTGATTGTCCCGAACCTCCACGGCTACCAGATAGCCGTTGATGCGGGGGGCCAACGTGACAATGTCGGCGCGCGCGTAGGCGTCATCGGTCTCGATCATCCAGCGGCCAGTGGACCACCAGTAAATTCCCCAAGCCAACACCAACAGGATAACTAACAGGATGCCGGCCAGAGTTCGGGGCCGAGGTTTTGCGCGTCGGGCAGCAAAAAACGACTTTTTAGCAGGCGAAGTATTTTCGGTCATTATTATGATTCTCTTTTAAAAACAGAAGGAAATAACATGCTGGAAGCGGTTTTAGACCGCTGAGGTACCGGGAGTACCACTGAGGGAGCCTGCTGCCACCCGCCACCCAGGGCTTTAAATAACGTCACCTGAGCCTCAATTACCCGCGTATTTGCGCGCGCCAACGCACTCTGAACGGCGACGTCGTTACGTTGGTTATCGAGATAGTCGAGGGCGGTTGCCGCACCGTCCTGATAGGCAAGCGTCGATAGCTTCAGCGCTTGTCGACTGTTTTCGGCAGCCTGCTGCAGGAGTTTTTGCTGCTGCAGGGCCGAGTCATAGTTTGTCAGGCTCACTTGTACCTCTTTCAGCGCAGCCAAAATCGCGCCGTCAAAATGTGCGAGTGCCGCACTTTCCTTGGCACCAGCCTGCGCGATACGCGCCCGCGCCTGCGTAATGTTAGGGAAGGACCATGAAATCAGCGGCCCGATGCTCCAGACGGTGGCGCCGCTGTTACCCCAATCTTCAGGCTGGTGAGCGGAGCTGAGCATATTGGCTCCCAACGAAATACGCGGATAGAGATCGGTGGTCGCTACGCGAATATTGGCCGTTGCGGCGGCAAGTTGTTGTTGTGCCTCGCGCACATCGGGGCGACGGCGTAACAGGGCTAAGCCGTCGTTGTCAGGCAAGCCGTGATACGCCAGCGTTGGCGGTTTTAGGCAGGCAAGTGCCTGTTCCGGGGGATTGGCAGGCAGGCGGCCCATTAACACCGCAAGTTCAGCCAATACGCGCTGACGTTTGGCTTTCAACACCGGCAGGTCGGCGCGAGTTTGGTAAACCAAACCTTTAGCACGAACCACATCCAGCGCGACACCGGCCCCGGATTGATACAGCGCTTCGGTAATCTGCTGTCCTTGCTCAACCTGCGCCAAAGCCTGTTGAGCAATACCGATCCGTTGACCGTAGCTGCAGGCGCTGAGCCAGGCCCGGGTCGTTTCGGCGGCAACCCACACGCGCACGCCGTCTTCTTGGGCCTGAGCAGACTCCGTGCCTGCCTGTGCCGCGCTGGACCCTGAGCGCAGGCGGCCAAACAGGTCGAGTTCCCATTGCAGATCGATCCCGGCGCTATAGCGGCTGCCGGTACGGATATTGTCGCTTTGACCTAACGCCGCCTCGATTTGATCGTCGAGCGAACTGCCATATCCACCCTTGGCAGAGAAACTTGTGCTGGGCAGTTTTTGCGCATCGGTTTCGCGTAGAAGTGCCCGGGCCGCAAGCAGATTTGCCGCTGCCGCACGCAGATCCCGGTTGTTGCTCAACGCCTGCTCAACAGCCTGGTTTAAGGCGGGATCCTGATACAAAGACCACCATTTATCCGGCGTATCGGGCGTGATAGTTTTCTTTTTTGCCAAAGGCTTAGTCGCGAGCGGCAGAGTGGTGAGGGGAGGTTGACCTGGGCCCACCACGCAGCCGGCAGATAACAAGGGAAGTAAGGCAATCGTCAGCCTTTTGGATATCAACATGCGTCACACTCTTCAATGAGAATGCGTCCAGATTAGCGGGTAAAAAGCTGTCTTTATGCCGAGATTTCGACTTTCATTATCTTGAAATGGTCATTTTTAACGGACCAACTAGCCAACGCGAGCTTTAACGATTATCAATAACCTTCCTCCAATCATCGTTGTCTCGACAGACGCAGGTATCTCCCCATGTCACGAAATAAAGACCTGCAAGACTGGGTAAAACCGGCCCGGTCCCCAATGCAAATTGAGCGTATCGAAGCTTTTTTCGGTGGCCACGGTTATGAGCTCCATCGCCACGACACCTACGCCATTGGCCGCACGTTGTCCGGTGTGCAAAGTTTCAACTATCGTGGCGGCAGGCGCCATAGCCTGCCCGGCGGCACCCTGGTCTTGCATCCGGATGAGGTCCATGACGGAGAGGCGGGTACGGAGGAGGGATTTCAATACCGCATGGTTTATATCGAGCCTGCATTAATCCAAAAGATACTCGGCGGCAAGCCGTTGCCCTTTATTCCGGGCGGTCTTTCCGACGACCCAAGACTCTTTGCTGCGGCTCAACCCTTGCTCAGGGCTATGGAGGATCCGTTTGAAACGCTTGAGGAAGAGGGACCTGGCGCAAACCCTGGCCGTTGTCGGGGGGCAACGTTATCAACGGCGGGCGTTTGACTATCAGGCGGCTGAAAGGGCAAGGGAATATATCCATGCCTGTTTCGATAAAAATATTACCCTGGATGAGCTTTCTTCGATCAGCGGCCGAGATCGCTGGAGTCTGAGCCGGGATTTTCGGGTGCTGTTTGGCACCAGCCCCTACCGCTACGTCACTATGCGTCGTCTTGAACATTGCAGACGGCGGATGTTGGCGGGCCATCATCTGGCAGATATTTCAATCGATGCGGGATTTGCGGATCAAAGCCACATGACGCGTCAATTTGTCAGCAATTTTGGCGTTTCTCCTGGCCGCTGGCTGAAGTTTATCAACGAAGGTTAATCGCGAAGTTGCACAATCATTCAAGATTGCCGCCCGCCGGGTCAACTATGCTGGGCTCCTGTTAACCAAGGAGCCTGAAAATGTATCAACCTATTAATTTTGCTCATAAACTCTCTCTGTTTTCTGAACAATGGCAGCCGAAAGTGATTGCCGAGATGAATGACTATCAGTTTAAAGTGGTCAGAATTCACGGTGACTTCGTCTGGCATACGCATGCGGAAACCGATGAAACCCTTATCGTGTTGGACGGCGTTTTGCGCATTGATTTTCGCGATGGTCATGTGCTGGTCAATGCGGGAGAGATGTATGTGGTCCCGCGCGGCATCGAACACAAAACCTCTGCCGAGATCGAAACCCAACTGATGCTTATCGAACCTCGCGGCGTGCTGAACACCGGTGACGAACGGGGAGAACGTACTGCGGTCAACGATGTCTGGATTTGATCAAGCTCGCCCGGCAAATCTGCACC
>Ga0105251_10002938_pt1 | contig 12779 bp, 11 predicted proteins | sample KBSS64metaG_FD_80424 | JGI IMG/M metagenome (GOLD analysis project Ga0105251, IMG submission 80424) | Switchgrass rhizosphere microbial communities from Kellogg Biological Station, Michigan, USA - KBS S6-4 metaG | ecosystem: Host-associated > Plants > Roots > Rhizosphere > Soil | place...
TGGTGGATATGGGGTTGCGTCTGGCCGGTAGTCGTTCCGGGCGCAACGCTCGCAACGATTTGCAGAGTTACCTAGGCGGCTTCGACAGTGCACAACGTGCGCGTCTAGTCACCCGTTTAGGCTGGCACGACAATGCATTTCTGTTGCCCGAGCAGCAGGTCGGAATGCACGCGGAACACCTGCACTTCTACGAGGCCGGCGCGCAGCTTCCGCCGATCAGCGAAGCGGGCACGTTGGAACAATGGCAACAGCAGATCGGCGCGCTATGCATCGGCAACCATCGCTTGGCGTTTGTCGTCGGCGTGGCCTTCGCCGGTCCGCTGCTGCACATGCTCGGCCACGAATCGGGCGGCTTTCACCTGTACGGTGACAGCTCCGGTGGCAAGACCACGCATCTGCAAGTTGCCGCCTCGATCTACGGCGGACCGCGTCTGGTGCGTTCGTGGCGCTCGACCGACAACGCGCTCGAGTCGATCGCTGCCGCGCATTCCGATGGACTTCTGGTGCTCGATGAAATCGGCATGTGTGATGCCCGCATCATCGGCGAAACGGTGTACATGCTCGGCAACGGTACCGGCAAGGCCCGCGCCAATGATCGAGGCCAAGCGGGCCGACAGGTGCAGGAATGGCGCCTGCTGTTCCTCTCCACCGGGGAGAAAACCTTGGCCCAGCACATGGCCGAAGCCAACAAAGAGCTGAAAGCGGGTATGGAGGTGCGCATGCTCGCCGTCCCGGCCGATGCCTGCAAAGGCTTGGGCATGTTCGACACACTCAATGGTTTCGAAGACGCCGCCTCTCTGTCCGACGCACTCAAGGCTCGCGTAGCGAACTACTACGGCACCCCGCTTACCGCTTTCCTGACTGCGCTGTGCGAACCCGGCAAGCGCCACGGCTGGGCGGCAATCCTACGCCGCACGCTGGAAGGCTTCATTGCTAAGTCGCTCCCTGCGTCCGCGAGTGGACAGGCGCACCGGGCAGCCGCGCGCTTCGGCCTCGCCGCCGCAGCAGGCGAGCTGGCCACCGCGATGGGCATCACTGGTTGGCCAGACGGCACGGCCACCACCGCCGCTCGCGTGTGCTTGAGCGCATGGCTCCACGAGCGTGGCGGCGCCGGTAACTTCGAGGGCGATGCGATCTTGGCGCGGCTGCGCCAGGTCATCGAGCGCTTCGGCGAAAGCCGCTTCACCCGGTGGGAATCGGCGGCAGCGAAGATCGACGAACACGGTCCGCGCACCATCGACCGCCTCGGCTTTCGCAAGACACTGGAGCACGGCATGGGCGACACCATGCACACCACCAACACCTATTACGTGCTGACCGAGGCATGGCGTTCGGAGATCTTCCGCGGCATGAACTTAACGGCAGTGAACAAGGAGCTACTGCAGCGCGGTGTGCTGGAACCGAGCAGCGACGGCAAAGCATCGAGTCTGGTTCGTTTGCCCGGCCTCGGCCAACAACGCTGCTACATCGTGAAGGCGATTCCGGGAACGGATGACAGCGAGGCTCGGGCTGCCTGAGGGCATCCCCGCTCATCGAGGTAGCGCCGGCTGATACCCGGCCTCGCCAGCCGCTCATTCAACCCAAACCCATTTTAAAGGAACAATACAGATGAACGAATTCCAAACTGCCACCAAACAACACGAACTGCTGGCCAGCGATCCAGATGGCCATGAAACAGGGCTCTCATTGCCCGTAGCAGCCACTGGCGAAGTGATCGGTGCATGTGAAAAGAAGCGAGTGTTGATGGGCGAAATCGCAGAGTGGACCACCCACCGCGATAGCCTCCTGAGGGAGGCAGCACAACATTACGTGGAAATAGCGCCATTAGAGGCGCTTTTGGAAAACGAGGAAGAACTCGACGCAGATCGGTTGTATGAAATTCGAAAACAGTACAACACCCTCAAAATTCCTTATGACTCCTGCAAGACACGCGCTAGCTACGCAGATGCTCGAATTCGACGACGTGAGCAGCTCGTCAATCACGAAACCCTGATGGCGGGTTACACCGAGTCGATGGATAACTGGAAAGCTGATGAGCAAGAGCTCAACGAGAAACGCGACAGCCTCAGCACCCGCTTGGCGCAGATCCAGCAGCAGGCAGAAGAAGACATGGCCAAGGCTCGGCAAGCCGAAACCGATGCAGCGACCGCCTATGCACAAGCCGTGGCCTGGGGCGACACCGAGGGTGAGAAGACCGCCAATGCCGATGCCCAGAAAGCTGCAAAGAATCTGGCGACTGCGAGCGAGCACCATCGCCGCCAGCTTCTGATCATTGCCGCGCTGGAGCAAGAGCTCGTCATCGTGGATCAACACATCGACGAGGCGCGGAAAGAGCACAAAACCATCGAACGAAGGGCGTTGCTTTTGGCGCGGACTGTTCTCGAGGAACAGTGGAACGAGAAAGCTCAAGAGTTGCTGGAGATGGGCGGCAAGCTCTGGTCTGCCATTAATCTTGTTGGCGGCGAGCAAATCAGTCTCAGGAAACTAATCCTTCCTGAAGAAGGCGAAAACTTCCGGAACTGGACCAGTAGCGATTTGTGGGAACGCGCCTCCAAGTACTCGTTGCAAGACGTTCTCGCGTTGTAATGCGCAGAGCCACCGAAACAGCCTACGCAGGTAGGCTGCTTAACCTCCACAGGCTACAAAATGATCATTCAATTTGACCTTAGAAACACCCCCAACTGGAAAGACCTACTGAATGCACGAATAGTCTCCTTAAAGGAAATGCTGGAATTCGTGGACAAACCTCGCATAAAAACGAAAGTCGAGATTCTCACCGTGAAATTGATAAAAGCCGAGATCATCAGCATCCGAGAGTATCTTAAACTGTCAGAATAGCGCTGAACTTGTGAGCCGCACGAACATTCAAACTGTCATCAAACAAATGTAGGAATCAAACATGTCCAAACTTGCCGAATACCGCCAGCTCGAAAAGCACCTCGCAGAACAGCTTCAGGCTTTGGAAGCACTGAAGAGCGATGGCGCGTTGAAAAAAGAGATCGAGTTCGAAACCAAGCTGCGCGAGTTGCTCAACCAATACGGCTTCAGCCTCAAGCACATAATCAACCTGCTGGATCCGCAAAGCACGAAGCGCGCTTCAACACCAGCGGCGGCAACTGGCAAGCGTAAGCCTCGCGCTCTGAAGGTCTACAAGAACCCGCACACCGGCGAAGTGGTCGAAACCAAAGGCGGCAATCACAAGACGCTGAAGGAGTGGAAAACCAAGCACGGTGCCGACGAAGTTGAAAGCTGGGTGAAGGAATAACGCAGCTTGAATCAAAGGCCTCTCAGAGGCCTTTTCTTTTATTGATCACGTCCTTCGCGCCTGCGACCTCACCATTTAAGAATCGCTACCATCAGTAAAAGGAGTCAACGTTGTGGACACAATGAGCAGACGTGAAATTGATGGCCTGTTGTCTCGCGCCTCCCACAATGCACCATCACCTGCTCGATAAATGCCACCCGTAGCCTGTCAATCGAAGTGATCGGCCCCGACCAATGACAATTCACGAATGCCAACATTGATCGCTCCAGGCACCATGGCGAAGCGGGAATTAATCGCCTGCTCTGCTAGATCCTCGAAGAGATGATCATCTCTCGCCGGTCTACAAATCTGGACTAACACTAGGTACCTTGCCTACGCCCTCGACTGCTTCCCAATAGCTCGCTGCAGCCTTCTCGATCATCGCTTTGCGCTCCGGTAGGTGATGAAGCCTTCCGCGAAGTATTGCTCAGCCCGCCCAACCTGATAGAAAAGAGCTGCTCCTAGCTGTCCTCTACGATTTTTTTCTTAATGACCGCGTCTGCCCAGTAGCCTCCGCTCACGGACGTCTGCTTTCGGCCAGAAGCGGACGTTAGTCTCGTCCTCTGGCTCCCTATTCGCTGGGCATTCTGAAATGTTTGAAGCATCTATCGGTCATGCTCCCGTGCTTATACTGGCATAGTGATACTGATAATTTGAACAAAAATCACTATTTATATGGATATAGAATAAGACGGCAAGAACTCCAAGATGGGAAAGCAAATCAAATATGCATGCTATAAGCCCAAGGATCCAACCTGTCGTGATCGATAGAGTGAGTCCTCAGGTGATGTGCTTTAAATATAGTTATCAGAAGCCCGCCTAAGCTGCACTTGCTATTTTTTGATCTTTGATATTACATTGGCAAGATGTTCGAGCCCATCAAATGTCGAAGGAATTGCCCCCTCATCATTTACTATCCCACTAAAAACTATTTGATCAAATCGATCTAGCAATTGGGGATTATCCTTGCTTACCTCTTTAGCGTATACAGCATAATCCTGAACAAACTGACAAAGCGTCATGCGAAGATCGATTTGTATTAATTGCGCCTTTACTGATCTGTAATTTTGCAGCGCGACTCTAAAAAAGTAAGCCATTACGACTTCAAAGCCTAGAAGCGCCAAATAAAACTGAGTATCAAGCTCTGGCCGAGAACCAGGAGTAAGCGCGATATAAAATTTCACAGCGAACGGTAGAACCATTAACAGCGCCAAAAAAACCAATACGAATAAACCTATAGCTCCTTCTGTTCCTTTGGCAGCTCGAAGTTTGCTGAAACCGTCATACAAACCAAAGAAGTTAAAGGCATTTTTGTAGGTGTCTAACTTTTCCTTTAAAGAGTTAACTCTAACTTCACGCTCACCCAAGTCTGTAGCTATCCTTTTCCGCTCAAGTTCAACTTGCTCAAGCTGTGCAGGTAATTCTCTTAAAGCCAGCATGTTTGGATGGTGAATATAGCGCTTGGCAATATCAATCAACATTTGATGCTCGGCATATTTCAGTTGGGAAAATGTCCTTCCATCATATTCATAGTCATATATGCGAGCAATCAGCCCCAACAAGTCGCCTGACAATGTATCAACGCTGCCTAGCTGGTACTCGACAAGAAACCTGTATGATGTTGAAAACATAAACTCTACATCTGAAACGTCGCTCAGCACTAGGTGGTTTGCGCCTTCGACATATCTATCTCCCATGCTGTTTATATTTACAGGGCACCTTTCATCAAAAAGCTCAGGATAAGATTTTATATGATGGAAAGTAGCGCCAATGAAGTTTAATAGATATCGGTTCTTCTCATCCTCATCTTCGCCAAGGCCGTCGATAACTGTCCTGATTCGTGTGGATGCATGCTCGAAGATTGACCTTCTCGAACTATCTGAAAAATACGGCTCAATCACAGACTCCATAACTCCTCCACCCACCTTAAAAAACATGGTAATTTGGCGTAAAAATATTGAGCAAGCATTATATGTCTTATCGGGCTGTTTTTGAATTTTAGCTGCGGTGCTTGCTGGTATAACTGATACATCTCTGACGACGTGTTAGTGATACCCACCAACAAAATCTGTCCCTGACGAGAAACGAGTTGCCCTTGATTCGCACGTCTGGCCGTCTTCTACCTATTATCACCGTCCGCTACTGACCGATGGCTGCCGTTCACGAACGACGGCTTTCGACCCATAGCGGCCATCCGTGGGGGACTTGAGCCGGCCAAAAACCGTCACTCGTACGAGACCACAGTCAGGCACACGAAGACATTGAAGTATCGCGTGGAAAATTAGGGACGATGCAATGAGGATTACGTCGAAGAAGTACCTGCGTGCCTCAAGACCTTAAACGCATCATCGATAGCTTTTTCGGCATCTTTGATCTGCGTGAGAACAGCCATCAGGTGCTGATCGATCTCCACTTCGGGGGAGGAGTCAGGGACATCTCCCAGCAATTTACTGAAGTTTTTTAAGTGGTTAACTTGGAAGAGCGCGTTGGCGAGAGTTTGACTCAGCGACTCGCTAAAAAGGTCAGCTTTGTCTAGAAACTGAGAGGGTAGCTCGACCGACAGCAGTAAGGCTTTTGATGCTAAAGTTTGCCGGGCTTCCTGACTATTTCGAACGTCAATCAAAAACGATTGGTCGCCGCTTGACGGTACCACTGTGGATCTGAATTTAGCTAATTCACCTTGCGTGGTCGCAATGTGGGAAATCATGATCTGGGCTAAAAGCCTGGCACTTGCAGTTCGTTCACGCCCTCTTTGAAATTTGTCAAAAATCCAAACTGCGAGCGCGATACAAGCAGCAACCGCAGTCCAATCGACTTTCGATCCTTCACATAGCCACATAACATTTTTCCTTCGACTGGCTAAACGCAACGACTGGCTTTATGTGCTGCCATTCAAACATGTGTCTACGCTCCTGGGGACTTAGCCCTTAACCATCTATTACAAGGCCCCGACGGGGGGAGCGCTTTACTTTTTAGGATTAGAGGCGTCTGCATCAGGGAGTGTTGAAAGCGAGTCTCGCTCTTCGGGCTTTGTCTGGATAGCATCTTGAGCGACCGCCTGTTCTGCCTTGAGCAACTCAGCGTTCGCCTGCTCGGCTTTTTTCTCGGAAGTTTGGATGATCTTGAAGATATTCTTAAACATAGATCGCTTAGCGAACGCTTGATAGAGCTTTGGCGCAGACTTTTTAAGCTTGGCTACGGCAGTAGCCATTGCCTCACGAAGTTCCTCAGAGTAATTAAAGCTTGCGATTTGTTTAGCACGGCCTTCAAGGTAAGTCAGTACATCATTCGATTCCTGCAGATGCGCCCTCAAGTAATCCAGAAGCCCCATTAGCCTGCCAACTTCAGCAGTGTTGGCAGGTTGGATATCGACAATAAGATTGCCGAAGTTTCTTAAAAGCCAGACGGCTGATTCAGCATTGCCACCTTCCACATACACAATATCTCGAAGGTCAGCACCCAATAGATTTTTCTGAGCCTGATCTGCGACCGTGATCAGTGGAGCTAGGCTACGCACAGCACGAACGCATTCGTGGTTCTCCAACTCGCTCACCATGATCTTTCTCAAAATATCGATAAAGCAGCTGCGATAAGTGGAGGCAAGGATGAAACCTTCCTGCTCGTAGCACCAGCCGATCAATTTATGATGATTATCGCTACGGCTCAACAAGATCGGTTCCCATTCTTCGCTACTGCGATCGGAACTGTAAAATTCCAAAACTTTAAGCTTAAAATCTTTACACTGTTCAACGGAGGAAGTGACAAACTTATCTAAAAAAACGCCATCAAGTTTATCAAGAGCATCGAAGTCAGCTTTAAAATTATGCTGCCAATCTTCAATCCAGTCGAATAACACTTGCGAATCGACACCGTTAGACGAAACGGCGGTAACTACCTTACTAAAATTACGACAAACATAAACGGAATTCATCTTCCACGCCGCATTATCATGAATTATCCAGGCCCAAACTTTAGAAATAATTGGCCCAACTGCAGGATCAAGATATCCAGAAATTAGTGTGTCAGCACTGCCCACACCCCGAAAAAGCAGCTTGAAAACTTTACTTTCTACAATACTATCTAGACCCTCCAACTTGGCTAGTTCATCAAATTTTTTAGCCACCATCAACACCACAGCCACTGCGGCATTTTGATTTAAAGTTCTCTTATCAAAGGATTGATTCATGACCTGAGTGATAGCCATCTCTGGCAACTCTTTAGACAGAGCCATGCCGTAAAGAAGTGCTTCGTTATTTGGATAAGCCGTCAGCGATTGCGAAAGCTGCAAAACCTCCTCATCAGTCACAGGAACTTGGAGGTCTTGACCCATCCTACGGGCACCATTGAGGACATCTAGTAGTATTTCCCGCTGAATCTCATTGACAAGCAAAGTCTCAGTCGAATCCGGCAGCGCAACTATGTGTTGCTTCACACTCTTTAGTCCAGTCGGCGTAAAATTAAATTGATCGATACTGACAGCTTTCAGATCCTCGCACTCAGTAAAAACGTGAACAAAGTAAGCAGCATTACTTATGTTAAACGTAATTGGCTCATGACCAAGCGCATCGATAAAGAGATCATAATCCCTTAGCAGGTCTCGTTTGACCTCAAGGGTTTCAGTATCGACGCCATCATTAACCGCCAACCTCAGAGACTTCGCCAAATCAGCCTTTAGCCATTCCATTCCGGCAGTGTTCAAACCTGCGAGTCGACAGGTCTTCAATGCAGCAAAGAACTCGTCGCCATCATCTGGGACACTGCCCTGAAATACCTTTCCTTCGGCATTCAACAAAGAAATTACGCGCTGTAAATTCTCTTCAGATAGCTTCTGTGACGCATCCGCAACTACTCGTATCAGATCCTGGTTAAAGACATCTTTCGAGAGGTACCGCTTGAACGCATCGTTGAATCCGAATGTTGATACGAGCTCAGCAAAGCGCTCACCATCTTTCTCACTAACAGACGACAGTAAAGGCTCATCAATCAATTCGGCCATCGCAATCGCTCTGTCGGTCAGAAAGTGGATTTGGAGAAACTGTATCTGCCATCCACCCTCCAAGTCGGAGCCCGCATGCTTTTCTAGGAGATGCTGTGTAATAACAAGGTCAGCATCATCAAATTCTGGATTGGCTTTCTTATAGGTATCTGAAAGGCCATTTGCCCTAATCACTTCTGCAAGTGGCAGCTCACCGTACTTGCATAGTAGCAATTGTGCCCCAATGCAGACGATATCTATATCATCACCCAACGTCAGAGAAGTAGTGGCAATATCGTTGATAAAGCGCTTTTGTAAGCGAGGAGTTACCAACTTATTTCTCATTGGACTATGACGCTGAAGTAGCAGCGCGCATTTTTCCGCAACGTCTTTAGAGATATCTGGAAAGGTATTTTTCCACAATTGGTAGAATCCATCCTTCCAGCCTGCTGTAATAATAGGCGGAGCGCGAAAAACAACCGGGAATTTTTTTGCTATAAAATCTCGCGAATCATAAGTTCGCTCATTCTCGGGCGCAAGATATTTGGCAACTTTATTTGAGCAAAATGGCACGACAACCGTAAAATTGTTGTCTGCCGAGACCCAAGTAAAGATTTCTAAATCGCTCCAGACTGCTCGCAAGCTCTCTTTCGGTAAGCGATCCAGGTTGTCCAAGATGACTACATAATGAAGGTCACCTACCAGTTTCAAATCATCTTCAAGTGTGCGTTTGAGATCTAGAGGCGTTACTTCCTTAGCAACCTTGATTTTTTCGTTGATGGTATCATCAGACCCTCCCTTAAAGAGGTGGAGAATGCTCCAAGGCTGGTCGCCTACCATAGTATTTTTAAGCTTGAAATGCGCAACAAGCAACACAATCAAGGGACTTATCAGGGAAAAAATATGAACAAAGATCCAAGCAACAATAGGATCTTTCATCTTGCCTATCCCAAATAGCTCTTTGAAAGAGCTAGTCGAGAAAAACAAGGCAATTACGAGAATCAATGCCCAGGAACTTACACGACTCACCGTACTCTTGGTGTACGTGAATTGCCGTCCTAAAGCACGATCTCGACTATCATTAAGTGATTCTTTTATCTTCTTGTCAGAACCAATTTTGTCAATTAGCTCATCGGTAAATAGCTCGATAAAATTGCTCTTTATTGAGCCCTGATAGTTTTGCTCGCAATCAAAAAACCATACTTTGTATTTCTGATCGACCTTCACGAGCTTTTGCTGCAGCATCTTCAGGATGGAGCTCTTGCCTGACCCGAACTCACCATCGAGCCCGATTACTCTGGAGTTTTCGTCGTCCGCAATATAGTCACACATCGCAGAGGCCACCTTGTCATGGCTACCACCAGGAAACACGTCCAGCTCAGACGGCTGCTCATTTTGGAAGGATATGCGTGACACGGAAAATCCTTTTCGAGGGGATCAAGTCAGGTGAGAAAAATAGCACATTAATATCACGGACGACCGCCTGTGATGACAAGCGAATTAGTGATTATCCGAGCATGTGCCTTACCTAGTTCCATAGATAACCTAAGCCTCAAGGATAGCCTGCTTAGGACACTTCGGAAGCGTCCGCTTTTAGCCGAAAGCGGATCGTTACCACTGCTGACTGATCGCTGGCAGAGCGGCCAAACTGATGATTACAGCCCGTTAATCGCGTCTATTGGGCGGACTGGGAGTGGGGAAGTACCTGGTCTCCTGCGCATGGACATGACCTTCTCCGTCCCTCTTTCAAGCATCGGAGCGTTACACCAGATGGCAGAGTTACACGCCTAAATGTTTGTGTACGCAGCCGATGTAACATCAGAAATATTCAATAAATACAGTTAGTTACCAACCATCGTTACACCAGTTACACGAGTTACACCGCATTTTTGAGGGGTACATACCCCCACACCCCGTAAGCATCAATCCCACCAGCGAACGTCAGGTGTATCTCCCGCAGTGTGCCGGGGCCCCTGAGGTTTTCTTCGAGACACGGGGTCGGAAACCCGCGGAACCTTGTTAGCGGGAGAACTCCCAGCTTAGTGAACAGGTGAACTCGGTGAACTGCCTGTTCACCTGTGCATATGCCCTACGAATTGACCGCTCAGAGATCACCGTTACCGTTCCGGTAACGATGCCCCTTTTTCTTCAAGATCCTTTCAATTTCAACGTTTGAATTTCAGTAAGGTGGGGCACCTTCCGCTACCAAAGTCCCGCGGGTTTCCGACCCCGTGCCTTCCGAAAAGGACCAGGGTCCCCAGCCTCTTTTGCAGCCATCGAGCCGAATGGACCTAGCGGGAGCTATGCCGATCTGGGTATGGTGCCATCTCGCTAAGGTCAGCTTGGAGGCAGTGATGTTTTGGAGGAAGGAAAAAGCGATCCGTGTCGAGTTAGTGACTCCGGTTACGCTCGTCGCTACGCAGGCACCGATGGCGATGGAAAAGACAGGTGTGGCTGATCAAGCACTTACCGCGAAGAAACCGGAAACGAACATTGATTTAGCATTCAAGCTCATCAATTACGCAGGATTGGGCCTTCAAGCGGCTCTAGTGATCTACGGCTACTCACTTCTAGTTGGCTACTACAATGGGTTTGGTATCGATACCAATGAAATCGCATTAAGCACACCAGGCCTCCTTCTATACGGCTACATCAGTTTGTTCTCTGGCGCGTTGGCGGCAGCGAATTACGTTCCAATACTAGGCCCGGGAATACTTGCGTTTTGCTTCATTGCGGTTGCGGCGGTATTTATCGTGGCTGTGGTCAAAAACGCCAGACTAGATACCGTTATTGGGCTTGCCTGCTGGATAGGTTTTCTAATTTTCATGGCTTTTTTCGCTCCCGCTGTAGGTGTGCAACAGGGCATAAAAATGAGCAAGGCGGACATCAAAGGCTTTACTGCCGAAGAGCTCAGCAAGGGGCTAGACAAGCAGCACTCCTTGGCCACTGACAAGGGAGTGAAGCTGACAGGCACCCTCATCCTGGCTGATGGTAAAAGCACTTTTCTACTCGTAGACAAAATCGTCTACAAGGTAGACAGCAGCAGTGGGCGAGTGCTCAGAGAAACCCAATTAACAACAGCTACACAACCCGCGCATTCATCAACAGCTCGTTAAACTAGCTGGGTTTGGTTGACCCAAGCAGGAGAACTATCATGGAAGATGTCGCGCTGCTCGCATCATTGCTTAACCGCATAAACCAGAACCAATTAGCTTTAGGGGCTGCAGTGGAAGAGCTAGCCGTCTGGGTAGAGCAACAAGGCCCATCTGAGGTGGCCAACAATGTAAGAGGGGCGTTAGAGACCTTGGATCAGAACGCGGGCTTCATCGCCCTTGCGCTAATATCTCTTAAGGCCGAGGGACGACAATGACTCAACCTACCGATGGGATTGCGTATCCGATCTCAAATAACCGCCTCCCAAAAGTCGACGAGCACACGAAAAAAAAAATCCATTTGATGTTGTCCAAAGCACAAATGGTGCCGGTAATGAACAAAACCAAATGGTCAAAACTTATCCTGGCGATGCTAGGCTCTCCAAAGATGAAGCCAGAATTCAGATTACGTAGCATCCTGGGCAGGGATGATTACCACACTGGCTGGGATAGAGACTGGCATCATCACATCCACCCGGTTGAGGAAATTGAGTGGATCGAGATCAGATCTGATTCACGAGACTGGCTGATGTCTACTTTGAGAGCGAATCACATTCCGTTCTCCGCGGGGACTGATGGGTTACGCGTCTGGGGCTATACGAAGGTTGGCGAGCTGCCTCATTGGGAATAGAGGTAAGCTCAATTTCGATCTGCTGACTGGCGGGAGCATCACCCTTAGTCGCTTTCACTACACGCGTAGGGAAGGAAAGGATTGTGAACAGCCGTTATCACCGTGTATCCCTACTTGTATCCCTAGTACAGAAATCACGCTACAGACCTTTAAGTATATGGAGCACACGAGTCTCCCTCGGGCACCAAAATTGAGAACGGTCTTGCTTAGCAAGGCCTTTTTTTTCGTCTGCCGGAAAGTGGCTGCTGTTGTAGGAGCTGCCGAAGGCTGCAATCTTGTGATCTTCCTCTATTCCACCGACAGGACATCTCACAGGCTCACCGCATGGAAACGTCACTGGAAACCGTCGCCCTGTTCTCCCTCAAACTCGCTTACGAGGAGGAAGGCCTGAGCCCGATTCTGCGGGATGACATGGTTATGGGTGACTATCAGAAAGACGTTTTCGAACTGCTGGTGCGCCGGGGTGATGTCGAGACGATTCAGTTCAAGATGAACGAGTGCCTGGGCTTGGCGATGGATGCGTTAGGCGGGGTCGAGAAACCGTTGGGGCGGGAGCTGCACAAGCTGTCAGCCGATTTCCGTCAGGCGCAGTCGCTGGAGCAGCTTGATCAGCCGCTCCTCGCGCTCAAGGGTTATCTGAAAGACATTCTTTGATCAGTTGCTTCACGCGCTGACCTTTCAGCGTCGAGCCTTCAAAACCCGAATATCCGTGGGAAA
>Ga0105251_10002942_pt1 | contig 12774 bp, 14 predicted proteins | sample KBSS64metaG_FD_80424 | JGI IMG/M metagenome (GOLD analysis project Ga0105251, IMG submission 80424) | Switchgrass rhizosphere microbial communities from Kellogg Biological Station, Michigan, USA - KBS S6-4 metaG | ecosystem: Host-associated > Plants > Roots > Rhizosphere > Soil | place...
CCCCTCAGCCCGCATCCGAATCTGAGTATAATTTGCATCAAACTCCGCATTAATCGACTGAATATTACCAATTTCAATCCCCATAAAGTCAATCGGTGCACCTGCCGACAAGCCACGTAAAGACTGATCAAAATACATGATGATACGGTGTGGATTGCCATCTGGCTCTTTCAAAGCTTCAGTACGAGAATCCCATAAATTAAAACGACTTTGATCCGAAGCAACAGCAGCATGTGAATTCTCAGGATAACCGAAAGCAATCCCGCCAGCGATAATACTCACCAGAGACTGGGTATCTAGCTTAAATCCTGATGCACTTAAGCTGACATCGACACCACTGGCCTGCCAAAAACGCGCATCTGTGGTCACAAACTTATCATAAGGTGCTTGAATAAAGGTCTGTAACTCAACACTCTTACCATCTTTGGCCAACTGATAAGCCGTGATTTGACCCACATTGATCTGACGATAATAAATAGGAGAACCGATATCCAGTGAGCCTAGGTTATTGGCTTTGAGGAAAAAGATTTTACCCGGTACATCTGATGAGATGACTGGAGGAACTTCTAAGCCAGTGAACTCATCCTGTTTTTGTTCTGCCTTACCGCCATCAACCTCAATATAAGCACCTGACAATAAGGTATCAATTCCGGAGACACCACTGGCACCAATGCGTGGGCGAACCACCCAGAAGCGTGAGTCTTTTGCAGCAAAATTACTGGCATCCTTACGCAATTCAATTTTGGCAATGACATGTGAATGATCATCAGCAAGATCAATTTGGCGAACAAGACCGATATCCACTTGTTTAAAACGAACAGTCGTCTTACCTGCAACCAGCCCTTAAGCCGTTCTAAAGCAACATTAATGGTCGGGCCAGTATCTAATACCGCTTTGACTGCCAATGACAGACCTATAAGCAAGGCAATAAACGGAATCAGCCAGATCAACGATGGTCGCCAGCGTCCTTTATTTTTCTCAGGTTCAGGTAAAATCTGCTGCGTTTCATCTACAGCATGAGGATCCTGATGATCTGAGCTTTCGTTATTGGTTTTATTTTCAGACATACACACCCATCATTGTTTTATTGACTGGAATTAGATAAATCATGATTCAAGGGAGCATGATCCACGTGAATCACATCTGAGCCTTGCAGGGAAAGCCCGTTCTTGTTGTGCGTATTCTGGGCAGCAGAATAATTATCCCAAATAATACGCGGGTCAAAACTCAGTGAAGCAAACATGGTTAAAACCACCACTGCACCAAAAGCAACCGCGCCCGGCCCAGCGAGAATAGTTGCCAGTGATTGAATCTGAATCAAGGCGGTCAATAAAGCCACCACAAAAACATCAATCATCGACCATCGACCGATAAACTCAACAATCCGATAAAGCATTGAGCAATGCTCAGGTGAAAAGTGCAATCGTTTAGAAGACTGCATTTTTACTGCAATCAACAGAAAACACAGAATTAAAAGTTTTAACATGGGAATAAAAATACTGGCCATAAAAATAACAGCAGAAACCAAATAATCCCCATTCTGCCAAAAATAGATCACACCACTCATGATCGTATCTTGCTGACTGCCTAACAAAGAATCTGTGACAGTCATCGGAAGTACATTGGCTGGAATATATAAAATACTCGCCGCAATCACCAAAGCAAGGGTTCTGTCTAAGCTCTTTGGTTTACGTTGATGCAGCACACTATGACATTTCAAGCAATGTGAAGCATGTTTTTCTTCAACCTCTGGAACCTGTTTATTGAGTGTTCCACAGCAATGACAAAGCACCAAAGACAAATCTTTGGCTCTTGGATATTGCAACGAATTTTTATTGTCTGTATTCGCTGAGTATTTTGAAAAATTAGCCTGAGACTGTTCAGTTTTCATGAGAGTCTCCTGTCGATCTCATCCCAAAGATCTTTGACTTTTACTGAGGCAATATAAACCAGCAATACACTCAGTATGGAGAATCCCCATAATGCAACGCCCGGAATCACCACAACCATACCCACCAGTTTAACCAAGGTGACCAATACCCCGATCAAAAATACTTCAACCATTCCCCATGTTCTAAATAAAAACAGGGTACGAAATGCTGCAACTAAATAACGAGGCCGAACTTTAAAAAAATGAACTGATGAAAGGACATAGAACAGCAGCAATAAATCTAATAAAGGCACCACGAAAGTCGTGATAAGAATCAACACACCTACGGGCCCTTGCCCGGCATGAAACATTGCCCATGCAGCACCCAGTAGTGTTGTCTGTGAATCATTACCCTGCAATTCCACCTTAACAATCGGGAAACTATTGGCAATCACAAATACGATCAGTGCTGTTGTTACCATTGCCAGTAAGACACTAAACGGCTTGCTTTGCCGATAAAGCTCAGCACCACAACAGAGACAATAAGCACGCTCACCTTGAGTCAGCTGAATTCGATGATAGAGCGTGTCACATTCCTCACAGGCAACCAGTGTTTGCGGTGCAATATCACCATTTTGAATCAATGCTTGCTGATTCAAGGGCACAGAAACTGGCGGAAAGGAGGACGGCTCACGCATAGAACATCAACACCATTTTATAAATTCTTTTTAGACCGAAGCTCATCTTGCTATATTTTACTGAGATGTATACAGATGAGTTGTGATATTTTTTGATGATATCCTGTTGGTTTTATATAAACAATTGATCTGGCGAAATCTAGTCTAACAATTGACCATGCATTTTATCTATACGCAATAGCAAGCGCCTATTTTGACATGATTAAAGACACAGTCGTTGCACCAAAAAATCGATAAAGACACGAGTTTTTGCAGGTAATGTTCCCGTATTCGGATAGAGCAATTGAACATTTTGCACAGGTAAATCAAAATCAGCTAACACCCGAGTTAAACGATTTTGCTGAATATCTTCATCGACCAACCAAGCTGGCGATATCGCAACACCCAATGAAGCAAGTGTCATCTGGTGTATCGCTTCTGCCGAATTAGATTCATACTGACTTCTAACAAAAGGCAATGTATGTTTTTCACCTTGATCATTTTGTAAAACATATTGCGCATCCTGCCAATTCAATAAACGATGACCAATCCAAGGAACATGTGCTAAATCAGCAATACTATTGATCGGATAACGTTTTAAAAATTCAGGGCTGGCAACTAAATAAATCGGATATTCAGCAATTTTTCGTGTCCGCATCGATGAGTCTTTTAAGTTTCCCAACCGAATGACCAAATCTAATTTTTCAGTGACTAAATCATCTAAGGAAGAATTAAATGAATATTGTAGTTGTAATTGAGGATATTGGCGGCAAAACTCACCCAGCAAAGGTAAAATGAATTTCCGTCCAAATTCATTGGTCGATGAAAAACGCAATATCCCTGTGACACTTGTGGCTAAGTTTTGACTGCGCTCAAAAGCTTCTTCGATTTGCAATTGAATGTGTTTGAAATCCTCATAAAAGCTTTTGCCTATTTCAGTCAGTGCGATATTACGTGTATTACGAATCAGCAAACTCACATTTAAATGCTGTTCTAAATGCTTGATATCAATACTCACCATCGATCGGCTTAAACCCAAAATCTCTGCTGCCTTGGTAAATGATCCTGAATCAACCACTTGCAGAAAACTGATAATCTGTTTTAGGTTTTTTTGCATAATCACACTGATTGTTTGAAATTATTAAACAATGATTTTACTTCGCATGCATCGACGATAAAAGGCCTGAATCGTACCCTCCTGCATCTTGGAGGTCGCTATGTCATATCGCTATAAAATAGCAACAGTGTTTTTACTTGGGTTCTTTATTGATTGCATCAATATTTTCATGTCTGCAATTGCCTTACCCGATATAGCAACAGCTTTCTCAGTCAGCCCATCGATGGTTGCATGGGTAAGCAATGCTTATATTTTGGGTTTGGTTTTAATCATGCCCATGAGCTTATGGTTAGCAAGCGTATTGGGTGATCGGAAATTGCTGTGTTATTCAATGCTGCTTTTTTCCGTCAGCGTTTGGTTGATTGGCATGAGTGAATCAATCCATAGTTTAATTTTTTGGAGATTTGTTCAGGGTGTGGCTGGCGGATTATTAATCCCTGTCGGTCAAGCATTGGTATTTGCACTGTTTCCAAATCATGAACGGCAACGTATCTCCACAATGATCATGGCAATCGCATTAATTGCACCCGCCTTTTCACCAACGATTGGCGGCATAATTATTGATGCTTTATCTTGGCGTTGGGTGTTTTTTGCCAATATCCCCTTTACCATGATCACTGCTTTTTTAGCATGGCGATGGATCAAAGAAACTCAAGCTAAAACGTCTGGGAAACCTGACTTTTTAGGACTGTTTATGGTCAATGTCAGCCTGTTGTGTTTGTTACTCTCTTTCTCATTATTTAATGATTACCATAGTGTTGTACTCGCGATCAGTAGCTTTCTGCTTTCCGTCACAATGCTTCTGATTTACCTCAAATACGCGAAAGGATCTGCTCATCCGATTCTTAATTTGCAATTGTTAAAAAATTATAATTTACGCAATGCATTTATCGTTTATTACGCAGTACCCGGTATTTTTACTGGTGTGAATTTACTGAATATCTTTAATTTACAACGTAACCTTGGGTTTAATGCAAAACAGACTGGCTTATTTATGCTGCTCTATGCAGTGGGTGCATTGGTATCGATGACCAGTGGTGGGCTTCTCTATCGTCATCTCGGTAAAAAGCAGCTTTTTATAATCGGTATTACGCTACATAGTTTAGGAATTTCACTGTTGTTCTGGGTTTCAAATGCCAATGATTTAAGTACCTTAATTGTTGCTTATCTACTGATGGGAATGGGTGGTGGTCTAAGTGCCAATACTGCCCAAATCAGTGCCCTCATCGATTTTAACGGCCAAGACCTATTACAAGGCAGTGTGCTGTGGAACATTAATCGACAAGTCGCTTTTAGTTTAGGTACAGTTGTCCTTATTTCAATCTTTAGTCTATTGCCTGCTGCAAATGACTTACTACGTTATCAGCAAACTTTTATGATTGCAGCTCTGCTGTGTCTCTTATCATTAATTTCCATTTTTAAGGAAAAAACCCATGTCTAATCCTATGGACAATGCATTACAACATGTCATCGATTTACATATTTTGATTGAAAATGTATTTACTGGTCAAAATGCAAAAGAAAGCCTAAATCAACTCTTAGCCAGTTTTGATCCAAATTTTAAAATGATTACGACGCAAGGCAATGTCATTGGTTTACCCGAAATAAATGCCTTGTTTAGTCAAAATATAGGTAACAAACCCGTGTTAAAAATTAAAATCTTAAATACGCGTGCTTTATTTGAAGCAGACAACCATTGCTGGATTCAATATCAAGAACATCAACAAAGCCATGAACCTGATACATTACGGATATCGACGGCTTGTATCAAAGTTGAATCAGGTCAATGTTATTGGGTTTATCTACATGAAACATTGGTCAATTTGAGCAAATCGAGTTAAATTGTGTGAAGAGTTTATTTATACAAAAAGTCTAAATTGCTATTCATTGTTCTTGCAATTAATAGCAATAGAATCAAAATTAGCTTTATCTTTGTAATTATGATTATGAATTAACTTTAAAAAATAAAAGTCATTTCTTTTTAAAAGCATGGATAGGCTTCTAATTAAATACCATAAACTCGTTTAAGGCGTGGTATAAGATCAATAATCTGTTCATTATCCTCTGGATTATATTCAGCATATGCTAATGCTATTAATTCCAAAACCGAGGCAAAAACTTCAAATGGCACTTTACCATCAAGTTCATCATAAAAATAAAATTCTGCTGAATCAACCACATGTCCTTCATCCACAACACTATTCATGAGTAAATAAGTTGATGTCTCTTGGAGGCTATAACCTTCACTTCGAATAGCATTTTTAAGGATATCAATAAAAGTATACCCTCCAGTACATGTAACAAAATAGTCCATAAAGAAAGACAATTCAGGGTCTGCTTCTGGATATTTTTGTAAGATATCATTCCGATTATTTCTTAACCACTCAATCATATACTGCATCATAAAATCTCTTTAATAAATCAAAAACCTTATTTTTGTAAATATTCATCCTAAAAAATTAAGACCTTCTCATTTCCAACATTTTCTCCCAAGCCACACCGCACCAAATATCTGGTTTAATTTTAATATAATTTCCACCATAATATTCATATAAGCGTTCTAAGTCACTTAGTGTTAAAAAACCGACTATTGATTCTGAAAAGAACAATGGATTTTGATTTTTTTCGACATCATATAGCTCAAAATTATTCTAAATGCTTTATCAATACACCAATTAATATCATGAATATAAAACTGACGTTTATAAAAATTTTCTTCTACACTTTTAATTAACTTAAGAAAATTTTTATCAGCATCCATATAAAAATCACTATCAATACTTAGATTAGTAAAAAAATTTCCAAAGTTTCAACACTTTCTTCACCATTTTCATCAATATATGTTTCACCATGTATATATATGTCAATTTCACTCTGAATATTTACAATCTCAGCATTAGAAATAAAATCTACTAAATCTAATACCATACCATTCTCAGTAACAATTTTATTAAGATTTAAAATCTCTGAATAAAAATCATATTGATTATTTTTTTGCTCTTCAACAACCCAAGCAGAATGTCCCATATTATTTACCTTTCAGTATATACTCAATTCAATATCCAAGATTTCCAAATCTCATCATAAATTTTCAATATTCAGGTCCTATTTTTAAGTTATTTTTACTTAAGAATAACTAAATTCCATCTTAATCACCCCTGTATTATCAAGGCATTTCATAATAAATTCATTACCTCATATTTATTAACCATTCCCAAATACAAGATCAGTCAAACAATTTAATATTCCACCTTTATATAAATTATAACTTCCTGTTTCTGCATTAAATTCAAATAATACACCACAATAGTAGTAATAATTAATGCCCTTAAATTTAAGTTTTTTTATTTTAAAAGCTTCATTATCTAATTTAAATTGTTCAATATTTTCAACAACAATATCTTTTTTAACAATTTCAAAAAAGTGATCCTTATCATTAAGCCAAAAAAAACAATAAATTAGAAAACTATCAATATTCTCATAATATGCTGGTGCTTCTTTTTCTTGGAAACCATAAACATAAATTTCTCCCGTATTATTTTCAATACATAAAAATTCATCATTAAAATCATGACCAAAATAAATTGTTCCAGACGGAACCTTTTCTTCATCATGAACTTCTTCAAATGGAGGTTGAGCTAAATAATATTGTTCAAATCTATCAAACGTACAATCAGCAAACATACTAGTTATTAATGAAGTAGTATTACCATATAAAACAAAAAAGCTTCTATGCTCTGACCTTAATGGAATGTTATTTTCTTTAATTAAGTGATCCACTCTCTCACTACACACCCCAACAACTTCTGGATAATTATTCATTAATACTTCAACAAGTTTTTCTTTACTAATCAATTTATTTCCTCAAGAAAACTATTTATTAAATTAAGTAAATCCGAACTTTTGCATTTAGAAAAAACCAACTTATTTTCAATATTATCTTTATATTCAAAAAAATGATCTTCATACAAAAACCATGTGAAATAAATTGTATCATTATTCCTTGCAGCCCTCTTACAAAAATCATCAAATGTTTCTTCTAATACAATCCTGTAATAATCAGAAATTACCCCTTCAGAGTAAAAAAAACATTTATAGTTTTCATCATTAACAAACTCACTGTAATAATAACTATCCGTCAATAATTTTCTCAAAGAATTAATAAAACTAGTAACATTAGTTGGTGAATCTAAAGTACCCAAGTATTCTCCACCAATACATAATCTCAATGGTATTAATTTCGATTTTTTAAACTCTTCATCAAATTCTAAAAAAATTTGATTGTTTCCAATTTTTTTCATTTTCCAACCAGCTATCTCGATAAGTAAAATAACACTCCAAAATTAAAATTATTTTTATTTCCATATTAAGTTAAATAAAAAATCTGTTACATGAATAACAGCTCTTTTATTTAATAAATACCCACTAATGATGCAGTAGTTTTAAAAACTCATCAAAAGTATCTGCCACCTTGACAACTCTCATTTTAGATCTAAAATTTTCTTCTATAAAATCATCATGATACATAATTACCACCAGTGGCTCATCAGTCGTGGGATTTTTGCGATAATCAAAAGCAATATAGTCCCCACCTCCATTAAGACCAAAACTAATAATTTTTTCATCACCATAGACATCATAATCTTGAAAATCATCAATCTTTGTGGTATCTACCTTGCCGAAACTACAAAAGCTAATACTTGATTCATTATCCTGACTTTCATCATCTAAATAATTGAATTTATTATTTACAAATTTGACTCCATTATGCATTGAAATAAGTTTTATAAAAGAATTAGGGAACTTTATTTTAAATTTCTCCTCAAACTCATTTATCACATCCAATGACACACTGCCAGAATCGTATCTTATAGCTTGCACTTTACTTTCCACCACTCAAACTTGCTTCACCAATATGTTTAACTGCATCATGTATCTCTCTTGGTAATAATTGAAAGTTATTTAGTTTTGACTGAGCATTATAATGTTATTTTTGTATACAGTTACAGAGTCCAATTAATAAACCTGTCACTTGGTTTCAGGTGATTTCTTGAGTATTGTTGATATCACGGTTATTGGTCATTGTCGTGTTGGTTACACTGCCTTGACCCATCGTCACTGTGGTTATCTGCTCTTTTTCATTCCCTGTACTTTGTAAACCAAGCGTTGTACTACCAATTGGATGAAGAGAACTCTCCTTTGATCGATGTACCCACACTGGTCGATACATTGAAACCACGGTTGCTTTCTGAGCTATGGTCTTGAATATCTTTAAGCTCAATTGCTCCTGTATAATTCAGTTTGCCATGATCTGTTAAAGTTCCATCAGAAAAGTGTTTAGCGGAGCGGAGACTGCTCCGCCACTTCGTAAGATAGAGCTTTGCGACGTAACTTGGATTGGTAATCACAACATCAATATTAGCAACTCCAAAAATTCATATATGAGAATTTTCAGAGTTACTTTAACACCGTTTTATCCTCTAATCTCATTTGCTTTTATATATTAAAAACAATCCATCTCAGCAATAATATTTTTTTCCAAAATTCGAGAATAAAAATTCATTTCATTCAAAATCAATATCTATTCTATCAACCATCCACTTCACTTTTCTGTTGTCTAAATATCCATAATCACTTAGTAAAATTTCATCAAATATTAATAAATCATCAACATGTATAACCCCATTAATTAATACTCCTACAATGTTATAACCCAAAGTATTTCCAATTTTTTTTAAATCCAACTTCCTCATTGGTTTCAATAACTTGATAATCATCAAATATTTTAGGTTCTAAATCAACCATATAATGATGTGTTTTATCTAAAGGAAATGGCAAATTCAGTGTTAATACTTCGAGTACCACTCCACTCAAATTTATTTTCAAAACATTTTCAACAAATTCATCTACACTTAATATTTCTATCTGATATTTCATTTTACGACCTTTATGCTTTTATCTTGAGCATTACCATTAATTGTTTTCCAAAAATCCTTACCACTTTGAGTATGAAGAGTTGTTATCTGCCCTTGAGCATTTGTACCAACCAAAGCAAATTTTACTTTACCTTTTGAATCATTACCAATATAAGCTACATATCCTGTCCTAATTTGACCATTATAATTGTACTCAACTTTTTCACCATTTTTGATAATTTCTCTACTTAAGTTTAAATACTCTTGTTCATTCGTAACTCCTAGCTTTTTGAACTCTCCTCCATGTTTTTTAAATGTTCTGTTAATTTTTGAGAATTAGCAAAATTACTAGGTTGTAATTGATTTGTATTTGAATAATTTTTTACCGAATTTTTTGGGCCATTTGCGTTTTCAGTAACAGACATTCCCCAATGCGGTGAAATAGTAATATCACTTTTCCCTAAAGGCGTATCATTAAATCCACCTGTTTTTATTGCTACACCTGAACCAACAACTGTACCAATCAAAGCTCCACCTATTGCCAAGTTATCTGCTGTCTTATCGTCCACTCCCAATAGACGAGTCAATGAACCTAAAGCACTCAATGGACTGATTGCAGAACCAATAAATTAAAGTTTCTGCTTTAAATAGCAGAAACTTTAATTGCTTGATTCATTTCATAATAATGAGAAAACTTATAAAAATTTAACTTATATAATCTACTATGGTTAAAATATTTATTTATATTCATAACATGAAATACTTTCTATAACTACACCATGCAAATTAAATGCACAAACAATCTTTTTTAAATACCAATCAAAATCGGTTACAGTTGATTCACTTATTAACCTATTATTTGATATATTAAAAATTAATGAATTATTTTTTTCAAATATTAACTCACCTCCTCTACTAGAATCAGACCATGTCATACCAATTCCAATAACTTCACTTAACTCTTGTTTATTTTTTAAAATTGCCAATAAATCTTCATTGTTTAAATTATCCCAAACCCAATCCCATTCATCATTATCACCAATTGGGAGATAAGTTTGATGCCCATTATCATTGAATGTCCATCCTGCATTTAATAATAGAATTACTATATCTATCGGCTTTTTATCTAAAAACTGTATTTCAATGCTTGCACTAACAGACATTTTCTACTCCAAAATTATTGATGTTCATAAAAAGGGATTCCTTTTTCTGTTAACCATTGTTTAACATTCTGAGGAATCGGTGTATTTGAATGAAGCTCATATGTTGCCCCATTACTTTCTGCAATTTTTTTCCTTGCCCCCATATCAGATTTAAACTTACTCAATTTTGAAGGTGTTTGCGTTTGATCTTTCCAATAATTTCCAGATTTGGCTTCATACCATCTATTAGTATTACCAATACTTCCATCAAATTCCCGACCACCTTTACTAAAGCTTCCAGAGCCTCCGTATTGGCTTTTCAACCATTTTTCAAAATCTGTACCAACTAGTCCTGAAGCTATCTCTCTCTTTCCACTAGGTTTATTACTCAATAACTCATCATCTCGATGAAAATTATTTTCAATTTTTGCAGCAGCCTTTTCTGCTTTCTCAGCAGTTTTAGCACTAATTTTCTCAGCAATTTCGGCTCCTACTTTCGCACCTGTTTTAACAGCTCCTACTCCTCCAAGCATAAAGCTGCCCATTTCTACTTTTAATTCTAATTCTGCTTTACCAGCAGCTTCAAATTCAGCAGGTGTTTTAGCATTATATTTCGCCGCTAGTACTTTTTTTACTTTATCCTGATATTCCGCTGGCATGTCTTTCAGTGCTTGAAGCATCGCTGCTCCAAATGCTTTTGGATCATCTTTTATCAAAATCAGTGCTTCACGTACATTTTTTGGTAAATTTTTAGCATCTGCTATCATTTGATCTACTGCTTTATCATAACCTCGCTGATAAGCTAAACTTTGAATTCCATCTAATGTTTTATAGTCTGTATATTTTGAACTTGCACAATCTAATGAGAAGTTCTTAGCACATCCAGCTAAAGCAATAATTAAATCTTTATCTTGATTAAGGGTTGTTTTTTCATCGATTACATCTGAATGATCAGCAATACTATCAATAACTTTATGATTGTCGTTTGTTAAAATTTCATTATTTTTTAATTGAGTAGATGCATCTTTGCCATCACCCAGTTGGCCTTTAAATTGATCAATCGTGTCTTGATTATTCTTAACACCTGAATTGAATGCCCAATCTACCGATTTTCCAACCAAATCTGCTGAAGTCTCATTTTTAATCCCTTGACCATGCGCTATTTCATGTCCAGTTGTATTTAAGATTGATGATCTATTTTCATTATTAACATCTAAAACAACTGTATCTGTTTGATGATCATAAGCACCTTTGATATTTAAGAATGAGGTAATTGAAGTTGTGAGAACATTCACATCTTGACCTAAAGCTTGTGCCAATAGCTGGATACTTCCTTTTGTTGCTAATAGCCCATCATAATCACCGTTTTTAAACTGCTCTAAAACAGTTGCTGCCTCTGGATGCTTTTGTACGAAATCAAAAGTTCTCGCTGGATTCATCACGGTATCATAAGCTTGTTTGAGATTTTGATCCCCACTTGCTAAAGAAGCCGTCGCAACACCTAAGCTTGTGACACCTGCTGCAGTCATTTTTCCTATGATTTCAGCATTCTGTGGTAAATCTTTCTGCTGTTGAATAATCTGAGCACGTCCACTCTCCGTCAGTAAACGATTGTCTACAGTTACTGAACCATTTAATAAACCTGTCACTTGGTCTCGGGTGATTTCTTGAGTATTATTGATATCACGGTTACTGGTCGTTGTAGTGTTAGTTACACTGCCTTGACCCATCGTCGCTTTAGTTAACTGCTCTTTTTCATTACCTGTACTTTGTAAACCAACCGTTGTACTACCACTTGGATGAAGAGAACTCTCCTTGCTTTCACCTTTGATCGATGTACCCACACTGGTCGATACATTGAAGCCTCGATTACTTTCAGAACTATGATCTTGAATATCTTTAAGCTCAAGTGCTCCTGTATAATTCAGTTTGCCATGATCTGTTAAAGTTCCATCAGCATTCTTACTTGCATTGGCGATCACACCACCAATATTACTTACCTTTTGCACGCCCATTGCATCTAGGTCTGCATCATTTTGAGCATTGCCGATAA
>Ga0105251_10002946_pt1 | contig 12762 bp, 12 predicted proteins | sample KBSS64metaG_FD_80424 | JGI IMG/M metagenome (GOLD analysis project Ga0105251, IMG submission 80424) | Switchgrass rhizosphere microbial communities from Kellogg Biological Station, Michigan, USA - KBS S6-4 metaG | ecosystem: Host-associated > Plants > Roots > Rhizosphere > Soil | place...
ACGGTAAAGCTAAAGTCAAATTAGTGACCAACGACGGTATCACTTTCCCACAGGAAGGCTCTTTAGAGTTTTCTGATGTGACGGTAGACCAGACCACCGGTTCTATCACTTTGCGAGCTATCTTCCCGAACCCAGATAAAACGTTACTGCCGGGCATGTTTGTTCGCGCACAACTGGAAGAAGGTACCAATCCAAACGCACTGTTAGTTCCACAACAAGGTGTAACTCGTACACCGCGTGGTGATGCATCAGCAATGGTTATTGGTAAAGAAGACAAAGTGGAAGTACGCAATATCACCGCAACTCAAGCTATCGGCGACAAATGGCTGGTAACCAGTGGGTTGAAGGATGGTGATCGCGTTATTGTGACCGGTTTGCAAAAAGTGAAACCCGGTGTTCAGGTGAAAGCGCAGGAAGTGGCGGCAGAAAATAAAGGCCAGGATCAAGCAGCCGCTGGCGCACAGTCTGAACAAACGAAGTCTTAACTTAAACAGGAGCCGTTAAGACATGGCTAAGTTTTTTATCGATCGCCCGATTTTTGCCTGGGTAATCGCCATCATTATTATGTTGGCGGGCGGGCTTGCGATCATGAAATTACCGATCGCGCAATATCCAACCATTGCGCCACCGGCAATTTCGATCTCAGCAAACTATCCAGGTGCAGATGCGAAAACGGTACAGGATACCGTTACACAGGTTATCGAACAGAACATGAACGGTATCGACAACCTGCTGTACATGTCCTCATCCAGTGATTCCTCTGGTTCTGTAACCATCACCATTACCTTTGATTCTGGTACTGACGCGGATATCGCACAGGTACAGGTTCAGAACAAACTGCAACTTGCGATGCCACTGCTTCCTCAAGAAGTACAGCAGCAAGGTGTTAGCGTTGAGAAGTCTTCCAGTAGCTTCCTGATGGTTCTCGGTATGATCAACACCGATGGCTCCATGACGCAGGAAGATATTTCGGACTACGTTGGCGCAACCATTAAAGACCCGATCAGCCGTACTCGCGGTGTCGGTGATGTTCAGCTGTTTGGTGCTCAGTACGCGATGCGTATCTGGATGGATCCGAACAAACTGAACAATTACCAGCTCACGCCGGTTGATGTTATTGCCGCTATCAAAGCGCAGAACGCCCAGGTAGCAGCAGGTCAGTTAGGTGGTACGCCACCAGTTAAAGGTCAACAACTTAACGCCTCTATCATTGCTCAGACTCGTTTAAAATCTGCCGATGAGTTCAGCAAAATTTTGCTGAAAGTAAATCAGGATGGCTCACGCGTTCTGCTTAAAGATGTGGCAAAAGTTGAGTTGGGTGGCGAGAACTATAACGTTGTTGCGCGTTTCAACGGCCAACCTGCGTCTGGTTTAGGTATCAAACTGGCAACCGGTGCTAACGCCCTGGATACCGCCAATGCGGTACGTGCCACTGTGGAAAAACTACAGCCCTTCTTCCCTGCGGGTCTGAAAGTTGTTTATCCATATGACACCACGCCATTCGTTAAAATCTCTATCAAAGAGGTAGTCAAAACCCTCGTTGAAGCAATTGTGCTGGTGTTCCTGGTAATGTATCTGTTCTTGCAGAACTTCCGCGCCACATTGATTCCAACGATTGCGGTACCGGTGGTACTGCTGGGGACGTTTGCCATCCTTGCCGTCTTTGGCTATTCGATAAACACCCTAACGATGTTCGGGATGGTGCTTGCGATAGGCTTGTTGGTTGATGATGCCATCGTGGTGGTAGAGAACGTTGAGCGTGTAATGGTGGAAGAAGGATTGCCACCAAAAGAAGCCACACGCAAATCAATGGAGCAGATTCAGGGCGCTCTGGTCGGGATCGCGATGGTACTGTCGGCGGTATTTATACCAATGGCATTCTTCGGCGGTTCTACAGGTGCAATCTATCGTCAGTTCTCTATTACCATCGTATCGGCAATGGTGCTTTCTGTTCTGGTAGCAATGATTTTGACACCAGCACTTTGCGCCACCCTGCTTAAGCCAATTGCGAAAGGCGAACACCACGAGAAGAAAGGCTTCTTCGGCTGGTTTAACAACATGTTCGACAAGAGCACGCATCACTATACCGACAGCGTCGGTAATATTTTGCGTAGCACCGGTCGTTACTTAGTGCTTTATCTGCTGATTGTGGTTGGCATGGCCTTCCTGTTTATTCGTCTGCCAAGTTCCTTCTTACCAGATGAAGACCAGGGCGTGTTCCTGACCATGGCACAGCTGCCTGCGGGTGCAACACAAGAACGTACACAAGCCGTTCTTGATGATGTGACCAAGTACTACCTCGAAAAAGAGAAAGACAACGTTAACTCCGTATTTACCGTTAACGGCTTTGGCTTCTCTGGTCAGGGGCAGAACACCGGTCTGGCATTCGTATCCTTGAAAGATTGGGATGAACGTCCAGGTGAAGAGAACAAGGTTCCGGCCATTGCAGGTCGCGCCAGTGCCGAGTTCTCAAAAATCAAAGATGCCGTTGTGTTCGCATTTAACCTGCCAGCTATCGTTGAACTGGGTACTGCAACGGGCTTCGACTTCCAGTTGATTGACCAGGCAAACCTTGGCCACGAAAAACTGACTCAGGCGCGTAACCAATTGTTTGGTGAAGTCGCTAAACACTCTGATCTGTTAGTGGGCGTGCGTCCAAACGGTCTGGAAGATACGCCGCAGTTTAAAATCGATATTGACCAGGAAAAAGCGCAAGCATTGGGCGTTTCTATCAGCGACATCAACACCACACTGGGTGCTGCATGGGGTGGTAGTTACGTGAACGACTTCATCGACCGTGGTCGCGTGAAGAAAGTTTACCTGATGGCTGATGCGCCATTCCGTATGCTGCCAAGTGATATCAACAACTGGTATGTTCGCGGCTCTACCGGGCAGATGGTGCCATTCTCAGCGTTCTCTTCTGCGCATTGGGAATACGGCTCACCGCGTCTGGAACGTTACAACGGTTTACCGTCCATGGAAATCCTTGGTCAGGCAGCTCCGGGTAAGAGTACCGGTGAAGCAATGGACCTGATGGAACAACTGGCAAGCAAACTGCCAACCGGTATTGGTTATGACTGGACGGGTATGTCCTATCAGGAACGTTTATCTGGTAACCAGGCCCCTGCCCTGTATGCCATCTCCCTGATAGTGGTGTTCCTGTGTCTGGCTGCACTGTACGAGAGCTGGTCGATTCCATTCTCGGTCATGCTGGTTGTTCCACTTGGGGTTGTCGGTGCACTGCTTGCCGCGACGCTACGTGGGCTGACCAACGACGTGTACTTCCAAGTAGGCCTGCTGACAACCATTGGCTTGTCGGCGAAGAACGCGATACTTATCGTGGAATTCGCCAAAGACTTGATGGAAAAAGAAGGCAAAGGTTTGATTGAAGCTACGCTGGAAGCTGTTCGTATGCGTCTGCGTCCGATTCTGATGACATCACTGGCGTTTATCCTCGGGGTAATGCCACTGGTAATCAGCTCCGGTGCAGGCTCTGGTGCACAGAACGCCGTAGGTACAGGGGTAATGGGCGGGATGGTTACTGCAACAGTCCTGGCTATCTTCTTCGTACCAGTGTTCTTCGTGGTAGTTCGTCGTCGCTTCAGCCGTAAGTCTGAAGATGTCGAACACACTCACGCTGTTGAGCACCACAAGTAAGTCTTAAATCTGCAATTAAAAGGCCGCACAAGCGGCCTTTTTTATCTCCGCCGCCCCTATTTGTCATATTAATAAATAACGAGAGCTGCTGGCTTTTTCTACGATAGGTTTCTAAATGTTGCAATAAAAACCCAGTTGGACTTGAATATGATGACAAGATATTTCTTAAATTCACTGGCAGATAAAGCAAGAAAGTTCATACTTATATATTAGGAAGATTCTTAATTAACCCCTTATTTACACCCCGTCTCAGGTTCAATGCGGCAACACAAAATTAACCTATTGAATATAAACTGCTTTCCTAAACATTCACTTAAGTTAATTTATCAGACAATGCTTTTAAAAAAAGTGAAAGTCTTAATAAACATTACGTTAGAGTAAACAGCTTTGCTGTAAATGTAATTTTTCGTAATAGTGAAAGGAAATCTACTACGGATTGATTTATAGTAAACGTATATGGAATAATCGTTGTAATTGATTCCCACCTCATCCAGGTGTGTCCACCCCAAGGCGTTTTGTTTATCAAATTTTCTTCGATAAAAAGGGGCTGCATTATGGACGAATACTCACCAAAACGGCATGATATCGCGCAGCTTAAATTTCTCTGCGAAAACCTGTATCATGACTGCCTTACCAACCTTGGCGAGAGTAATCATGGTTGGGTTAATGATCCTACTTCGGCCATTAACTTGCAGTTGAATGAATTGATTGAGCATATTGCTGCTTTCGCACTTAATTACAAAATTAAGTACGATGATGAGAGTAAATTGATTGAACAAATTGACGAATATTTAGACGATACATTTATGCTGTTCAGTAACTATGGCATCAATGCCCAAGACTTGCAGAAATGGCGTAAGTCCGGGAACCGGTTATTCCGATGTTTCGTCACAGAGAGTCGCGCTAACCCTGTAAGCCTCTCCTTTTAGAACTATTACAAGATGTAATAAGGTGATTTCATGACAACAAAACCACTTACTAAGACCGATTATTTGATGCGCCTGCGACGCTGCCAAACAATTGACACTTTAGAGCGCGTAATCGAAAAGAATAAATACGAATTACCAGATAATGAGTTGGCTGTATTTTATTCAGCAGCAGACCACCGCCTGGCTGAACTGACCATGAATAAGCTTTACGATAAAATACCACCATCTGTATGGAAATTTATCCGCTAATAACCCTTAACTGTTATTACCTTTATGGTTTAGACTGACATACTGTTGTAATCAGCCACAAATGGATTCAGAAACTCTTTTAGTCACTTAATAGAGTGCTAAATAGATATTTATCCTGGGCTGTTCAGCTTTCAAGATACAAGCTGCTCATCGCTCTTTTGTAAGGCTTACTACATTCTGTCCGTCGCTCCCCTTAATTTGTGATTGTTAATAGCACATTTAACCATGTGATTACCGTCACAAAAAGGAACTATAGCCACATTAATTACAAACTAATCGCTTAGGGTAACGGGTGTCCTGTCTATTTTAAAAGGCATCACCATGAGTGAAGAAAAAAAGAAAATGATTGCAGGCGAACTTTATCGCCCTGCAGACCAACAGCTTCGAGATGACCGCGTAAAAGCGCGCCATCTGATTCACCGTTTTAATCACACCGCTCCAGATGAAAAGGCCATTCGTAGTGAACTGCTCGAACAACTATTAGGCCAAAATCTGGATGCCTATATTGAACCATCGTTTCGTTGTGATTACGGCTACAATATTTTCCTCGGCAAAAACTTCTACGCCAATTTTGACTGTGTAATTCTCGACGTTTGTCCTGTGCGCATCGGTGAGAATTGCATGTTGGCCCCAGGTGTTCACATTTATACTGCGACTCATCCGCTGGATGCTGAAACGCGCAACAGTGGTGTTGAGTTCGGTAAACCTGTCACGATTGGCAATAATGTCTGGATTGGCGGACGCGCGGTTATCAACCCTGGTGTGACTATTGGCGATAATGTAGTGATAGGTGCCGGCTCCGTCGTCACTAAAGATATTCCGGCGAATTCGGTAGTTGCTGGAAACCCAGCTCGGCTGATAAAAATGGTGCCTGACACGCCACATTAACTGTTATGGTTTTTTATGGCGAAACTGTTACTTTTTTACCCTCGCAGGGCTTCTTAAAATAACAGTTCTCTGCCTGTCGCGTTCCTGTTCAGAAGGCCATCATGACTGAAATTCAACGTCTGCTCACCGATACAATCGAACAACTCAATGCGGAAGAAAAACGCGACAATCGCCCGCGTTTTAGCATCAGCTTTATTCGCAAGCATCCGGGGTTATTTATCGGCATGTGGATAGGTTGGTTCGCAACACTCTGGGTAATGCTGGAATCGGATACTCTGTCGGGATCGGTTTGGCTATTGGTTGTGTTGTTTGCGCTGCTAAACGGCTTTTTCTTTTTTGATGTGAATCCCCGTTATCGCTATGACGATATTGATGTGCTGGATTTACGCGTTTGCTATAACGGTGAGTGGTACAACACGCGTAACGTTCCACCCACATTGATCGATAAAATCCTGCACTCCCCTGGTGTTGACGAACAACAAAAATCGCTACTGCATAAGATGGTGGCGACGAAAGGCGAGCTCTCATTTTACGATATTTTCTCGCTCGGACGTCCGTAACGTGAACAACTTATAAGAGCCAAGGGGCGAAGTGCCCCTTGTCTTAACGCCGCTTCTTCCCGCCCTGCACCGCTTTGAAACGCGGGTTACTTTTGCAAATCACATACAGCCGCCCTTTACGCTTCACAATCTGGCAATCTGGATGGCGCTGCTTTGCACTACGTAATGAATTCAGAACCTGCATCTCTTACTCTCCCTTGCCAAAAAAACGACCGAAACGCTGCTGGAAACGAGCCGGACTGCCTTCAGTGGTGAATGTTCTTTGTTTACCGGTGTAATGTGGATGAGAGGCCGATGAAACCTCCAGTGTGATATAGGGATATTTCACACCCTCAAGCTCAATTTCCCGGTCTGTCTTGATAGTCGAACCCACTTTAAAGAACTCATTGGCGGTGGTGTCATGGAATACGACTGTTCGATAGAAAGGATGGATGTCACGTTTCATTTTCTTTTCCAAGATATGTTATAACATAACAATAAAGTAAAAGATGAATGAAAAAAAAGCAAGCCTGTTTGGCAACAAACCTTAATAACCGTTGATTGCCAATTTCTGCAAAAGCTTAGAACCCCGCCTAGCAATAACTTAGAAGATAACAATATTGGGCGGCGTGACGCAGTTGCGGCAATGTCATTTCCACGAACAACACATCAATCCAGAAGGGATAAACCATGAGTCAGCGCTGTCGTTGTGAAAATTATTGTTGGGCTAAAACATCAAAACGTGACGGGAAAACATCTGAATTACGTGGAGTTCAAAATGAGCAAAACAACGACCCAGGCATTGCCAATACTCGATCTCTTAGCCCTTAATGGCACCGACACCGATCGTGCAGCCTTTCTTGAACAACTACGCCATGCCGCTCGTGACATCGGCTTCTTTTATCTGATTAATCATGGCATCAGCCCGGAACTGCAACAGGCCGTTCAGGATGAAGCCCAGCTGTTTTTCTCTTTGCCTGACGCAGAAAAACAAAAAGTCGCGATGATTCACTCCCCCCATTTTCGTGGTTATAACCGCGCCGCCAGCGAATTAACACGTGGTAAACCTGACTGGCGTGAACAATTTGATATTGGCGCTGAACGCCCGGTACTTTCCGTCAGTCCATCACAACCTGGCTGGCTGCGTCTGCAAGGGCCCAACCTATGGCCTGAATCGTTGCCAACTCTCAAGCCGACTCTGTTGCAATTTCAGCGCGAAATGACCGCTGTGGCGTTGAAATTACTACGCACTTTTGCATTAGCGTTGAAGTTACCGGCTAACAGCTTTGATGATCTGTATGGCAACAAACCCAACGAGCATATCAAGCTCATTCGCTATCCTGGCCAACAGGCTACCGATAGCAATCAGGGTGTTGGCGCTCACAAGGACTCCGGCTTCCTAAGCTTCCTGCTACAAGACAAGCAGCAGGGTTTACAGGTTGAAGTCAGCCCCGATAACTGGATAGATGCAGCCCCCTTACCCGGTAGCTTTGTGGTGAATATTGGTGAGTTGCTTGAACTGGCAACCAATGGCTACTTACGCGCCACGGTTCATCGAGTGGTTTCTCCACCGCCCGGGCAGGAGCGCCAGTCCATCGCATTTTTCCTCGGCGCACAGTTAGATGCCGTGGTTCCGGTTTATACATTGCCTCTTGAGCTTGCAAGCCAGGCTCATGGCCCGGAAAGCGATCCTCACAACCCGTTACTGCGTGATGTTGGCTGGAACTACCTGAAAGGCCGCCTGCGCTCTCATCCCGACGTGGCAGAACGTTATTACCCGGATGTCTTGCGTAGCAGCACTGAACTCATCGCTTAAATATTGAAGGAAATCACCATGAAATATGCCTCTTTTAAACTGGCAGGGATCGCACTGTCTTTGACTCTGGCTTTCAGCGCTCAGGCAGCAGATACCTTACGCATTGCAGCAGATGCTGTACCACACGCAGAAATTCTGGCCTTTGTGCAGAAACTCGATCCTAATTTAAAGCTCAAAGTCATTGAGCTCAGTAACGGCGTAAATGCCAACGAACTACTGGCCAACGGCGATGTGGACGCCAACTACTTCCAGCATGTTCCGTATTTACGCGACCAGGAGAAAGCGTTGGGTAAAAAATTCACCGTTGCGGCCACTGTTCACATCGAGCCACTGGGGATTTATTCACACAAATATAAAGACCTTAAATCGGTGCCGGAAAACGCCACCATCGCCCTACCAAATAACGTTACCAACCTAAGTCGGGCTCTATATCTTTTGCAGGACAAAGGGCTTATCACTCTGAAACCTGAATTTAAAGATGCTGCGCAAAACCAGGCGACACCGCGCGATATTGCCAGCAATCCTAAAAAGCTGAAGATTATTGAAATCGAAGCGCCGCAACTGCCGCGTTCTCTTGATGATGTCGATTTAGCCGTGATTAATGGCAACTACGCATTGGAAGCCGGGTTAACGCCGTCAAAAGATGCGCTGGGGCTGGAAAGTGCCACTCATAATCCTTATGCCAATATTCTGGTTACCAACCCAAATCTGGCAAACGATCCACGCATCAAGGAGCTGGCGAAAGATCTGCAATCACCGCAGGTTGCTGATTTTATTCGCAAGCAGTTTAATGGCTCAGTGATCCCGGTTGCTACGCCACAGTCATGATAACCCTTGAGCGGCTGAGCAAAGTGTATGCCGGAGGAGGCCAACCGGCACTGGATGATGTCTCACTGACTGTGCCAGACGGCGCAATCTACGGCATTCTCGGGCGCAGTGGCGCAGGGAAAAGCACCTTGATTCGCTGCCTTAATTTGTTGGAGCGGCCCACTTCGGGCCGCATTCTGATGCAAGGTGTTGATATCACCACTCTCAATAATCGCGAGTTGCGGATACATCGCCAACGCACCGGAATGGTATTTCAACACTTCAACCTGATTCATGCGCGAAATGTGGCGGACAACATTGCCGTACCGTTAGAAATTGCGGGCCTGCCCCGTGAAGAGCGGCAAAAACGCATCACTGAACTGCTAGAGTTAGTCGGCCTTAGCGATAAAGCACAGGCTTTTCCTTCGCAGCTTTCCGGTGGGCAAAAACAGCGTGTGGGAATTGCTCGCGCGCTGGCTGCTCATCCTGATGTTCTACTGTGTGATGAAGCTACCAGCGCATTAGATAGTGAAACCACCGCGTCCGTGCTGGCACTACTGAAAGATATTAACCATAAGCTTGGCGTCACCATTGTGCTGATAACCCATCAACTGGAAGTCGTGAAAGCTATCTGCGACCACGCAGCATTGCTGGAAAACGGCAGGCTTATAGAAAGTGGCTCGTTATCTGAATTACTGCTCATCCCCAGCTCCCGTCTGCGCCAGGCGTTGCTCCCTGGAGATGCAGCCGAACAAGCATTCTTACGCCGTATCGGTGTGACAAGGAGTCTATTATGCGAAGTCGCCTAGACTGGGATGATTTATGGCCATTACTGCTAGATGGCTCACTGGATACGCTGTACATGGTCAGCCTCGCGGCACTCTTTACCGTGCTGATTGGATTGCCGTTGGGGGTGCTGTTATTCCTCACTCGCCGTGATGGCGTATTGCCCGCTCCACTATTCAATCAGGTCATTGGTAGTGTCGTGAATGTCGGTCGTTCACTGCCGTTTATTGTGCTGTTAATTGCGCTGATCCCCTTTACGCGCATAATTATCGGCACCACGTTAGGCAGCACAGCCGCAGTGGTTCCGATAACAATTGGTGCTTTCCCCTTCTTTGCGCGGGTAGTAGAAAACGCGTTAGATGAAGTCGATAAAGGTCGCATTGAGGCCATTTTATCCATGGGGGGAAATGTCTGGCATATCATCAGCAAAGTACTGCTGCCCGAAGCGCTGCCTGCTCTGCTTGCAGGGATCACTCTCACCATCGTAATGCTAATTGGCTTTTCATCGATGGCTGGCGTGATTGGCGGTGGCGGCCTGGGAGACCTCGCAATTCGCTACGGTTATCAGCGATTTAATGACCAGGTCATGGTTGGCACCGTTGTCATTCTGGTGGCGATGGTGCAATTAGTACAAAGTATTGGAGACCGTCTGGTACGCCGCCTGGCGCACCGACGTTAAAGCATTTGATGTCGCTACGTTAATCCAGCCTCCAAGGCCCGTAGGGTGGATTAACGTCAGCGACATCCACCATTTGCAGTGGATCCCGTTTATGCTTTCTCGCGCACCAGCAAAGTAGTCAGCGTAAATGACAATCCTAATGCCAGCGCCACCCCCATCAAAGCAAAGATAAAGTATGGCCCGATGTAAGCCGGCAGGCTGAAAATACTCGACAAAATATAGCCATACAAACGCACACCGAAGAAGGCAATAAATGCCGAGGCGATGGAGCTGGCAACCGTGGCGGCGATAAACGCTTTCTTGTAGCGCGTCAGAACACCAAACAGTGCAGGTTCGGTAATCCCCAGCAATGCGGAAATAGCCGCAGGCAGAACCACCGCTCTTTCTTCGCGAGATTTACTTTGTTTCCAGATGGCAAACGTTGACCCGGCAATCGCCATATTAGCCATAAACATCATTGGCATCAGCATGTCATAGCCGCGGTCGGTAAAGTTTTGCAGCGCGATTGGTGTCATCGCGTGGTGCATTCCGGTCAAAATAGCTACCGGGCGAATGGCCCCTACTACCAATCCGGCAAAACTTGCGGATACACCAAACAGGCCTTCAATAAACCACGCCAACGCTTTACCCAGATAGATCCCCAACGGCCCGATCACCACCAGCGCAACTAACGCGGCGAGGAACAAAGTAAGCGTCGGAGTAAACACCGTTTTCAATACATCCGGCATAAACCGGTCCACCCATCGATGGATGTAACTCAGGGCGAGAACCGAGAAAATCACCGGGATCACGCTTGAGGCGTAGTTAAATACCGAAACCGGTACCACGTTCAGAAAATAGAACGTATCGACAGCATTCGGCGCATGGCTTGCCAGTAACTTTGCCGCTTCGATAAGCGATGGATACATCAGGCAGGCCGCCACCGCTGCGGCCAGGTATTCGTTAGTTTTAAAAATACGTGCCGCAGAGATAGCGAGGAAAAACGGTAAAAAATAGAACACGCCGCTGGCAATTAAATCGATGACAATTACCGTATCGCTTTTTGCCGAAACGAATTTAAGCGCAATCAAGCCTGCTAACAGACCTTTGATCATCCCGGCGCCAGCGATAGCGGGAACAATCGGCCCAAACACGCCCGATACGGTATCCATAAACATCGACACCAGGCTTTTACGGGCTTTCTTGTGAGTCGTGGGGGCAATTTGTTCACCAGATGTATCCAACGCGCTGTTCAGCTGTTCGTACCAACTGTTCACCTGCGGGCCAATAATAATCTGGAATTGGTCACTCTGAATCTGCGCCCCTAATACACCGGGGATTTTTTTAATTTCGGACTGATCAATTTTATTCTCATCAATCAGAGAGAAGCGCAAGCGCGTCATACAGTGCCAGGCTTTGTTAATATTATCCGCACCACCTACAAGGTGAATAATATTATTAATGGCATCACGAGTCCCCATCTGTCGCTCCCAAAGAATTACTAATTATTATGTGTTGAATGCCTGAGATGGTAGAGAATCGAAAGAACCAAAACAAACCAATAAACTTTGAGCAATATCACAATTACGCCTACCAAAGGGCATCAAATACATCAAACTGACAAATTGGTACGGTTTTTAGGTCGCACGCAACTATTTTACGGACCAATAAAAATAAGCAAAAATAATGGTTTACCCACATATAAAAATAAGGTGATAGTAAATAACAGAAGCCTTTAATTGATGAGTAAATGACCGCGATTGACAAGGTCTGTGGAGTAATCTCGTGCAACCAACCATTATTGAAAATATTGAATGTTTTATTACCCGCCCTGACCGTCACAACCTGATTACGGTGCGTGTCACCACCAATAAGGGTGTAATAGGTCATGGATGTGCGACCTTCCAGCAACGCCCACTGGCAGTAAAAGTGATGGTCGATGAATATCTCAAACCACTGCTAATAGGGCGCGATGCCAATAACATTGAAGATCTGTGGCAGATGATGACGGTCAACGCTTACTGGCGCAACGGACCGGTTATCAATAACGCTATCGCAGGTGTCGATATGGCGCTTTGGGATATTAAAGGCCAGCTGGCAGGAATGCCGCTATACCAACTTCTGGGCGGTAAATCGAAAGACGCTATCGCAGCATATAGCCACGCCGCCAGTGAAACGCTTGAAGGCTTGTATCTGGAAGTCGACAAACTTTTGGCACAAGGTTATCGCTACATTCGCTGTCAGTTAGGGTTTTATGGCGGAACACCTCAGGGGTTGCATGCCACAAAGACACCTACTCCGGGCGCCTACTACGATCAGGACGAATACATGGCCAATACTGTGGCAATGTTTAAGGCTCTGCGCGAAAAGTACGGCAACCAGTTCCATATACTTCACGATGTACATGAGCGTCTGTTCCCACAACAAGCGGTG
>Ga0105251_10002947_pt1 | contig 12757 bp, 11 predicted proteins | sample KBSS64metaG_FD_80424 | JGI IMG/M metagenome (GOLD analysis project Ga0105251, IMG submission 80424) | Switchgrass rhizosphere microbial communities from Kellogg Biological Station, Michigan, USA - KBS S6-4 metaG | ecosystem: Host-associated > Plants > Roots > Rhizosphere > Soil | place...
ACCTGCAGCGTACAGCGGGTTAAAGCCGAGGCCAACCAGTAATGCGGCGGTAATCGCCACTGGCGCACCGAAACCCGCAGCCCCTTCAAGAAATGCGCCGAAGGAAAAACCGACAATCAGCATTTGCAGGCGCTGGTCAGGCGTAATGGAAAGAATCGACGAACGGATAATGTCGAACTGCCCGGTTTTTACTGAGATTTTATAGACGAAAACGGCGGCGATAATAATCCAGGCAATCGGCCAGAGTCCGTAGAAGAAGCCGTACACAACTGAAGACAATGCGCGGTCAACCGGCATACGGTAGAAAAGTAACGCCACTAACAGCGCCAGGACCACGGTAATGGTGGCGGCGGTATAGCCCTTCATACGCAATTTAATCAGTGCGAAGAAGAAGAAAATAATCGGAATAGCGGCGATGAGGCTTGATAGCCATATGTTACCTGCGGGGTCATAGACTTGTTGCCAGGCTTGCATGCAGGACTCTCCAGAACGTGATGTGCTTATTATTTTTCGCTTAATTGGTAGGACCAATATTGCGATGTAGGGTAGATAATGCGTAAAGGTTAATCTTTTGTTAATTAATGGCAATATTGGTGTTGCGATTTTTTGCCGTTATGCACAAAGAGGTCACGTTTTTGGCGGGATTGGTAGGACCAATATTTGAAGGGGGGAGGTGCTGTAGAATACGATTTCCCCCTCGCCAGAAAGAGAGGGGGAAGGGAATTACGAAGTCTGCAATTTCAACGCGTTTTTGCGCCAGCGGCCAATATCAGCAACGATAAACAGCAACAGGCTGGCACCCATTACCGGCAGGCAGTAGCCAAAGAGCAGCGCGACAATCACCACACCCGCCCGCCACACACCTGGAAATGCAAGCCACGCTTCACTTAGCGTTTGTGCGGGGTTGCTCGCAGAAGTCGCCGGGCGTTTTAACCACCACATCCGGTAACCGAGAATCACCATCGCGCACAGACCAATGCCAAACGCTGCCAGCAATAGCTGGTTAGCCAGCCCGAAAAGCACACCCATATGAGCATCAATTCCCCAGCGCGTCAGTTTGGCAACCAGCGGGAAATCAGCAAACCAGGTGCGGTCAATCACCTTAAAACTGGTTGGGTCGACCGCTGCGGTATCGACATGCGTCGGCCAGGCGCGGTCAATTTCGGTCACGGTCCAGGCTTTATCTGCCGAACGGGCTGGGCGAATCTCGATTTTACTCGATTCGATTCCAGCGCCACGAGCGGCAGCAAGTACATGATCCCAGACGCTATCGTCTGTTTGCGGCATTACCATGCCTGGCATCATGGCGTGATGCTCCGCGTGGGGATCATGCTGCTGATGCCCGGTTTGCGGCACCAACTCAGTATTGACCTGTGGCGTCATCCAACCGAGTGCGCTGCGCATTTTGTCGATATTTCCGCCCGCCCACTGCGACCAGGTGAGCCCGGTCGCGGAGAAAAACAGCAGGCCGAGCAGCAACGCAGCACCCAGAGTAATGTGCCAGTGGCGTGCTTTTCTTTGCGGTGTCTGCCGTACTTTTAACTTTCTTTTTGGCCGTGAGGTCAGCCACAACACCACGCCGCCAAGTGCTGCAACCCATAGCCAGGATGCAGCAAGCTCACTGTAAATTCTGCCGGTATCACCTAGCAGTAATGCACGGTGAAATTGATCAATCCAGGTACGCAGTGGCAGCACACCGCTGGTGCCATACACCGTCATATCACCCTGAATGGCAAGTGTTGCAGGCGAGACAAAAATGGCACGAGATTCAGACTCACCAAGCGTCGGGTCAACAAACTGCACGCGGGTGGTGTCGCCGGGATAAGGGGCAGGCCGCACGGCTGAGATGCTAGCATCATCGCCAATATAATGGCGTGCAGCGCCTATTTGCTGTGAAAGCGATTGGTTTGGGCCGGTATCTGGCGTGCGCAAGGCTTGATGATAAAGCGCATTCTCAATTTGTGGCGTCAACACATATAGGGTGCCGGTAAGTGCTGCGATAAAAATAAACGGACCAACAAACAAGCCAATATAGAAATGCAGGCGACGCAAAAGCGTCAGCAGCGCGCCACGGCGGGCGAGCTGAGATTGATTCACAGACATGGTTATCTCCAGTAAAACTGTGACGTTAAATGATGTTTGTATTAACGAGACAGTTCGACAGGAGGTGCGCGTGGCAGCGCTTCGGCGTCATCGTGCTGGGGCAGAAGCGCTGCGATAACCGGAGGAGGCGGCGCACGCGAAATACGCCATGCCAGCCAGACAAAGGGAATAAATAGCCAGACGATAAGTGGGATATGCAGCAGAAGTTGGCAATACCCGCAGGCGATATCATCCATCAAAGAAGCGCCCGCGCCCGGCATCAAATGGGATGTGGTAGGCATTTCCATATTGCCCATCGACATCATCATGCCGCCTGAATGGCTCATCACATGATGCTCGCCATTCGTCGCCGCACGCCGCTGTTCCAGTGATTTTGAAATCACCGGGGCGATAAAAAGCATCGCCATCGCCAGTAAAGCGAGAGCAAAAGGCCATTTATGACGTGAAAGGGTGAAGAGTGATGGCAACCGGGCTATCTACCAAATACAGCGAGTGTTGCGCGATTGTATATGAAATGTGATGTTGGAAGGGAGGGGATAACCAGAAAAACCCTCCCTTTTTTACAGAGAGGGTTTGTGCAATCAGGCTTTAAGCGTCGCCATATCAATCACAAAACGGTACTTCACATCGCTTTTCAGCATCCGCTCATAGGCTGCGTTGATATCGGGCATATTGATCATTTCAATATCTGAAACAATCCCGTGTTCACCGCAGAAATCCAGCATTTCCTGGGTTTCTTTGATGCCGCCAATACATGAGCCGGCAACTGAACGGCGACCCAGAATCATCGGCAAGGTGCTGACCGGTGGTTCAATGTTACCCAGCAAACCGACATACACCAGCGTGCCATCCAGCGTCAGAGTTGGCATATACGGGTTGATATCATGGTCATAAGGTACGGTGTCGATAATCAGGTCGAACTGATTTCTAACCGATGCCATCTGCTCATCATCAGTGGAAAGAACAATGTGATGCGCCCCCAGACGGCGCGCGTCTTCCTCTTTGCTCGCTGAACGGGTGAACAGAGTGACTTCCGCACCCATCGCATTTGCCAGTTTCAGTGCCATATGGCCTAAGCCACCCAGCCCGATAACAGCCACATTGCTACCTTCGCCTACATTCCAGTGGCGCAGTGGCGACCACGTGGTAATACCCGCGCACAGCAATGGGGCCGCACCTTTGAGATCCATACCCTCAGGCATTTTCAGCACAAAATCTTCTGAGGCGACAATCGCCTGCGAGTAACCACCGTAGGTTGGCAGATGATCGTGGCGATCAACGCCGTTGTAGGTCTGCACGTTGCCCTCTTCACAGTACTGCTCAAGACCCTCTTTACACGGATGGCAGATACGACACGAGTCCACCATACAGCCGATACCCGCGTAATCGCCTGGCTTGAATTTTGTCACGTCACTGCCAACGGAGGCCACGCGCCCAACGACTTCATGGCCCGGCACCAGCGGATATTGACTGAAACCCCAGTCATTACGCGCCTGGTGTAGGTCTGAGTGGCAAACGCCGCAGTACATCACTTCGATCACCACGTCATCAGGACGCGGTGCGCGTCGCATAAATTCGAATGGAGCAAGTGGAACATCTGCGGACTGTGCCGCATAACCGAGCACTTTCATCGTCATGTTTGTTCTCCGGGTTGAGAGGCTATACCCAAAATAATTGAAGTTGCTTCAAGGCGGCAAACTAGAGAATCCCCGGGAGCTTACTCAAGTAAGTGACTGGGGTGAGTGAGTGCAGCCAACGCACAAGCAACATCAGGAATGATGGGTATCTTTTTTGTATTGATCGTCGCTGACGTGTTCCAGCCACTCGACAGGGGTGCCATTGAGTGACTCAGCAATGGCGATATGCGTCATAGCGTTGTCTGGCGTCGCGCCATGCCAATGCTTTACACCTTCAGGGATCCAGACGATATCACCTTGATTCATTTGGCGGATTTCACCACCCCATTCCTGCAACCATCCGTGCCCATGGGTGACAATCAGAGTTTGTCCGAGTGGATGCGTATGCCAGGCGGTACGTGCACCAGGTTCAAAGGTGACGGTAGCGCCACCGGTACGAGCAGGGGGCGTGGTCTGGAAAGGTGCATCAATACGGACTCTTCCTGTGAAGTAACTTTCCGGACCCGTTTGAGAAGGCTGTGATCCAGCCTGGATGATTTTCAGCTTTTCTTCCATTTTTTCCTCTACTTCGGCATTCAATGCCGGGGTTAACAGAGATAACACCAGTCAGAAGTATAGGTAACTGAGCGCGACTGGCAGATATGTTGGTCGTGGTTTGAGTGCCCACGCTTCGTTGCGAGGGCCGAGAAAGCTATGTTAGCGCCTGTTATTACTGCTGATTAGCCCGGTAAATACGCAAGGAGCTATGAGTTGAATTCATGAATCCGCGTATACTGATAACCAGTTAATGCAGCGATGGCAGATTTGCATATGTTAAAAGAGAACTTTAACGACCTGATTTCATTCCTGGTGGTTGCCCGCGAACGCAGCTTCACCAAAGCTGCCGCCAAATTAGGCGTGTCGCAGTCAGCCTTAAGCCACGCTATTCGTGGCCTGGAAGAGCGCCTCGAATTACGCTTATTGACGCGTACAACACGCAGCGTTGCCCCAACTGAAGCCGGTGAAAAGCTGGTGGAGAGCCTTGGGCCTCGTTTCGCAGAAATTGAAGGCGAGCTGGAAGCGCTGATTGAAATGCGTGAGAACCCAGCGGGCAATATCCGCATAACGGCGGGGGAACACGCGGTAGATTCGGTGCTGTGGCCTGTACTGAAATCTTTTCTCGGGGATTACCCGGATATAAAAGTGGAAATTACCGTCGATAACACCCTGACGGATATTGTTACCGGGCGATTTGATGCCGGAATTCGTCTCGGCGAGCAAGTTGCCAAAGATATGATTGCGGTACGCATTGGCCCTGACATGCGTATGGCGGTAGTTGGTTCCCCTGATTACCTCGCAAAGCAAGGCACACCGCAATCCCCGCAAGAATTACAAAATCATAATTGCATCAATATGCGCCTGCCAACTATGGGTGGGCTGTATGCCTGGGAATTTGAAAAAGAGGGGCGGGAATTACGCGTGCGCGTTGACGGGCAATTAACGTTTAACAGCCTGCGTCAGCGCATTGATGCCGCAACAGTCGGGCTTGGCCTGGCCTATGTCCCGGAAGATTCGGTAGCAACAGCCATTGAGCGCGGTGAGTTGGTCACTGTACTCAAAGAGTGGTGCGCCCCATTCCCCGGTTATTACCTTTATTACCCAAGTCGTAAACAACACACCACCGCATTTTCTTTATTTGTTGAGGCGCTAAGGTTTAAGCGTTAATCGATATTTATCAGAAGTCGTATTGGCCTATTTCTAATAGGCCATCAGGCAGAAAATAAATTCACTCAGTTGCCCAAATTTCACAATGTTCTCGCATTAACTCGGTCAGAAGTCCTCCCTCAGTAATAAACTGCCGAATGCGGCGCGAATCACTGTCGTTATTACGCACATAACCTTCAATGGCTTCTAAAGCTGATGATGCCCGGAGTTGTGCCGCATAAGGCGCAAGAGTATCGAGCAATGGCAAAATATCTTCTGCCATTGTGCGTTGCTCGCCGGTGCGCACGTCGGTCAGCATCCCTTCAAGCCCAAAGCGGCAGGCCTGAAAGCGATTGAAACGGTAAAGTAAGTAGTCTTCAGAACGCGGCACAAAGGGCCGTTCGCTCAATAACCAATGGGTCAAAGCCTGAATAAATCCGGCGATATGGACCGCACGTGTGATAGTCAGCGGCGTGTCCATTACGCGCACTTCAATGGTGCCAAATTTTGGACTTGGGCGAATATCCCAGTGCAGGTCTTTCATCGATTGAACGATGCTGCTGGACTCAAGGCGTTGGTACATCCACTTAAACTCGTTCCAGTCGCCGACGAAAGGCGCAGGCCCGTTATCCGGGAATGCCGAAAAGATATTCAAACGTGACGAGGCATAGGTTGTATCTGCCCCCTGAATATACGGCGATGAAGCCGAGAGCGCGATGACGTGTGGAACAAAGCGCGACAGGCCATGCAGCAAATAAATAGCGTCCTCCTCGTTCTCACAACCGACATGCACATGCTGGCCAAATACCGTCGCCTGCTTCATTAAATAGCCATATAGCTCGAGCGTTTTGTTATAGCGTTCGCTCTGGCATACCTCCTGGCGCTGCCATTTTTGAAACGGATGCGTACCGCCACCGCAAATTGCCAGATGATGTTTACTTGCTGATTGCAGCACATGCTGGCGCAAACTTGAAAGCTGCGCCTGAGCCTGCGCGATATCGCCACACACCCCGGTGGCGATTTCCAGCATGCTTTCGGTGATGTCATGTTTGACTTCGCCCTCTGTCACCAGGCCTTTCAGAGAGTCAATCAGCAGCGATGAGTCCTGGCTGAGATCGTTGGCTGGCGGATTGATGATCTGCAATTCCAGCTCGATGCCGAGGGTGTATGGGTCAGAATGATTAAAATCACTTAGTGGCATGCTGGGCTCTCATTGTTCTGACAATTATTGAATTGAGTATAGCCAGCCGTCTGGAAATGATAGGGCGTAGAAACTGTTTTTATCTCATTATTCTCACTGGGAATTATCTGCGAGTCATAAATGCAATGATAATATTGTAAAGAATGTTCAGTGAATTAAAATGCCTTGAAAGTTGCACTAAGAATCATCTCCCTCCATTATATGCGTTGTTCAGGAAGGAGTTATTATGAAAGATTTGGTTTCATTTTTAAGTACTTTTGGCGTTGTGCTTGACCCAACAACTTCGATATTAGTCGTTCTGGGTATTATTTTTGTATTTGCATTAATTGTACATTTTATTCTACACCGCGTTGTACTGCGCACTTTTGAGAAACGTGCGCAATCCAGTCACCATTTGTGGCTGCAAATCATCACAGAAAATAAGCTATTTCATCGGCTTGCTTCAACCCTGCAAGGGATTATCGTTAATATCCAGGCTGTTTTGTGGCTGCAGAAAGGCAGTGACGCCAGCGAGATATTAATTATCGGTGCACAGCTTTGGATTATGCTCTATTCCTTACTGTCGTTATTCTCCTTGCTGGATGTTATTTATAATTTCTCACAGAAATTTACTATTACGTCGGATATTCCGCTAAAAGGAATATTCCAGGGTGTGAAGCTCATTAGCTCCCTGGTGATTGGCATTATGATGATTTCCAGAGTTATCGGCCAATCTCCTGCGATTCTTATCAGCGGCCTGGGTGCAATGGCTGCGGTGTTAATGTTGGTATTTAAAGATCCGATTCTAGGACTGGTGGCCGGTATACAGCTCTCGGCAAACCGTATGTTAAAGCTGGGTGACTGGCTGGAAATGCCGAAGTTTGGTGCTGATGGTGCGGTGACTGATATTGGCCTGACTACCGTGAAAGTGCGTAACTGGGATAATACCATTACCACCATTCCAACTTATGCTCTGGTTTCTGATGCCTTTAAAAACTGGAGTGGCATGTCGCAGTCCGGTGGTCGCCGTATTAAGCGCAGTATTAATATTGATACCACCAGTATTCATTTTCTTTCCGCCGATGAAATACAGCGCTTGATGAATGCGAGATTATTGAAGCCCTATATCGACTCGCGCAGCAAAGAAATTGAAGAATATAATCGAACCCATAATAGCGACGGAGTTTCAGTGCTCAATGCCCGTAGCATGACCAACGTCGGGACATTCCGGGTTTATCTCACCGAATATCTGCAAAACCATCCGCGTATTCGCAAAGACATGACCTTAATGGTTCGCCAGCTTGCACCTGGCGCTGAAGGTTTACCGATAGAAATTTATGCCTTTACCAATACCGTGGCATGGCTGGAATATGAAGCCATTCAGGCTGATATTTTCGAGCATATATTTGCCGTGGTTGACGAGTTTGGGCTGCGTATTCATCAGGCGCCGACGGGCAATGATATTCGTTCGATTGTGTTACCGACCTCGTTGTAGGTCGGATTAGCGTAGCGACATCCGAAAATTCTTGTGTAAATGGTGGATGTCGCTTGCGCTAATCCACCCTACAACAGCGGCTCTACGCATCACGGTCAATCGAAAACCAGCGCTTCCAGATAAAGCGAATCACGAAGTATTCAATGGCACCCAAAGCCAGGAACCAAATGCAGAAAATAATGGTGTAGAGCTGGTTCAAATCCAGCAGATGGAACATCGTGATGAGCTTTTGCGCAAGCTCAATGGTCAGCGCGGGTGCCGGAAGCAGTAGGCATGAGAAAAAGGCCAGTAGCAAAATACTGCCAGCGCTTATCAAGGTTTCAAGGGGGTGTTTCATCATTATTGTTACGCCGAAGTAATACCCTTCATACTTCAAGTTGCAGGTGCGTTGGCGGCTCTCAGTCACCCGAATCACTTACTCGAGTAAGCTCATCGGGATTCCTTCTTTTGCCGCGTTACTCGGCGAAGCCTCGCCCCTAAGGGGCCAGCGCAAGCGCTGTTCAAAAGGCTGAAGCCTTTTGTCCTGCAACTCGAATTATTTTGGGTATAAAACATTTCCAAAAGCGCATTGTCCGGGAAAATTCCTGTCGATACAAATCCCCGGCGCAAACGCCGGGGACAGCAGGGCGCATTCACTACAACCCTTCAGTACTCTCTTTCTTCGCTTCTTTCGCCAGAACCGCACGATACCAGCGCGGATGGTGTTTCTGCGCCCAGCGGCGGCTGACTTTGCCGACGACCATACCTTTGATCGAACCTTTCACCCAGAACGCCATATACATATGAATCAGGATGGCGTGGATCAAAATAATGGCGACGGTTGCGTGAATCAGCAGGCTGTAGCGCACCAGTTTGATGGGAAAGTACGAAGCAAAATAAGGCCGCCAGATAATTACGCCGGTCACCAGCAGCACGAAAATCATGCTCATAATGGTCCAGAACATCATCTTCTGCCCGGCGTTATATTTGCCGACATCCGCCACTTTATGCTCGTTGCCTTTCAGCACTTCGACAATATTTTTCACCCACGGCCAGTCCTGCTTTTCCGGGATATTGTGATGCACGAAACGCACAAACATAAACATCAGCGCCACGAAAATCAGCACCCCAAAGAATGGGTGCAAAATGCGCCCCATCTGCGGCGTACCGAAAGTTTCCGTGAGCCATTGCAGCGTCGGGAAGAACAGCGCAATACCGGAAAGCGACACCAGGAAGAAGCAAATCACTACCGTCCAGTGGCAGGCACGGTCGATAAATTTCGTCCTGATAATCGATTTGCTCTGCTTAATCATGATGTTCCTCCTCGTCTTCATCCACCTCTTCGTTTGGCCCGACGCCGATGTAATGGAAAATCAGCCCGGCGAAGGTGGCGATAAAACCTGCTGCCGACAGCGGTTTGAGTATTCCTTTCCACAGGTTGATTGGCGTGTCGATTTGCGGATCTTTTGGCAGATTGTGATACAGCTCCGGCTGGTCAGCGTGATGCAACACGTACATCACGTGCGTGCCGCCAACAGCCTGCGGGTTGTACAGCCCTGCATTCGGATAGCCGCGTTTTTGCAGTTTTGAAACCCGCTCGTCGGCCACGTCTAACATCTCCTTTTTGGTGCCAAAATGAATGGCACCCGTCGGACAGGTTTTCACGCAGGCTGGCTCCTGGCCGACGCTGACGCGATCGACACACAGCGTGCATTTATAGACGCGGTTATCGTCTTTATTCAGGCGCGGAATATTGAACGGACATCCGGCGATGCAATACCCGCAACCAATACAGTGTTCCGACTGAAAATCGACGATGCCGTTAGCGTACTGAATGATGGCACCCGCAGACGGGCAGGCCTTCAGGCAGCCCGGATCTTCGCAGTGCATGCAGCCATCCTTGCGGATAAGCCACTCCAGCTTGCCGTTTTGCGTGGTTTCGCTAAAGCGCATTAACGTCCATGATTTGGCGCTCAAATCGGCGGGGTTATCGTAAACCCCGACGCAATGACCGACTTCATCGCGGATGTCGTTCCACTCCGAACAGGCGACCTGGCAGGCTTTGCAGCCAATACAGCTTGAGACGTCAATCAGCTTGGCGACTTCTTCTTTGAAGTCACGAGCCTGCGGCGGCGGCGTAAAGCCGTTGGTAGCCGAACGCTTGATAATATCCTGAGATTGCATGGACATGAGTTCGCTCCTTACGCCTTCTCAATGTTGACCAGAAACGCCTTGTACTCTGGCGTTTGCGAGTTAGCGTCACCGACTGAAGGCGTCAGCGTATTGGCGAGATAGCCTTTACGTGCCGTGCCCTCAAAGCCCCAGTGCAGCGGAATACCGACGGTTTCCACTTCCTGCCCGCCCGCGTTCAGCGTTTGCAGGCGCTGGGTGACTACAGCAACGGCGCGAATAAACCCGCGCTTGCTGCTGACTTTCACGTGGTCGCCGTTGGCAATACCTTTGCTTTTCGCCAGTTTCTCGCTGATTTCCACAAACTGCTCGGGCTGCGCAATCGCGTTAAGCCGCGAGTGCTTGGTCCAGGTGTGGAAGTGCTCGGTCAGGCGATACGTGGTGCCGACATACGGGAACTCGTGACGTTTGCCCATGCGTTTAGCGTCAGCTTCATACAGGCGAGCCGCCGGGTTCGAGACAACATTTGGGTGCAGCGGGTTGGTGCCCAGCGGCGTTTCAAACGGCTCGTAATGTTCAGGGAATGGGCCTTCCGCCATTTTGTCGATGGCAAACAGGCGGCCTAAACCTTCCGGCTGCATGATAAACGGCCCCACGCCGCTGCCTGGTGCGGCAGTGTTGTAGTCCGGGATATCGTTGCCGACCCACTTCGCTCCATTCCACTGAATCAACATGCGTTTCGGGTCCCACGGTTTGCCCTGCGGATCGGCAGACGCGCGGTTGTAGATAATGCGGCGGTTGAGCGGCCACGCCCAGGCCCAGCCTAGCGTATTGCCCAGCCCGGACGGATCGGCGTTATCGCGGTTCGCCATCTGGTTGCCTTTCGCCGTCCAGCTCCCGGCGTAAATCCAGCAGGCAGACGCGGTGGTGCCGTCGTCACGCAGCAGCGCAAACGAGTCCAGAAGCTGACCTTTCTTCGCCAGCAAATTCCCAGTTGGATCATAGAGATCTTCCAGCGCGTAGCCGTTGTTCTCTTTGGCGACCTCTTCGGACTCAGGGCTGTCTGGCAGCTCATAATGCCAGCCCATTTTCAGCAATGGCTCGGCACCTTTACCGCCTTCGCTGCGATAAAGCTCGCGGACCTGGTGGTAAATCCCAGCCAGAATTTCGCCGTCGTTACGGGCTTCTCCCGGTGCATCAGCGCCTTTCCAGTGCCACTGTAACCAGCGCCCGGAGTTGGCAATTGAACCGTCTTCCTCGGCAAAGCAGGTGGACGGCAGGCGGAACACTTCGGTCTGAATCGCCGCCGGGTTCACGTCGTTCATTTCGCCGTGGTTTTGCCAGAAGTTGGACGTTTCGGTGACAAGCGGGTCGATGATCACCAGATATTTCAGCTTGCTAAGGCTGGCGACAATTTTGTTTTTGTCCGGGAACGAGGCCACCGGGTTAAAGCCCTGGCAGATGTAGCCCGTGACTTTGTTGCGGTCCATCATGTCGAAGTACTTCAGCACGTCGTATGCCTGGTCCCACTTCGGCAGCCAGTCAAAGCCCCAGTTGTTATCTTTGCACGCATCGTCGCCATAGAACGCTTTCATCAGGCTGACGAAGAACTTCGGATAGTTGCCCCAATAGTTCACCTGGCCCGGCAGCGTGGCTTTCGGCGTGTTTGCCGTCAGATAAGTTTGCAGGTCAGTTTGCTTCTCAGAAGGCAGCGTCAGATAACCCGGCAGGCTGGTGGACAGCAGGCCGAGGTCAGTCAGACCCTGAATATTGGAATGCCCGCGCAAGGCATTTACGCCGCCACCCGCCATGCCCATATTGCCGAGCAGTAATTGGATCATTGCCATGGTGCGGATGTTTTGTGCGCCCACGGTGTGTTGCGTCCAGCCCAGAGCGTACAAGAAAGTGGTGGTGCGATCGGCAGCGCTGGTGGAAGCCAGCACTTCACACACTTTCAGGAAATCGGCCTGCGGCGTGCCGCAAATATGCTCGACCATTTCCGGTGTATAGCGGGAAACGTGCTCTTTGAGCAGGTTCCACACGCAGCGCGGGTCGCTAAGCGTATCGTCGCGTTTCGCATAACCGTTTTCGTCGAACTGATAGTTCCAGCTGGTTTTGTCGTACTGACGTTTGGTTTCGTCATAGCCGCTAAACAGACCATCATCGAAGCTAAAATCGTCACGCACCAAAAGGCTGGCATTGGTGTAATGCTTAACGTATTCGGCGTTGATTTTGTTATTGGAAATCAGGTACAGCAGCACGCCCGACAGGAAAGTAATGTCGGTGCCGGAGCGGATTGGCGCATAAATATCCGCCACCGAAGCGGTGCGGGTAAAGCGCGGATCGACCACAATCAGCGTGGCGTCGTTGTTGTTTTTGGCTTCCATCGCCCAGCGGAAACCCACCGGATGCGCTTCTGCGGCATTGCCGCCCATCACCATCACAACGTTGGCGTTTTTGATATCAACCCAGTGGTTGGTCATCGCACCGCGACCAAATGTTGGAGCAAGACTTGCTACCGTTGGTCCGTGTCAGACGCGCGCCTGGTTA
>Ga0105251_10002950_pt1 | contig 12750 bp, 11 predicted proteins | sample KBSS64metaG_FD_80424 | JGI IMG/M metagenome (GOLD analysis project Ga0105251, IMG submission 80424) | Switchgrass rhizosphere microbial communities from Kellogg Biological Station, Michigan, USA - KBS S6-4 metaG | ecosystem: Host-associated > Plants > Roots > Rhizosphere > Soil | place...
AGCACCAGCGGCAGCACGATGCACAGGGTCGCCGCCCAGGAGCGGAAGGTGATCATGCACATGGTGGCCACGCACAGGTACACCAGGATCAGGATGGTCAGCTCGGACTCCTTGATCACCTCGTTGGTGGCCGCCTCGATCCCGGCGTTACCGGCGGCGAGGATGAATTCCAGGCCCTCCTTGTTGTTCTCCTTGGCGAAGTCCTGCACCGCATGCACTGCGCGGTCGAGGGTTTCGGCCTTGTGGTCGTTGAGGAACACCAGCACCGGCGCCAGGGAACAATTGTTGTTGTACAGGCCATCGGCACGGGCGATGGAGTTGTTCAGCACATCCGGGTTACGGGACAGGGTTTCCCATTTCAGGTTGCCCTCGTTCATGCCCTTGATCATCTGCTTGGACACGGTCACCAACGAGATGGCCGACTGCACGCCTTCGGTGTTCTGCATCTTCCACATCAACTGGTCGATGGGCGCCATGGCTTCATAACGCGAGCAGCCTTCCGGCGGCGTCTTGACCATCACCACCAGCACGTCGGAGCTGGTGGAGTAGTTGTTGATGATGAAGTTGTTGTCCTTGTTGTAGCGCGAGTCCGGGCGCAGTTCCGGCGCGCCCTGGTCGAGGTCGCCGATCTTCAGGTTCTGGCTGTACCAGAGGCCGCCACCGAAGGCGACCAATGCCAACGCAATCGATACCGGCGCGACTTTGGGGCTGGCGAATTTCGACAGCAGGCGCCAGAACGGGTGTTCGCGGTGTGCATCTTTCTTGCTGCGCTCGATGGCGCGTTTGCTGATGCCCACGTAGGAGATCGCCACCGGCAGCAGGATCAGGTTGGTGAACACGATCACCGCTACACCCACCGAGGCGCCGATGGCCAGTTCGCGGATCACGCCGATGTCGATGATCAGCAGGGTGATAAAGCCGACCGCATCGGCGAGGATTGCGATCATTCCCGGCAGGAACAACTGGCGGAACGTCCGCCGGGCGGCGGTCAGGGCGTTGTCGGCATCACTGGATTGCAGGGCGATGCCGTTGATCTTCTGCACGCCGTGGGAAATACCGATGGCGAAGATCAGGAACGGCACCAGCATCGAGTAGGGATCCAGCCCGAAACCCAGGGCATGCATCAACCCAAGCTGCCAGATAACCGCCACCAGCGTGGTGCTCAACACCGCGACGGTACTGCGCAGGCAGTTGGTAAACCACAGCAGCAGCACCAGGGTGATGACGAAGGCAATACCGAAGAACATCACCACCATCACCAGGCCGTCGATCAGGTCGCCGACCTTCTTGGCAAACCCGACGATGTGGATCTTGACGTTGGGGTTCTGGGCTTCGAACTTGTCGCGGATCTTGTCTTCGAGTTCATGGGAGAACTTGCGATAGTCCAGGGCCAGCAGCTTGCCCTGGTCTTGCGGGTCCGGGTAGGACTCCAGCAACGGAATGTCGACGATGCTCGATTTGAAATCGTTGGCCACCAGCCGCCCGACCTGCCCGGACTTGAGCACGTTGTTGCGCAACTGATCGAGGCTTTCCGGTGAGCCGTTGTAGCTCTGGGGGATCACCTCACCGCCGGCAAAACCTTCCTCAGTGACTTCGGTCCAGCGCACGCTGGGGCTCCACAGGGACTTGAGCCCGGAGCGGTCGACGCCGGAGATGTAGAACACCTCGTCGTTGATCTGGCGCAGGGTCTCCATGTACTCCTTCGTGAAGATGTCGCCGTCCTTGGCTTCCACCGAGATGCGCACCGTGTTGCCCAGGTTCGCCAGGTCGTTGCGGTGCTCCATCATCTTCTCGATGAAGGGGTGCTTGAGGGGGATCATTTTTTCGAAGCTGGTGGACGGGCGAATCAACGTCGCCTGCCAGAACAGGAAAATACTCACCAGCAGGCAGATCGTGATCACTGCCGGGCGGTTATTGAAAATCAGGCGCTCGAGAAACGTGGCCTTGTCGTTGTGATGACTGCTCATGGTGTCCCCGCCTTCTTATTGTTTTGTCGGCTCGGCGCCGGTTGGACTGGCCACGCGAACGCCGCCCTGCCCCGCCAGAATCAAGTTGCCGTTGCCCGCCGCCGTGACCGCCGACAGCGAAATGCGGTCCGGGCGATTGAATACGCTGAAGGTCAGGCCGTCATCGTGGCTGACCACCACGCTGCCGCCATTGCCCACCACCACGATGGAACCGTCGTCCAGCAGGGTCGCGCCCGATAAACCGAACTCCAGCGCGCCACGGGTAGCGTTCAGCTCCACCGGTTCCCAGGTGCTGCCAAAATCCGTGGAGCGAAACAGGTTGCCGCGCAGGCCGTAGGCCAACAGGGTTTGCGCCTGGGCGGTGCCGATCACGCCGAACAGCGAGCCCTCGTAGGGGCCTTCGAGTTTTTCCCAGGTTTGCCCCTCGTCATGGGAGCGGAACATGCTGCCCTGCTCACCGACGATAAACAGCCCGGCGTCTTTCACCTGAGCGATGGCGTTGAGGTGGAACTGGTCTTCGTTGTCGAGACGGTCGCTGACGTCGTCCCAGGTCTTGCCGCCGTCGGTGGTTTCGATCAGCGCACCGTAGGCGCCCACGGCGAAGCCATTGCTGGCGTCCTTGAACCACACGTCAAGCAGCGGCGCTTCGCGCTTCAAGTCCTGGAATTGTTGAGTCCAGGTCAGGCCGCCGTCGGTGGTGGCGAGGATCTGTGCGTCATGGCCCACCGCCCAACCGTGTTGGTCGTCGGCGAAAAATACGGCGGTCAGCAGTTGCCGGGTGGGGACTTTGGCTTGGGCCCAGGTGGCGCCCTGGTCGTCGGAATAGAGGATGTGCCCGCGATCACCGACCGCGACCAGGCGTTTGCCTGCGTGCACCACGTCGATCATCAGGCTTTTGGCAGCCTTGGGGGAATCAATGGCAAACACCGCTGCGGCGGTGGTTTCAGTGGCGGCGTGGGCCGGTGTCGACAACGCGACAACCCCCAGCAACGAGAGCGCTGTGGCCAGCAATGCGACCCTGCGCGTGGCCTTCGGGCGGAAAAACACCACACCCATGACAGGCTCACTCATAGACCTTTCTCCCATTTATTATTGTTAGGTCGTCTTGCCGTGGGGAGCCCTGAAACCTGCAATCTAGAGCGCCTTGGGCAAGCTGGGCCATCCTAGCGGGCTTTGGAATCGTCTGACAATCGGCGCTACGTTATGTTTTGTTAACTGGAGGGGGTTTGAGCCAGTGCTGAATGTAGCGCTATCAGCAGCGGTGATCGTGGAGGGAGGCTGTTGTGGCGAGGGAGCTTGCTCCCTCGCCACGGGGTGAAGTGTGATCTTCGAGAATGAATTTTTATTCTATGTATTGAGTTTTGGGAATATTTATTCCATAAATAGTCTTCTCAAAAACAATAATTCGAAGGAACCCGGCTATGCGCGAACTCGGAATCGGCCTGATTGGCACAGGCTTTATGGGGCGTGCCCACGCTCTGGCATTCAATAACGCACGGGCGGTGTTTGAACTGCCGGTGAAGCTCAGACTGGCCGCCCTCGCCGATGCCGATACCGAACGCGCGACACGCTGCGCCGCGGACTGGGGGTTTGCCCAGGCCCATGGCGACTGGCGGCAGTTGATCGACGATCCCAAGGTCGATGTCGTCGCCATCACTACCCCTAACCATCTGCACTTCCCGATGGCCATGGCTGCGCTGGCGGCGGGCAAGGCGGTGTATTGCGAGAAGCCGCTGGCGGTGAGCCTGGAGCAGGCGACCGCGATGCGTGATGCGGCGAGCAAGGCCGGGGTGGTGACGCGGGTGGGTTACAACTATCAGCATAACCCGATGATTGGCCTGGCTCGGCAGTTGATCGCCAGTGGTGAGTTGGGAGAGATCATCAGTTTTCAGGGGGAATTCAGCGAGGATTTCATGGCGGATGCATCGTCACCGTGGTCGTGGCGCTGTGAGGTTGGGCATGCCGGCGGCGCGTTGGCGGATCTGGGCAGTCATTTACTATCCATGGCGCGCTATTTGGTGGGGGATGTGCTGAGTGTGTGTGCCGATACGCAAACGGTGCATGGGAAACGGCCCGCTACGGCGGGGAGTGAAGCACTGCGGGAGATTGCGGTGGATGATCAGGTGCATGCGTTATTACGGTTCGCCAATGGTGCGCGGGGGACGGTGAGCAGCAGTTGGCTGAAGCATGGGTATAAGAATCACCTGAGCTTTGAGATCAGTGGCACCCGAGGCACGTTGTTGTTTGATCAGGAGCGGTTGAATGAGTTGCAGCTGTTTCGGGTCGGGCAGCAGGGGTTTCAGCGGGTGTTGGCGGGGCCTTCGCTGCCGGGGTATGCGGCGTTCAGCCCGGCGCCGGGGCATCAGTTGGGGTACAACGAGTTGAAGACGCTGGAGGTGCATGAGTTGGTGATGGCGTTGGCTGGCAAGGGCAGCGACGGGACGGATTTTGCAGCCGCTTGGGAGGTTGAGCGGTTGGCCACGGCGATTCGGGTGGCGGCTCGGGAAGAGCGGTGGGTCAGGCTGAATGAGGTCTAAATGTGGGAGCGGGCTTGCTCGCGAAGGCAGTGTGTCAGCCAGTATATCTGGCGACTGACACACCGCTTTCGCGAGCAAGCCCGCTCCCACATTAGATTTTTGTCAGCTTTGAGTTTTGCGCATGAGGCGGTAGGCCGCCGGCGATGATCACTGACGCTATCGCCCTCAACCTGGACGACCGCAACCTGCTGGCTCGATTTAAATAGTGAATACCGCACTTCTGCGCGGGTCATTGCCTGATTTATCAAATATAAACTCCACCTCCACTTTAAGAGAGCCGGAATACGGCATCTCTGTCCAATTTATCCACTCATGCCATTGACCATCTTGCCGCGCTTTGTCTATTTCCCAATACTTTGTTCCATTGAAATAGACAATAACGTTCGCATTATTACCACCTCCTACATTTTTTCTTGTAATTCCGTACCATACTGTTTGAATTCTGATTTTCCCGCCTGCAATAGTCCATTGCAAACGTGCGCCGCCATAAAACTCCGGATTGGTAGTTTCTTCCCCGCGGTAATGGACGACGACGTCTTTCAAGCCCTCCGAATCCGTCGAAAAGCTATTATCTTCCGCACCAAGCATCGTGTCTTTCGTCATGACATTAATCCTCAATCTACGCAGCGGCAAGGCGATACAACTATTGTAAAGCCCGAACTTACATAGCTGATAGAACCATTCTCTGCACCAACCTGTAACTGTCATAAATACCAGTAACTTAGTTAATTTAGAAATAAAAAAACGACTCATAAAACAAAACGACGTACCGGCCAAACTCTTCCTGTAGTAGACAGCCCGCCAAGCGTGCAGGTGACTTTCACCTCCAATTCGCTAGCGTGGCTACCTCACTGAAGGCAACAAAAAGCCGCGCCTGCTGGAGCAGGCGCGGCTTGGATCAAACAGGCAACAGGATCAGTGCATGAAGATCGCGATCAGGATGATGACCGGGATAGGCACACCGAGGAAAAACAGCAGTAATGAGCGCATGAGGTTCTCCTTGAATTAACGAACGGAAGTGGTGTGGGGAGTGGTTTCCAGGTACACCACGGCATCCCGGCGACGACCGCCGAAGGTTGCAGCGAGGCTGGCAAAAAACGCACCGATCAACAGCGCCACGAAGGTCCACAGCGAGGTGTAGGCCGCCACTTTCGCGGCCGTGTCCGCAGCCTGCTTGGCTTTCAACTTGGCGTCATCCAGGGCTTTTTGAGCCTGGCCGTAGACTTGGTCAACACGCGCCTCGGCGTCGGCCTGGCTGAGGTTGGTACGCTGGCTGATCAACTGTGCAAGGTACGCACGGTCTTCAGGTGCCAGCTGACCATTGTTGCTCACGGTGCGAGCGAAGATGCGGGCGACCACACCGTGCACCGCATCATCACTGACGGCTGCCGGGCGATCATCGCGGAACAGGCTGTCGACGTAGTAGCCGAAGTCTTCACCCTTGGAGGCAGCGCCAGCCACCTGGCTCATGCCACTGACGGCACCCGATGCCACACTGGCACCGGCCTTCACACCACCACTGACCACACTGCTGACCGAACCAACGATCAGCACCGCCGTCACCAGTGTCGCCACGGCCCAGGCCAGGAAGCCATGGGCGGTGTCGCGAAAGTACACCTCATCGCCGTGCATATTGGCCCATTTCACCCGCAGGCGACCGGCGATGTAACCGCCCATCCCCGACGCGATGATTTGCGTAACCGCCAGCCAGACAATGGTGGAAATGCCAAGCCCTTTGGCGCTGATGCCACTGTCGGCCCACGGCGAAACCGCCGAAAAGCCCAGGCCGAAGCCCAGCAGTACCAGGATCAAGGACAGTGCAGCCGCAGCAGCGGCCCCGGCAAAGATCGCGCCCCAGGAAACCCCGGAGAGCGTGCTCGACTCTTGCAGCGTGGATGAGGATGTAATCATTGTTGTTTTGCTCCAGGCATGAAAAATAGTGTTACAAGTCTCAAAAGGGACAGTGCAGGCAACGTGCCAGATGCATTGAAATTAAAATCCCATATATTTCAATGAGTTAAGTAATTTGAACTAATTTGAACCATGCAACTTGCAAGAAATACCCCGGAGCGGCGGGCGTTATGCATTCCTCGTAGGAAATAACCCATGCACGCGCCATGGACCGCAAAAATTCCTACACACACAGCATTCGTTCAGATTCAGCGGGGTAAGGTGAATTGTGTCGTTTGTGCCTACATAAATTTTTATTTAGGAAGCGGGCTATCATTTCTTGGCAAAATGCCCGCACTTCAGTGTGAATCGCTCACCAGGTAATCCTTATGACCCGCATTTTGACCATCGAGGACGACGCCGTAACGGCCCGGGAGATCGTTGCCGAGCTGAGTAGCCATGGACTGGACGTAGATTGGGTAGACAATGGCCGCGAAGGCCTGGTCCGTGCCGTCAGCGGTGATTACGACTTGATCACCCTCGACCGCATGCTCCCGGAACTGGATGGCCTGGCCATCGTCACCACCCTGCGCACCATCGGCGTATCCACACCGATCCTTATGATCAGCGCCCTTTCCGACGTGGATGAACGGGTACGCGGCCTGCGTGCCGGTGGTGATGACTACCTGACCAAGCCGTTCGCCTCCGACGAAATGGCCGCCCGCGTCGAAGTGCTGCTGCGGCGCAAAAGCACGGTCAAGGAGTTCGAAACTGCCTTGCGCGTAGCGGATCTGGAACTGAACCTGATCAGCCGCGAGGCCAGCCGCGCCGACCAGCCCCTGAGCCTGTTGCCGACGGAATACAAACTGCTGGAATTCCTGATGCGCAACACCGGGCAAATCCTCTCGCGGATGATGATCTTCGAGGAAGTCTGGGGTTATCACTTCGACCCGGGCACCAACCTGATCGATGTGCACATCGGTCGCCTGCGCAAAAAAATCGACCCGCCGGGCCTCACGCCGCTGATCCGCACGGTACGAGGTTCCGGGTATGTCATTGCTGAACCCCTCTAAAGGCTGGCGCTCTTCCAGCAGCCGACTGCTGGCGCTCTACAGTTCGTTGTTCGTGGCCTGGAGCTGCATCCTCATGGGTGTGCTCTACTACGAGGTCTCCGGTTACCTGGGTGACCTCTCGCGCCACTCCCTGATGCAGCGCCAGCATTTGTTCCAGCGGTTTGACGGCGAAGAACTGGTGGAAGCCCTGACCACCAGCATGACCTTCGACATGAAAGGCGTTGATGCATACGGGCTGTTCGACAACCAGTTCAACCCCATCAGCGGCCCGATCCGTGTGATACCGCCGGACCTGCCGATGGACGGGCACATCCATGCCCTGGCCAACTGCATCAATTCCGATGACCCGAAACTGCCCCGCGACAGCTGCGACGCCGTGGCCACCCATACCGAGGATGGCCGCTGGCTGATTCTGGTTCGCGCCAACGGCTCGCTGTTCGGCGTGACCCGCATCATCCTGCACGCCCTGCTGTGGGGGATTACCCTGACGATCATTCCCGGCGCGGCTGGCTGGCACCTGCTGCGACGGCGTCCGTTGCGACGGATTCGCGGGATCCAGGCGAGCGCCGAAGCCATCGTGGCCGGCGACCTGACCCACCGCTTGCCGTTGTCTGACCGACGCGACGAACTGGACATGCTGGCGGCCATCGTCAACGCGATGCTCGACCGCATCGAGAAGCTGATGAACGAGGTCAAGGGTGTGTGCGACAACATCGCCCACGACCTGCGCACCCCGCTGACCCGCCTGCGGGCGCAGCTGTACCGGATCCAGCAGCAGGCCGATGAGGACGCGCCCCACGCCCTGCAACTGGACGCGGCCATCGCCGAAACCGACACCTTGATGGCGCGCTTCCGTGGCTTGCTGCGGATTTCCGAACTGGAAGACCATCAGCGCCGCTCGGGCTTCCTGGTGCTTGATCCCCTGCCCTTGCTGCAGGAACTCCACGACTTCTACCTGCCGCTGGCAGAAGAAGGCCAGATGGAACTGCTGCTGCAAGTGCCGGCCTCGTTACCGTGGATCACCGGCGACCGCGCCTTGCTGTTCGAAGCCCTGGCCAACCTGCTGAGCAACTCGATCAAATTCACCCCACCGGGTGGCGAAGTGATCCTGCGAGGCGTGAACGATGCCGGCAGCACCCGCATCGAAGTGCTCGACTCCGGGCCCGGGATTCCGGCGGCGGAACGTGCGGCAGTGTTCCAGCGTTTTTATCGAGTGGACGAAGGCAATCAACAGCAAGGCGGGTTTGGGTTGGGGCTGTCGATTGTGGCGGCGATCATCAACCTGCACGGGTTCAAACTGGAAGTGGGCAGCAGCGAACGAGGCGGCGCGAAGCTGATCCTCGAATGCCGTCAGCAGCTGATGCCTGAAGCCTGAGCCTGAAGAACACCACAAAACCAATGTGGGAGCGGGCTTGCTCGCGAATGCGGAGTGTCAGTCAACCCATCTGGCACTGATCCACCGCATTCGCGAGCAAGCCCGCTCCCACATTTGATCTTCATTCAGCCTGGGAAATTGCCTCTCAATGCTTCCAGCCCGCCGCTGTAGACACCGGTAAACAACTCCTCCACCGCTGCATCCGTCACACCCGCCACCGGGGTAAACACACCCGACCAGGTGACCTTGGCGGTGTTGTCCGTCAACGCCTCAACCTTCAACGTCGCCAGATACTCACTCACCGGAAACGGCGACTCGCTGATGGAGTAACTATAAGTACGCGCCGCGTTATCAAAGCGTTGCAGCCGCTCCACCACCACACCACCATCGGCCGTCTGCAGATGACGCACACGCCCGCCTTCACTCGGCTCGCTCTTGACGATAAAGGGCAGCCAGTCCGGCAGCGAGTTGAAGCCGCCGACCAATTGCCAAACCTGTTCGGCCGAAACCGGGATTTCAATAACAGCAGATGCTTTTGCCACGACTAACACTCCAAACCATTCAAGAAAAAATCAGATCGCCATGCTGTCGACAACACCGCCGTCGACCCGCAACGCGGCACCGGTGGTTGCAGACGATAACGGTGAAGCAATGTACGCCACCAGATTCGCCACTTCATCCACATTCGCTGCGCGCTGGATGATCGAGGTTGGCCGCGCATTGCGCACAAACACATCCGCCTCGTCCCGCGCACTGCGCCCGGACTTGGCCACGGCGTCCTTGAGCATGTTCTCCAGGCCATCGGTAAAGGTCGGCCCCGGCAGGATTGCATTGACCGTCACCCCGGTGCCCGCCAGGCGTTTGGCCAGGCCATGGGACACTGCCAGGTTGGCGCTTTTGGTGACGCCGTAGTTGATCATGTCGGCCGGCGTTGCCACGCCCGATTCCGACGACACAAAGATCACCCGCCCCCAGCCCTTCTCGACCATGCCCGGCGTGTAGTGCCGCGACAAACGCACGCCGGAGATCACGTTGACCTCGTAGAAACGCGTCCACTCGCTGTCGGGGGCGTCGAAGAAATCGACGTCGTTGAAGATCCCGAGGTTGTTCACCAGGATGTCGGCCCGCGGCTCGGCGGCGAACAGTTTTTCCGCGCCCTCGGCCGTGCCCAGGTCTGCTACCAATCCACGCAGCTCAGCGCCGGGGACTGCCTGGCGAATCGTCGCCAGCGCCTCGTCGACCTTGCTCGATTCACGCCCGATCACCACCACCGTGGCGCCGGATTGCGCCAGGGCCTGGCTGATGCCCAGGCCGATCCCGGCGGTGCTGCCACTGACGATTGCGACTTTGCCACTGATATCAATTTTCATGTTCGCGTTCCTGTGGTTAGAGCGGCAGCGGTGCACGGGCCGAAATCAATCGGGCGTCGCGCAGGGCCTGCCAAAAGGCTGCGGGAATCTTCTCTGACAACGCCGCGACGTCTTCAGCCATTCGGCCCGGACGACTGGCACCCGGAATCACTGCCGCCACTGCCGGATGGGCCAGGGAGAATTGCAGTGCAGCGGCTTTCACACTGACGCCATGAGCAGCGGCAATCGCCTTGATCTGCTCGACTTTGCTGATGATCGCCGGGCTGGCTTTCTGGTACTCAAAATGCGCACCGCCCGCCAGAATGCCGGAGCTGTACGGGCCGCCGACCACGATTTCGACGTTCTGCGCCAGGGCCGCGTCCATCAGGCGCTGCAAGGCACGTTCGTGGTCGAGCAAGGTGTAGCGACCGGCGAGCAGGAAGCCGTCGGGCTGGGCTTCGGTCAGGTCCAGGGTCAACTCGCAAGGCTCGACACGGTTGACGCCCAGGCCCCAGGCCTTGATCACACCTTCTTTACGCAGGCGGGTCAGCACTTTGAAGGCACCGGTGCGCGCCTGGTTGAAATAATCCAGCCATTGGTCACCGTAGAAATCCTGGGCAATGTCGTGAATCCACACGATGTCGAGGCGGTCGGTTTGCAGGCGGTTAAGGCTGTCTTCGATGGAGCGCAGGGTGGCATCGGCACTGTAGTCGTTGACCATCTTGTTCGGCCGGCCGTGTTCGAACACACCGCTTTTCTCGCCGAGATCGCGGGCGCTTTCTTCCACTTCATCGAGAATCAGACGGCCGACTTTGGTGCTGAGTACATAGTCGTCACGGTTGTACTTCGACAGGGCCTGGCCCAGGCGGATTTCCGAGAGGCCCGAACCGTAGAACGGCGCAGTGTCGAAGTAACGCACGCCCTGGTTCCAGGCTGCCTCAACGGTGGCTTGGGCTTCTTCTTCAGGGATGGCGCGGAACATGTTGCCCAATGGGGCGGTGCCAAAACCCAGCACGCCGGGGAGTTTGTCTTTCAAGCTCATGGGGTAAATCCTCAAGATTGTTCAAGGTCGCTGTGTTGACCGTTGAGCAGATCCTAGATTGCAGAGATCGGACCGTCCAAGACATACTGCGACCAACTTGAGTCCCTTAAGGTCTGACATGTTCGACTTCCGTCAATTGCGTTACTTCGTTGTAGTCGCTGAAGAAGAACACGTGGGGCGTGCTGCCGAACGGTTGCACATCTCCCAATCGCCCCTGAGCCGGCAGATCGCGCAACTGGAAGAACGCCTGGGCCTGACCCTGTTCGAGCGCAGCCAACAGCGCATCCGCCTGACCCGCGACGGCCAGACGTTCCTCGCAGAAACCAAGGCCCTGCTGACCCACGCCAACCGCCTGGAATCCCTGGGCCGGCGCTTGGGCAAAGGCGAAGAAGGCGGGCTGTGCATCGGCTACATCGAAAACGCGATGCACGCGGGCGTGCTGCCGAATGCCTTGAAAGTCTTGCGCGACGCACGGCCCAACGTGCATATCGCGCTGTACAACCTGCCCTCTGCCGAACAGCTGGAAGGCCTGCGCCAACGCAGCCTCGATATCGCCCTGGTGGGCGAGCCACCGGCGGCGGATGACCCCGACCTGATCGCCCTGCAAGTGCTGGACGACCCGATGTTGCTGGCGCTGCCCGAGCAGCATCCGCTGGCCAGCGTCAGCGAGCTGCTGCCTGAGCATCTGGCCGACCAGCAATGGATTGGCGTGCAACGCAAACCCGGGGCGAACCCGGCGGATGACTTTGTTGCGGCGTGCATTCGCGCAGGTTTCACCCCGCAGATTCCGATGGAAGCCAGCGAGCCGTTTACCGCGTTGGGGTTGGTGGCATCAGGGTTGGGTGTGGCGATGGTGCAAAAGGGCTTGAGCCGCAATGCACCACCGGGCGTGGTGCTGCGGGAACTGCCGTGGCTGACCTACACCACGCCGCTGTGGGCGGCGTGGCATCGGATCAATTTGCGGCCGTTGGTGGAGACGTTCAGGAAAGTCCTGACAGAGCCCCTGGCATGACGCTCGCCCAAAACCGGACATGCCGCTCACGGGCGAGCAGACTATCCGTCAGTAGTTGATCTGAGGTCGCCCAGTCGTTTCAGCGGATTCGGCGTTGGGCCGTTTCGCTCGGACCTGCTCCTGCAAGTCATCATCCTGACCGCCCCCGAAAGCAGCGATCGCGTCGAAGGAATTGGACTGGGCCATACCGGCTTGTGAAGGTTGAGCGTTGTTAATACTGGACAAAATATTCACCTTGATTTTGCTCATGGGAGTTTGAAGCAAAACCTTTGTGGTACTCCGATACATTCAGTTCCGCAGGGAGCTCATGTGGGAGCCGGGCTTGCCCGCGATGCAGGCACCTCGGTCTGTCAGTCAGACCCAGGCGATACCATCCGGTGATTAATGCTCGTTCCCACGCTCTGCGTGGGCACGCATCCTGTGACGCTCCGCGTCACCACTGCGCAAGACTCGAACCTTGCATCGCCAACTGGACGCAGAGCGTCCGGGGCGGCATTCCCACGCA
>Ga0105251_10002955_pt1 | contig 12735 bp, 11 predicted proteins | sample KBSS64metaG_FD_80424 | JGI IMG/M metagenome (GOLD analysis project Ga0105251, IMG submission 80424) | Switchgrass rhizosphere microbial communities from Kellogg Biological Station, Michigan, USA - KBS S6-4 metaG | ecosystem: Host-associated > Plants > Roots > Rhizosphere > Soil | place...
CCAGTTCGCCGGCGGCGGCGTGGTCGGCGTACGTGCCGGCGACGACACGTCGACCCCGGTACATGGCGGTCTGAACAGCCAGATCAACGGCACCTACGGCTACCTGACTTTGGACGCAGCGGGCAATGCGCTGTACCACAGCTACCCGAACTCAGTCAGCGGCCCGGGCGCGAGCGATGTGTTCACCTATACCCTGCGCGATGGCGACGGTGACGAAAGCACCACCACCGTGACCATCGACGTGCACAACAGCAGCCTCGTGCCGTCCTGCGACAGCGACGTGACCGTCTACGCCAAAACCCTGAACCAGGACGGTCAGGACCTGATAGCCAAAGGCGCGGACTTTACCGGGACCCAACAGATCTACAGCCTGACCGGCAGCAATGCCGCCATTGCCCGCAGTGCGTTCGTCGCCAATACGGCAGCCATGACCGCAGTGCTGGTGGTCAGCGGAGCGCTGGGGTCAGTCAACGGCAACCACGACCATGACCTGATCACCGTTAATCTCAAACAGGGGGAAACCCTCAACCTGGATCACAACCTCGCCGCCGGCCACGTCAGCATGGAGTACTCGATCAACGATGGCGCCTACGTCGCCGTCGCTGACGGCCAGACCATCACGGCGACGACGGATGCGACCTATCACATCCACGTCACCAGCCTCCCTGATGGTCCGGACCCAAGTGCTAGCGATGCTGAAAACTACCAGTTGAAGCTGACCGTCGATTACTCCGGGGCCCACGACATGGCACCGGACAACCATGACACCTACAGCGCCAGCGATAACCATGGCGGCAGCGACATCAGCTACCAGGATGGCCACACCCTCACCGGGACAGCGGGGGATGACACGCTGGTAGCCGGCAATGGCGACGCCATCATCCATGCCGGTGACGGCAATGACTTGCTCTACAGCGGCCCGGGCAACGATCTGCTCGATGGTGGTACGGGCATCGACACCGCCAGTTATGCCCACGCCACTGCCGGCGTCACGGTCAATCTCGGCGAGACTGGCGCACAGGACACCTTCGGTGCCGGCACTGACACCTTGACCGCCATCGAAAACCTGACCGGCTCCAATTTCAATGACGCACTTACGGGAGACCACAACAGCAATATCATCACCGGCGGCCTGGGCAACGACGTGCTCAACGGCGAGGGTGGTGACGACTTCCTGATCGGCGGGTTGGGCAACAACACCCTGACCGGCGGCAGTGGTGCCGACACCTTCCAGTGGCTCAACGGCAACAGCGGCCACGACGTCATCACCGACTTTACGCCGGGGGCCGACAAGCTGGACCTGTCGCAATTGCTGCAAGGGGAGAACAGCACCGCCGCCTCACTGGATGACTACCTGCATTTTACCGTCAGCGGCAGCGGCGCTTCACTGGTGACCAGCATCGACGTCAGTGCCATGGCTGGTGCGGCGCCGAACCAGACCATCGACCTGGCGGGTGTCAACCTGGCCAGTCACTATGGGGTGACGCCGGGGGCGGGCGGGGTCATCGGCGGCGCGGACACGGCCACCATCATCAACGGTATGCTCAATGACCACTCGTTGAAGGTGGATACCGTGTGACCTGAAACCGCAATGAAAAACTGGTTGAACGCCGATATCCCTGTAGGAGCGAGCAAGCTCGCGATGGACGTCAACGATGACGCGGGGATCCTGGATGCACGCGGTGCACTTGAGATCATCGCGAGCATGCTCGCTCCTACAGGGGATAAGCCCAAAAAAATCACAGTCCCTGTGAAAGGGGCTGCGGTTTTTTCTGTGTGCGAACCTTTGCAAATCACATCGGCAGCGGCTGCCCGACCAAACGCCCCATCACGCCAAACACCCCCAGTGCCCTGATCGTGTCCAACTCGCCCTGGGTTTCTACTTTCTCCGCTATCAAGGGCAAGTCGATGCTGTGGGTCGTGCGGCAAACCGCCTCGATGAACAGTCGTTTGTCACGCTCAACATCGATGCCACGGATGTAGGCCCCGTCGATTTTAAGGTACGCCAATCCCAGTTGAGTGAGGTTGCCAATCTGGCTGAAATGACCGCCAAAATGCTGCAGCCCGATACGGTAACCGGTGTCGAGCAGGCTGTGGCTCAAGCGTTGCAACTGGTCCGGCGGCGGCAGTTGGCGCTCATCGATTTCCAGGGTCAGCAAGGGCGCCAGTTCCGGCAGGGATTCGAGCATGTCGAGGATCAGTTGCACCTGCGCCTGATCGCGCAAGGTGCTGCCGGACAGGCTCAACGCCAGCGGCAAACGGTTGACGACGAGGTATTCGAGGGTGGCTTCAAGCATCGCCAGGTCGAATCGTGCCGACCAGCCAAAACGCTCGATCCACGGCAAGAACTGGCCGGCGGCAATCGCTTCGCCCTGTGGATCGAGCAGGCGTGCAAGGACCTTGTGATGCAGCACCTGGCGGGTGTCGGCGCATTGCACCACCGGTTGGAAATACAACTGCAGTTTCCCTTCGTTCAGGGCGTCGTCGAGCCAGGCATGCCAGTGCTGTTGTGCCTGCTTTGGCGCACTGTCGCTACGGCCCAACACAGTCCAGGGGCGCTCGGGATGCTGCCGGGCTTCGTTCAGTGCCTGGTCCAGTTGGTGCAGTACGTGGCTTGCCGGATCGCCGGGGTGGAAGGCGACGATGCCCAGATGGGCGACGGGCATGCAATCACTGTCACCGGTCAGGCGCAGGTTCTCCAGGGTGGCGCTGATCTCGGCGGCCAGGCGTGTTGCATCCTCGGTATCGAGGTCCGGTGCCAGCAGGCTGAATTCGCCGCCGCGATTGCGTGCTGCCAGCCAGGTGCGACGTTGCGGAACTTGAGTCAGGCGCTTGAGCAATTCGCCGACCGCGCGGATCAACGCATCGGTGCGCTGCCCGCCGAGGCGCTGATTGAGGCCGGCCAGGTCGTTTAGCCGCAGCATCAGCAGGTGACCATCGCCATTTTGCTCGGTGACCAGTAATTGATCGGCCAGTTGTTCATCGAGCAATCGCCGGTTGGCCAGCCCTGTCAGGCTGTCCTGATAGGATTCGTTGAGCAGTTTTTCACTGCGCGCAGCCTCTTCGGCGAACAGCGTCTTGAGTTTCTCGACCATCTGGTTCATCGCCAGCACTACACGTTTCAATTCCGGTGTGCGCGGCAGCGTCGGCAAGCTGAGAAACTCGCGTTTGCTGATGGCTTCCGCCTGGCGGACCATGTTGTCGAGCGGACGAAATTGTCGACGCAGCAACCAGCCGCCGAACACCGCACTGAGCAGCCCGCAGAGCAACAGCCAGACAAGACTGCCCAGTGTGCTGTCCCAGAGTTTGGCCAGGGCGAATTGTGGATTGCTCAACACCTCGACCCGCGCCACCTGTTGCCAGCCCCGGGTGATCAGTGCATCGCCACCCTCGGGACGCAAATTAACCAGGTTGACGAACCAGCCAGGCACGCCATCGATTTGTTCAGGATTGCTGCGCTGCACCAGCACCTGCCGGTTCTCGAGGTGGGTGACGCGGATATCGCTGAAATAGCCACTGTCGAAAATCGAACTGACCATCAACTCCATCATGGCCGGGTCGTCGATTTGTGTGGTCAAGGTCAGGCCCAGGGCGGTTGCGGCGTCCTGGGCGTGGGCGCGCAACTGCCCAAGCGTCTGCTCGCGAGAACTTTCCAGGCTGGCATAAAAACTGCCGCTGAAGGCCACCAGCAAGAACAGGCAGATGGCGAGAAACAACTGGTTGCGCAGTTTCATCGAGCGCTCCTTGGCGTGGCGGCTAACCGTCGCCCACGGCGAATCCTTCGGCTTGCATTTTTTGCAAGACATCTTGCCAGCGAGACAACTTTTTCGAGTCGCCGCTGCGCGGGTTACCAGGCTTGCCGGGCAGGTACAGGCCTTCGGCGTTGAACGCATACACCGGCAACAGGTCCTTGCGCTGCGAAGCGGGGCGGATTTCGCCGATCAGGTTGTCGAGTACCAGCGGTTCGGCGCCGGGGCTGCTGTAATAAGTCAGCACCATGTGCGCCTGGTTTTGGGTCAGGGCCTTCACGTAAGTAATGCGCAGCTTGTCGCTGGGAATGCCCAGTTGGCGCAGGCTGAAATATTTCGCCAGGGCGTAGTCTTCGCAATCGCCGGCGGCCTTGATCAGCGCCTCGACCGGCGTGGCCCAGTAATCATTCTGCTGCCAGATGCGAGCATCGTCCTGGAAATCCAGCTGCTGGTTGAAGTAGCGATTCACCGCCTTCAATTGCTCCTGCTCGGGCAGGTTGCGTTCGCCTTGCAGCATTTCACTCCAGGACTGGATTCGTCCCTGTGTCGGTCCCAGGCGGGCATAACGCTTTTCGGCGGTTTGCGCGATCTGCGCGAAATCCCAGCGAGGCCAGGGACTGCCAGGCACAACCAAAGGAAAACTGACCAGCAACAGCCATGCGCCAAACCGAAGTCGGAATGTTGACCATTCTGGACTACCCGGACTTCGTGGCATGCCTGGCTGCTCGAATGCAGAGAGGTGAAGTCTAGGTGGTGGTTGGGTAGGCGTCGACCCTTGGGCGGGGGAGTAACCGTCAGGATTTACGCAGGGTTTTCTGCCGAAGGATGTACAGGGTCACCAACACCGCACTGGTCAGCATGAACCCTCGTGCCCAAGGCATTGGCACCAGGTAGCAGGAGAACAGGATGCTGGTCCACATCAGGCCGATGGCGTAGACCTTGCCCTTGAGCGGAATGCCGTTACCCTCGAGGTAGTCACGGATCCATGGCCCGAGCCGCGGGTGCTCCACCAGCCAATGATAGAAACGCGGTGAACTGCGGGCGAAACAGGCAGCCGCCAGCAACAGGAAGGGTGTGGTGGGTAACACCGGCAGGAAAATCCCGAGCACCCCCAGCGCTACGCTCAGCCAGCCGATAGCCAGCAGCACGTAGCGCAACATCAGGGAGCGGTTGCCTATGGGGTTGTCCATAGGCAAAACCTTAGTGGTGACGTGGCTTGAGGATCGCCGGTTTTTCGTCCGGTGCGTTGCACAGCAGGTACAGCGCAGTCAGGGCTTCCGGGATCTGCACGATCATGTCGTCCATCAGGTTGGCGTCGGCGGCAATGTCGGAGAATTCCGGTTGCTCGTCGAACAGGCCCGAACCGACCATGATCGGCAGCAGCATTTCGCTGACTTCGTCTTCGGCGGTTTCGAACCAGGCTTCTTCGCGCAGGAATACGCCTTCCATGAAACCGATGCACCAGCCGCGCAGGTCGGAATCGTCCGGATCTTCGCCCAGGTCCAGGTCGCACGGCAGCTCGAACTCTTCATCGGAGGCCAGTTGACGGGCGATGTGGGCCTTGAGGCCGATCAGCGTGGCTTCGATCTCTTCGCGCTGGGCTTCGCTACTGTAATGCGGCTCTTCAGCGAAGAGGGCATCGATCCATTCACGATCGGGAACGACTTCGGAACAGATCGACAGCGCGGTGAGGTAGCCGTGGGCGGCCACGTAGTCCAGCGCCTCGTCATGCAGTTCATCGGCGTCGAGGAAGACTTGCAGGCGGGTTAGTTGCTCAGCGAAGGACATTAAAGGGCTACCTTGGGGAATATTCGATGCGGGAATTCTAGGCCTTCTTGAGCGCTTGGGCCAGCCGCACGGCATATTTGCACCCTAATGGACACCGCATTTCCCGTAGGAGCTGCCGCAGGCTGCGATCTTTTGATCTTGCTTGCAAAAAAACAAAATCAAAAGATCACAGCCTGCGGCAGCTCCTGCATAGAACTCATGTTGATTCCCTCTTCTCAGTGGCGCCCTTTGCCGGACAGGGGTCGGGTATACTCGCGCGTTTTGTGATGCCCTGCTGGCTTCGCGGCTCAAATACACAGCGTCATGCAATCTGTACTTACGATTTGTCGGTGCAAAGTTGCGGGTCCTGTACCAGCCTTGCAGGGATGTTTCGGTGATTTTTGGAGTTTTTATGCTCGAACAGGCTCAGCGCGTCCTCAAGGACATCTTCGGCTACGACAGTTTCCGTGGCCGCCAGGGTGCAATCATTGAGCGCGTGGCCAGTGGCGGCGATGCCCTGGTCCTGATGCCTACCGGCGGTGGTAAATCCCTGTGCTTCCAGGTGCCGGCGCTGCTGCGCGATGGCCTGGCGGTCGTGGTTTCGCCGTTGATCGCGCTGATGGACGATCAGGTCGCGACCCTCGAAGAGCTCGGTGTGGCCGCTGCGGCATTGAACTCAACGCTCAGTGCCGAGCAACAGCGTGACCTGGCGGCAAGGATCCGGCGCGGCGAGGTGAAAATGCTCTACCTCGCGCCCGAGCGACTGGTCCAGCCACGCATGCTGAGCTTTCTGCAAGGGCTGGACATCTCACTGTTCGCCATCGACGAAGCCCATTGCGTGTCCCAATGGGGTCATGACTTTCGCCCGGAATACCTGCAATTGGGCCAGTTGGCGGAACTGTTCCCCGACGTCCCGCGCATCGCCCTGACCGCCACCGCCGACAAGCGGACCCGTGAAGAGATCGTCACGCGCCTGCACCTGCAGGACGCCGAGCGCTTCCTGTCGAGCTTCGACCGGCCGAACATCTTTTATCGCATCGTGCCCAAGGAACAGCCGCGCAAGCAGTTGTTGGCGTTTCTCGCCGAGCGTCGCAGCGATGCCGGCATCGTCTATTGCCTGTCGCGCAAGAAAGTCGAGGAAGTGGCCGCGTTCCTCACGGAACAAGGTTTCCCGGCGCTGCCGTATCACGCCGGCCTGCCCAACGATCTGCGCGCCCACAACCAGAAGCGCTTCCTCAACGAGGAAGGCCTGATCATGGTCGCGACCGTGGCCTTTGGCATGGGCATCGACAAACCCAACGTGCGCTTTGTCGCTCACCTCGACTTGCCGAAGTCGCTTGAGGCCTATTACCAGGAAACCGGACGCGGCGGCCGTGACGGTTTGCCGGCCGACGCCTGGATGGCCTACGGCCTGCAAGACGTGGTGATGCTCAAGCAAATGTTGCAGAACTCCGAAGGCGACGAACGCCACAAGCGTCTGGAGCAACACAAGCTCGATGCCATGCTCTCGCTGTGCGAGGAAACCCGCTGCCGTCGCCAGACATTGCTCGCCTACTTTGATGAAGAAATGCCCGAGCCCTGCGGGCATTGCGACAACTGTGTCGACGGCGTGCAAACCTGGGACGCCACCGAGCCCGCCCGCCAGGCACTGTCGGCAATCTACCGGACAGGCCAGCGCTACGGTGTCGGGCACCTGGTGGATGTCTTGCTGGGCAAGGACAACGAAAAGGTGCGCAACTTCGGGCATCAGCACCTCTCGGTGTACGGAGTCGGCAAGGCAATGGCCGAAGGCGAGTGGCGTTCGTTGTTCCGCCAGTTGGTCGCCCGTGGCCTGGCCGACATCGATCTGGAAGGCTATGGCGGCCTGCGCCTGAGCGACACGTGCCGGCCACTGCTCAAAGGCGAAGTGACCCTTGAGCTGCGTCGCGACCTGAAGGCGCAAACCACAGCCAAGAGCAGCAAGAGCCAGGCGAGCCAGCTCGTCCGGGGTGAAGAGCGCGAACAGTGGGAAGCCCTGCGTGCCCTGCGCCGCAAGTTGGCCGAAGAACATGGCGTACCGCCGTACGTCATTTTTCCCGATTCGACCTTGCTGGAAATGCTGCGCAGCCAGCCCACCTCGCTGGCGCAAATGGCCCGTGTCAGTGGCGTCGGTGCGCGCAAGCTGGAGCGTTATGGCGAGGCTTTCCTCGAAATCCTTGGTGGCCAGGCGGAAGCACCGAAAGTGGTGGCAGACCTACGCCACGAACTGATCACCCTGGCGCGTGCCGGCATGACGCCGTTGCAGATCGCCGGGCAGTTGCAATGCTCGGAAAAGAACGTCTACACCATGCTCGCCGAAGCCATTGGCAAACAGCAGCTGTCACTGGAACAGGCGCTGGATCTACCGGAGGACTTGATGGGCGAAGTCCAGGATGCGTTCCTCGACGGTGAGGGCGAACTGCCACCTGTGTCGGAAATTTCCGCGCTGTTTGCCGGTCGGGTGCCCGAAGGGGTTTTGTACTGTATTCGCGCCGCCCTGCAGTCCGAATTCGAACTTTGAGCGGTCGGTCCCGCTGATGTAACGATTCAGTACAGAACAAGCCTTGCCTCCAGCCAAGGCTCATGCTTAGCTGACTAATTATTAGTATTTCTCTAATTTCAGTCTGATCATGAGTGTTTTATGCCGTTGACCGATCAACACCGTTTTGGCATGCAACTGGCCCAGATGTCGCGTGGCTGGCGTGCCGAGCTTGACCGTCGTCTTGCCGGCCTGGGATTGTCCCAGGCCCGCTGGCTGGTGCTGCTGCACCTGGCGCGCTTCGAACAGGCCCCGACCCAGCGTGAGCTGGCGCAAAGCGTCGGTGTCGAGGGACCGACCCTGGCCCGGCTGCTCGACAGCCTGGAAAGCCAGGGCCTGGTGCAACGTCAGGCGGTGGTGGAAGACCGTCGGGCGAAAAAAATCGTGCTGTGTGCCCCGGCGCGTCCCCTGATCGAACAAATTGAAACCATTGCCACCCAACTGCGACATGAACTCTTCGAGGGTGTCGATGAGGCCGATGTAAAGGTCTGCATGCGGGTTCATGGGCACATTCTGGCCAACCTCGAAAAATCCTGAGACAAAGCTTCCCACCAGACTTTTGAGTGAGCGTATTGGGCAGTCTATAAGAACTACTCGGCAATATCGTGTTCGTACCGGATGCGCGAACACGTGCAGATTGGTTTTTTGTGACCTAAGGGATGTTCATGCTCCAGAGTCGGCTGTTGGTTGTACGGTATGGTGCCAGACTGTTGCTGGCCAGTGCCGCCGTCACGTACTCGGCCTGGGTGCCGGCGTTGGGCCTGGGTGAAATCACCCTTCATTCGGCATTGAATCAGCCGCTGCGCGCTGACATCGCCCTGCTGGACGCTGCCGGACTGGAAGAGGGCGAGTTATCGGTCCGCCTGGCAACGGCGGACGAGTTCAGTCGCGCCGGCGTCGAGCGTGTGTTTTTCCTCAACGACCTGAAATTCACGCCCATCCTGCGAGGCGATCGCAGCCTGATCCGGGTCAGCTCCAGTAAACCGGTGAAGGAACCCTACCTGGATTTTCTCGTTCAGCTCGACCAGCCCAATGGCCGCTTGTTGCGCGAGTACACCGTGCTCATCGATCCTCCGGGGGGCGCGGACATTGCATCGACTGGCGATGAACCATCGCTGGACCGTCCTGCTTCGGCATTCCCCAGTGTTCAGCCGGCAGTCGCATCCTTGCCTGCAAACAGGGAATCGCCGGCAACACCTGTGGATCCTCTGGCAGAACAGCTGTCTGCCAGTGTCCTGCACAACCAGCAGTTGCAGGCGACCCTCGATGAGCTCAACGCAAAGCTTCAGGCACAGGACGAACAGCTCGCCGTTGAGAAAAGGCAGGTGAGCGAGTTGCAAGCCCGATTGGCGCAGGTCCAGCAGGCTCCAACGGAGCCGGTTGTCGTGGCACCTGTGCCGGTCGTGGTTGAGGAACCAGGGGTGAACTGGCTATGGATGCTTGGATTTGTGACGCTGCTGGCCTTGGCGCTGCTGCTTGCATGGGGGCGTCGTCAACGACAGCAGGGTCAGGCTTCGCCAGAGCCAGCGCAACATGACCAGCCGATCAATCCACCCGCAGCGCACGGTGAGAAAACACTTCAGGAAGCCCGCGTCCACCCTCCACAATTGAGCACTCTTGCCCCCGTCGCGCTTGTTACATCGGCGGTGTTGTCCACGGCAGCGCCCTCGCAGCCGTTACCTACCGATGAGTTCCAGTTGAATCTGGACGACTTGTCGATGGATACGAATTGGGATTTGGGCCCGACGGAAAACACCCCACCCAGCGAAGCACCAGCGCTGCCCGAGCTCGAAATCGAATGGACCATCGAACCCGCTTTCCCGGACGATAAACTTTAGGGGCAACGGTGCGGCGATCCGACATGCCGGCGAACCGGGCGCCGCGGTGTCTCTGCTGCACCGCGTTATCGTTCTTCGCGGGCACGCCTGGCTCCTACAGTGCTGCCTAATCGTTCATATCGGACAATAAAGACCGTTATCATGGTAACGCCCTACGCCTCAGGAATTTCGCCGATCATGACCACCAGCAAACCGGAAATCGTCATCACCTATTGCACCCAATGCCAGTGGCTTTTGCGTGCGGCCTGGCTGGCCCAGGAACTGCTCAGCACCTTTGGCGATGACCTGGGCAAGGTGTCTCTGGTGCCCGGCACCGGCGGGGTTTTTCACATTTTCTGTGACCAGGTACAGCTCTGGGAGCGCAAGGCGGACGGCGGTTTCCCCGAGGCCAAGGTGCTCAAGCAGCGAGTCCGCGACCAGATCGATCCAGACCGCGACCTGGGGCATAACGATCGCACTCAGTGAGACACCGCCTCTGCGACAACGGCTTTTTTGCTGGAACCGCTTGAAAGCCTGCTGGACACCACGATTGCGACGATGATCAATGTGCCGCCAAGCAGCATGCGCAGGGTCGGGTTTTCATTGAATAACAGCCAGGCCATGGTGATCCCGTAAACCGGCTCAAGGGCGAAGACCACAGCGGCGGTCCGCGCCTTGATCACCGCCAGGCTGGCGACAAACAGGCTGTGTGCAACGCCGGTGCAGAACACCCCGAGCAGACCGATCCATAGCCAGTCGATGGCTCGCACTTCGCTCAGGTGCGGGGCCGCTGCCGGCAGCAGGCATAATCCGACCACCACGTTCTGGCACAACGCCGCCTGCACCGGCGGGATGCGCGCGGAGCTGGCGCGGTTGGTCAGCGACAACAGGGAAAACAGCAGCCCCGAGGCGATCGACCAGAGCAGGCCGGTGGTGGCGCCACTGCCCAGGTCGAACTCAGGCGTGACCAGCACCAGCCCGACACTGACCAGTGCCACCAGCAGGATTTCATTGGCGCGGATGCGCTCGCGGAAAATCAGCCCTTCAAGGATCACGGTAAAGGCCGGGAAGCTGGCAAAGCCCAGGGTGGCGATGGCTACGCCTGCGATCTTCACCGAAACGAAGAAGCTCACCCAGTGCCCGGCCAGCAGCAAACCGCTGAGCAACAGTCGGCGAACATCCACGGCTTCGAGTTTCTGCCAGCGGGTCTGGCTGGCGAAGCGTGCAAAGCACGCCAGCGCCAGCACCGCGAATGCTGCCCGGCCGAAGACGATGATTGACGCAGAGGCGACGGCAAGTTTGCCGAATACGCCAGTCAAGCCGAACATCAATGCGCCGATATGCAGGGCGCCCAGGGCGGTACGGGGAGTCATGGCAATCCTTGAGAAAGTGAGCACGGCCATTTAACCGCGCCCGCTGGCGCTGTGTCTGTCGCCAGGCTCGCGTTATTTGTCGCCAGCCTCGCGCCGCAGCTTACCGGGCGACGCGCCGAACTCGCGCAGCACTGCAGCGGCAAAGGCGCTTTGGGAGCTGTAGCCGACCCGACTGGCAATCTCGCCAATAGGCAGCGCCGAATGGCGCAGCAAGCTCATGGCCTTGTGCAAGCGTCGGCTGCGGATGTAATCCATCGGCGTCTGCCCGCATTCGGCCACGAACCGCGCATGCAACCGTGCGCTGGATAGACCGGCTACGCGGGCCAAGTCGGCGACTTGCAGCGGGTAGGCGGCGTATTGGTCAATGTGCGCATTCAAGGCGGCGTAAGGCAGGCGCCGGCCACCCACCGAGTCGGGCCTGGTGTTGTTGAGGCTGGCCAGTAGTAGCACCGCGCCCTGTTGCGCGATCACCGGGTCATCGACCTGGCTGTTGGCCAACCATTCGACCAGTTGGCTCTGTCCCGCATCCAGCGACAAGCGACCGGCGTTGTCGAGCAGGCGCCGACTGGCATCGGCATGATCGCCCAGGGATTGGCCGAGCCATTGATCGTCAGGCACGTCCAGGACCAGGCAACGACTGCCGTCGGGGCTACCGCAGGCATGGTGAAAACCAGAGGGAATCACCACGAAGCTTTGCTGGACCACCTGGCTGCCACGCCCGTCGACCTCGAAATCCAACGCACCCGACAGCCCGAACACCAATTGCGCGTGCTCGTGGCTATGGACGATCAGGTCATGGGTGTAATGGCGCAGGGTAAGGATCGGTCTCATCGCGGCTCTCGTTACAGGCTTTCGTTACAAACTTTCGTTACAGGCTCTCATTGCAGGGTTGATGAGTCAGGGCCCAGTCTACACCGACACGGCTTGCGCGCGCCGTCACAGGACTGACTTGCCATTGTCATGGGTCATTAACCCGACCGGTTCAAGCTTGCCAAAACTTGTCCTGAGGGTCGCCCATGACCAGCGCCGAGCTCGCCAAACCCAGTCGTAAGCAACGTGTGCGCACCTTGTGGATTTCCGACGTGCACCTGGGCACGCGCGATTGTCAGGCCGAGCACCTGTCGCAGTTTCTCAAGGGCTATCACGCAGACAGGATCTACCTGGTCGGCGATATCATCGACGGCTGGAAACTGCGCGGCGGCATGTACTGGCCCCAGGCGCACACCAATGTGATCCGGCGCCTGTTGACCATGAGCAAGCGCGGCACCGAGGTCATCTACGTCACCGGCAACCACGACGAATTCCTGCGCCGTTATTCGAAACTGATCCTGGGCAACATCCAGTTGGTGGACGAAGCGGTGCACGTGACCGCCGATGGCCGGCACCTGCTGGTGATCCACGGCGATCAGTTTGACGTGATCACTCGCTATCACCGCTGGCTGGCGTTTCTCGGCGACTCGGCCTACGAATTC
>Ga0105251_10002957_pt1 | contig 12734 bp, 10 predicted proteins | sample KBSS64metaG_FD_80424 | JGI IMG/M metagenome (GOLD analysis project Ga0105251, IMG submission 80424) | Switchgrass rhizosphere microbial communities from Kellogg Biological Station, Michigan, USA - KBS S6-4 metaG | ecosystem: Host-associated > Plants > Roots > Rhizosphere > Soil | place...
CGTGTGCGCGCCGCCCGCGAGCGCGAGACCGAGGTCGAGCGCGCGCTGCTCGGCATAGCTGAGCGTGCCGGCCTGAAGGTGGCGGCGCGCGCTCAAGCCCACCGCGTCGAGTACCTGCTCGGCGCGCGCGTTCACCGTGGCCGAGCCGGTGAAACGCTGCCACCAGCGGGTGCGGTCGCGCTCGGCGAGCATCGCCGCGCAGCGCAGGTTGTCGAACACCGTCAGCCGGGCAAACACGCTGGTGGTCTGGAAGCTGCGCGCGAGGCCGCGGCGCGTGATCGCGGCCGGTGCGAGTCGCGTGATCTCCGCGCCGAACAGGTCGATGCGCCCCGCGTTCGGCCGCGCGCCGCCGGCGATCAGATTGAAGAGCGTCGACTTGCCCGCGCCGTTCGGGCCGATCAACGCATGGCGCTCGCCCGGCTCGATCGCGAGATCGACGCCGCGCAGAATCCGCGTGGACCCGAAGCGTTTTTCGATGCCGTACAGCGCGAGCGCCGGGATCATTGCGTGTCTCCGGCGATTCGCGTGGAGCGCGAGTTCATCGCAAGGCGCGCTTGCGCGCGAACGGCGTAGCGCGTCGACAGTGCGCCCGACGCGGCCAGCATGAATACGACGCCGCTGAACCATAGCGCCGACGACGCCATCCACAGCGGCAGGCCGTCGACGCCGAAAGACGCGCTGTCATCGATGCCGAATTGCACCGCGTATGCCCATTGCACCGCGAGCACGGCAGCGAGCGTCCACAGCAACGCGGCAGCCGCGCCCCATAGATACATGGCGCGGCACATTCGCCAACCGCATGCCGCGACGCGTGCGATATGCCGTTGCATGAAGCCCGCGATGCCATCGGGTGATATCACCACGACCACGACAAAGAACAGCCCGAGATAGAACAGCCACGCCCGCGTGACGCTCGCCACCGCGACGCTGAAAAACGTCAGCACGACCGCGCCCGCCACCGGTCCGAAGAACGCCGCCGTGCCGCCGATCACCGTCGCGATCAGCACCGCGCCCGAACGCATCATGCCGACGCTTTCGCTCGACACCAGTTCGACGTTGATCAGCCCCAGGGTGCCCGCGACGCCCGCAAAAAACGCCGACAACACCACGACGCCATGGCGAACGCGACGCGGATAGCAGCCGATCGCCGCGGCGCGCGCCGGGTTGTCGCGCACGGCGTTGGCAAGGCGCAGGAACGGCGTGCGCGACAGCGCGAACAGCGCCGCGCTCGCCAGCAGGCACCACAGCGCGATCAGCGCATACGCCTCGCGGGCCGGCCCGAAGCTCCAGCTTCCGAGCGCGTGGCCGCTCGCGCGATCGATCGCCACGCCCGCCTCGCCGCCGAACCAGTCGGGCAGCGTCCATGCGGCCGCCGACACGAGTTCGCCGATGCCGAGCGTGATCATCGCGAAGGCCGTCCCGGCACGCCGCGTCGAGATGAAGCCGAACACGACGCCGCACAGCGCGCCGCCGAGTCCGCCGATCAACGGCAGCAGGACGAGCGGCACGCCGACGCGATTGAACACGTGCGCGGCGACGAGCGCGCCGAGTCCCGAGTAAGCGGCATGGCCGAAGGACAACAAGCCCGTTTCGCCGAGCAGCAGGTTGTACGAGAGCGCGAACACGATCATCGTCGCGGTCTGCGCGAGATAGGCGAGCAGCCAGCTTTGCGGCCAGATGAACGGCGGCACGGCGAGGAACAGCACGAGCGCGAGCCACGGCGCGATCAGCCGCCACATGCGGCGCGACGTCGAGGCGGAGGTGGCGGTCAACGCGGACGGTCCGAAGGGCTCACGCATGCTCGTCGCGCCGCCCGAAGAGTCCGCGCGGACGCAGCGCCAGCATTGCGACGAGCAGCAGATAGGGAATCAGCGGCGCGAGTTGCGCGAGCGTCAACGCGTCCCATTCGGCGGGCAGCGAGGCGCCGAACGCCGCCAGCACGCCGCCCAGCGACACGTCGCTCGCCACCGCGAAGGTCTGCACGCAGCCGACCAGCAGCGACGCCGCCAGCGCGCCGCTCAACGAGCCCAGGCCGCCGATCACGACCACCACGAACACGATGGAGCCGAGCGATTCCGCCATCGCCGGTTCGATCACGAAGAGCGGCGCGCCGATCACGCCGGCCAACGCCGCGAGCGCCGTGCCGGCCGCGAACACGCCGGTGAAGACGCGCGGCACGTCGTGGCCGAGCGCTTCGACCGCGCTCGCGTGCGTGAGCGCGGCGCGCACGATGAGGCCCGTCTTCGAGACGCGCAGCACCGCGTACAGCAGCGCGAGCATCACCAGCGACACCGCCATCATGAACGCCCGATAGCGCGCGAACGCCGCGCCGTAGAGCGTGAACAAGGGGCCGTCGAGCGCGGGCGGCACCGTCGCGCTCAATGGACTCAAGCCCCAGCCGAGCTTGACCAGTTCGCCCAGCAGATACGCCGCGCCGAACGTCAGCAGCAACTCCGGGAGGTGGCCGTGCACGCGCACGCGGCGCAACAGCCAACGCTCGAGCGCCGCGCCGATGGCGCCGACGATCAGCGGCGCGATCACGAGCGCGCTCCAGAAACCCGCATGCGCCGCCACCGAGAAACCGACGTAAGCGCCGAGCATGTAGAAGCTCGCATGCGCGAAATTCAGCACGCCGAGCATGCTGAAAATCAGCGTCAAGCCGGCCGACAGCATGAACAGCAGCAAGCCGTAGCTGACACCGTTGAGCAGATTGATGACGAACGACTGCACGCGCCTAGCCCGCCTGCCCGGCTACGTTTAGCGGTTCGAGCGCCGCGCGCAGATCGGCGGGCAAGCTCACGGGACGACGCGTGACGCGATCGACATACACGTGCACGAAGTGGCCCTGCGCGGCGGGCTCGTCGTCGCCTTCCTTGAAGAGCCCCACTTCATAGCGCACGCTCGACGTGCCGAGCCGCGCGACCCGCAAGCCGGCCTCGACGCGATCCGGAAACACCAGCGGCGCAAAGTAATTGCAGTGCGTCTCGACCACCAGCCCGATCGTCGCGCCATGCTCGAAGTCGAGCACGCCGGTGCGGATCAGATAGTCGTTCACCACCGTGTCGAAGTAGCTGTAATAGACGACGTTGTTGACGTGACCGTAGACGTCGTTGTCCATCCAGCGCGTGGTGATCGGCAGGAAATGCGGGTATGCGGCGCGCGCGGCGGGGGCGGGTTTGTTCATGGTGGCGTGGCGTCGGGTGTGGGGTTGCGTTTTGGCTGCGTTTTGGCTGCGTTTTGGCTGCGTTTTGGCTGCGTTTTGGCTGCGTTTGGGTTGCGTTTGGGTTGCGTTTGGATTGCGTTTGGGCTGCGTTGCGGCCGCGTTTGGGCTGCGTGTGCGTGCGCCGGGCGGGGGCGTTATTGCCCCGGCTTCTCGACGAATTCGAACGGCAAGCCGCGCCGCCGCATCCATTCGCCGAGCGCCTGGCCCGTGCCCGCTCGCCACGGCCGCAACTTCGCCGGCTCCACCAGCCGGTATTCGAGCAATTCCGGCGACAGCGCGATCGTTCCATACGCCTTCACGTGATACGCGATGATCAGTTCGTTCTTGCGGATGAATTCATACACGCCGATCAGTTCGACGGTCTCCGTGTGCAGCGAGGTTTCCTCGAGCACTTCGCGCGCAATGCCTTGTTCCGGCGTCTCGCCGTTCTCCAGAAAGCCGGTGATCAGCGCGAACATGCCCTCCGGCCACGCCGCGTTGCGCGCCAGCAGAATCTTGCCCTCGTACTCGACGATCGCCGCGACCACCGGCAGCGGGTTATTCCAGTGGACGTAGCCGCATGCCGTATCGGGACAGGTTTGACGGATGCGCCCGCCTTCATGCTTGGCATCGGCGCGTTCGATCAACGGCGTGGAACAGCGCGGACAAAATCGGTATTCGGTCATGGCGAGTGGGCGCGTTTCGTGGCGTAGTTCGTGGTGTTGGGCCGGCTAGGTTTTGCGTGTCGTGTCGTGCGTGTCGTGCGTGTCGTGCGTGTCGTGCAGGTCGTGCAGGTCGTGCGTGTCGTGCAGGTCGTGCAGGTCGTGCAGGTCGTGCAGGTCGTGCAGGTCGTGCATGTCGTGCATGTCGTGCATGTCGTGCATGTCGTGCGATGCGGGTGTTCAGCAGGTGGTTCCGTGGCTGGTTTTACGCCTGACTTCAACGTGCGGCTATCGCACTTCGCTCGGTATGCGGCTTCAGCACCGCGGTCGGCGCGCGATCCCAACGCGAGCGCGGCACCGATGCGGCGTCCAACTCCAATACGAACTCACGCCGCGCACAGGTCCCGCAGTTCGGCGGCGAAACGCTCGACGGTTTCCGGCTGCGTGTCCCACGCGCACATCAGCCGGCAACCGCCCGCGCCGATGAACTCGTAGAACTTCCAGCCGCGCGTGCGCATCGCGCTCGCGGCTTGCGGGGGCAACTGCGCGAAGACCGCGTTCGATTCCGCGGAGAACATGATGCTCACGCCGGGGATTTCCCGCAACCGCGTCTGCAGCAATTGCGCCATTGCGTTCGCATGACGCGCGTTGCGCAGCCACACGTCGTTATCGAGCAGACCGAGCCAGGGCGCGGAGATGAAGCGCATCTTCGAGGCCAGTTGGCCGGCCTGCTTCAGCCGGTAGGCGAAATCGTCGGCGAGCGTCCGGTCGAAAAACACCACCGCTTCACCGACCGGCAAGCCGTTCTTGGTGCCGCCGAAGCACAACACGTCGACGCCCGCGCGCCACGTGATCTCCGACGGATGCACGTCGAGCGCGGCGACCGCGTTCGCAAAACGCGCGCCGTCCATATGCACTTTCAGATGACGCCGTTTGGCGGTCGCCGTGATCGCCCGCACTTCATCGACGCTGTAGACGGTGCCGACTTCCGTCGATTGGGTCAGCGTGACGACCTTCGGCTTGGGGTAATGGATGTCGGCGCGGCGCGTGATGACCGCTTCGATCGCCTCCGGCGTGAGCTTGCCGCCGACGCCCGGCGCGGTCAGCAGCTTCGAGCCGCCCGAGAAGAATTCCGGGCCGCCGCATTCGTCGGTTTCGATGTGCGCGAGTTCGTGGCAGATCACCGAGTGGTACGACTGACACAGCGACGCGAGCGCCAGCGAATTGGCCGCCGTGCCGTTGAACACGAAGAACACTTCGCAGTCGGTCTGGAACAGTTCGCGCAGACGGTCGCAGACCTGGTTGGTCCAGGAGTCGTCGCCGTAGGCCGGTTCGTGGCCGCTGTGGTTGGCGGCGATCAGCGCCTCGAGCGCTTCGGGACAGATGCCGGCGTAGTTGTCGGACGCGAAATGTTGCATGGATGGCGGCGCGTCCGGCGACGGGCGCGCTGAGATGGCGGGAAAGCGGTCATTTTAGAGCGCTGCGGGGTGATTTGTTTTTTTGGCGGTGGGTTGGGTGGCGGTCCGGTGGCGGTTTGACTGCCGTTGGTCGATGCGGCCGAGGGGGCATGCGTCGACCATCGCGGCGATGGCGCGCGGCCACTTACGGTTTAGGGGCGGCGGTCGGCGGCAGTATCAATCGCGCATTCGGCGATGGTTGCGGCGATGGGCCTTGCGGCGGGTTCGATACGCCATGCGTTGCAGCGGCAGGCGGGCATCCGGCGGTGACAGCGGACAGGTTCGCTATGGTCGCGTCGATACGCCCATTAATCGCAATCCGGTGACGGTTACGGCGAACGCCCCTTAGCTCCGCACGCCATGCGTTGCGGCGGCAAGCGGGCATCCGGCGGTGACAGCGGACAGGTACGCTACGGACGCGTCGATACGCCCATTAATCGCAGTTGCAGGCGGCCATCCGGTGACAGTTACGGCGAGCGCCCCTTAGCTCCGCACGCCATGCGTTGCAGCGGCAGGCGGGCAACCGGCGGTGGTCGCGAACATGTCCTCTCCGGTCGCCTCGATCCTTCCCTCAACCGCAGTTGCAGGCAGGCATCCGGCCGCGTCCGCGCGACATCCGCGTCACGACGATCAGCCCGGCCGCGCCCAACAGCAACGCGCCCGCCGCCAGCCACAAGGCGGGCGAAAACGATCCGGTTCGTTCAGCGATCGGCGCGGCGACAAGCGGGCCGACGATCTGACCGACGCCGTAGGCCGCCGTCGCGTAGCCCATCAGACCGGCCGCGTCGTCGCCGCGCAGACGCCGCGCCTCGCGCATCGCGAACAGCGTGATCGCGGTGAACGGCAGGCCGATCAGGATGCTGCCGAGCGAAAAGCCGCCCGCCGTCGGCCAGACGATGCCCAGCGCGATGCCCAGGGCCTGTAGCACATAGCAGCCGGCGAGCAGCGTGCGGTTATCCCAATGCACCGGCAGGCGCGCCGCGAGCAGTGCGCCGACCATCAGCGCCGCGCCGAACATCGGCCAGAACAGATCGGGCCACGACGAGCCCGGCAGCGCATGGCGCGCGATCACCGGCAGGAAAGTCGCGGTGATGATGTAGCCGAAGCCGGGGACGCCGTAGAGCAGGATCAGCCAGAAGGCGTCGGCGCGGTGCGGGGTTGGGGTCGCTGGGGTTGGGGTCGCTGGGGTTGGGGTCGCTGGGGTTGGGGTCGCTGGGGTTGGGGTCGCTGGGGTTGGGGTCGGCGAGGTCCGGTTCGGCGAGGTTGGGTTCGGCGACGCCGGGTTCGCCCAGGTTGGGTTCGCCGAGGTCGGGTTTGCCGAAGTGGAATTCGCCGCAGTCGGGTTCGCCGAGGCCGGGACCGCCGGCGTCGGATTCGCCAGAGCGGGATTCGCCACGCTTGAGCCCACAACGTATTGGCTCGTGGCGTGTCGGTCTGCAACACGCTGGTTTGCATCGGTTGCGCCGGCGGAAGCGGCCGCGCGCGCATTCGCACTGCCCGCACTGCCCGCACTGCTCCCACTGCGCGCCGACGAGCCCGCCGCCGCCCCGAAAACTGGCCAAACCACGATCGACAGCACCGCCGCGATCAGCCCAAAGCCGATCCACCCGGCCGTGGCGCCGTAGCCGCCGGCGGCGCTGACCAGCAAACCCGTCCCGGCAATCCCGAAGCCCGGCCCCGTATAGATCACCCCGCCCCAGCCATGCGCGCCCAGTTCGGCGAGCCGCCGCAAGCCCCACTGCGAGGCGAAAACGAAACTCCACGCGCTGACCGCGCCGGCGACGAAGCGTACCGCCGCCCACACCCAGAACTGATTCGTGACGCCCATTGCCAGGGTCAGCAGGGCGGTAGCGACGAGCCCCGCACGCACCATGCGCGCCGGCTCGACCCGCAGCGCCGCGCAGGTCACCGCGCCGACAAAATAGCCCGCGTAGTTGAACGACGCGAGCCAGCCGCCGTGCTGGATATCGATCTGCGGCTGACCTGACGCGCCGCCGTGGAGCATCAGCGGCAACAGCGGCGTGAAGGCAAAGCGCCCGATACCGAGGACCACGGCCAGCGTCACCATGCAGGCGAGCGCCGCGCGCCGAGCGGCGTCCCGTTCGGACGAAACGTGCTGCGTGGGGGAAGCGAGATCGTTCATGAGCAGGCAAAAAATGATATCGGACCCGGCGGTCACCGGTCTCAAAGCATATTAGCTTGACCTTTGGATCATGAAAAATGAATAATTTGGATGCCAACCATCGCTAGGAGAGAATCGTGGATCTGGCCGCCTTGACCATCTTTCGCGCCGTCGTGCGAGAAAACGGCGTGACGCGCGCCGCCGCCAAACTCAATCGCGTGCAATCGAACGTCACCACGCGCATCAAGCAACTCGAGCAGCAACTGGGCACCGACCTGTTCATCCGCGACGGCCGCCGTCTCGTGCTGACGCCCGCCGGCGAGACGCTGCTGCCCTACGCGGAACGTCTGCTCGCGCTCGCTGACGAGGCGCGTCATGCGGTTCGCGAGGACCGTCCGAGCGGACGCTTGCGGTTGGGCACGATGGAAAGCGTCGCGGCAACGCGTCTGCCGGCCTTGCTCGCGCGCTATCACCAGCAGTGGCCGGCTGTCGCGCTGGAACTCGAGACCGGCACGACCGGCAAGCTGATCGAACGGGTGCGCGAGTTCGAGGTGGATGCGGCCCTGGTGGCCACGCCGCCGGATCCGGCGTTGCTCGGTGAAATGTTCGAGACAGTGTCGGTGTTCAGGGAAGAACTGGTGATGCTGACGCCGCGCGGGCATCGGCCGATTCACGAGGTGCGGGACATTGCGCTATCGACGCTGATCGCGTTCGAGCGCGGGTGCGCTTACCGGAGCTACATCGAGAATTGGTATCTGGAACATGGCGTGAGGCCGGCTCGCGTGCTGGAGCTGGGTTCGTATCACGCAATCGTGGCATGCGTGGCCGCGGGCGCGGGGGTGGCCGTGGCGCCACGGTCAGTACTGAATTTGCAGACCGATGCCAGCAATATCGCGGTTCATGCGCTACCGGATATCGGCGTGATCGAGACGCTTCTCGTGTGGCGGCGCGGGCATTTTTCGCCGGCGCTCAATGCGTTGAAGCAGACGCTGCTGGCTCGCGACGATGCGGTGGAATCGCCCGCGGTTACAGCGGTTACAGCGGTTGATGCGGGCTGATCGCAAACCACGCGGGACGCTAAAACCGCAGCGCCCGCGTGGCACACATCAACCTCGACTCAAAGCTGGGCCTCGACCCAGCCCTTGACGCCGGCAAGCGCCGCCGGCAGATTGGCCGGCTCGGTGCCGCCCGCCTGGGCCATGTCCGGCCGGCCGCCGCCCTTGCCGCCGACCTGCTGCGCGACGAAGTTGACCAGCTCGCCGGCCTTGACCCGCTTGCTCGCATCGGCCGTCACACCGGCAATCAGGCTCACCTTGCCGCCCTCGACCGAGGCCAGCACGATGGCCGCGCTCTTGAGCTTGTCCTTCAGCTTGTCGACCGTCTCGCGCAGCGTCTTCACGTCCGCGCCGTCGAGCGTTGCCGCCAGCACATGCACGCCGGCCACTTCGATCGCCTGACCGGCCAGTTCGTCGCCTTGGCTCGACGCCATCTTCGACTTCAGCGCGCTCAGTTCCTTCTCGAGCGATTTCACCTGGTCCTGCACCTGCACGATCCGCTGCGTCAGTTCCGAGGGCTGCGCCTTCAGCGCGGCCGCTGCCGCATTGATCTTCGCATCGAGGTCCTGCACGAAGCGCACGGCGTTGTCGCCCGTGATCGCCTCCACGCGACGAATGCCCGCCGCCACGCCGCCTTCCATCACGATCTTGAAGAAGCCGATGTCGCCGGTGCGATGCACGTGCGTGCCGCCGCACAACTCACGCGAGAAACCCAGATCGAGCACGCGCACTTCGTCGCCGTACTTTTCGCCGAACAGCGCCATCGCGCCGCCCTTCACCGCTTCGTCGAACGGCATGACGCGCACGATACCCGGGGCGTTCGCGAGCACTTCGGCGTTGACGATTTCCTCGACGCGGCGGATCTGTTCGTCCGTCATCGGCGCGTTATGCGCGAAGTCGAAACGGGTCTTGTCGGGATCGACCAGCGAGCCCTTCTGCTGCACGTGCGAGCCGAGCACTTCGCGCAGCGCCTTGTGCATCAGGTGGGTCGCCGAGTGATTGCGGGCCGTGCGGGCACGGCGCACCGCGTCGATTTCCGCCTTGACGACGTCGCCGACCTTCAGCGTGCCCTGCTCCAGCGTGCCGTGATGACCGACCACGTCGGCCTGCACCTTCAGCGTGTCGGCGACGGCAAAGCGCACGCTCGCGTTGGCGAGCAAACCCTGGTCGCCGACCTGGCCGCCCGATTCGGCATAGAACGGCGTGTGGTCTAGCACGACGACCGCTTGCTGGCCGTGGCTCACTTCCCGCACCGACGCGCCGTCCACGTACAGCGCGATCACCTTCGCGTCGTCGAAGACGATTTCCTCGTAGCCGTGGAACGTGGTCTTCGCGCCCGAGTATTCGAGACCCTGCGCCATCTTGAACTTGCCCGCCGCGCGAGCCTGTTCGCGCTGGCGCGCCATGGCTTCGTCGAACGCGGCTTCGTCCACCGTGACTTCGCGCTCGCGGCACACGTCCGCCGTCAGATCGAGCGGGAAGCCGTAGGTGTCGTGCAGCTTGAATGCGAGTTCGCCGTCGAGCGTCTTGCCGCCCTTCGCTTCGAGATCGGCCAGCGCGCTTTCGAGAATCGACATGCCGTGCTCGATGGTCTCGAAGAAGCGCTCTTCTTCCTGGCGCAGCACGTCGGTCACGCGTTGTTCGGCTTGCTTCAGTTCAGGATAGGCGCCGCCCATTTGCGCGACGAGGTCGGCCACCATGCGATGAAAGAACGAACCCTTCTTGCCCAGCTTGTAGCCATGCCGGATCGCGCGGCGCACGATCCGGCGCAGCACGTAGCCGCGGCCCTCGTTGCCCGGAATCACGCCGTCGACGATCAGGAACGAGCACGCGCGAATGTGATCGGCGATCACCTTCAGCGAATTGTTCGTGAGGTCGCTCACGCCGGTTTCGCGCGCGGCGGCCTGGATGAGCGCCTGGAACAGGTCGATCTCATAGTTGCTGTGCACGTGCTGCAGCACCGCGGCGATACGCTCCAGGCCCATGCCGGTGTCGACGCACTGCTTGGGCAGCGGCGTCATGTTGCCCTGGGCGTCGCGGTTGAACTGCATGAACACGAGATTCCAGATCTCGATGTAGCGGTCGCCGTCTTCCTCAGGCGATCCCGGCGGGCCGCCCCACACCTCGGGACCGTGGTCGTAGAAGATTTCCGAGCATGGGCCGCACGGCCCGGTGTCGGCCATCTGCCAGAAGTTGTCCGATGCGTAGCGCGCGCCCTTGTTGTCGCCGATGCGGATGATGCGCTCGACCGGCACGCCCACTTCCTTCGCCCAGATGTCGTGCGCCTCGTCGTCTTCCTGATAGACCGTCACCCACAGCTTGTCTTTCGGCAACTGATAAACGCCCGTCAGCAATTCCCACGCGTAGTGGATCGCGTCGCGCTTGAAATAGTCGCCGAACGAGAAGTTGCCCAGCATTTCGAAGAACGTGTGGTGACGCGCGGTGTAGCCGACGTTTTCCAGATCGTTGTGCTTGCCGCCGGCGCGCACGCTGCGCTGCGCGGTCGTGGCACGCGAGTACGGACGCGACTCCGCGCCGAGGAACACATCTTTGAACTGCACCATTCCCGAATTGGTGAAGAGCAGCGTGGGGTCGTTGCCGGGCACAAGGCTCGACGAGCGAACGATCGTATGGCCCTTCGATTCGAAGAACTTGAGGAATTTCTCGCGGATTTCGGCGGCTTTCATAGCGTGCGGGGGACGGGTTTGCCAGTTCCCTGGCTGTTACCGGCGGCATCGTAGGATGCGCCAACTGTTTGTTTCTTAATCGGCCGATTATACGGGATCGGCGCGCCTGCGCGGCAGCGCGCCGTGCGGGTTGGCCGTTCGCCCAGGATTCGTCGAGCCGGATCGGACATCGCCGGCGCGTCGTTCGTCCTATGCCGTTCGGCTGACTCCACCCGCGTGCCGGAATCGCTTAAGATCGCTTCACATCCGCGGCGCGAGATGCGCCGCCTCGGCTACCAGGAGACAACGACGAATATGGGCGCTCTCAGTCACATCCGCGTGCTGGATCTCACACGCGTGCTCGCCGGACCGTGGTGCGCGCAGACCCTCGCCGATTTCGGCGCCGACGTCATCAAGATCGAGCGCCCGCGAGTCGGCGACGACACGCGCCACTGGGGGCCGCCGTACCTCAAAACGCCGGACGGCGCGGATACCCGCGAGGCCGCGTACTACCTCGCGGCGAACCGCAACAAGCGCTCGGTCACCGTGGACATCGCATCGCCCGAAGGCCAGCGGATCATTCGCGAACTGGCCGCGCAAAGCGACGTGGTGCTGGAGAACTACAAGGTCGGCCAGTTGAAGAAATACGGCCTCGATTACGCCTCGCTCAAGGAGGTGAAGCCCGATCTGATTTACTGCTCGGTGACCGGCTTCGGGCAGACCGGGCCGTATGCGCAGCGAGCGGGCTACGACTTCATCGTGCAGGGCATCGGCGGTTTCATGAGCATTACCGGTGAACGCGACGGCCAGCCGGGCGGCGGTCCGCAAAAGGCCGGCGTGGCGATCGCCGACCTGATGACCGGCATGTATTCGACCATCGCCGTGCTCACCGCGCTCACACACCGCGACCGCACGGGCGAAGGCCAGTACATCGACATGGCGCTGCTCGACGTGCAGGTGGCGATGCTCGCGAACATGAATTCGAATTACCTCGCCAGCGGCCAGCCGCCGGTGCGCTGGGGCAATGCGCATCCGAACATCGTGCCCTACCAGACCTTCCAGACGAGCGACGGCTGGATCATCGTCGCGGTCGGCAACGACGGGCAGTTCCGCAAATTCGTCGAAGCGGGCGGCCGCGCGGAACTGGCCGACGACGAGCGTTTCGCCACCAACCCGGCTCGCGTGCGCCATCGCGAAGTTCTCGTGCCGATTCTCGCGGAAATGGTTCGACTGCAGGGCAAACAGCAGTGGATCGCGGCGCTGGAGGCGGCGGGCGTGCCGTGTGGGCCGATCAACGATCTGGGCGAGGTGTTCGAGAACGAGCAGGTGGTGGCGCGCGGCATGCAGGTGGATCTGCCGCATCCGTCGGGCGGCACGGTCAAGCTGGTGCGCAACCCGATCAATATGACGGGCACGCCGCCCGAGGCGTTGACGCATCCGCCCACGCTCGGCGAGCACACCGAGAGCATTTTGCGCGACGTACTCGGTTACGACGAGGCAAGGATCGCGGCGCTGCGGGCGCAGTCGGTGATTTGAGCTTGCCGGCGCGGCGCGGGCACAAACGTCGGGC
>Ga0105251_10002966_pt1 | contig 12724 bp, 6 predicted proteins | sample KBSS64metaG_FD_80424 | JGI IMG/M metagenome (GOLD analysis project Ga0105251, IMG submission 80424) | Switchgrass rhizosphere microbial communities from Kellogg Biological Station, Michigan, USA - KBS S6-4 metaG | ecosystem: Host-associated > Plants > Roots > Rhizosphere > Soil | place...
AAAGAGCAGTGAGTTAGGCGCTTTCGCTTGCTAACTCGAGGTGGCGTATATTACGCTTTCCTCTTTCAGAGTCAACCCTTAATTTCAGGATATTTGACTCTCATCGCCGCCGTTACTCTGTGATGTTGTTCACATGTTCCGTGTCGATGGAGGCGCATTATAGGGAGTTCTTCTGAGGCTGCAAGCCTAAATATGCAGTAATTTGACTGACTGCTGCAATCCCCAGCAAAACCCCGCCTTATACGCAGTTGTGCACAAAGTTATCCACATTCATGTCAGTATTTCCCTTGAAATGATTCCACGCACAGTAAAAATTGGTGCATGCCATCAGCACTGCTCTTCATCTATATGTATTTTTCGTGGGTTAATTGCCGAAACAGCGCCCTCATTACAACTGACGTTGCTCCAGGCTGTTATAAATCGTTTTGATTTCACCTTTTAAGCTTTCGCCTTGATACACCATTGACGTATCGTAACGTTGATACTTCTCTTCTCGCGCGGCGCTAAACCAGTTAAACGAACCTACACACAACAGCCCCTCATCCCCAATCACAATTTTACTATGGACGCGTTTGACCAGTTTGGTAGTGATGCCCATCTCGTTCAGCTTTTCCAACGCGGCCTGAAGCCGCAGCTGTTTCTCTTTGCGCTTTTCATAATCGGTATGTTCGATATTAAAATTCTTATCCGTCACCACGGTGATTTCAACGCCGCGCGAACGCGCCTGGGTCATAGACGCCAGAAAGCCAGTTTGCTCCAGTTTTTCCCAAGTTAACCAGGGAGAAACAACGGTAATACTCGCCCCAATGTTACCAAAGGTCTGGTTCAGAAACGCGTCATGCTGCTCCACGCCATGCAGTGTAGAAATTTGCGTTTGCGTTGCGCTTAAATCTTTGCGCTCCTGAAACTCAAACTGCAATGCGTTGCTATCAGAAGCAAACAGGTATTTTGCCAGCAATCCTCGTGGAGAAGAGCCAGGCTGGATCTCAAACAGATCCATATCGCCGAAGACAAGGAAACTATCTTTGGCGCGGGAGACGGCGACGTTAAGCATGCTACTGTCGCTATCGATAAACCCGCCGTCCTCATGTTTGGAATAGACCGGGGAGAAGAGCACTATCGCTCTTTCGGCCCCCTGTAGAGAGTGCACTGTACCGACCGTCAGAGAATCTTCATCACCGTTACAGTTAATGTCGAACTTACGCAATGCCACTTTGATGGCGTTGACCTGTGCCGAAAACGGCGTAACGACGCCCACCACTTTATGCAGTGGCTTGCCGTAATGATGCTCTATTTCGTCTTTGTGCGCCGCAAGCCAGGCCGCTACCGTCTCAGCCTCAAAGACGTTGTAGCGGCTTCCACCATTTGCCTGCTGACCCAGACCATCAATATGTAGATAGCCCATCGCAGGAAGAAGCGTCTCTTTTTCGATCCCACGTTTCGGCTGTAACTTGCCGTGGTAGCAGAGCGCATTACAATAGCCGATGATGTTATCGAAGCAGCGACGGTGTTCGTAGAGGTACATCCCACGAGCCAGATCAGAGTCATACTGGTAGCGAGAATTAAACTGGGCAACCTTCATGACGCTGCCCGATGCCGCACTTTTGCCTGAATCGCACACCAGTGCATAAGCATCCGTTAGCTCTTCTTGAGAACCGCCGGGGAGGATGTTTTCCTCCACCATATTGCCTATATCAATACCGGGTAAACTGTTCCAGATGGGTGCGATTTGTTCCGTATCGCCAATGACTAATGCTTTCTTCGCCAGCGCGAAGGAGGCTGCGGCAACTTCGGGAAGTACCTGCCCCGCTTCATCGACGATCAGCAGATCGGCAAAATTATATAAATAGCTGTCATCAAATTTCTTAGCCCCGCCAACATGTTCCCTGATGACCAAATGGTGAGGAAGCATATAACAAGTCATCACCACGCAAGGGGTGAGCTTCATTCTGCGCTGCCAACGTGCCTTAATCGCTTTCGCCCCTTTAAGACCTTTTTCTTTCTGTATATTGTCGATCGCGGCCATATCCATCAGCCAACGACCTTCCCAGTAGTGGGTCGCCAGCAGGAATGCCGGGAAGCGAATTTGTGTATCGGCAAGCTCATCGGCACCGGCCATGTTTAGCTCCTCTTCTCCCGCATGCCCCAGTGAACAGGCCAAATCATGCCAACACCGCGCAGCCTCGCTTTCGCGCCGGGAAACGTCCTGAGCAATATCGATTTGCAGCTGATAATCGCCCTGCTCTTTTTGCGATTGCGCAATCAGGCCTTCTATATATGCATCGACATCTTCTGCAGTTCCCTGAAATGCGGACATTCTTGTGCCAAATGTCGCGTCCAGGAAGAGGTTAATTTGATAGCGGCGTTTAGTGCGAATAGCGGGGATCCAGGAAAAGAACGCATACACCATCGATTCACCGGCACGATATTGCTGCCACTGCTTTTTGCCCTGCGTTAAAAGCGCAATCTCATCAGCGCAGGCGAGCAGTAACGTGGTTTTGCCCTGAATATACTGGTTGAGATCTTCGCTAATGGCGATCCGTTCCTGGCGAATGCGGTTCAGACTGTTCCATGCCGGCTCGATTTGCTTAAGCTGTGCGAACTGCTCGGTTATACGTTCATGCAGGAGATCTACGACGCATTCGGGCGAACGACATTCCATCGATGGGAACGCAACCCTTGCCTTCTCCAGGTAGAAGGCCTGCGCATCTTCAATATATTCAAGGGATTCAACGCGGTTAAAAAAATCATCCGTCTGGTATTTTTTCGCAGCGTCGGCCTTACGGCCCGAAGACGGGAAGTAAGCGCCATAGCTTTTCAGCTCAGGCAACCAGCGCCCGGCCATTGCTCCGGAGCCGGTGGCAAAATCTTTGCCGAACGCTTCGATGATGTTAGTCACAGCCTGATTGTTGGTTGAAGTGGCAATGACTACTGGCGGCTCGGCTTTGTTAAGAGCGGCTCTTGCCCATTCAGTTGCAATAATAGAGAGAACCAGTGTGGTTTTCCCGGTTCCCGGTGGGCCATTCACAGCGAGGATATCGCCCGGCTGCTGGGTGAGATAATGGCTCAGGGCATCGCGCTGCGCCGTTACCAGCGGGAACTCGTCCCCGGAATGCCCCAGACGTTCGCTGAACTTTGCATTGGCGGCAAGAAGAGGTTCTACGGGAGGCATTTCCGGCGAGGCAAAGCGCGCCAGTAACGGAACCTCTTTTTTGCACATCAGCAGATGATCATATAAAGGAAGGATATGGATGCTGGCACCGCCTGGCTGGTTTGCTTTGGCAACATAGCCATATCCAGCCGATTCGTATTGTTCGTGAGTAGCAATCCATTTTCCGGCCACGTTTTCCAGCAGCTTATTTATATCATTCAGGTACTGTTGCCACTGCGAATGATGCTTTTTATAACGCTCAGCCCGCTGCTCGTCATTTTCGTCGCAGCGATCCTGTTCGTCGTCCTCACCAAAAGTGATCGAATTATGCGTGGTTTTGTATCTGTCGTATTGCGCGATCTCACCAATTGAAAAAGTGCCTTTGGGGAGCGGTTCGAGCAGGTCACGAGGGATGGTGGCGGGAGCCGTGGGGAACAAAAAACCTTCCCGGTTCAACAGAGCAGAAGTGACCAGCGGAGTGATGATTCCTGGTGCGCCTGCCGCACGCTCTTTGCCATGCTTTATCAGGCGGATCCATGCTTGGGGACGTAGCAGCACTTCGACTGTTTTAACCTCGTCATCTTCCCCCTCAAAGAACGCGTGAACGATTGTCTCATCCAGCCGTCCCGTGGATATATCCATCCACTGGGTGAATTTATCTGCATCTCTACGCTCAAACGTCCCTTTGCCAGACTCAGCGTCTGCTAAGGAGTTACGCCAGTATGATGTGAATCCCTGAGTATTCTTGTCCATTGCCCATCCCGTGACTTAAATAAAACTTTTGATTTCAGTGATGTAAACGCAATATTTGGTTAAGCATTGTCCACGATGCGAGGACGATCGCAATAATTTGTTTGTGCTGAGAAGAGAAATGGGATGCTTAATGGATTGTTAATGAGGTGCCGGGAGTATGGTGACGAAGGATATTGTGAAGCCGGGGATTTATGTTGGGAATCCGGCTGGGTGGTTGTGGGGGTATTAGCTTTTCTTAATTCATTTACTTCATCTTTGAGCGGCTACGATCTTCGTAGTATCCAGAGCATTTCGTTCCTTCTAAATTAACCCTCGGTCTAATGGAAACCGTTACAGGCTAAATAGAGGGAATCATGACAAACGGCTGGCACAATGCAGATATCATCGCGGGTTTACGTAAGAAAGGTACATCGCTGGCAGCACTATCACGAGCTGCGGGTTTGAGCTCGTCGACATTAGCGAATGCTTTGGTACGTCCATGGCCGAAAGGGGAATTTTTAATTGCTGAGGCGCTTGGAGTGCATCCAAGTGAGATTTGGCCGGAGAGGTATTTTAAGAAAGATGGGAAAGTTTTTGATCGGGCAAGTTTAATGAGAAAAGTAAGAACGTAATTGAAGGGGCGTAAGCCCCTATCATCTGTATTAACATACTCATAAAAATATTAATCAAAAGCCGTCTAACAAGTTATCAACCCCATTTGAAGCATCTAAGTTAATATCCGATAATGCTCTGCGAGCAGAGTTCGTACGAATAACTGGTATTGATAATGCATGCCTAAATTGTAGCAGAACCGTTATCACTCCCGAAATAATAGAATCATGAGCACCAACTACTCGACCATTAATAACTTTAATCATTACATTTTCCGTAATAACATTGACATCGTCATTAAGTCTATTATAGAAGTTTTTTTCAGTATAAAAATACTCCATATGCTTCCATTTCAATATTTCAAAAACTGCACTCCCAAGGGACTCTGGATAAGTCAAAGATGTAATAAAATCCTGATAACCAATAAATGTATTTCCATAAATTGGGAGTTCAGAGTCTAAAGATTTGCTTCTTTTTTCAATATCCGGTACAAAGTCGGATAAACTAGCACTACCATATGGTGTAAGGCGCAATATTATATCAGTAAAGAAACTCACGCTCGCCCATATTTCCTTATCAACTGAGGATAGATTTTCAATTTCATCGATAATATCAAAGTGATTTAAATATCTTTCAAGGCAATGTTTTACAACCGTACGTCTAAAAGTGCTGTAATCAATATCAGCACATAGCTCTAAGATATTTTTATACTTGGATGGGCTATTGCTGTCAAAAAGCTTTAATAGAATTTCATCTCTTTTGTCTTTGACATCAATACAAATAAATTCAGCAGAAAAATACTCCATTAATGATTTATGTGACCATCGATATAGAGATCCCTCCTTAACAAATAAAGGTACCGTTGTAATTAAATCATTAATAAAATGTATGGGTTTTACTTGAACACCTTTTATATTAGATACTATATCAAGGATACATATTTCCAGTTCTGCCCTCGAGAATTCAAGCCGACCATTATGTTTTAGACACCAAAAAGCCAACCGTCTTAGGAGAAGGCTAAAATCAGTTATATCTAAACCTGACATTTTCCCTCTAACATATCCAGTTTCCTTGCTTAAATCATGGGATTCAAACAATGCCTCATATACCTGGCTATAAAAAAGATCCTTCCTTCTCGGTATAATAGGTTTATGCTTATATGCACAGAAAAGTAATGAGACATATAGAGGAGTGGTTAAAAACTCGGTAATACTATCTTTATTCCTCATTGATTTTATCTCCGATATCAGCTTCCCAGATAAAATCAATTTATTACTTAAGCTATATGAGTTAGCATCATACAATCTTAATAAATTATAAGACTGCTCTATCTCTAATGGCTTTATTCTAAAACGCGAAAAACCATGTAATTCTAAAAGAGAGTTATCGGGCCTTGATGTAATGAGTATTTTAGAACTTGGAAAATCATCAGAAAAATCACGAATTCTTTTAAGTACATTATTTTTCTGATCAAATGGAATCTCATCCACACCATCAAAAAAATATGCAAACGGGAAGTTTCTTATCAAATCATCTGATTCAGTTAACTCGATCCCTAACAACTCTTTTATCTGATTTGTAATTGGTGAGTCAGACAAGGATCTCAATTCAATATAGATTGGTATTAACTCTGTTTTATCAATTGTATCGATAACTATTTTCTTCATTAACGTAGACTTGCCCATGCCTGCATTATCAATTATTAATGCATGGGTAATCATTGTAATAAAATCATTTCCATTTGATATTCTGATGCTATTTTCATCCCGCGAATCCAGTGAGGATAAAAATAGCGGCTCATAAATATCTTTAATTTTCTTTAGTACATTTGGAAAGGCTAAAGAATTAATTACAGAGCATTGTGATTTTACTTTAATAAGATAATCAGACATTGAAGACTTTAACTTATTGAGCTGGCGCCCCTTTAAATAGTATTCATACCCTATCTCCTGAAGGTATGGTAAGAATTTTTCCTCTACAATTTTTTTAGCCCATGGCTTAGCTAATTCAATTAAACTATCAATTAGAACCATAATATCCTTCTCATTTATATCAATTGATAATGTGTTTAGAAAAATAACAAATATGTATATCACTAATTCTGGACAGCTATCTCTAGAATAATGAAATCGCTTACACTTAGACACAAAGCTTAAAAGTATAGGTACAAAAAAAGCCACCCTAGGGTGACTTGATTTGCATATCAGATGGTGCGAAGGCCGGACTCGAACATCGCAACTATCCTTATGATTTAAAAGAGATAAAATTAAATTCATCGAATGAAATACCATTATTGATACCATCAGACCCGATTGATGATAATCGAACATATTGTAATACATGACAAATCAATAATGATAGAGATTAAAACGTTTACTCAAAAATGGCAATGCTAACTTATAAGTATGAATAAACATCATAATTTTTGTTATAATAAATAAATTAAAGAATAATAATGGTTAGTTAAAATAAGTAAAATTTTTATGAGATCATGGCAACTTAAATCAAGTGAATGATAAGATATCGAAGAGTCGAGACTATCGTTTAACACGGAGATGAATAAAAATGGATACATTATTTAAAATATTCGATAAATTTAGTTCCAGACCACTTTTCTTTATCTTTTTTGGATTATCACTATGTGAACTTTTCCAAGAGCAATCCGCTTTAAAAAACCCCACAGCAGAAAACATCACAATTTTACTTGCAGCAATGTTAATAGTGGTTTTTATAACTTGGGGATTTGAATGGTTAATTTTCAGGTTCAATGTTAATCTTGAACCTCATGATCAGGGAGATATTGGACCAACTATTGGAACAGCAGCATTAGCTATATATCTAGTATATACGCTTCACTTTTTAAGTGAACAGCCAGATGCTTTAAATATGAAACTGTTAGCAACATCAGGTTTTATCTATAGCACAACTCTATTGTTATTCTCTCTTGAATCAATGAAACTCAGAAGATTAAAGCCGCGATAAGAGACAGTAATATATATAACAAAATACAGGAAAATAGCCGATATGATGTTGATAATTTAACATATCGGCTATTTTATTTTTATGGAACCATCGATACGTAATCCACACCGATTCGTGAACTGTATTGTGATGCTATGGCCTGATATCTCTCAGCATAGCCGCTTCTGAGTTGAGACTTTAATTTAAGTCGAACAGGAACATTTTTAATATTTCCATCCATATTACTCAAAAATACAGCCGAAATAATATTTTTCTCTTCATCCTGGACTACACTGCCATGATTCAGAATCACCATATAGTCAACAACTGGCAGCGTTTTTTCACCTTCAAAGATAGACAAATACTTTCTGGAATTTTTGTGGATCACATAAATATATTTAGATTGCTCTGCAAAAGGTAAAGCTTTACTCTGACTTGCATTAAAAAGCTCTAATACTTTAATTAATCTATGAGGACTCAATCTTGTATGATGAGGATCATTTCCTTGAGTAGGAACAAGATCACAGGCAGCAGAAACACATAAATACCATTTTTCGAATTGCGTATCAAAGAAAATAGTTCCCGTAGATATATGCCCCTCTTCAAAGTTCTTGGAAGAAAGATTCATGTTTAAAGCATGATACATTTCTTTATAAGAGTTATCATTTGAAGGTAGATTCATTTTATGTGAACAGTATTTCAGTGATTTTGGTTCCTCACTGCTTTTAAAATCACATGAATAGCTTTCGAAAACTTCATTAATAAATCCCACTAAAGATTTATTCCCCCTTAGTCTTTCATACAACTCTTCTGACAAGTTGCTAAATACAAAATTGATATTTTTCTTTTTAACTTCATCAGAAGTAGAATTTAATATCTGATTTAACCATCCAGCCTGTCCATAATCGTCATTAGCTAAATGATTATTGAAAGAAAGAGCTTCTGATTCAATAGTGTTTTGTATCTCAGATTTGATGATTTGATAATAAGACGGGTTCCATTCTATTAATGATTCATTAAGTGTTTCCCAAATCCTATCACCATCATTCTCGTGATCCTCAACATCTTTGTGAAATAAACAAACAAAGATGTTACCACTTTGAATCCATTTTAAACCGTTAATGTCACCGCTAACGATACTTTTATTATTCTCATCTGCAATAATTGCATTTTCAGAAATAGCATACTCGGCAATCATTCTCGCGATAAAGTCTATATCGTCCTGCTGTGTAATCTTTTCATCTTCTCTGATTATTTTTTTTACTCTTTTACAACAGCGACCATCTTGAATATATGAAACAACTTCATCTCTTCTTAAAGCTCGCTCTCCTTGATGTTTTAAATCAGGCAATATAACATTCTGCCAGTAGTCAATTAAATCTTCATTTTCTTTTTCAATTATGATTTCGTTGCAATTGACAACCCCCTTCAGAGATGAAGCTATTTGCATCCAAGCCTTAGGTAAATCTTCTCTTGTATAAATAACGATCATATTTAAATGATCAGAATTTTCAAGCTCTTTTAGCAATGTAATCGTCTTATCTGGTGCATTATTATCTAAGTGATAATCCACTATTACTAAATCAGACTTTCTAATACGATCTACATCAAAATTCACTGAACCATTATCAATATCACAAATCATATTTTTAGCTTGGAAAAAGCTTTCAAGAGTAGCAGCACGTTTAGATGAATCAATTTTATTCGGATCTAATTCTATCTCTCTGCTTAATGCTCTAATCGAGTCAGAATAGGTGATGAAATCATCATCGATCATGACGACTGAACGTATAGCATTATCGCAAAACGTTTTCTTTACAAGGGAATTATAAGTTGTTATAGGCATTTTATGACTCCACTCCATTGAACTTAATTACAAAATTAGCACCATCTTTGATTAAATAGTCATCATCAAAATTTGGATCAGAATACCAAATTTTGTGATGTGCAACTGCTAAATTCTCCCTACATAAATATAGTCCGACACCATGCCCATTAGCCCTTTTGCTATAAAATAGTTCAAATAAACGCGGAATATCATCTGAATCTATTGCTGGCCCTGAGTTTGCAATTATTACCAGAGAATTTACGAAATCTATTTTTATAATTCGTTTATCGGATAGACTTACCCAATACATTGCATTATTTAAAATATTAGTGAAAACCGGGTAGATGCGTGATGGTATGTCATTAATTGATATATTTTTAAAATCTTCGCCAAACTCAATGTTAATACGTTGTCTATCAAAACGGTCACCAAAAAACTTCAGGATATAATCCATGATGTTTTTTCCTGTTATCCTTTGTCTTGACTGATATCCCGATATTTTCAAAGGAGATAAGAACCTGATTTGTTGGGTTAGGGACCTATGGGCATTTAGCGCTAATGAAAACCCTGGATGTTCCTTTGCAGATGATGGTAAAGAGTTTAGTCCTCGCGTAACCATCGAGTCCATTTCTTCAAGTTCATGAGAAAGTATTTCAACACTGATGCCTAACTGAGCCAATGCATTTAAGCTCTTAGCTTTATCCTCAAAAAACTCCCGTTCTTCCTCAGATAGCGAAAATGCAGAATCTAAATTGACCCCTTCAAACAAACGATCTAAACCTTTATTTATCGACTGATATTTAAATGTCAATGAATCTATCGTCTCTATATAAATACTATCAAGTAAATTCAAGGCATTCTCGATATCCATATTATTAATTGAGTCAACAATGGAGATAGCTTTGGAGTAGTAAATCCCCCTATCATTTTTTATCTCATCTCCCCATTTTTTTAAAAGAGCATTAGTTTTCTCATCTAAGTTACTGCTAAATCTTGTTAATTTAGAATTAATAATACCTTGATTTTTTTCAAGATGATTTTTACCTGCTAAAGAAGGCTCTAACTTATTTAGCTCGGAATCAAGTTTATTAACAATTAACTTCATCTCCAATATATATGCAGAGAATTCATTATACTTATCACGATAATCTCTATATCTCTCTTCAAACACACCAAGTTTTGGTGGTTTTACCGGCGTTTTTATCTCACTTCTTAATGACTCTAAATTGGTTAGATCAGAATCAATTTCTTTCACATAATTGAAATCATGATCATTTTTATTACTATCTAATTTATCTTTCAATTTTTTTACAGCATCAAGTGAGGCATCCAAAACGGGTGTTTGGCGTTTTAATGCATCTGAAAAACTCTTCTGTGTAGATTTTCGAGCTTGTTGCTGCGCTGCTTTTCTTAATTCTTTCTCTCGTTTGACCTGTTCAAGAAGATCCTTACGGTCTTCTGAACGACCACCAAAAAACCTGTCAGCCAATGACGTTAATAAATCTGAAACCAATGTTTTTAATTCTCGAGCAGCTTGATTTCTAATGAAACCTTCTCTTCCAGATTTATCCTTTAGCTCTCTATTTTTTGATTGAGTGATTCCAATAAATCCGAAAATCCTCCGGTTTGACCAATAGTATCGTCCAGCATTCAATGATCGCCTTTCCTCGATCTGGAAGAAATCATTATCTACTCGTCCATATGGTAAAACTCTTAAGCCATCTCGAAAGACCATAAGCCCTGCATATTTTTTAGCCTTAAGATCAAAATGCGTATGTTCACGTTCGCTATGTGAAGTATTTTGAGTTAGAAATTCTAATGTTCCTATTTGAATTTCAAATGGCCCAACCCCTGCAATCGAATTAACACTTATGTTAGCAGGAATAACTACTTCACCTTTGTCTTCACCAAAAGCTTTGACACGACCTCTAAACCAACCTTTTTCATCTATATTGCCTACAACAGTGTGTTCTAAAGCATCAAAATCACTTTTGCTGAAAACATCTGATTGTTTTAATATTTGACGATGATATCCATTGGATTTAACTGAATAAATCTCATACAAGAACGAAAGATCGCCTAAAATATAAGGATTAACAAAAGCTCTCAAAGTATCAACCAAACTTTGCTCGACATCAGATAACTCTGCATTATCCTTAGCTAAATCGCCAGCATTTGTTAATAATGATAAATCCCTTCCGAGTTCTAATAGAAAAAGAGCGGTTCCATGCTTATCTCCGTCAATTTCTTCAACTTTAATCAAAATCTCTTCCCAGGGAATAAAAACCTCTGGGTTAATTTTGAAATCATCGCAGAAACTTATTATTTTCTCTTGGGTAGTGATAAAACCATTATTTCCATTTATAGCTTTCTCATCCTCTGAGAATTTTTCCCAAGCTAGTTTTTTAAGAAGAAGAGTCTCATCTTCGTCTTCACCTTCATCGCCCTTACAAAAATATATGTTTTGCTTTAGCTCAATAAGTAACCCTGATAAAACATTAGATAAATCATATAGATCCTTGAACTCTCTGAATGGGACAGTGACATCATCAAATGAGAGATAAGGGTTCTCGAATAATCGCCAATCAATTAATAATGCGACGTAATTGTCATTCATTTTCTTGGTAACAAGAAACGTTACAGGTGAAAGAAAAGCAGCAGAAAGTCTGCCGATACCTTTTTCCCCTTGCGTTTTTCTAATATTTAATCCGAATCTTTCATGTTCTTCTAATGTGTTCTTTCTTGTTTTAGATTCAGTGCCAACAACAAGCCAATTTTCAATTATTTGCTGCAAAGACATCCCGCAGCCATTATCGATTAAAGCCCCACAAGGATAGTCACCATCGATTGTGTAGAGTGCAACATTTCTCGCGTAAGCATCATAAGCGTTTTTCCAAAGCTCGCTTACCGCGGTCGGACAATCTGCAATTTGCCCCTTACCAAGGTGCTCAATTGTCCTTGCTCTCGCTTTAAAGCTAAGAGATTTCATCTGCATTTTTAGCATCCCTTTGAGAGTTATTGATTATTATATCAACACAAGATTTGAGGAGAGTTTTCCCCAAGTTTACTGGAACAGCATTCCCTACTTGTTTCCCTTGACTAATGATACCGCCCGAAAAAATGTAATCGTCTGGGAATGTTTGAAATCTTGCTGCTTGTCTTACTGTGATCCCATGATTTTCCCATGGATGCAAGAAACGCCCTTTTGACGGGTTAAAGCAACCAGTAGTTATAGTTGGACCTGGCAAAGAAAGTCTTATTCGACCATAAACATCTTTATGTCCTACATATCCATTCGAATGACATGGCAGCCTAAAATCAACATCTTCTCTACTACCATTAATTGGAGTTAGATTGAATCTTTCAATCATATAATCAGCATGACACATGTGTATATCACTTGGGTCATTCTTATCCAACTTATGAGTTTTTTTGAATTT
>Ga0105251_10002967_pt1 | contig 12722 bp, 12 predicted proteins | sample KBSS64metaG_FD_80424 | JGI IMG/M metagenome (GOLD analysis project Ga0105251, IMG submission 80424) | Switchgrass rhizosphere microbial communities from Kellogg Biological Station, Michigan, USA - KBS S6-4 metaG | ecosystem: Host-associated > Plants > Roots > Rhizosphere > Soil | place...
AAAGCAGGAATTACAGAATCAGATATATTTCAAATGCAATGAGTAATTCAAGATTATAAACATAATTCTAGTTGTTCAATTTTACTAAAAAGGCAGCTAATTGTTTGATTGGCTGCCTTTTTTAGTAAAAGCCTAAAGAGTATAATCTTATCATTTTTCACTTTGTATTATTTAATTTACATGTACAGACAAACTCTTTAGTCCGTATACTGCACTGTTCTCAATTGGGTCAATTGTAAACCCTTCTGGAAAAGAGATGGAAGAATATTTTTTTATCAATGCTGTCATACCAATAATAGCTTCCATACGTGCCAAAGGCGCTCCTAAACAAAAGTGAATGCCATGCCCAAAAGCGATATGAGGATTGGGTTTACGATGAATATCAAACATCGATGCATCATTAAACTTATTTTCATCACGATTCGCTGAGCCGATCCATACAAGAACAGTTTCACCTTTTCGTAGCTGTTGACCGCCAATTTCTGTATTCTGTATCACTTTACGTCTGAGAACCTGAGCAGGTGAACGATAGCGTAAAGATTCTTCAACCATCGAAGGAACAAGAGATAAATCATTTCTCAGTTCGTTGTAAAATCCTTTATTTTCTAAGATGCTAAAGACGGCGTTTGTTAGGAGATTAGTTGTCGTTTCGTTTCCAGCTACTAATAAAAGGTTACAGAAAGGAACCAATTCTTTCTCCGATATTTTAAGTGTTTCTTCTTCTGCTCGTATAAGGATTGAGATAAGATCGTTACTTAAATTTTTTCGTTTTTCTGCGATAATCGTTTGAAAGAATTCTTCTAATTCTCTTTCTGCTGTTTCTCGGGTAGTTAAAAATTCTTTCATGTCTTCCTTATTACTGCTTTTTGGTGAACTAACTAAAACATCAGACCAATGTTTAAATTGATCCATATATTTAGAAGGTACACCTAACAGTTCAGAAATTACTATAATCGGAAGAGGATGGGCAAAGTCTCTATAAATATCTATTTGCTCTTTCTCATCTATACGCTGAAGGAGTTCATTTGCAATTGCTTGAATGCGCGGTTCCCATTCCTTCATCACTCGTGGAGTAAAGGTACGATTTACAATAGATCTGACTTCGGTATGTTTAGGTGGGTCTTGATTAATCAATGATTTACCTATTGAGAATTTAGAGCTACTAAAATGACTTGAAAAAGTTTCTTTTTCGCTCAATATTCTTTTGACGTCTTCATAAAGAAATACATTCCACACTCCTGTATTTTTATCGTAATAAACAGGAGAATTTTTTCTCATTTCTTCATACCAAGAGAAAGGATCATAAGCATCTACTTTGTCAAGTCCTCCCTTTATCTCATTTAAAGGTAAAAACTCTTTCTCTTTCATATCTTTTTTCATTAGATAGACCTCCTAAGAAGAATATAATAGGCTCTTGCTTATCATTCAGTTGAGCCAATGTACTATATACGTTCACTATGTTTACACTGACATATCTTCTGTTTTTCTGTCATAAAGATGAATCTCTTAAAAAGTGACTGGGAGCGACGTTAAACCTTGTGAACTCAATGTAAAGTGCCAATCGACGTTCTCTCTAGGGATGTTGAGACTTAGGTTAGGCATACGTTTTAATAGGGTAGAAAATGCAACGTCTCCTTCTACACGAGCTAGTGGTGCTCCCAAACACATGTGAATACCGTGTCCAAAAGCGAGGTGACGCTTAATCTCCCGAGTAATGTCTAGATTCTCTGGATCTTGAAACTGCATTTCATCCCGATTAACTGATTTCACCAGAGGAATAATCATATCTCCTTTTTTGATGTGTTGTCCTCCTATCTCAATATCTTCTGTAGCAAAACGTGGTCCGGCAATTGTGGCTGGTCCGTTGAAGCGCAGTAATTCTTCTACTGCTCCTGGAACAAGAGTATAATCATTTTTTAATTTCTTTAGTTGCTCTGGGTGATCTAGCAGCATTAAAGTACCTGTAGCAATCAGGTTCGAAGTAGTCTCATGACCAGCAAAAATCAATAGTGAAATCATTGAAATCAACTCTGCTTCGTCAAGTTTATCTCCTTCTTCTTCAATAGCGACTAATTGGCTAATTAAATCATCATCAGGGTGCTGACGTTTATAAGCTACAAGCTCAACGATGTATTCCCCAAAAGCTCGAATTTGTTTTGCGATACCAGGGTCTTGTCTTCCTAAGCCTCGCCCATTGGCAATAGCTGAAGACCAATGTTGAATTTGTTTATGGTCTTCTATAGGCACTCCAAGCATGTTAGAGATAACATTAATCGGTAAAGGATAAGCATAATCTTTTACAAGATCCATTTCTCCCTTATCTTGTACTTTGTCGAGTAAATCGTTAGCAATTTGTTCAACTTGAGGACGTAAACTTTCCATATATTTAGGGGTAAATACCTTAGAAACTAATCTACGTAATCTTTTATGATCAGGTTCGTCAACAGAAAGCATTGATTTAGAGTTAAGAAAAGTAGGAGGTGCAGAAGGGTCAGACCCGGATTTCCTAACGTCAATACTACTTCCCTCAATAGAACTTGGATCTACAGTAAAGCGAGCATAATCTTTTAAAACTTGCATCGCTTCTTTCATACGTGTAACCATCCAAGTTTGCCCATCTATTTTCCCTATAGGCGATGAGATAGGAATCACAGGACCTATCTCTCGCAACTCTGAGAATATTGGAAACGGATCTTCATTACTTTTACCACTAATGATATCTAGTACAGCTTTCTTCTTTAAATTTTGATTTGAATTATCCATAATAATCGCCCTTTCATATTGTTTATTTTATATAAATTTTGTTTTTAAACATCTTTGGATCTTTATAAATATATTCCTAAAAAGAATTTTGGCACTAAATTCACTTTAAACTTTTGCTGGTTTTTCTATAGTTATAGTGTTTCCTTCTTCAGAAGCACTCTTAACACGTTTGATAAAGAAGGAAAGGAATAAACTCATGATTCCGATAACGAGAATAACAAAATATGCATCATTTATTCCCTGAATGGCAGCTTCTATAGCCATATGCTGTTGTGTTTCGCCTTGTACTCCTCCTTTGGACATTAAGTCCTGAAGGTGATTTGTTGTACTATTTGTCATTACTGTTACAAGTAATGCAGTACCTATTGCTCCAGCTACTTGTTTGATTGTATTGGAGATAGCTGTGCCATGAGCATTAAGATTAGCTGGCAATTGGTTTAAGCCAGCAGTTTGTACAGGCATAAGGAACAACGCCATTCCAATACGACGAATTGTAGACATTACAATGAGAAAAGTATAGCTTGTTGAATCCGTTAAACTGATAAAACCAATGGTAGAAATAATAATAATAGCTATACCGATTATAGTAAGCCATTTCGCTCCAAATCGATCGAAGAGTCTTCCAACTACAGGACTTAATAACCCCATTAGGAGTGCACCTGGAAACATTAATACACCAGATTCTAAGGCAGTAAAACCGCGGGCGTTCTGAAGGTATAAAGGAAGTAACATCATATCCGCATACATCATCATAGTAACCCCTATATTAATAAGAGTAGTCAACGTAAACATATTGTATTTAAAGGCCCGGAGATCCAATAATGGATTTTTAGATACTAGTTGTCGCCAAGTAAACACCACCAAGGCTAGGATTCCTGAAACTAAAGAAACAACAACCTCTGTACTTGACCATCCATAGTTGCCAGCTTGACTAAAACCGTACATTACAGCCCCAAATCCGATGGTTGAAAGGACAACACTTATTATGTCTACCTTAGAACGTACAGGTTCTGATACATTTTTCAAGTAAATAAAACCGCATATAATAACAATAACGGCAAATGGAATCATTCCATAAAACATAGCTTGCCAAGGAAATGTTTCTAAAACATAACCGGTAAGCGTTGGACCAATTGCCGGTGCAAAGATGATGGCTAACCCAACCATACCCATAGCAGATCCTCTTTTATCTGGAGTAAAAAGGGATAACACAACGTTCATAAGCAAAGGCATAATAATTCCGGCACCAGCTGCTTGAATTAACCGTCCAGTAAGAAGTATAGGGAAATTCGTAGCCACTGCAGATATAATTGTTCCCACTAGGAAGATAATCATTGAACTTTGAAATAGTTGACGGGTGGTAAATCTTTGCATCAAAAAGGCTGTAATAGGAATTAAAACTCCATTTACTAACATATAGCCTGTCGTAAGCCACTGAGCTGTTGAAGCCTTAATATCAAAATCGTTCATTAATTCTGGAATAGCAACGCTCATAATTGTTTGATTAAAAGTAGCAAGGAAAGCCCCTATTATCATCACAAACATAATTGGCCCCTTCTTAAGGGAGGGATTGATTGTTGCGTTCTTACTCAAATTCATTCATCCTTTCAAGACTATCGTAGATATAATTTACAATGTGTTGTATAGTTTACAATGTATAAATTAGATTATAGGTACAATATATCTTGTTTTCAAGCTACAAAATCCCAAAAAGTGTAAATTAATTTACAGAAATAAGTTTCCTGTTGCTTATCAAGAGAAAATACAACATAACATGATAAATTGTAGCTTAACTGTTAGATAAGAAAGGAAAGTGAATATAATGACAAAGAAAAAGAGTCACACAGACCCTCGTATACTTCGTACAAGACAATTAATTAAAGAGGCATTCGTTGAATTACTTGAAGAAATGGATTTTCAGAAAATAACAGTTAATCGATTAGCTGAGAGAGCAACGATTAATCGGGTTACCTTCTATCTACACTATCGTGATATTCCAGATATGCTGGAGAAGATGGCGAATGATATGATTGATGACATTTCAACGATTTTCAATAATGCATCAATAAATCAAACATCTTCAGATGAAATTAGTTGGAAAATAATAGAGGATTTACTTGAGTATATCGCTGAAAACTCGAAACTATATAAGAGCCTTTTAGCATCTAAGAGAGTTACAATCTTTAGAGATCGTTTAACACTATTCTTAAGAGAAAGTATCGTTACGAAAATAGAGGAAAAGGGAAAGTCATCTCATATTCTTACTGAAGTTGTAAAAGAAGACATTCTAATATGGTATGAAACTTCAGCTTTAATAGGTACAATCATCTCTTGGCTTCATAATGACATGCCATATACGCCATCTTTTCTAGCTCAGCAGTTTGCTTTACTTCACCATAGAGGACTTAATAAAAAAAGTTAATTATGTACCAGGTTCATTTATAGTATTGTGGTTATGGTCAATTTAAAATGTTGTGTGAGCTCCCCACTAAATTTTTTGTAGTTAAAACTACCACGTTGAGCAGTAACAGGGCATTCGCACTCCACTAAATGTTGATGTAAATTTAACCGTAAACAATGTTAAAAAGATTTAACCAGTGCACGCTAATAAAATACTAGGTTACACTGGCTGGATCTTTTTATCCTATCTAATGAATAAGAACTACAGCAGAGTACACAATTAACTTTTCTCTTACTAACAATTGATTTCTTTTATGTCTCTCTTTTTAGCTGCCAAGATAAATATTGTACTTATAATACAGAATGCTCCTAACCACTGTACAAAATCTAAAGTTACACCTAACCAAATTACGGATAAAAAGGCTGCAGATAAAGGCTCTGCAGAGGTCAATAAACTTGTTTCAGAAGCACTAAGGTACCTTAAACTTTCTAAATAGAAGTAAAAAGCTACAAGTGTCCCAAAAATTATAATAAACGTAACACCTGCGTAAGTAGGAAATGACCATTGACCTTCAATCTCCCAAGGTGGATGAATAAAACTAAAAGCTAAACCGGCTACTAACATTCCCCAACCAACTACAATATTAGCTCCCCATTTCTGTAGTAGTGTATATGGTTGCAATGTATAAAAAGCTAGTGCAAAAGCCGAAGCTAATCCCCAAAACAGAGCCCAACCAGAGATTGACAAGCTATGAATATCTCCACGTGTAACCAGAAAAAAAGTGCCTAGAACAGCTAGAAATACAGTACTCACTTCTTTAAAGGTAGGGAGTCGCTTAGAACGAATAGCTAAATAACAAGTGATAACAGCAGGGCCTAGAAATTGAAGTACTGTAGCCGTAGCAGCATTTCCATGTTGAATACCTGCTAAAAAAGAATATTGAAGTGGTAGCATGCCTAAAATACCGAATAATGTAAGATTCAGTGCATCTTTTTTATTTTTCCACACTTCCCATACATGTTTTCCTTCTTTTCTATAAGAAAATGCTAACAGTAGAATGCCTGATATTAATAAACGTACAGCAGTTAACCATTCTACACTCACATGTTGTTTTTGAAAGACATATTGAGCAACAGCTCCTGATACCCCCCATAGTATTGATCCGATCAAAATTAACGTAATTCCTTTTGTTCGCGTTATGTTTTGTTGTTTCATCATGTATTCTCCATCTCTTTTATAGTAAGTCTATAAGTGCTTGTATGAATGAGTCGGAAAATGAGTATTATTAAAGAAATTTTTGAAGAACGATTTTCCCAATCATCTTTCTAGATTCAATCATTTTATGAGCCATTCTGAGATTTTCAGCATTAATTGGCTCATAACAATGAGACATAGTGGCTTTAAGCTTTTTAGCATCTACCCATTCAGATACTTTATTTAACAATTTATGTTGTTGAATCATATCAGGTGTTTGATACATAGACCTTGTAAACATACTGTGTAAAAAAAGTGTCACGCTCTTTTTTCGAAGCATAGTCGCATCAAATGGTTGGTTAGCATCTGCAATCCAAGCTATCTTGCCTTGTGGCACGATGATTTCCTCCATCTCATTTAAATAAGGATCTGGGGCACTCAGACAAAAAATATAATCAACAGAATTAAATCCCAAATCATTCAATTGAGGGTTTAAAGGCTCAGTATGGTTGATGGTAGCAAATGCCCCGTGTGTCTTTACCCATTTTGATGTCTCTTCTCTCGAAGTCGTACCAATAACCGTCAACCCTACCAAACTAGCTAATTGGACAGCAATTGATCCAACACCACCTGCAGCTCCAATGATTAAGATTGACTTGTTTTTATTTAATTTAGTGTCCTCAGGAATCGATAAGCGCTCAAATAATATTTCCCATGCTGTGATACTTGTCAAAGGAAGGGACGCAGCCTCGGCAAAAGTTACTGTTTTGGGTTTTACTCCGACTATCCTTTCATCAACTACATGATATTCGCTGTATCCACCCGGCCTCACCATGCTACCTGAATAGTAAACTTCGTCACCAGGTTTATACAAGGTGCTATCTGGTCCAGTTTCTTGGACGACACCTGCCACATCCCACCCCAAGATACGTGGATTTGTTTCAACTATATCTTTAGAAGAGCGAACTTTGGTATCCACTGGATTAACTGAGATTGCCATTACTTTTACCAGTAAATCGCGCCCGGTTGGTTCAGACTTGGGTATGTTCACATCTAGCAAACTTTCTGGATCGCTGACAGGGAGATACCGATAAAGCCCAACAGCTTTCATCGTATGGGTCATTGGAATCATTCCTTTCCTGAGTTACAAATATTATATTATAAAGAAATGATAGCAGTTGACTTCTTCATACGTCCAATTTATTATAATTATCAAAATCATTAATCACAGTAATGGACTGGAAAAGAGAGGAGCTCTTAAAATGGAGTGGAATCAACTCGAATATTTTCAAACACTAGCCCGGATACAGCATTTTACTCAGGCTGCAAAAATGCTACATATTACTCAACCTGCTCTTAGTCGTTCCATTGCAAAGCTTGAAGAAGAGGTGGGAGTTCCACTTTTTGAACGTCAAGGTCGAACGGTTTGTCTTAATCGGTATGGGGAGATGTTTCTGAAACGAATAGAAGTGGCAATTGCAGAGGTGGAAAAAGGGAAGCAGGAATTGTTGGAAGAACTAAATCCAGTTTCCGGCACCATTTCGTTAGCTTTTTTACATATTATAGGAACTCAAATGGTACCTAGAATACTAAGCGAGTTTGGAAAGAAATATCCTCACATCGAGTTTGAACTTTCTCAATTTTCAAATGATGTAGCGATGCAGAAACTAGAGCAAGGAAAATGTGATTTTTTTATAACTTCTTCTGTCGTGTTGAAGGAAGGGATACAGAAACTAGACTTACTGACGGAAGAGCTATTTGTTGCCGTTCCAACTGGACATCATTTATCGAAAAACAAAGAAGTCAACCTTCATCAAATTATGGATGAACCCTATATAGGCATCAAATCAAATTGCGGTTTGCGAGATACTTTGGATCGCTATTTTCAAAAAATGGGGTTTGCTCCTAAAATTAAGTTCGAAGGTGAAGAGGTTATGACTGTTGCTGGGCTTGTATCCGCAGGACTTGGAGTCTCGATCCTTCCAGCTGCTCCTGCCTTACAAATGGATGGCATTTCATGGCTGAAGCTTAGGAATCCAAGTTGTACGAGAAACATTGGTATTGCTTGGAATGAAGATCATTATATGCCACCTTCTGCACAGCTTTTCAGAAAATTTATTATCGAACAGTACGCAGATAACATAGTTAAGATGTCGTAAACCAGTAAGTAAAATACGTTTCACCTTAACCCTAATAAAAAAAGAGAAGGAAAAGTCCTTCTGTTTGGTAGCTGCCCATGATCCATTGAAAGTACCCATTGAATAAAGAACATTTGTTCCTGTATTGCATACGAACAAATGTTCTTTATTCAATGAAAATACTTAAGTTTTCCTAATTATTGAAGTTGACAACCTTCATTTTGATTCCAACTGCTTACGCGTATATATCCAAATCTTTTACTTTTCTCTTCCTCTTATTCTACCAACAGCGTTCGTAAAAGTGTCTGTTTTTAAGAAGACGTTCGTAATTTATTTTAAAACTTAAACGAACGATGAAAGTGATAGATTTTCTATCCAAAAGAAAAGTCCGTAAACGTATGCTTTTACGGACCGTGTATTAAGGAAAATAAATTTATGTTAATTTTATAGATTAGAAGAAACATACTTAATAATAAAGACACAATTCAATTTTTCCTATTAATTTCCTAGATGTGATGCGAATATTATACAATATAAAAAGACTGATAATTTAGGAGGAAGATTATATGGGAAGACAAAATGGAACAATTAAGTGGTACAATTTTAATAAAGGATATGGTTTTATTACAACAGAAGATGAAACTGAGATTTTTGTTTCTTATCGCTCTATTGAAGGAAATGGTTATGCAGACCTGAGAGAAGGTCAAAAGGTTTCTTTTGACGTAGAAACAGGTCAAAAGGGTCTAGAAGCAGTACGTGTACGGGTCCTAGACTAATATCCTAAGATCATCTGTTATTTAAAAGGCAACAGGTTATTCCGTTGCCTTATTTGTGCTTTATAAAGCTGTTTTGACCATTAGTCTAAAATAGGTCGCATACTATTATAAAAGGAACGTTTTAAATTAAAGGAGGAAATGGAATGGCAATGTAAGAAGAATTTGCGTTAAGAGATGAAACAATAAAAACTATAAAAAAGGTGAAGGATCGCTCTCATCAAGAGGAGCTGAAGTTGTCAGGCATCACAGAGCGTAATATTTTTCCTATGCAATTATTAGATAAACAATCAATACAAAAATGATCACAAACAGACAGTTCGTAAAATAAACGTTCGTATTTGTATACTTTTGCGGACACTCAAAAAACCTTTAAAATATAGTGGTTTATGCGTTCATTTTTATACAAAAACACTTTACAAACGTCCGTTTGTTAAAAGGTAAATTTACGAACGAATATAGTGTAATTAAATTAATGAATGTTGCGTGTACCTGTGTAGACTGCACTAGGTAGAAACACCTCATTATGATTTATGTATATGTATCCACTAGTACATGAAATGGATCGTCACGATTGTACACTTAGGCAGAACCTACAAAAAGATCATAATATACATTCCATAACCTTTAAAGACAGCCTTATTTATTGCATCAGTTACATACACATGTCTGGTGGCATGTAACATAACGCATATGATAAAATACTGACTAATAGGTTAATGCTAGGTGCATTAAAACTTCAATTCTAATACACCTACGTATTAAGTAAATTTAATTAAAATGTGAAAAAGCGTAGAAGTGCTCCAACACTTAAACTACGCTTCCTCATAAGGCATGTTCTATTTTCCTTTGTTATTTGTAACGATACTAATCATTACAGAAAACATTGCACATACAGCTACCACTGTATTTGTATCCATGTAGAACACCTGCCTTTCCTATGACGCCTTGTACTCCAATACGAGGCGTTTTTGTTATGCTTATCATTATAGCAAAGAGAGCATCTATTTTTGAAAGGCGCGCACAGACAATTTCACTATAAATCGTTTTTTTAAAAGAATAAAAAATAAATCTATTGTAATTTCCACAACAAAGACCGCCCATTATCCATAGCGTATAAGGCGGTCTTATCTATATTCATGCTACATAACTATTCGTAAATCCTAGACAGTATTAGTTAAATCAACCACTAAAGCGCTCACTACACGATCTCCTTCTTCTTAAGGAGGATCTACAATAAACGTATCTTTGCTATACCTATATTTTAGCTACTTAAAAAGGAAAGTACCACAAATCCTTTTTCCTTATATATAAAAAATTATCTTTTCTTTTAACGAAAAATATGTTAATCACGCTCATTTATAGCTTGTTTTAAAATACATGATAGTTCGTTCACCTTGACTTGGATAATACCCTCCACGCTTTTGATTTCACTGTTTGACTGTGTATGACCAACTTGATTTCTCAACCATGTATAAATAGTTTCTTTTTTATCTGGATCAGTAGGATATCTTGTACTCTGCATATCTTCTTCTTCTTTGTACCAACGCTTGCAACTTTCACTTCTAATATATCTATCAATTTTCCACTGAGCAGACACACCTAAAACCTGATATAAAAGACTGTATAAAAACATAAACCTAGCAATGTCATCTTTATTCCTCATGGCAGCCCTATATAATCTTTTATATGGTTCAAATCTAACCTGGCTAATCTCTCTCTCCATTTTACTTTTATCCTCTTCCGTAAAATGATGAATCATTCCAAAGCGAGCAGATAAACTAATACCCTTTGTCCTCACCTCTTGTATTTGTAACCCATGTTCAAAAGATAAATAGTCTAAGATAAGCATCAAAAGTTCTTCAACTTGTGGACGTACATCTGACATAGATTGACCTTCTTTTAAATGCTTTAAATAGAAAGTAACTTTAATCTCACAAATCTCGTCTTGTTCATCTTTGGGTACCCCAAACAATCGAACCGCTTCTAAGCATTCATGATTAGGTTCAATAAAAAAATCATCTCCAAAATTCAACCCAACATAACCACTAACAAATACACTGTATCTGAAACTCATACCAGAACCCATATCCACATTTCCTCTCTATGATAAAAAATTCACTTCCAAAACTCATACCATCTCTTCTTTGACTTTTTCTTGTCTTCTTGCGTAACTGCTATTAATCTTTTTATCTCCTGCATTTCACGAATAGCAGAAGTTAGTTTTTCATCCCTTTTTGCTTCACGTTCAAATAATATACGCTGTTGTTCCTGAAATTGATGAGCTAAATTAGCATACATCTGTTCTAATCGTTTTAACCGTTCTTTATCCGTCATGCCCTGTTCATAATCCTCTTAATCCGTTGCAACATTAGTATCTCTTTGTTATAAAAAACACGACTATTGTTTATTCCTCTATGAAATTCATAACCCTGTTCTTCAAGTGTCAGACAGTACTTTCTTACAGTCGAATTCGATATACCGATTACCTTAGCTACCTCGCTACCAAAATATGATTGCTCCATGACGGCCGCCTTCTTCGCTAAGGTTGTTATTCGACCGTTACAAGTCGTTATCCTGCGTAAGTTTGTTTATGTTAAAACTTGTATCGTCCGATCACCAAGGTTACGTTTTAAATATTCCTTCATAGTTTTGTTACATTGTACAACGCATATAAAAAGAGCACATATTCTATGACCATCTAATCATCACCTACTGCGGTAAATCTTCTTTTTATTTATGAGAGTAGACAAGTAATCTTACTGAAGTGCCTACATAGTATCTAAAGGATATCTACTTCGGTTATTAATAAGTATCTACCTCGTTAGTGTTACCGCGTTAATACAGGCTTTATGTATGTATTGGAGCTAATTTTAGAATCTGTAAGGAAGCTGAGCCGAAGAGGCGAATGGGGCGACCGGATACACCTTTTTGAAAAAATCTATACATGATATACATGAAATTCAAAAAAGCACATCCATTATTTTAGGTGTGCTTTTTAAAAATTAAAAAAGTCCTCTATTTTAACCTTGGGATCAAGTTTTTTTAAAATGTTCATAATCTTTTTTATCGTTGTGCCTGATGGGATATAATTTGAATCATTATAAATCTTACTAACTGTACTTCTTTCTAAATTAGTTGCTTTAACGGTTTTCGTTTGGGTATAACCCTTTTCAATTAAGTATTTTCCTAATTTACTCTTTTTGGTTATCTTAGGCATATGAACACGCTCCTTTTTATAAAGGATTCACGCATTCAAAAAAACTATTCATTTTATGCAGAAAAAAAACTGCAAAAAATTTCATTTACAACATATACTAAACTATAAAACAAAAAGTATATGTATATTGCTTATACAGAATTAGAATAATGTCGATATTTTTGTCATAATCATATAGCATGAATACAGTTAAGACCGCCTTATACACTAATACATAATGGGCGGTCTTTGTT
>Ga0105251_10002971_pt1 | contig 12689 bp, 13 predicted proteins | sample KBSS64metaG_FD_80424 | JGI IMG/M metagenome (GOLD analysis project Ga0105251, IMG submission 80424) | Switchgrass rhizosphere microbial communities from Kellogg Biological Station, Michigan, USA - KBS S6-4 metaG | ecosystem: Host-associated > Plants > Roots > Rhizosphere > Soil | place...
GTTTAATCAACCGTTCGCTGTCGCGTAATATTGTCTCCGCCTGCTGTACGGTGTGCCGTGGAGGCAAACCGCCTTCGTCTTCACCAAGGCTCATCGAGCCACGCGTTAACACCGCACGCATCCCCAGTTCGCCAACCACATCCACCTGCACATCTATCGCCTCTTCCATTCCCTGCGGGAAAAGATAGTGATGATCCGTGGTGGTGGTGCAACCAGAAAGCAGCAGCTCTGCCATTGCAACTTTGCTGGCAAGAGCCAAGGCTTCAGCATCGAGACGAGCCCAAATGGGGTAAAGCTGCTTTAACCACGGGAATAGTGGCACGTTAACCACTGGAGCCCAGGCGCGTGTCAGAGTTTGGTAGAAATGATGATGTGTATTGATAAGGCCGGGCAGTAGCACGAGATCGCGGGCGTCGAACACCGCATCGCAAGGCATGGAGGGCTCGCCACCAGCAGGAATTAATTCACGGATAACCGCGCCTTCAATCACCACGCCAGCGGAGGCATCCTGTGAATTAGCGGTAAAAACTGCGCGGGGATTTTTAATCCACAAATGTTGTGCAGACATAACTGGCTCCTGAAAATAAAGATAAAGGGAAGCCAGCTCAGTTATGGCCTGTCTGCTGATCCAGGCATTGCTTGGGCAATAGTCGCCATTCTACCCAAGAATTTTGAGCGGTATTATCGCATTTACTTATGGGGGTTTTGACAGGAGCTCTCGGATGAATTGAAGCTTCGCTGAGTGTCTCAACGAAGCTTTTAGCTTATTGGGCTATTTTGCAGCAGATCCACTCGGTTTAACGGCGAAATCGGGCAGTTTTGGGAATTCTAGTTTTGTGGTTTTAAGCTTCTGGGTCAGATCGGCACTGACATCCAGTTCCGGTGAAACTGACATCGCTACTTGTGTCGGCAAAATCATGCCAATTTTCTTGTCGTTACGGTAAGCATCAGTCGCACTCTTCAATGCAGCCATCACCACATTACGCGCAGCTTGTTGCTGCCCTTTCCACTGTTGCGTAAGAACATTTCTATCCGCTTTTCGCGCGGCATCAACTTTATTCGCAGGCAGACTGGTGTAATTTTTTTCAGCCAATTGCTGGCCTTTATTCAAGCTTTCATTCACAGCCTTGAGGTGATCCTGCTCTTGCTTCAGCAAACCAGAATCTACTAAGACCATTTGTACATTTACAAATTTCATTGACGCTTCTCCTGCTTGTTTTGCATCACAACCTATGAGCATCGTGCCCGCAACAAGGACCACCATTACTGCACCCGCTATACGGTGAATTAAATTTCTTTTCATTTAATAACAATCTCGTTGGAAATAAGAATATAAACCCCATGAACTTATATTCGAACCAAATACATTAATACGATCTCATTCATTGAATACATGAGTTAGAATGAATATTTCAAAATGAATGGCCATAATAATGGTGGTGAAAGCAAAATAAAACCTCAGAAATATTATTTATATTCAGCCAATCATTTTTAAACGTCGAGCCGTTTCATAATGATCCATCCAGTAACGGTTAGCCAGTGAGGAAATGGTTACTCCCACGCTGCTTGAGGCATGGATAAACTCGTTATTACCGACATACACGCCAACATGGCGGGTGCCAGGAGAAGTTTGAAAAAAGACTAAATCGCCTGGTTTGAGCATTTCTTTATTGACGTGCTGACCATTTTGAATTTGCTGAGTTGTAGTTCTTGGCAACGACTTGTGGAAAGAATCACTAAAAATATGTTGCATGAGTGCAGAGCAATCCACACCTTTATGTGTAGTGCCACCAAATCGATAGTGTGTTCCTTTCCAATTTGAGAATTCAGCCAATATGGCTGACCTGATATTATTAGAAGTTGCTTTTCTTTCAGGCTTTATAAATGAAGCTTGCTTAGAAAACACATCTTTATTAGAAAGATTTCTAATCCCTAATGATGCAAATTCCTTTGGCATATTAAAAGCAAAGGAATTTGCACTAATAACTAAAGGGATAATTAAAAGTGAAGCGGTAATGGTTTTTTTAAACAAATACATGTGTCATATCTTTTTTGAAGGCAAATACTGTATTACTGAATCTTCAGCAACGTGGCGAACAACTCCTTTTGGGTGAGCAAATAATAAACAGTACTGAGTGTTAATCCAGCAGATAATCAGTCCATTTTTAGATTTGGCTTTTTTTAGTTTAAAAAACAGCCTGATATCAAATCACCCTAATTGACAAAATGCACTATACATTCTCAAGACAAACTTCCGGTCTGTGAAGATGCGGCCATACCAAAGCAACCAACGCAGGGTAAGCATCATGACTGAACTCATCAAAGCACTGGCGTAAATTCAGCACCTCGATATCAGCAAAAGGTACCTTCTCCCCTTCGGAACAGCGCTTTCTGAGATTATCGTAATAGCGGTAAATGGCAGAGTGTAAATCACTACAACGCCGCTGAGCGTTAAAGAGTGTCAGGTCAGCGCTAAGTTCGTCAATATGCATCCGTTTGATAGTGGCATGGTTGAAATCCACATATTCATGGCTCACTCGCCAGTAATAATCAGGCGTTATTTTTGACATTAACTTAGCAAAATAATCTTCACGCTCGTCAATTTCAGATAAATTTAATTTAGGGATGCTACCGGGAGTTAATTTAACTTTGGGATGCGAAATCTCACGCATCAGCACCAGTACTACGCACAGCAATAACAATATTAATACAATTGAATAAAAGACGCTTTGCATGGGAACTCCTGTTTTTTTTATAGTAATTTTGAGGCAACATATAGTCAACCTGGCATCTGTTAACCGTAAAAATTTATTCCATTGATATAAAAGGACATCTCTAATGCTGCCCAACAACCTGGTGCCAGTGACCTTTCCTGTCTCGCAGGCTGATATTGCCGGTTCAGAAGAACATAGCGCTCTAACGCTAAATCCTCAGGATAATCTTTTAGTTCTGGAGAAAACGATTCTGAGCGCTCCTCATTATGCTGGGCAAGCGAAAAATACATTGCTTGAAGAGAACGACCGGCATTTAAAAGACCGTTTATTTTATGCAGTAAAAATTGAAGCGATAGTGACAGTATTAAATGAACTCATAGAGCAAGAAAAAATCAACTCTGCCGATCTGCAAATGCTAATAGAAGATAAAAAATTGCAGATAAGTCACCATTCACAGCAAATCTGGGTCAATCAGTTAACTCAGGAAAAAAGCTGGCCTCTGTTTTATTCTCTGGATGAGTAATGCCAATGTCAGAATTGCAATTTCCCCCTATTCAAACCGCTGCACCATCTGACGATACCGCGTCTGACAATACGTTATTACGTGAAAATATTGCCGCGCTGGTACAGATTAAAAATGAAAATATTGCTCGCATCGCGCAAGGCCAGATTAATATTACTGCGGCATTGGTTGAGCAAAAATGGCACAACCGCCATCAAATTTACCCATATCGTGTGAAAGATGAGATTTACGGCGCAGTTCTCAGCGAGATCATTAGCCACCACCCCAGGCTTAAAACCGAAGTTCTGGCTCGACTAGAGGCCGTGTATCAGAAGTTGAGAGATGAAGAAGCACAAACACTCTCACGTACGCGTGCATTGCTGGAAAACAGCTACAAAACTCCGCACTTATAAGATTTCTGGAGCGCCTGCGACAAGCAGGCATTCTTCTTTGGAGACATAAATACGTTCACGAAACCTGTTATCAGGCCAGACGAAATACTGAGATTGCCTGCTGTAAATCATCAGCCTGTTGTTGTTGTTGGCGCGCGGCCTGTAAGGTTTGCGCAGTATGTTCCACGTTATACCTCACGCTTTCATCGATACTGGCGATGCTCTCATTCATTTGCGTGATGCTGATGCTTTGCTGGCCACTCATATCGGAAAGCTCTTCCACCAACTGTGCCAGCGCATTGATGGAACCAATCACTTCACGCATGATTTGCCCCGCGTTCTCCACTTGTACCGAGCCTGTCCGAGTACACTCTACCGATACGCTTATCAACTGACGGATGTCTTTGGCCGCATTTTCGCAACGTAACGCCAGTGTGCGTACTTCAGAAGCCACCACCGCGAATCCTCGACCATGCGCACCTGCCCGGGCAGCTTCAACGGACGCGTTTAGCGACAGAATATTAGTCTGGAAGGCAATGCCATCGATCAGTTCAAGAATGTCGCTGATGTGGTCAGACTCTTCGCGAATTTGTTCCATAGTGTGTGTGGCAGCATCAATACTGACTCCACCTTTGCTGGCGAGATTACTTGCCTGAGTGGCAAGTAATCTGGCACTTTGCGCTTTGTCACTAGTCGCGACTGCTGAGGAGCTGAGTTGTTCCATGGCACTGGCAGCAACGGTCAGTGCGGCGGCCTGCTCGTCAGTACGTTTAGACAGTGCGGCATTACGTTGGATGATACTTTCCGAAGCTGTGAGTACTGATGCCACACCAGTACTCACATGGCTTAGCGTGTCCCTCATCGTGGTAAGCGTAGTATTAAAGGTTTGAGCAAACGGCGTGCGGCTTTCTCTTTCACTACGCGTAAGGGTCAGGCAACCCGGCTGTCGATTTATCTGGGCTGCTAACTGTGCCACTTCGCTGGCTGAACGTGCGTCATCGGCCATGCGCAATGCCATGTAAATGAGTATCGCCGTTTGTGCCACCACAAAAATGGCATGGAATACCACCATATGAATGCCGGGATGCATAAAGCAGGTGATACCGAATAAGTCATTAGCTTGCAGCCAGGCAAATAACACATGGTGAAGCGCTGCAACTACGGCCCCCATTAATAATGGTCGATAATCGCGATAAGCTAATAATGCTGATAACAATACAAAAACCGAAAAGTGATATTCAGTTTCACCGTCACCTAATTGAATGAGCAATGCGGCAAAACCGATTAATGTGAACGCATAATACAAGCGGGTAAATAGCTTACCGGGTAGTAATACTTTGATAATACTGGAACTCAACGCAAGTAAACTGCCCGCTACCAGCGCCACCGGGAGGGCATCATAAGCCCACCCTACCGACAGAGAAATAACAAACATTCCCCACACGACCCAAAACATTAAAACATCAGCATGCAGATAAATGCTTCTCAGAGACACCACGCCGGGCTGTTTATTGCCAGTATGCAAAACAGTCATCGTTGCCATATTGTTATCCACGCATTTGTTATTATGTATTTTCATGACGGAATAATCCCGTATAGAAATAGCATAGATAAACATTGTTTCATCGCGAATAAGTTTCACACGTTATCAATAATACGTTCGTGTGATTTTAAAATTTGAATTAAGTCAGACGAGAATGCGGACAAAAGAAAAACGGCCCGTTAGTTGAGCTAACGGGCCGTTGTAGGATCATGCAAAACTTATTTGGCGGCAGTGACTTCTTGTCCCACCAACCCAATCTTCAAATATCCTGCCTGATGCAGCGTATCCATCACGTTCATCATAGTTTCGTAATCAACCGTTTTGTCTGCGCGGAAGAAAATCGTGGTGTCTTTCTTGCCTTCAGTCGCAGCCATCAGAGCATTGATCATGTTCTCTTTGGTCACTTCGTCATTGCCAATAAACATCGTGCGATCGGCTTTGACAGACAGGTAGACCGGCTTTTCCGGGCGCGGTTGCGGCTGGCTTGAAGATGCAGGAAGGTTAACCTTCACATCTACTGTCGCAAGCGGTGCGGCCACCATGAAAATAATCAGCAATACCAACATGACATCGATGAACGGTGTCACGTTGATTTCATGCATTTCGCCGTTATCGTCGTGGTTTTCGTTAAAACTCATTGCCATGGGATCAACCTACACGCAGTTTCTGTGCCGTACGTACCGGACGAGCCTGAGAACTGGCTTCTAAATCCAGGTCACGGCTTTGCAACAACAGAACCTGAGCCGCAACGTCACCCAGAGAAGCTTTATAGCCACCGATAACTCGGGCAAATACGTTATAGATAACCACCGCAGGAATTGCTGCAATCAGGCCGATAGCCGTTGCTAACAATGCCTCTGCAATACCAGGTGCTACTACAGCAAGGTTAGTGGTCTGCGACTGCGCAATACCAATAAAGCTGTTCATGATGCCCCAGACCGTACCAAACAGGCCGACGAATGGGGAGATCGCACCGATGGTCGCAAGGAATCCATTACCGCGTCCCATATGGCGACCCGCTGCCGCAACACGGCGCTCAAGGCGGAAACCGGTACGCTCTTTAATGCCTTCGTTATCTTCGCTGCCTGCGGAAAGCTCAAGCTCATTTTGCGCTTCATTGATAAGCATTGTGCTCAGGCTCTTCGCATCAAATGCTTCAGCCATTTCACTGGCTTCGTTCAGAGAGCGGGCATTAGCCAGTTGTTGCTGTTCACGCTTCAGACGACGCTTTTGCGAGGATAGCTCAACACTTTTGCTAAAGAAGATTGCCCATGTGACGACAGAGGCCATAATCAGGCCGATCATCACAATCTTTACCACGATGTCGGCATGTTGATACATGCCCCAGACAGAGAGGTCTGTCTGCATCAAATTATTCGTCACTCTTACTCTCCACCACGAAATGATACAAAAACTGTGCGCAATAATATCAAAACGGCATCGAATTGATAGTAGTTCTCATTAGTATTTAAAGAGTGCCTTAAATTGTCTATGCATTCCTTGCGCTTACGCAGCAAAAGCATGTTAAGTTAGGGTTTAGACATCCAGATGGTTAAACAGGGTAAAGTGAAGATGAGTAAAAAGCACATTGAAACGGCGCTGGTTAATGCCGGGCGCGATAAAAAATTCACCCAAGGTTCGGTTAACAGCGTCATTCAACGCGCTTCCTCGTTGGTTTTTGAAACTGTTGAAGCCAAAAAGCAGGCGACGGCTAACCGTGCGAAAGGCGAACTTTTTTATGGCCGCCGCGGCACCCTGACCCACTTCTCTTTACAAGAAGCGATGTGCGAACTCGAAGGCGGCGCGGGTTGCGCCCTTTACCCTTGTGGCGCCGCAGCCGTTGCCAATGCGATTCTGGCGTTCGTCGAGCAAGGCGATAATGTCCTGATGACCGGCTCCGCTTACGAGCCCAGCCAAGACTTCTGCACAAAAATCCTCGCCAAACTCGGCGTGAGCACCACCTGGTTTGACCCAATGATTGGCGCAGGCATCGCAGAACTTGTGCAACCCAATACTAAAGTCGTATTTCTGGAATCGCCTGGCTCTATCACAATGGAAGTACATGACGTTCCAGCCATTGTTAAGGCGGTGCGCAGCATCGCCCCAGATGCCATCATCATGATTGATAACACCTGGGCGGCAGGCATTCTCTTTAAGGCGCTGGATTTCGGTATCGATATTTCGATTCAGGCCGGCACCAAATACCTGATTGGCCACTCGGATGCGATGGTTGGCACAGCTGTATCAAATGCTCGTTGCTGGGATCAGTTGCGTGAGAACTCTTATTTGATGGGGCAAATGTTGGATGCCGATACCGCTTATATGACTAGCAGAGGCCTACGCACTCTTGGTGTGCGCCTGCGTCAACATCATGAAAGTAGTTTGAAAATTGCCGAATGGCTGGCACAGCATCCGCAGGTTGAACGTGTTAATCACCCTGCACTGCCCGGTAGCAAAGGGCATGAATTCTGGAAACGAGACTTTACAGGTAGCAGCGGCTTGTTCTCATTCGTGCTGAAGGATCGCTTAAATAACGAGCAATATCAGCACTACCTGGATAATTTCCACTATTTTAGTATGGCCTATTCCTGGGGCGGCTATGAATCGCTTATCCTAGCCAACCAACCGGAAGAACTCGCAGAGATACGCCCGGCTGGCGGGGTAGACTTCAGCGGGACGCTAGTACGCATTCACATTGGTCTGGAAAATGTTGACGATCTCATCGCCGATCTTGAAGCAGGTTTCCAACGGATCGCCTAAAATTGCCAGAAGTGGACGCCCATAAGGACAGTTTTTGCTATCACATAATGATTTGTTGAGCCTGCGATCAAGATGTCGCAGGCTTTTTAGCGTTACACTAGGTTCCTAAAACTAAGGTGTGCCTAATCTAACTACTGTAGATTCAGGCCTGCTCAATAAAGCGGTTCCACAGGATTTGCCATGGCTGTTATACACAATATCGTTCAAGCGCTTTGGCAACATGACTTTGCTGCACTCGCGGACCCTCATGTTGTTGGAGTGGTTTATTGCGTCATGTTTGCGACGCTGTTTCTCGAAAATGGATTGCTGCCCGCCTCGTTTTTGCCAGGCGACAGTCTGCTATTACTCGCAGGAGCGTTAGTGGCAAAAGGAGTTATGAATTTTGTCCCGACAATCGTTATTTTAACCGCGGCAGCAAGCCTCGGTTGCTGGTTGAGCTATGTGCAAGGCCGCTGGCTTGGCAATACCCGGGTGGTGAAAAGCTGGCTGAAACAACTTCCACCGCAATATCACGAGCGAGCGACGGTGATGTTTGACCGACACGGTTTATTCGCTTTGTTAGCTGGCCGTTTTTTGGCGTTTGTGCGCACACTGCTGCCAACCATGGCGGGCATTTCTGGCCTTAGCAATCGCCGCTTCCAGGTATTTAACTGGCTAAGTGGGTTGTTGTGGGTTAGTAGCGTCACCAGCCTGGGTTATGCCCTGAGCATGATTCCATTTGTGAAACGCCACGAAGATCAGGTGATGACCTGCCTGATGATTCTGCCGATGGTGCTGCTGGTCGCAGGTCTGGTAGGCACGCTATTTGTTGTTATCAAAAAAAGATTTAACCCCGCATAAAAATTACAGAGTGGGTAATGCGAAATTATCCACTCTGTAAGGCTCATCTTAAATGACTCGCATACGTGCAGCATCTTCCCCTGGGGTCACCCCAAAGTAGCGTTTAAACTCGCGGCTAAACTGCGAAGCACTTTCATATCCCACGTGAATAGCCGCAGCACTAGCTTTCAGCCCATCATGCAAAATCAACATCCGCGCTTTATGCAGACGGTAGCTTTTGAGGTATTGCAGCGGCGAAGTACTGGTCACCGACTTAAAGTTATGGTGAAACGCAGAGACGCTCATATTCGCTTCAGCGGCCAGTTGGTCCACTGAGAGGTTCTCAGTGTGCTGCGTTACAATACGACGCAACACACGGCTAATCAGGCTGAAATGGGTCTGCCGGCTGACCAATGCCAACAATGCTGCACCGCATGACCCCACCAGAATATGATAGAGAATCTCGCGGATAATTTGTTTACCCAAAATACGCGCGTCTAGCGGGTGCTCCAGCACGTCCAGCAAACGTTCTGCCGCGCAAAGGATCTCTTCGGAGAGCTCAGCTGAGTTAATACCGGTTGAACAGGTCTGCGGGTGCGATAAATCGTCTTCGCCGATATCCATCAGCAGGTCCTGCAACTGCAAAATATCGATATTGATACGCACCCCAGCCAGCGGTACTTCAGGTGTGGCGAAGGTTTCACATTCAAAAGGCAGCGGCACCGTTAATAGCAGATATTCATTAGCATCGTAGCGAAACACACGATCGTTCAGATAACCCGTTTTATGGCCAGAAAAGAGAATAATGATTCCCGGCTCATACATCACCGGAGTACGGGCATAAGGTTTCGTACCATACAATAAAGTAACGTTTGGCAATGAAGACAGGCCACTATTTTCTTTTTGTATCAAATAATTAATCTTATTTGTTAGTTGCAGGCAAATCTCTTTCCGCTTCATTCCCTTCCGCTCCACAAGGCTTTTATGACGTGATAAGTCTGCGACTAATTTTTATTTTTCTCCAGAGGTAAGTAGAAATAGGCAAGACAAAGGCAGGAATAAGCATTGAGAGATAGCCACCCGAAGCCGACAATGGCTACCATCAAATTCGATAAGTATTGTCTCTAACGATCCAAACCACAGGAATCAAATAATGAACAACTTCAACCTACATACCCCAACTCGCATCCTGTTTGGTAAAGGCGCTATTTCTGAATTGCGCGCACAAATTCCTGCTGATGCCCGTGTTCTGATTACCTACGGCGGCGGCAGCGTGAAGAAAAATGGTGTACTGGACCAGGTTTACGCCGAACTAAAAGGGCTGGATGTACTGGAGTTCAGCGGTATTGAACCTAACCCGACTTACGAAACGCTGATGAAAGCGGTCGAAATCGTTCGCCAGCAGAAAGTCACTTTCCTGTTAGCGGTCGGTGGCGGTTCTGTGCTGGATGGCACTAAATTCATCGCCGCAGCCGCCAACTATCCGGCTGATATCGACCCATGGAACATCCTGCTGAATCACGGCAACGATGTTAAGAGCGCAATCCCGATGGGTTCTGTGCTGACGCTGCCTGCGACCGGTTCTGAATCCAACAAAGGTGCCGTAGTTTCTCGCCGTGAAACAGGTGACAAACAGGCGTTTATGTCCGAACACGTACAGCCTGTCTTCGCGGTACTTGACCCGGTTTACACCTACACTTTGCCACCGCGTCAGGTCGCAAACGGCGTAGTCGATGCCTTTGTTCACACCGTGGAGCAGTACATCACTTACCCTGTGAACGCCAAAGTGCAGGACCGTTTTGCCGAGGGCATTCTGTTAACGCTGGTTGAAGACGGCCCAATTGCACTGAAAGAGCCAGAAAACTATGACGTGCGTGCCAACGTAATGTGGGCGGCGACCATGGCATTAAACGGCCTGATCGGTGCAGGTGTTCCGCAGGACTGGGCGACTCACATGCTGGGTCATGAGCTGACTGCGATGCACGGTCTGGATCACGCGCAGACTCTGGCGGTCGTTCTGCCATCTTTGTTGAATGAAAAACGTAACGAGAAACGCGGCAAATTGCTGCAATACGCTGAGCGCGTATGGAATATCACTGAAGGTTCTGAAGAAGAGCGTATTGATGCAGCCATCGAAGCAACGCGCAATTTCTTCGAGCAAATGGGTGCCCCAACTCGCCTGTCAGCCTACGGTCTGGATGGCAGCACCATCCCGGCTTTACTGGTGAAACTGGAAGAAAAAGGCATGACCAAATTGGGTGAGCGCCAGGACATTACTCTGGACGTGAGCCGTCGTATTTACGAAGCAGCACGCTAAGTAATTTAGCCATTTGGTTCTCGTTTTTGAGTATTTGGTCCAGACTTAAACGCAATTGTTACACCGGAAGCCCCTTCCGGTGTATCGCTTATTAAGGAGGAATACATGGCAAATCCAACAGTAATCAAGCTTCAGGATGGAAATGTAATGCCACAATTGGGGCTCGGTGTCTGGCAAGCCAGCAACGATCAAGTCCTGATTGCCATCGATAAAGCGCTGGAAGTCGGCTATCGCTCCATTGATACCGCTGCGGCGTACAAGAACGAAGACGGCGTGGGCAATGCGCTAAAACAGGCTGGAATCCCGCGCGACGAACTGTTTATCACCACCAAACTGTGGAATGACGATCAGCAAAGGCCACGTCAGGCGCTGGAAGACAGCCTTGAAAAGCTCCAGCTCGATTACGTCGATCTGTATTTGATGCATTGGCCGGTGCCGAGCAAAGATCATTATGTTGAAGCCTGGAAAGGCATGATCGAACTGCAAAAACAGGGGCTGGTCAAAAGCATTGGCGTCTGTAATTTCCAACTCAACCATCTCCAGCGTCTGATTGATGAAACGGGCGTCTCGCCGGTTATCAACCAGATTGAACTCCATCCATTACTGCAACAGCGCCAGCTTCATGCCTGGAATGCGACACACAAAATTCAGACCGAATCCTGGAGCCCACTGGCTCAGGGCGGAGAAGGTGTGTTTGATAAGAAAATCATCCGCGACCTGGCCGATAAATATGGCAAAACCCCAGCACAGATTGTCATTCGCTGGCATCTGGATAGCGGGCTGGTTGTGATCCCGAAATCGGTGACCCCATCGCGTATTGCTGAGAACTTTGACGTGTTTGATTTCCGTCTTGATAAAGACGAGTTAAGCGAGATTGCGAAGTTGGATAGTCATAAGCGTCTGGGACCAGACCCTGATGTGTTTGGCTCGTAAAACTGTTCATAGTGTCGGATGGCGCTTACGCTTATCCGACCTACGAAAGATATTATAGCTGTAGGGCGGATATCGTTCGCGGCATCCGCCCTACAGTTTTACAACAATCGTTAAGCCGGGCGCTTCCTGCTTGTAGGCTTCGATACAACTTTAGGTGCAGGTCTTGCACCTGTAGCCGCTTTAGCACCAGCATTAGGTTTCGCACCAGCACCAGCCTTCGCGCCAGCAGCAGGTTTCCCACCAACCGCAGGCTTAGTGTCGCCAGGTGTACGACGCTGATGTGTCATTGGCGTGTGTTTCGTCAATGCTGGACGTGCACCACGGTTATAGCGACGCGCTTCACGCATCTCTTCAACCGTTGGCGAAGGCACCAGGCACTCACGACGGCCACCAATCAGGTGCTTTTTACCCATTGCTTCCAGTGCTTCACGAATCAACGGCCAGTTGGCTGGATCATGGTAACGCAGCAGCGCTTTGTGCAAGCGGCGTTGACGATCGCCTTTCGGCACCACGACATCTTCACTCTTATAGCCAATCTTACCCAGCGGGTTCTTACCGGTGTAATACATGGTGGTCGAGTTCGCCAGCGGTGACGGATAGAAGTTCTGCACCTGATCCAAACGGAAGCGGTTCTTCTTCAGCCACAGCGCCAGATTCACCATGTCTTCATCACGTGTACCAGGGTGCGCAGAGATGAAGTAAGGAATCA
>Ga0105251_10002972_pt1 | contig 12686 bp, 11 predicted proteins | sample KBSS64metaG_FD_80424 | JGI IMG/M metagenome (GOLD analysis project Ga0105251, IMG submission 80424) | Switchgrass rhizosphere microbial communities from Kellogg Biological Station, Michigan, USA - KBS S6-4 metaG | ecosystem: Host-associated > Plants > Roots > Rhizosphere > Soil | place...
CGCCTTGGTGCACGCCATCGAGTCCTACCTGTCGGTCAATGCTTCGCCCATCACCGACTCCCTGGCCCTGGGCGCGATCAAGCTGATCGCCAAGGCGCTGCCCAAGGCCTACGCCAACCCGGCCAATCTGCAGGCCCGCGAAGACATGGCTACCGCCAGCCTGATGGCCGGCATGGCCTTCGGCAACGCCGGGGTCGGCGCCGTGCATGCCCTGGCTTACCCGTTGGGCGGGCGCTTCAACATTGCCCATGGGGTCAGCAACGCCTTGCTGCTGCCTTACGTCATGGCGTGGAACAAGATGGCTTGCGTCGAGCGCTTCCGTGATATCGCCGAAGCCATGGGGGTGCGGGTTGCCCACCTGAGTGATCAGGAGGCCGCTGAACTGGCGGTCCAGGCCATGACCGACCTCTGCGTCGCTGTGGACATCCCACGGGGCATGCGCAGCTTCAATGTGCCGGAAGACGCGATTCCGGCCATGGCAGAGGAGGCCAGCAAGATCGACCGGCTGATGCGCAATAACCCGCGCAAGCTGACTGCGGCTGATATCGAGAAGATCTACCGCGCCGCTTACTGAGACCCACCACGTCACATCGCCGCCCGACACTCTGGTGTCGGGCGCATTGCCTTATAAAACCAATAAACAGGTACTGTTCATGTCCAAAGATTCCGTGGGTCGCGAGAGCCCGTACATTCCGTTGGGGCCGTTCAAGGTCCGCCTTCCGTTGATCCACTACAAGTTCGAATTGCCGGACTACCTGCAAGGCCTGCTGATGTGCGCCGTCGATCTGGCCGCCATCCCACTGATGACCGAGCTGCTCGGCATGCCCTTCGAAGTGGCCCTGGCCGTGGTCATGCTCAATGGCTTGCTGTACCTGACTCACCATCTGCTTGGCGACCCCACAGTCCCGGGCTGGATCACCCCGGCGGTGCCGCTGCTGATGGCCTACTGCGCCCAGTTCCCCATCGGCCCGGAGCGCGTGCATGCCTTGATTGCCTTCCAGCTGATGCTCGGGGTGTTTTCCATCGCCCTCGGTGCCACGGGGATGGCGAAAAAGGTGGTGGAGTACGTGCCCTCGGCGATCAAGTCGGGGATTATCGTCGGCGCGGGCCTTAGTGCGGTGAGCGCGGTGTTCCAGGTCGGCGGCAAATTCAACGTGCTGCCGTGGACCATCTCCATCACCGTGGGCATCGCCTTCTACCTGATCTTTTCCCAGCACTTCAACTCACTCAAACAGCGCAATCGCTTCTGGTGGAACTTCGCCAAGCTCGGCATCCTGCCTATCATTCTGCTGGCGGTGGTGGTTGCGCCGCTGTTCGGTGAAGCATCGTGGCCGACCATCCAGTGGGGCATCAGCAAGCCTGACTTCGCCGGGCTGTGGAGCAACTACACGGTGTTCGGTTTGGGCATGCCGCCGCTGTCGATGTTCATTTCGGCGCTGCCGACCATGCTGGCGGTGTACATCATCGTCTTCGGTGATGTGCTCAGCGCCAAGTCGCTGCTCGATGAAGCCGAGCACATCCGCACCGACGAGAACGTCGACTACAACCCGGACCGCGCCCACCTGATCTTCGGCGCGCGCAACGCCTTCATGAGTATCTTCGGCCCGGACGTGGCCATGTGCGGGCCGAAATGGGCGGCCATGCTGGTAGTGGTCATCGAACGCTTCAAGGGCGGCCCCAAGGCGATGAAATCGATCATCGGCGGCGTCGGCTCGTTCCGCTGGGGCACCAATACCGGCCTGCTGCTGTTGCCGGTGGTGACCCTGGTACAACCAATTCTGGGTGTGGCCCTGGCCTTGACCCTGTTGATTCAGGGTTATGTCAGCGTGCGTCTGGGCATTCTCGAAGCCCGCAGCCAGCGCGACCTGGGTATCGCCGGGGTGATTGGTGCGGTATTGGCAATCAAGGGCGCCAGCTGGGCGTTCGCCATTGGCGTGGTGCTGTGCCTGCTGATCTACGGCAAGAATTTCTTCAAGGGCGAGAACGACGGCACCTTTGCCAAGGATCTGCCGGTACCGCAGCCGGAGCCTGAGGTGGTCAAGCCTGGGGTGCGGGCAGTCGCCGAGACCGTCGTTGATTGAGCTAATGCCTTCGCGGATGAATCCGCTCCCACAGATCTGTGTGCTTTCTGTGGGAGCGGATTCATCCGCGAAGAGGGCGCTACATTCGACACAGAAGCCCCGCAGGCTGCCATGAGGTACAATGCGCGCCACCGTGATTCCAGCTTAAAAGGTGCGTCATGCAGCCCTTCCACATTGCTCCGTCGATTCTTTCCGCTGACTTCGCCCGCCTGGGCCAGGAAGTCGATAATGTTCTCGCCGCGGGCGCCGACGTCGTTCACTTCGATGTCATGGACAATCACTACGTGCCTAACCTGACCATCGGTCCGATGGTCTGCTCGGCATTGCGCAAATACGGCATCACGGCGCCCATCGATGTGCATCTGATGGTCAGCCCGGTGGATCGCATCATCGGCGACTTCATCGAAGCCGGTGCGACCTATATTACCTTCCACCCTGAAGCCACCCAGCACATCGACCGCTCGCTGCAGTTGATCAAGGAAGGCGGTTGCAAGGCCGGTCTGGTGTTCAACCCGGCTACGCCCCTGAACCTGCTGGAATACGTCATGGACAAGGTCGACATGATCCTGCTCATGAGCGTCAACCCGGGCTTTGGCGGGCAGAAATTCATTCCCGGCACTCTGAACAAGTTGCGCGAAGCTCGTGCTTTGATCGATGCTTCTGGGCGTGAAATCCGCCTGGAGATCGACGGCGGCGTCAACGTCAACAATATCCGCGAGATCGCTGCTGCCGGTGCCGACACCTTCGTCGCCGGATCGGCCATCTTCAATGCCCCCGATTACAAGGAAGTCATCGACAAAATGCGTAGCGAACTGGCGTCAGCTCGCGCATGAGCGGCTTCGAAACGCTGTTCCCCGGCCGTCTGCCGAAGCTGATCATGTTCGATCTGGACGGCACCCTGGTCGACTCGGTGCCGGACCTGGCCGTGGCGGTGGACAAGATGCTGCTGGCGCTTGGCCGTCCGGTTGCCGGGCTTGAGGCGGTGCGGCACTGGGTTGGCAACGGTGCGCCGATCCTGGTACGCCGCGCCCTGGCCAATGATATCGAGCACAGCGGCGTCGATGACGCCCTGGCCGAGCAGGGCCTGGAGCTGTTCATGGAGGCCTATGCCGAAAAGCATGAATTCACCGTGGTCTATCCCGGCGTGCGCGAGACCCTCAAGTGGCTGCAGAAAATGGGCGTGGAAATGGCCTTGATCACCAACAAGCCGGAGCGCTTCGTCGCGCCGCTGCTGGATGAGATGAAACTGGGGCGCTTCTTCCGCTGGATCATCGGCGGCGACACCATGCCGCAGAAGAAGCCCGACCCGGCGGCACTGTTTTTCGTCATGAAAATGGCCAATATCCCGGCTTCGCAATCGCTGTTCGTCGGCGACTCGCGCAGTGATGTGCTGGCGGCCAAGGCGGCGGGCGTTGCCTGCGTCGGCATGAGCTATGGCTATAACCATGGTCGTCCGATATCCGAGGAGTCCCCGGCGCTAGTCATCGACGATCTGCGCAAGCTGATTCCCGGTAGCTCTGCCGGTTGCTTAGAAGAAGGCGCTGAGATAACGTTGCCTCCTGTTCAAGCCCCCTCCTGTAGAGAATCCATCGTGGTTGTCACTCACAAACTCTGGATGAAAGTCATCAAGGCCCTGGCCCGTTGGCGTTGGCGCGCCTGACTTGTATCTGGCCGGATGACCGGCTCCGTTTGCCTGACTGACTGTTTAACCTCACACCACGAGGCTGTTCATGAACCGCGAAGAATTCCTGCGTCTGGCCGCTGAAGGCTACAACCGCATCCCGTTGGCCCTGGAAACCCTGGCCGACTTCGACACCCCTCTGTCCATCTATCTCAAACTCGCCGACGAGCCGAACTCCTATCTGCTGGAGTCGGTGCAAGGCGGCGAGAAGTGGGGCCGTTACTCGATGATCGGCCTGCCGTGCCGCACCGTTTTGCGTGCCCATGAGGACAAGATCAGCGTGACCCACGATGGCGTCGAGATCGAAAGCCTGGAGTCGGACGACCCGCTGGCCTTCGTCGAAACCTTCAAGGCTCGCTATAAGGTGCCGACCATTGCCGGCCTACCGCGCTTCAACGGTGGTCTGGTGGGTTATTTCGGTTATGACTGCGTGCGTTACGTCGAAAAACGCCTGGGTAAGAACCGCAATCCGGATCCGCTGGGCGTGCCGGATATCCTGCTGATGGTGTCCGATGCCGTTGTCGTATTCGACAACCTGGCGGGCAAGATGCACGCCATCGTACTGGTCGATCCTGCCCAACCGGATGCCTACGAAGGCGGCCTGGCTCGTCTCGAAGAGCTGATGGAAAAGCTGCGCCAGCCGATCACCCCGCGTCGCGGCCTGGACCTGAGTCGCCCGCAGGCGGCCGATCCGGTGTTCCGCTCCAGCTTCACTCAGGGTGACTACGAGCGCGCGGTTGACACCATCAAGGAATACATCCTGGCCGGTGACGTCATGCAGGTGGTGCCGTCGCAACGCATGTCCATCGACTTCAAGGCCGCGCCCATCGATCTGTACCGGGCGCTGCGCTGCTTCAACCCGACGCCATACATGTACTTCTTCAACTTTGGCGACTTCCATGTCGTCGGCAGTTCGCCGGAAGTGCTGGTACGAGTTGAAGACAACCTGATCACCGTGCGCCCGATTGCCGGTACGCGCCCGCGCGGCGCTACCGAGGAAGCCGATCACGCGCTGGAAGTCGATCTGCTGTCCGACGACAAGGAAATCGCCGAGCACCTGATGCTCATCGATCTGGGCCGCAACGACACCGGGCGCGTCTCGGAAATCGGTTCGGTCAAGTTGACCGAGAAGATGGTCATCGAGCGTTATTCCAACGTCATGCATATCGTCTCCAACGTCACCGGCCAACTGAAAAGTGGGCTGACGGCGATGGACGCACTGCGGGCGATCTTGCCGGCGGGCACCTTGTCCGGTGCGCCGAAGATCCGCGCGATGGAAATCATCGATGAGCTGGAGCCGGTCAAGCGTGGCGTCTACGGCGGTGCCGTGGGTTACCTGGCGTGGAACGGCAACATGGACACCGCCATTGCCATTCGTACGGCCGTGATCAAGAACGGCGAGTTGCATGTACAGGCCGGTGGCGGCATCGTCGCCGACTCGGTGCCGGTACTGGAATGGGAAGAAACCCTGAACAAACGCCGGGCGATGTTCAAGGCCGTGGCGTTGGCTGAGCAGACGGCTGAGGGGTAATCCGGGGGCTGTGAAATACACACCGTGTAAGGTGTCGGTGAATTCGGTGGGAGCGAATTCATTCGCGAAAAGGCCAGCAAATCGATGCATTTGCATGCGCTGCAATAATGCCTTCGCGAATAAACTCGCTCCCACAACTGCTCCCACAGTTCTCTACCACAAGGCTGAGTGTCAGAAATCCAGACTCACCGCCACATTCACCCCTTGCTGGGTGATGTCATCGTTCTTGCGCCAGTTATACCCGCCGCGCAAGGTCACATCCCGACCAAGCTTCTGCGCCACGCCCAGGCTGGCGCGGTTCAGGCTGCGTTGCGGGGTGTAGCCGGTGAGGGTGAAGTCGTTGAACGGCAGACTCTTGAGGGCGATGGTCACGTCTTGTTGATCGTTCTCGAATTCACGCTCATGGGCGATCTCGCCGAACACTGAGGTCGCTGGCGACAGCTGGAACTTGCCTTGCAGCCCTGCGCCCGCGCGCCGCGACTTGCGGGTCTGGTCATCGAAGCTCAGGGCTGTCGAGCGCGAACCTTTCTCCGAATATCCATCGACATCGATATGGGCATAGTCGGCGCTGATGAACGGCGACAGATGCCAAGGGCTGCTGGCGCCGGCGATATCGAAACCGAGACGGCTGCTCAAGGCCCACAGGCTGCCATCGGTATCACCCTTTTCCGCCCCTTCGCTGACGCCCAGGGCGAACTTGCGCTTGGCGTTGGCGTAATCAAGCCGCCCGCCGGACGCCGACAGATCGGCCCACCAATGATTGGCCTGGAATTGCAGGAACGCCGTGGCGATATAGCTATTGAGCTTGTAGTCCGAGTCCCGCTCGCCGGCTTCCAGATTCTGCCGATAGGCACCGGCGACCATTCCTGCTCGCCAGTCTTCAGCCAGGCGATAGCTGCCGCCTGCCGTCAGGTTATAGCCATGGCCGTCGGCGCTGGCGGAATTGCTCTGGGCGTCGATATCGAGCTTCTGACTGCTGGCTGAAACGATCGCCTGCCACTGACCCACCGCCTGCCAGTTACCCCAATCGGCCAGCCACTGTGCACGCAGTTCGTCTTGCTGTGCGCGCAGGGAGGCATTTGCCATCTCCGGCAGCAGGGTGGTTTCCCACGGTGCGGCGAGGAGGGAGTAAGCGTAGTCAGCGATCAGTTTCTGCCCTGTGACCGTAGGGTGTACGCCGTCGTTGAACAGCAGCTTGCTCGGATCGGGCGTAGTGCTGTTGATGCCGTACTGGCTGTTTTGCACGCAGCTGTTGCCGCTGAAACAAGTGCCGACCAGATTCTGATTGGCTGCCAGACCGAAGCGCGCCGGGTCGGCCAGGGTTTCCTTGAGCAGCAGCGGTATGTTCAGAGGAATGATGTTGGCGTCGATCTGCCCTAGCTGTCTGACCAGTTCCTGATTGAACACGCCGCTGAGCAGGGTCGAAGGCAGTTGCAGTGGTGTTCCGGAGACTGCTGGAGTCTGGCCGATATCCGGCAGCAGCCAGACCATGATGTAACGCGCCCCTGCCTGTTGCAGAACCTGGGCGCTGGCAGCCAGTTGATCGGCGGCGCCCACCGCCTGACCGAGACTGGTCACCCGGCCTTGCAGAAAGTCGTTGCCGCCACCGGTCAGGTAGTACAGGGCATTGGGGTCTGCGCGGAAATTATTGGCAGGCAGATAGCCGGTACGGCTTCTGAGCAAGACTTCAGTGCCGCTGCTGTTATCGCTGACCCGGGACTGCGAGGTGATCGAATCGTAGATCTGGTCCGTGCGATAGCCGCCCACCGCCCAGTTATTGCCGTCCGCCCGGCCCAGTGCGGCGTTGACCGGCGACGTAGACGCGCCCAGGTCGCCAGCGGCCACGCCGAGGTGACTGCCCAGCAGGGTCGAGGAATTGAGGGCGAAGAACTCGCCGCTGCCGTTTTGATAAGTCGGGCCGGTGCGGTTAGTGAAGCGCAGGGTAGCGCCTTGCAGGCCACCGACATCAGGGAACTGCCCGGCATCGGCCAGGCTGTCGCCAAATACGATCATGGTCGAGTAGGGCCAGGATGCGGCGAATACCGAAGAACAGGCCAGGCTCAGTGCACAAGCGGCCAAGGGCAGGGATATCAGGGATTTGGTCATTGAGAACATCCTGTCTCGTTGTTTTTATGCCCTACGAAAAGTAGCCAACAATCGCTCTGCGTCCAGCCGGTATGACGCCTTGCGTCAGCAGCGTCCGGAATTTGGCCGATACCCTGATTTTTTCCGTATCTGATGCGTTACAACAGGCGAAATCTTGCGCACAATTGTCCCTCGCCACGCCCGCCGGGTACGGCGATATTGCGCCATATGGCGGCGTACGCTACTGTGCCGGAACGTATGAACGAGACCTCTCCCGTGTTGAATGTCAGCAAACTCTTGATGCGCGTTATCAAGGCTCACGCCCGTTGGCGTTGGCGCGCCTGACTATCTTCCCTGCCGGCTTTGCCGGACCTGTATCGACATGCCTTCGACCGATTTGCCTGATCCCCGCGCGGGATCGCCCGCCCCAGTGCGTGTTGCTGCGGGCGAATCCTCGGATGGCGCTATAAAGTCAGAAAATTCAAGAGGTTAAGCACAGCATGCTGCTGATGATAGATAACTACGACTCCTTCACTTACAACGTCGTCCAGTATCTGGGCGAGTTGGGTGCCGACGTTAAAGTGATCCGCAACGACGAGCTGACGGTCGCGCAAATCGAAGCCTTGAACCCTGAGCGCATCGTTGTATCGCCCGGCCCGTGCACACCGAACGAAGCCGGCGTCTCGCTGGAAGTGATCAAACACTTCGCTGGCAAACTGCCAATTCTCGGCGTGTGCCTAGGCCATCAGTCCATTGGTCAGGCCTTTGGCGGTGATGTGGTGCGGGCGCGTAAAGTCATGCATGGCAAGACCAGCCCGGTCATTCACGAAGACAAGGGCGTGTTCGAGGGGCTCAATCATCCGCTGACCGTGACCCGCTATCACTCGCTGGTGGTCAAGCTCGATACCTTGCCCGACTGCCTGGAAGTCACCGCCTGGACCGCTCTGGAAGATGGCGCCCAGGACGAGATCATGGGGCTGCGCCACAAAACCCTGAACGTCGAGGGGATCCAGTTCCACCCTGAGTCGATTCTCACCGAGCAGGGCCATGAGCTGTTCGCCAACTTCCTCAAGCAAACCGGCGGCACTCGTCAGGGTTAAGGACTTCTTTTTATGACTATGAATATCAAGGCGGCCCTGGCCCGTGTTGTCACTCAGCTGGATCTGAGCACCGACGAGATGCGTGATGTCATGCGCGAGATCATGACCGGGCAGTGTACGGAGGCGCAGATCGGCGCCTTTATGATGGCCATGCGCATGAAGAGCGAAAGCATCGACGAGATAGTCGGCGCGGTGTCGGTGATGCGTGAGCTGGCAAGCAAGGTCGAACTCAAGACGCTTGATGGTGTAGTGGATATCGTCGGCACCGGTGGCGATGGCGCGAATATCTTTAACGTCTCCACCGCCTCGGCCTTTGTTATCGCTGCGGCCGGTTGCACCGTGGCCAAGCACGGCAACCGTGCGGTGTCCGGCAAGAGCGGCAGTGCTGATTTGCTGGAGGCGGCCGGTGTTTATCTGAACCTGACGCCGGTACAGGTTGCCCGTTGCATCGACAACGTCGGCATTGGTTTCATGTTCGCCCAGTCCCATCATGGCGCGATGAAATACGCTGCCGGCCCTCGTCGCGATCTGGGTCTGCGTACGCTGTTTAACATGCTCGGTCCGCTGACTAACCCCGCTGGCGTGCGCCATCAGGTGGTCGGCGTGTTCAGCCAGGCATTGTGCCGCCCGCTGGCCGAGGTGCTGATGCGCCTGGGCAGCAAGCATGTACTGGTGGTGCATTCCCAGGATGGCCTCGATGAATTCAGCCTGGCGGCGCCGACGTTTGTTGCCGAGCTGAAAAACGGTGAAATAACTGAGTACTGGGTGCAGCCGGAAGATTTGGGTATGAAGAGCCAGAGCCTGTTCGGCCTGGTGGTCGACAGCCCCGCACAGTCCCTTGAGCTGATTCGGGATGCTCTGGGTCGGCGCAAGACCGAAAATGGTCAGAAGGCCGCTGAAATGATCGTCTTGAACGCCGGTGCTGCGCTTTACGCCGCCGATCATGCCACTACGCTTAAAGAAGGCGTGGAATTGGCCCACGATGCGCTGCACACAGGTCTGGCCCGGGAAAAACTGGAAGAGCTGGGTGCCTTTACCGCGGTATTCAAGCAGGAGAATGAAGGATGAGCGTGCCAACGGTTCTGGAAAAGATTCTCTCCCGCAAGGCTGAAGAAGTGGCGGCATGCCGTGCTCGCGTCAGCCTGTCCGAGCTCGAAGCCCTGGTCGCCAAGGCCGATGCACCGCGTGGCTTTGCCAGGGCGCTGATCGAGCAGGCCAAGCGCAAACAGCCCGCGGTGATCGCCGAGATCAAGAAAGCCTCGCCGAGCAAAGGCGTGATCCGCGAGAATTTTTTGCCGTCAGAGATCGCCAAGAGCTACGAAAAAGGCGGCGCAACCTGCCTGTCGGTACTCACCGACATCGATTTCTTCCAGGGTGCCGACGCCTATCTGCAAGAGGCCCGCGCGGCCTGCTCGCTGCCGGTGATCCGCAAGGACTTCATGATCGACCCATACCAGATCGTTGAAGCCCGCGCCCTGGGTGCTGACTGCATCCTGCTGATCGTCTCGGCGCTGGATGACGTCAAGATGGCCGAGTTGGCGGCGACGGCCAAGGGCGTCGGCCTGGATGTACTGGTCGAAGTGCATGATGGCGATGAGCTGGAACGTGCGCTGAAAACCCTGGATACACCGCTGGTCGGCATCAATAACCGTAACCTGCACACCTTCGAAGTCAGCCTGGAAACCACCCTGGACCTGTTGCCGCGTATTCCACGCGATCGTCTTGTGATCACCGAAAGCGGCATTCTTAACCGTGCCGATGTCGAGCTGATGGAAATCAACGACGTTTACTCCTTTCTGGTCGGCGAAGCGTTCATGCGTGCCGAGCATCCGGGTGTAGAGTTGGAAAGGCTGTTTTTCCCGGAGAAAGTCGTCAGCCGGGGTTGATGTCAGAGAGGTCCGCATGGCTTTGCAGGTTGTCGATATTTGCGTCGAGAAAGGCCTCAAGGCCGAGCAGGATCTTTTGGCATCGGTGTGTTCGGGCGAGGTCGATTCCGGGTTGCTGATGTGGCGGCCCAATGATCGCGCCCTGGTCATGCCCCGGCGCATGAGCCGGCTGCCGGGCTTCGTCGAAGCCAGTGAAACCTTAGCCGACAGCGGCTGGCCGATTCTGCTGCGTGAAAGCGGAGGTGAACCGGTGCCGCAATCCTCGGCCACGGTCAATGTCGCCCTGGTCTACGCGCAACCGCGCAGCGATGCTGATCGCGATCGTATCGAGTTGGCCTACCGTCGTTTGTGTCAGCCGATTCTGGATGTGTTGACCGGATTGGGCGGTGCGGCGTCACTGGGGGAGGTCGAAGGGGCGTTCTGTGACGGGCGCTTCAACGTCAATCTCGATGGCCGCAAGATGGTCGGCACGGCGCAACGCTGGCGGCAGAGTCAGGGCGGGCTGCGTCCTGTGGTGCTGGTGCACGGCGCGCTGCTGCTGGATGACGAGCGGCGGGAGATGGTTGCGGCGGTCAACCGTTTCAATGAAATCTGCGAACAGGATCAGCGCGTGTTTGCAGACAGCCATATCGCGTTGCATGAAGCCTTCCCTGGCGCGCAGGTGCTGGAACCGCTGGCCGAGGCGTATCGTCAGTTGCTCGACACTCTCTAGGTTTCAGCGTGTGCCGAAGACCACCATGGTCTTGCCTTTGACGTGGACCAGTTTTTGTTCTTCCAGCGCCTTGAGCACGCGACCGACCATTTCCCGTGAACAACCCACGATGCGCCCGATTTCCTGACGGGTGATCTTGATCTGCATGCCGTCGGGGTGGGTCATGGCATCGGGCTGTTTGCACAGATCGAGCAAGGTACGGGCAACACGACCGGTGACATCCAGGAACGCCAGGTCGCCGACCTTGCGCGTTGTGGCACGCAAACGTTCGGCCATCTGGCTGCCCAGAGCGTAGAGAATGTCCGGCTCCTGCTGCGAAAGCTCACGGAATTTGACGTAGCTGATCTCTGCCACTTCGCATTCGGTCTTGGCCCTCACCCAGGCGCTACGACTGCCTTCTTGGCCGGGCTGTTCGAATAACCCCAGCTCGCCGAAGAAATCTCCGCTATTAAGGTAGGCAACGATCATCTCCCGGCCTTCGTCGTCTTCGATCAGGATAGTGACCGACCCCTTGACGATGAAGTACAGCGAATCAGAGCGCTCCCCAGCGCAGATGATGTTGCTTTTAGCGGCGCAGCGACGGCGTTGGGCGTGGGAGAGAAGTTTGTCGAGGTTCTTGATCTTGTGTGTAGCGGTAATCGCAACCATGCCTGCATCCCGAAAAGTACTTCGCCTCAAGGCGTTATTTTAGTTATCGGCCGGACAAACCGTTGCCGCAGCTTATCAGAGGCGCATTTGTATCATTTCCGAAATTTCCTACGTACATGTCATTACACGTATCGTTTAGCGACATTTTCAGTGCGCCAGCGACCCTGTGCTAAGCTGGCGACCCTTTTTTCAGTGGAGTCCTGGCGATGAAGGCACGCATTCAATGGGCTGGTGAAGCCATGTTCCTCGGCGAATCCGGCAGTGGTCATGTAGTGGTCATGGATGGTCCGCCGGAAAGCGGTGGCCGTAACCTGGGCGTGCGGCCGATGGAAATGGTGCTGATCGGCCTGGGCGGCTGCAGCAACTTCGACGTGGTCAGCATCCTGAAGAAAGCCCGTCAGCCGATCGAAAGCTGCGAAGCGTTCCTGGAAGCCGAGCGCGCTACGGAAGATCCCAAGGTCTTCACCGCCATTCACCTGCATTTCGTGGTCAAGGGCCGAGGCCTCAAAGAAACCCAGGTCAAGCGTGCCATCGAACTGTCGGCGGAGAAATACTGCTCGGCATCGATCATGCTGGGCAATGCCGGGGTCAAAATCACCCACGACTACGAAATCATCGAGCTGGGTTGAGCGGTATCCGCTGATCAGCGACACCCAACTATCATAAAAGAGGTGCAGACTCTGGCAGACCGCTGCTGACGTCTGCATAATGCGCCCCTTTTTCAGGGCACAGGCCGCAGGTCTTCAGCGGCTGTGCCCGACAGACAACCAAAATCGCCAACGCGAAGAGGTGTTAACCGTCCTACGCAAATGAGCCTGGCTCATCTGACGGGCATGCTTGATCACGCGGCCGGGCCGCACATTTATAGAGAGTTTTTAACGGTGAAAAGCAAACTCAAGCTCCACGGGTTCAATAACCTGACAAAGACCCTGAGCTTCAACATCTATGACATCTGCTACGCG